>Ga0074195_1003666_pt1 | contig 13965 bp, 10 predicted proteins | sample EPASupsiteHSE623_FD_64525 | JGI IMG/M metagenome (GOLD analysis project Ga0074195, IMG submission 64525) | Bioremediated contaminated groundwater from EPA Superfund site, New Mexico - Sample HSE6-23 | ecosystem: Environmental > Aquatic > Deep subsurface > Groundwater > Contaminated ...
GATTCTACCCCCTTCCTCTCCGCCTTCAATTATGCCCGCAACGCCTTCGCCCCCCCGGCCGACCCCACCAAGGGCGTCTCCCCCAAGGATGAAAAAGCCAGGAAAGACACCCAGCTCGCCATCCTCAACCGCAACTTCAGGAAAGCGGTATTCTTCGGCGTCGACAGGCCAACCATCCTCGCGCAGCGCAACGGCGACGTGAACAAGCTCGCCGCTATCCGCAATTCCTACACCGGAACCGAACTCAGCAAGGACAAGGCGGGCAAGGATTACACGAAGTACGTCGAGGACGCCATGAAGGCTCGCGATCCCGCCGACTTCCCCGCTTCCTTCAAGATCGACGATGCCCAAGATCCCTACTTCAACCCGACCAAGGCAAAAGCCTACATGGCCAAGGCCAAGGCTGAATTGACGGCCAAGGGTGTGAAGTTCCCGATCCAGCTCGACACCGCCACCGATATTTCCTATACGAAGGGACTCAAGGGCGATCAATCACTCAAAGCCAATCTCGAAGCGGTGTTCGGCACCGATACCCTCAGGGTGAACGTCGTTGAGATGGACACCGACAATGCCGACGCGTCGACCTACTATGCTGAATCCGGCAGCCAGTCCAACTATGATATTGGCGGCTACACCGGATGGGGCCCCGACTTTGGCGATCCCTACACCTTCCTTCAGACCCTCGAACCCGAGATCGGCGCTGTCTTGATCCAGATTGGCCTCGATGCCACGTCTGATCCCAACAGCAGCGACTACAAAGCGGCCACGGCGATCGGACTCTACGATTACGCGAAGAAAGTCGAAGCGGCGAACGCGATCTACAACGATCAAGCCAAGCGCTTTAAGCTCTTCGCCGAGGCTGAGGCTCAGCTCCTCGATGACGCGATCATCCTTCCGTACATGTCCTATGGCGGCGGATTCGCGGTTACGAGAATCGTTCCCTATACGATCCCCTTTGCCGCCTACGGCACGGATGAATATAAATTCAAGGGAATGATCGTTGGCGACAAGGTCATAACCGTCGCCGAACGCGACAAGCTCAAGGCTCAGTGGGAGAAGGAAAGAACCGCCGAGTACAAAAAGCTGAGCGCGAAGAAATAAGGTTTCTCTCCCGCTTGCCATGCGGGAAAAATCAGGCCGCCCGAAAGGGCGGCCTTTTCATATTAATTAATAAAATGTTTATATATATACAAATGCTTCCATCGGAGCTTCGTTTTTGCTTTCTTGCGCATCCGGATTTATTTCTGTATAATGAGCCGTTCAAACAAATAGCTCCATAGGGAACAGGTGGAGATATCAACTTTCGGTCATCGTGCGCGACATAGGCATCATTGTATCCGCGTTGCGGCGCAGGCGGATTCTATGACTTCGTCCATGCTGATCGGATTGTGGGGTTTCATGAAAGGGTATGTGCTGAAAAGGATTTTCCAATCGATCCTCTCGGTCTTCATTGTTTCAACCCTGACTGTCTTTCTCGTGTATTCCTGCGTGCCTCGACAGCTTGTATTCAAGGGTGATCTCGTGCTGCCCAAGCTGGCGAACAAGCCTGACGAATATCACGACTACAAGTTCAGGACATGGGAATATCTGGGATATATCGATTACATAACGCAGAAGGAATACGCCCAATCGGTATTCGGTCCCGATTCTCCTCAGGTGAGCGAGGCACTCCTCGTTGGGTCTCCCTTCTATGAAAAATTCCGCGCCGATTTCATATCGAAGGGCTACAGCGTCGACGCGCAGCCGGTCACCGGCTATCTCTATGCCACAAAGGACATCCCACTCTTTTCGCGTGTCCTGCGATGGTATGCCGACTTGGTGCAGATCGATACGCCTAACCGGATCCACGACCCCAACAACCCAAACCTGAAGCGCGGCTATTATTTCACGAAAGATTGGAGCGGAATGCCAGCCCTCGCGGCTTCGGGCACCCTCTATAAATATCAGCTATGGATCGACGGAAATTTCCCTTTCATCCACCAGAATATGATACGGCTCTATATGGGGCGATCATATCCGACCTTCGACGGCGTCCCCGTCTTGGAAGTCATCGCGAGCGGCCAAGGCCGGTCCGCCCGGCGCGAGATAACGACGAAGGTGCGCGGCGAGGAGATAACCTTCTATTCGTCCCTTGACGAACACAGCCTCAAATACAAGCCGATTCTCGACAGGCTGGACGCGAACAAGTTCGAGGACAACTACGCCGACGGCAACGTAATCACCGAAGATCCCTCGATGCTCGGCACCAGCTTCACCATCGGAATGTATGCCCTCATCATTTCGCTATCGGTTGGCCTCACCATCGGCGTCATCTCCGCCATGCGCAAGGACAGGATGTTCGATAAGGTGACGATGGCCTATATCGTCTTCATAAGCTCGATACCGACCTTGCTCTATATAGCCCTCTTCGCCCGATTCGGCATGAAAATCCTTGGCCTGCCCGATAAATTCCCCTTCCTGGGCTCGCACAACCTTCTTTCCTATATTTTGCCCACGCTCTCCCTTTCCTTGGGAGGCATAGCGGGGGAGGCGCTCTGGATACGGCGATACATGGTCGATCAGATGAATTCGGATTACGTCAAGTTTTCGCGATCCAAAGGGCTTTCCCAAAGCGAGGTCTTCTTCAAGCATATCGTGAGGAACGCGCTCATCCCCGTCGTCCATTCCATACCGATGGCGGTCATCGGCACGCTGGCGGGGGCGCTCATCACCGAAAGCTTCTACGCGGTGCCAGGCATGGGCAAGATGTTCCCGAGCTCGATTTCCGATTACAACAACGCGATGATCATCGCTCTCACCTTCATCTTCACCGTGGTATCGATATTCGCCATTTTTATGGGCGATATTCTGGTCACATTCGTGGATCCGCGCATCAGCCTGGCGGCCAAAAAGGAAGCGAGGTAACACATGGCTAACACCGCTGAAAGATTCGCCTTCGCGACCTTCGATGTCCTTCAGTCCGAGCGTATAGCCGGACCTCGATATTCATATTGGAAATCGGTTTTCCAAACCTTCTTCAAACGAAAGACAGCGATGTTCTGGCTGGCCTTGCTGCTCAGCCTCACCCTCATGTCTTTCATCCAGCCCCTGGTCTCGGGCTATGACCCCGCTGTCGCGCCGAACATCAATACGCCTTCCACCTGGTACCAGAAGCCATCAGCCGATCATTGGTTCGGAACCGACGACAGGGGCAACGACCTTTGGAATGTCGTCTGGTCGGGCACCAGGATGTCGCTCTCCATCGCCTTCATCGCTGCCGCCATCAACATCGGCGTCGGCATCCTCGTGGGCGCGATATGGGGTTACTCCAAGCGACTCGACCCCCTGCTTCTCGCCCTCTACAACATCATCTCCAACGTCCCCGCGATCCTGCGCTCGATGATGCTGATGTATATTTTCGGAAGGGGCTTCTGGCAGATGGTCATGGCCATGACCATCACCGGATGGCTTGGCATCGCCTTCTTCATACGCACCCAGGTCATGATCATCCGCGATAGGGAGTACAATCTCGCTTCGCGCTGCCTGGGCACCCCGCTCAAAAGAATGGTGAGCCGCAACATTCTGCCCTTCATGGTCTCCGTCATAGCAACGCTTGTCTACCAGGAGATCCCCGGGCTCATCAATACCGAGACGGTGCTTTCCTATCTGGGCATCGGCCTGCCTTCAACCTATCCTTCCCTCGGAAGGATGATCGACGTCTATTGGTCCTTCGTGGATACCTATCCCCATATGATCGTGTTCCCCGGCATCGTGATGGGACTCGTCACGATTTCATTCTATGTGGTCGGCCAGCTTTTCGCGGACGCCTCCGACCCCAGAACTCACCGATAGGAGGTGGAAGATGAGTGAAGAAAAAACCCCCATCCTGAAGGTGAGGGATTTAGTGGTTAAATTCCGGGTCCGCAACAGGGAACTCACGGCCATACGGTCAGTATCCCTCGATTTGTTCGATGGGGAGACCCTCGCTATCGTCGGCGAGTCCGGTTCGGGCAAGACCGTTCTCACGAAAACTTTCACCGGCATGCTTGAATCGAACGGCAGGATTCCCGCGGGTTCGATAGAGTTCGAGGGCCGGGATCTCCTGACGATCAAAACCGACAAGGATTGGGAAGCCATCCGCGGCGCCAAGATCGCCACGGTTTTCCAGGACCCCATGACCAGCCTCAACCCGCTCAAGAAAATAGGGGCGCAGATCACCGAGGTTATCGAAAAGCATCAAAAGCTCCCCGCCGAGGAAGCGAAGCGGATCGCCTTGCAGCTGATGGAGAAGGTGGGCATCAAGGATGTGGCGAAACGATTCTACGATTACCCCTTCCAGTACTCCGGCGGCATGAGGCAGAGAATTGTCATCGCCATCGCCTTGGCATGCAAGCCGCGCATTCTCATTTGCGACGAGCCGACGACAGCCTTGGACGTCACGATCCAGGCCCAAATCCTCGACCTCATCAGGGCGCTGCAGAAGGATTACGGCTTTACGACGATCTATATCACTCACGATCTTGGCGTCGTGGCGAACGTGGCCGATAGGGTCGCCGTCATGTACGCCGGCCAGATCGTCGAGTATGGCTCGGTGCGGGAGATTTTCTACGATCCGCGCCACCCGTACACCTGGGCTCTGCTTTCCAGCCTTCCGACCCTGGCGCGGAAGGACGAAGCCCTCTTCGCGATCCCCGGCACGCCCCCAACGCTGTTCAATGAAATTGTCGGCGACGCTTTCGCGCCGCGAAATCATTACGCGCTCAACATCGATTTCCAGGAGGAGCCGCCCTTTTTCCAGGTCAGCCCGACCCACTTCGCGAAAACCTGGCTCCTTGATCCCCAGGCCCCCGCAGCGGATCCCCCCGAAGCCGTCAAACTCATGCGAAAGAAGGGGAATATTTATGTTGAAAGTGGCGCGGAGGGCTCCAAATGAACAATGTGCTTATGTCCGTCAAGAACCTGGAAGTGACGTTCAAGAATGGACGCGAGAGCTTCACCGCGGTGAAGGATGTCAGCTTCGATATTTATGAGGGGGAATCCTTCGCCCTGGTCGGGGAATCCGGCTCGGGCAAGACGACGATCGGGCGCACGATCATCAGGATCAACCCCGCCACAAAGGGCGAGATTCATTTTGCCGGCAAAAAGATTTCCGGAGTGATCGACCAGGAATTGGACACCTATGTGATACGCAACATCCAGATGATCTTTCAGGATCCGATGGCTTCCCTCAACGAGCGAGCGACCATCGATTACATCGTTTCGGAAGGGTTGTACAATTTCAACCTCTTCAAAGACGAGAACGAGCGCAGGGAAAAGGTCTTCAAGGCGCTGAACGATGTGGGACTGCTCGAAGAGCACGCGGAACGCTATCCCCACGAGTTTTCGGGCGGGCAGAGACAGCGCATATGCATCGCGCGCGTTCTGGCCATGGAGCCGAAATTCATCATCGCGGACGAGCCCATTTCCGCCCTTGATGTGTCCATCCGCGCGCAGGTGCTCAATCTTCTGCGCGATCTTAAGAAGGAAAGGGGACTCTCGTACCTTTTCATCGCCCATGATCTCACCGTCGTGCGATATTTCGCCGATAGGATAGCCGTCATCCACCAGGGCGAGCTGAAGGAGCTGGCCTCCACGGATGAACTTTTCGCGCGGCCCCTCCATCCCTACACGAGATCTTTGCTGTCCGCTGTTCCTCTTCCCGACCCTGACGTCGAAAAAAAGAAGACCCTTCTGGTGTACGACCAGTCCATGCACGAGTATGGCGTCGACAAGCCCCGGTGGCGTGAAATCTTCCCCGGCCACTTCGTCCAGGCGAATGAGAAGGAAGCGGCGGAATACGCCAAGATGTACTCCTGATCAAGCGGTCGAATTCCAAAAGGCGAGGGGCGGGCCGCGAGAAATCGCGGCCCGCCCCTCGCCTTTGCCGCGCGACGTCTCAGCGCGGCGGAGACCCGAATCCGCGCGGGCTCAATAGTGAAAGTCCGATTCCCCGATGAATTCGCGCAAGGTCGAATCCTTGGGGACATGTTGGGCCGGGATGGGGATAAAATTGTCGAGGAAGGCTTGGATGCGCCTCGCCTCGGCATACTCGGGCATATTGGGTTTGATGGTGCGCAGCAAGGGATCGGCGAACACCTTAAGCACGCCCAGCTCGTAATCGAGGGCTGAGTTGTACGCTTCATCGGCGGAGTTCTGGAAGGGGAAGATATAGGCCCGCTCGCCGCGCTGCACCGATGGCCACATCGCGAGGGTAGCCGCCGCGCTGTGCGCGCGGAAATTGTAGTCCCGCACCATCCTTCGGAGCAGCCGGTAATCCGTGGTGCTTATCCTGTTATGGTCGTCCAGGTTGAGCTGGGTAAGCGCGGACACATATATCTTGAATTTGTTTTCGTGGGGAATTTTCGGGGTCAGCGCGTCATTGAGGCCGTGTATGCCTTCCAAAATGAGAATTTCCTTCCCTGAAAGCTTCAATGTCTGGCCGGCGCTTTTCCTGGCCCCCGCCTTGAAATCGTAGATGGGCAATTCGACTTCCTCCCCGGCGAAAAGCCGAAGGAGCAGTTCGTTGAGGTGGGCTATGTCGAGGGCTTCCAGACACTCGAAGTCGGGCTTTCCTTCGGCGTCGAGGGGAGTCTTGCTCCTGTCCACGAAGAAATTGTCCAGTTCTATGGGGATGGGGTCGAATCCCAGCACCTTGAGCTGTATCGCGAGCTTCTTGGCGGTCGTCGTTTTGCCCGAACTCGAGGGTCCGGCGATCAAGACTACCTTGACGCGATCGGCCTTGGCGGCGATAGCCTCGGCGAGAGAAGCGACTTTCTTGTTCTGCAGGGCCTCGGCGACCATGATGTATTCTTTTATCCGGCCCGAAGCGCTGAGGCGGTTAAGGACACCGACCGAGCCGACGCCGAGGACCCTGCCTCTCTCCTTGTATTCCTCGGAAATCCTGTAGAGGAGGGGTATATCCTCGAAGGGCTCCAACACATCGGGGCTGTCCTTGTGCGGATAGCGCAGGAGCATGCCTCCATGGTAGGGGAGGAGTTCCCAAGTTCCGAGAACGCCCGTCGAGTTGACGAGGGGAGCGATGTGCAGGTCGCGGAAGCCTGCGCACTCGTTGAGGGGAATTTGGGGATCGTTCAGGTTTTCCATGAGGGCGAGAGTGTCGAGCTGACCGCTCTTGGAAAAGTAGCCGCAGGCTTCCTCCCATGACCATTCTTCCTGGTGTATGGGAATGTCCCGGGATATTAGGTTTCGTATGTGTTCGGAGAGCGTCGCGACGTGCGTATCGGTCACGGGGATTTCATCGAAATAGTAGTGGTAAAAGCCCGTTCCTATCGCCATGCCGGCGATGAGCCTTCTTTCAGGAAAGAGTTCTCTCGACGCGATGGCGAGGAGGAAACAGAGCGATCTGCGGTAGACCAAGGCGCCAAGGGCGGAATTCGTCATTACCGGCCGAATTCTGCAATCGCTCTCGATCATCGTGTCGAGGGATCTCAGCTCGTTATCGATCAGCACCGCGACCAAAGGCCGGTCCAGCCGTCCCGCGTGCGCGAGCGCGTCCAGGGCCCTTACCCCCGCGGGAAAGGAGATGGACTCGCCGGAATCGTAGCTCACCGCAATCTGTGTCATTCTGACCTTCTTTTCATGGGTATGGTTTTTATATAATATAGCCGCGCATCATGGATTTCCATAGGAAAACGCTCTGCCATAAAACGGTTTAGGCCATGGTTTGACGCGTGCGTCGAAGCAGGATACAATGCGCGATGACAACGCCTATGAGAGCAACCATAAAGGATATCGCCTCGCGGGCTGGCGTTTCCAAGACGACAGTCTCCTTCGCGCTCAACAACCCCAAGCGGATTTCACGCGAAACCTATGAAAGGATAATGGCCATCGTCGAGGAACTGGGCTATTTCCCCAATCCCGTGGCGAGAACTCTCACGACCAAAAGGCTGGGCGCTCTCGGGCTCCTGCTTCCCCAGCCCATCTCCGAAGTGATGAACAATCCCCATCTTTGCGACGTGATCAGCGGCATCGGCGAAGAATGCGACAATCACAAAATCTCCCTGACGATGCTGCCCCCTGTCCAGGGGAAGATCATCGAGGCGGCCCGCAGGGCTTTCGTGGACGCGATCGTCACCATTGGCGTTGGGCCTGAGCATGAGGTGATCGATTTCCTCATCAAGCATCGCGTGCCCTTCGTCACCATCGACAGCGAGGAAACGGAGGCCGCCGTCAATGTCGGCATTCAGCATGAGCAAGCGGCCTATGATCTGATGCGCTACATCCTTTCCACCCAGCCTTCCCGCATCGCCGTGCTTTGCCTCAAGCCGGACGCGAAAAATCATACGGAGCGCTCGCGTTCAGTGGTGCTCGAAAAGCGGCTAGACGGCTTTTCCCGGGCTCTCGGGGAGCACGGGCTTTCGCTTCGCTCGGACCAGGTGCATGTCATAGAAGCCGAAGGCTCCTTCGAAGGAGGGCGCGTGGCGGGCCAATTCCTCCTGGGCAATCCAGATAGGCCGGATACCATCGTCGCGATGGCAGACATCGTCGCCTTGGGCGTCTATACGGCGGCGAATGATCGCGGACTATCGATCCCCGCTCAGCTTTCCGTTGCCGGCTTCGACGATATCGTTTTAGGTCGCTTCGCCCGCCCTTCGCTTACGACAATCCATCAGCCGGCCAAGGAGAAAGGCTTGAAGGCCGCCTCGCTCGCCATTGAGATTCTCAATGGCGGAAAGGCCGAGCATTTCAATTTTCCCTATACTCTCGAAATCCGCGGTTCGACAAAACCAGCGCGATAGAAACAAGGAGCGACCCATCGTGAATCATGCCATTCCAAAACGCGGCGATGTGCCAAATGCCCACAAATGGGACTTGTCGGGACTTTTCGAGAATGATGAATCCTGGGAGAAGGGGCTGGAAACCTTAAGCGGCCTTCAGTCGGGCATTGAAGGGCTCAAGCCGAAAATAGCCTCATCCAGGGATGATTTCCTGGAGCTCCTGGACGCCTATGCCGCGTATCTTCGCCTTGATGAGAGGCTTGCCTACTACGCCGACCTCAAGGTGACCGAGGATGAGGGCAACAGCGTGGCGCGCGGCCGATTCGCGCGCTATGTCGGCGTGGCGACCAAGGGGCAGGCTGGCTGGGCTTGGCTCACGCCCTCTATCCAGGGGCTCCCTGATTCTTTCCTCGATTCCTGTTTTACCGATTCCCGATTCGCCGACTACTCTGTATTCCTAAAAAAGCTGATACGCTTCAAGCCGCACATCCTTTCCGAAAAGGAGGAGCGCCTTCTCGCGCTTCAGGCGGAAACCAACCATATCGCCCAGGAAACCTTCGGCATCCTCACCAATGTCGATTTCGACTTCGGAAAACTCCGCACGGACGAAGGCCTCCTACCTCTCAGCCAGTCGACGTTTTCCGCGTTCATGAGAAACAGAGACAGGGAGATCCGCAAGAAAGCCTACGCGAAGTTCTATGGAGCCTATGATCGGCACAAAACCACCCTGGCGAGCCTCTATGCCGGATCGGTCAAGCTCGACAAGTATCAGGCTGAGGTACGGGGCTATGGAAGCTCCCGCGGCCAAGCTCTCTTCCCCGACAATGTCCAGGAATCCGTGTACGACAATCTGGTCGGCACGATCAACGATAACCTTCCTGTTCTCCACGAGTACTACGCTCTCAGGATGAAGGCTCTCGGCCTGAGCGAACTTCGCCACTACGATGTCTATGTCCCCTTCGTCAAGCAAAAGGAAAGCAAGCATAGCTATGACGAGGCGGTCGAGATCGTCGCGGCCTCGCTCGCTCCCCTCGGCGGCGAATATGTTTCGACCTTGAAAAAAGGTCTCCTCGGGGGATGGGTCGATCGTTTCGAGAATAAGGGTAAGCGATCGGGGGCTTTCTCGGCGGGAAGCTATTCGGGAGAACCCTATATCCTCCTCAACTACAAGGAGAATGTGCTCAGCGATGTGTTCACGATGGCGCATGAGGGCGGACACTCCATGCATTCCTGGTATTCGGCGCGAAGCAATCCCTTCATGTGCTATTCCTATACCATTTTCGAGGCCGAGGTGGCGAGCACCTTCAACGAGCAGCTTGTCTTCAAATATCTGTATGAAAACGCCGGTTCGGACGACGAGAAGGCTTCGCTCCTTTCCAACAGGATCGACGATACCCTTGCGACCCTCTTCAGGCAGACGATGTTTGCCGAATACGAGGCGATTACCCACGCGATGGCCGAATCGGGCCAGGCGTTGACGGTCGATTCGCTCAGGGCCGAGTACCGGAAGCTGCTCACGAAGTACTTCGGGCCGACCATGAAATTCGAGACCGTATCCGATCTTGAGGGATTGCGTATTCCCCATTTCTACAACGCTTTTTATGTCTATAAATACGCCACCGGCGTATCGGCGAGCATAGCCCTTTCGGAAAAAGTCCTCCATGGAGGCAGATCTGAGCGAGAGGATTATTTTTCATTCCTGAAATCGGGCGGGTCGAGATTCCCCATCGACGCGCTGAAGGTTGCGGGCGTGGATATGTCTTCGCCCGAGCCCGTGCGGCTGGCCTGCGCGAGATTCGCCGACGATGTGCGCAGATTGAAGGCGCTTCTAAAAGTGTAGGATCGATCCCGCGCGAGCTCTACATGTAGCCGAGCCGCGAGGAGAGAATGGAGACCGCCGCCAGCGCGGCGGTCTCGGTTTTAAGGATGCGGTCTCCCAGGAAACATGCCTTGAATCCATGTGTCGCCAAAAGCTCGAGTTCCCTCTTGGTCCATCCCCGCTCGCTGCCGATGGCGAGCGTCACCGGTGGATCGATTTCCGGCAGCTCGGCGATTCTTGGAAGCGAGGCGTCCGGATGGAACATGAATCGCCCTGCCTTGGCTTCCGCTCCGCTTGCCTCCAGCGCTTCGCAGGCTCGGTCTATGGTCCAAAAACTGCGGATTTCGGGCAGGCGCGGATTTCCCGCCTGCTCAGCCCCCTCGATCAAGTGGCTCTCGAATTCCTTCTTCCTGAAGAAGCTGGATTCGGCATAGGACTTTTCTCCCAAATCGGAGAGGGCAAACCAGAGTTCGGCGATGCCCAGGCTCGCGAGATCCTTGAGAACGCGTCCCGCCTGGATGGGGCGGGGGAATCCCATCAAAAGACGGATAGGCCTGAGCGGGGCTGCCGGCGATTCTGGCCTGTATGAAAGCACGAGGCCTTCCCGGGAAAGCGATTCGATTCGCGCTTGGCCAATCGTGCCGTCGGAGCAGCCCGCCGCGATATAATCCCCCGCATTCTTCTTGAGTATTCGGGCAATATGCGCGCAGCGCCGATCGCTCGGCGCGATGAGGGCGCCGATTTCAGCCTCTCTCAAAAAGACGATATTCATCCGAGAGGGTTGACCTCGGCTTCATAGTCCACGCCGGGCACGTCAAACCCGTGGGCCCTGAGGAAGTCCCTGCGGAAGCCTTCGATGTCGGCCAGTTCGGAAAGGTTTTCCTCGTTTATCCTGGCAAGACGCGCCGATACCTCTTCCTGGACGGAGGCGCCCATCTCGAGCTCATCCAGGCGAATCCTGCCTTCGGCGTCGACGGGCACGGCGGAACTCTCCCTGAGGTACAATCTCTCGGAGAACAGCCTGAGCATTTGATCCAGGCAGTCCTCGTGCAATTTGCGTTCCTTCATCACCTTGAACAGGGTGGATACATAGAGCGGTATGACGGGGATCACCGCTGAGGCGCGTGTCACGACGGCTTTGTTGATCGATACGAAAGCTTGGACGGCACGAGCTGCGTGCTTGGCCCGTATCGCTTTCGCGCTCTTTTCGAGGTGTTCTTTGGCCCGGCCGATGGTTTCATCCCTATAGATGGGCCAGGAGAGAGGGGGGCCAATATAGGAATACGCCACGGTGATCGCTTCGCGGGCGAGCGTGCCGGAAGAGTCCAGGGCGTCCAGCCAAAGGGCCCAATCCTCTCCGCCCATCACCTTGACCGTCTCCTCCACTTCCTTTTCCTCGGCGGGCTGCACATGGGATTCGCTGATTTTGCCGGTGAATACATCGGCGGTTTTACCCGCGTAATCCCTGCCGATAGGCTTTATCACGGATCGATACATGGTACCCGTGTCTGGATCGACGCGAACCGGGCTCGCGAGCGAGTAGATGACAAGGTCGTAGGAGAATCCTCCCGCTCGCGCCGCGTTCACGGCGAGATTCTTCGCTTCCCGTGAGAAGGCATCGATGTTGTAGGTCTTCGCGAATAGGCCGCGCTCCGCCGCCTGGGCGTCGAAGGTCTTGTTGGCGTACCAGCCGGGGGAGGCGGTTTTTGCGGCGCCAGGCTCCTTCTCGTAGGAGAAGCCGACGGTCGAGGCTCCGTACGCGAAGGCGGCGACGATTCTCGAGGCCAGGCCATAACCAGTGGAGCAGCCGATGACGAGCACGTGTTTCGGTAAACGCTGGGCGGCAGCCGCTCCCATGGCGCCGATCTTGGCCTTGAGGGAGCGGGTTTGGCCGATTTGGAGCAAAACCTCTTTGGCGCAGCCCTCCGGATGCGCGTTGAGGAAGATATTGTTCCTTACCATTGGCGTGATTTTCATTCAGGTACCCCCGATGCCATCGCTATCCACTCAGCTTCCACGGCGATTTGGCCGTCCACTTTTCCGGTGCCCTGCTGATGAAGGACAAGGCCGCTCGACTTAAGGTTGACGACTTCCATTTCGAGCTTGTCGCCTGGCCGAACCTGGCGTCTGAAGGTCGCGGACCGGATTTTGGCGAAGACGAAAAGGCTTTGCGGCTTGATGCCGAGCAGTTTTGCCCCGACTCCTCCGGCCTGGGCCAGGGCTTCGACGAGGAGGACTCCGGGAACCACTGGGTAGGCGGGGAAATGCCCCTTGAAGAACCATTCGTCTTCCCTGTACGTCCTGCTCGCTTTTATCGTCGTTCCTTCGATTCGAGCATCGTCGATGAACAAAAAGGGAGGACGATGGGGAAGATAGGACTCGATGTTTTCCATGTATGCACCTTTATTGAAGCATGTTTTCCCAAAGCCAAGGCGGGAACTAAGCTTCCGTAAACTATAGCGTATCGGATAGCGTCCTGAAAAGGAGCGATCGTTCTTCGCGGTATCGGTCAGGCTCGACGGAAGGCGAGGGCGCCGTTATGGCCGCCAAAGCCCAAGGACGCGGATAAAGCCGCTTCGATCGGATGGTGTATCATCGTGTTCGGGATATAATCCAGATCGCAGCCCGCTTCCACATCCGGATTTTCCAGATTGATCGTTGGCGGCAGATCCCCCGTCTCGATAGCTTTCACGCAGACGATCGCCTCTATGGCGCCGGTCGCGCCCAGGCTATGTCCCAGCATGCTTTTTGTCGAACTTATTTTCAAATTCCTCACGGCATCGCCGAAGGTTTTCTTGACCATGAGGGTTTCAGTGGGATCGTTGAGCTGGGTCGATGTGCCGTGGGCGTTGTAGTAGCCAACCTCCGATGGGGAGAGTTCGGCGTCGGCGAGCGCCAAGGCGAGCGCTCGGGCTCCTTGGATTCCCTCAGGGCTGGGCGCCGTGAGGTGATAGGCGTCGCAGGTGGCGCCATAGCCGGAAGCGAGCGCGTAAATCCTGGCGCCGCGGGCTACCGCCTTATCGTAATCCTCGAGTATGAGGATTCCGGCTCCTTCTCCGATCAGGAAGCCATCTCTGTCCTTGTCGAAGGGCCTTGAAGCTTTTTTGGGATCGTCGTTACGGGTGGTGAGGGCTTTCAGGCGACAGAAGCCGCCCATGGCGAAGATGGTGATCGCCGCTTCCGTTCCGCCGGCGATGGCCAGATCCACGCGGCCGGATCGCAACAGGTCAATGGCTTGGCCAATAGCGTCGGTGCCCGAGGAGCAAGCCGTAACCTGGGTGAAAGCCGGCCCTTGAACGCCGAGCCGCATCGCGACATTGGCCGCGGCTTCGTTCGCTATCATGAGAGGAACCGTCATCGGCGGCCTCCCGTCGCGGCCCGATTCGGGAA
>Ga0074195_1003667_pt1 | contig 13961 bp, 11 predicted proteins | sample EPASupsiteHSE623_FD_64525 | JGI IMG/M metagenome (GOLD analysis project Ga0074195, IMG submission 64525) | Bioremediated contaminated groundwater from EPA Superfund site, New Mexico - Sample HSE6-23 | ecosystem: Environmental > Aquatic > Deep subsurface > Groundwater > Contaminated ...
GAGACATGGTCTTCCCCCCCAAGGTGGGGAGGGACAAAATCAGCCAGATGGTGCTCGAGGACGCCTCGAAAATCACCCCGCAATACGGCATCGAGCTGATGGATGTGATGTTCAAACGGGTCAATTATATCGAATCGGTCCGGCTGAAGGTTTATGACCGGATGATTTCCGAACGGAAGCGGATTGCCGCCGAAAAACGTTCAACCGGCGAAGGCCGGAAAGCGGAGATCCTGGGACGGGTGGATCGCGAACTCCAGGAAATCACCTCGGCGGCCCAGCGGGAGGCGACGGAAATCCGGGGCAAGGCCGATGCCGAAGCGACCCGCATTTACGCCCAGGCCTACTCGGGTCACCCTGAATTCTATGCTTTCCAGAAGAGTCTGGAGAGCTATCGCACCATCGTCAGCAAGAACACCTCGCTGGTGCTCTCCGCCGACTCGGACCTTTTTCGCTACCTGGAAAGCCAGAAGGCCCGAAAGTAGCAAGGCACCCTTTCGCCCTCTTCCTTTGCCCGCCAAAAAAAAACGAGCCGGAGACCTTGGCCTCCGGCTCGTTCGATCCAACAATCTCCCCTGGAAGTCCGCCCGGCACACCGGGCAGCCCGCTACCCCTCAAAAACCATATCCGGATCGTCGCCGGCAAAGTTCGGCCGCTGCTCCTGGGAATAGGGGATGCGCCCTCGCTCCTCCAAAATGGCCTCGAATTGAAGCAACTCCTCCTCCGAGCTGATCGCATCCAATCCGAGCTGTTCGTAGCGGCAATCGCAATAAATGAGCTGGCCGCCGCACCAAGGGCAGAGTTCCACCGGACACCCCAACTCATGATACTCGCCGCTGGCGGCATGGCAGGCCGGGCAGGTATCCTCGTCCATCTGCAACGGCTCGTACACCGGCAGACTTTCCGGCGCGGCGCAGACCGCCGCGAAGGCACCGGCGCTCTCGTAGCCGAAAAAATCGAGCAATTCATCAGCCAGATAGCCGTCGGCCATGTTGCCGTGAAATTCCAGGCCCTCGCTGGACACCAGGTAGAGGTAGCGTTCCTGGCCGGTACATGCCGCCAGCAGAAAGATGCCCCGCTGGCGGTTGACCACCCGGATCTCCCGGATCCAGTCTTCCCGAGCCTCGGGGAGATAGCTATAAAACTCCTGCAACAGGGTGAGCCCGATCCGGTCTTCGCGATAAATCTCAAGCAGATCCTCAGCCGCGACTCGATCATCCTCGGGCACGGCGTACTCCATGGTCTCGCGAATAGCGGTTCTTTTTTCTGCCAAATCCTCGAACATAGTCTTCCTTTCCTCACCGTATGCCGGTGTCTCTCCGCTGATCATATTCTTTCTTTCAGTCTCCCTCCACTCCGCCTCACCGCTGCGCGCCTGTCTTGAATTTCGGCAGCAAATGCGATAAAGTGCGGCGTTGAAGGAATTCGAAACAAACCCGTGCCGAACAGATTCCGTTCCCGCCCCGGTTGCGTACAGGGGCAACAGACCATCATTTCCACCCTGTCATTCTACTCAAAACAGCGGCGCCCGTGCATTGTTTTTCGCCGGTTTGACGCCGACACCCGATGCTTGCCCCTCGCATCCGGAACCATCTCAGCCCCATCATCCCAGCAGGAGAACGCCCTTCATGCCAGACACCATGATTGACCAAACAGCAGAACTGACCATCGACGGCAGAACCTACCGTCTGCCCATCCTCGAGGGAATCGAGGGCGACAAATCGATCGACGTTCGCGACCTGCTCCGGGAAACGGGGTACACTGTCTTTGACGTCGGCTACAAGAACTCGGCCTCCTGCTGCAGCACGATCACCTTCCTCGACGGCGCCAAGGGCGTCCTGCGCTACCGGGGATATGCCATCGAGGATCTGGCATCCAAATGCCTGTTCATCGAGGTCGCCTATCTCCTGCTGCACAACAAATTGCCAAACCGGGTTGAACTGGAGAATTTTCGCACCCTGCTCGAACACCATGCCCTGATCCACGAGGACATGGTCCATTTCTTCGACAAGTTTCCGCCCAATGCCTCGCCGATGTCGATCCTGTCGGTGATGGTCAATAGCCTGCACAACTTCTACCCGGAAATGAGCGCTGACCCGCTGGAGAACATCGACATGACCGCCAGCCGTCTCATTTCCAAGATCCGGACCATCGCCGCCTTCTCCTACAAGAAATCCATCGGCCAGCCCCTGGTCTATCCGCGCAACGATCTCTCCTACTGCGGCAACTTCCTCAACATGATGTTCAACACCCCGGTCCGGCCCTATATCGTGCTGCCCGAGGTGGTGGCCGCCCTCAACAAACTGCTGATTCTCCATGCCGACCACGAGCAGAACTGTTCGACCTCGGCGGTCCGGCTGGTCGGCAGCGCCGGCGGCAACCTCTATTCCTCGATCTCCGCTGGGATCAACGCTCTGTGGGGCCCGCTCCACGGCGGCGCCAACGAGGCGGTCATTCAAATGCTTGAGGCGATTCATAAGGATAACAACGATTACAAAAAATACATCGCCAAGGCCAAGGACAAAAACGATCCCTTCCGCCTTTCGGGATTCGGCCATCGGATCTACCGGACCTTCGATCCCCGCGGCACGATCATCAAAGATGCCTGCGATGGTATTCTGGGCATCCTTAACGTTAAGGACCCACTCCTGGATATCGCCCGTAACCTGGAAGAGATCGTGCTCAACGATCCCTTTTTTGTCAGCCGCAACCTCTACCCCAACATCGATTTTTATTCCGGGATCATTTACCGGGCGCTGGGCATCCCCACCAACATGTTCACCGTCATGTTCGCTCTGGGGCGCCTCCCCGGCTGGATCGCCCAGTGGAAGGAAATGCGCGAGGACCCGGAGACCAAGATCTATCGGCCCCGTCAGATCTATATCGGCGCCCCGGGCCGGAAATTCGTGTCCTTACGCGACCGGACCTGAACGGAAGCCCCCACGCGACAAAAAAACGGATCGTGCCCTGTCCGGCGCGATCCGTTGCTGCTGTCCGCTCTTTCCTCTCGAGAATCCGGTTTGGTCTTTCCCCTGCCCGTGTTTGAAGGGTTCGGTCTCCTGCAACGGCAGGGCACCAGCAACGATGGCGGTCCGCCTCACCGTGCTTGGCCGATTTGCTCAGCGTGCGCGTGGCAAAAAAATGGAATCAGTTTTCGACAACGGTATTGCAGGCAATGAAGTCTTCAATCTGGGCCAACTGATCGCTGGTCAGAGGACCAAATTTCATGCTCAACCGTTTGATTGTGAGCAGGCTGAAAATCGAGGCCGGCACGGTTTGTATTTCGCTGACCAAGGAAAAAGGGATATCGGGAAGATAAAAATGGGGGTGGGCGATAAAAATATCGAGATGAGCAGGAAAAACCGGTTCTTTTTCAAAAATGGCGCAATGGACGGAAAGACCGCCTTTGCTGATATCAACGAGGGTCCCGGTGTCTTCGCCAAGAAAGGCATACGTCTCGCCTTTGACCCGATATCGCTTGTGACGGCGGCGCTCGATGCCGCCCGAGGTTTCCGGATTCAATTCCATAAGGAAACATTCTCCATCATGTCACCTTGTTCTAGTGCAGGCATTGAAGCTGCGGCAGTATTCCCGTACAAGCTGCCAGCGCTGAGGGAGAGTCAAGCGAAAATACACTGGGCTGAGCATCAGAATTCGAATGGCTTCCCGCGGTTTCATCATCGCACCTCCAGGTTCTCTTTTACCCAACCTGATGCAAAAAACAAACCTGTTCTAAAAATGATAGAAAACCGAGCCCTTACCTGACAATAAGCGTTCAACCCGTTTCAAGTACCCGATCGCCCGCCGCGCGTTCCGCAATAGCGAAAAGCGACAAAACCGCTTCCGAATTTTCGGAAAAATTGCGGCCCAATGTCTTCGCCAAGATAATTCCAGTGTGTATACCGCACGAATCGAGAAAAGCAAAAGAAAAAATTATTCACTTTTTTCCAAACTCTGCCCGTGACCGAGGTGCACCACCAGGGGAACCCGCAAGGGCATCGCCGCTTCCATGTGCTCTTTGACGAGAGCCGAAACCTGGTCCAGCTCGCTATGCGGCACCTCCAGGACCAACTCGTCGTGAATCTGCAACAGGAGCCGGGCCCGGAGCCGGCGCTGCCCCAGTTCCCGATGGACCCGCAGCATGGCCAGCTTGATGATGTCGGCCGCTGTTCCCTGAATGGGTGTATTGATAGCGGTTCGTTCGGCAAATTCACGCTGGACGCGATTGGTGCTGTTGATCTCCGGCAGATACCGCCTGCGTCCCAACAGGGTGGTCACAAAGCCGTCCGCCCTCGCCTGCTCGATAATCGACCCCATAAATTCCTTAATTCCGGAGAAATGAGCGAAATAGCGGTCGATGAAGGTTTGCGCCTCCTTCCGACTGACATGCAGCTGACTGGCCAGCCCGAAGCTGGACATGCCGTAGACAATGCCGAAATTGATGGTCTTCGCCACCCGCCGCATATCCGAGGTCACCAGCTCGGGGGCCACAAAAAAAATTTCGGCTGCTGTTCTCCGATGAATGTCCTGCCCATGCTGGAAGGCGGCCAGCAGCTCACGGTCTTCGGAGTAATGGGCCAGAACGCGGAGATCTATCTGGGAGTAGTCGGCGGCGACCAGGCAGCACCCTTCGGAGGCAATGAAGGCTGAACGGATCCGCCTCCCTTCCTCGGTCCGGATCGGGATATTCTGCAGGTTGGGATTGCTGGAACTCAGCCGCCCGGTGGCGGTGCCGCACTGGTTGAACGAAGTATGCACCCGGCCGGTCCGCGGATTGCGCAGGCTGGCCAATTTATCGACATAGGTGGACTTCAGCTTGGCCAGATTACGATACTGGAGGATCAGCGCCGGCAACGCGTGGGTCAGGCTCAGGCTTTCCAGGACCTTGACATCGGTGGACCATCCGGTCTTGGTTTTGCGCCCCTTGGGCAATTGCAGCTTTTCAAACAACACCTCGCCCAGCTGTTTGGGTGAATTGATATTGAAGGCCATTCCGGCCGACGCATAGACAGCCTGTTCGTCCGCTTCCAGCCGCTGACCGAACTCGCCGGAGAGGGCAGCCAACAGGTCGCTGTCGACCCGGATGCCGGTCCCCTCCATGGCCGCCAGCACTGGAATCAGCGGTCCCTCCACATCCCGCATCAGGGGCAGCAGGTCCGCCTGCGCCAGCCTTGGCTGCTGCTGGCGGTACAACTGCACCGCCCCGTACACATCCTCGCAACTATAATTCTTGGCTGCCTCCAACCCCACCCGGCAGAAGGCATCCTCGTTCTTGTCGCCGCCGGTGACCTCGGCAAAGCTGGTCATCCGCAGGTCGATCTCCCGGCAGAGATCGTCGAGCTTGTAGGAATGCCGGTCCGGGTCGAGCAGCCAGGCCCCGATCATGGTGTCGTAGAGCGGTCCGGCTAGTTGTAGGGTACCGTTGTGGGGGGCGGCGAAAACAGCCAGGTCGAACTTGAGATTGTGCCCGATCTTGACCATGTCCGGATGCGCCAGGAGCGGTTGCAGGAACGCGACCAGCCGGGCCAGCGGCAACTGGCCAGGCAGCAGATCGCCGGCGCCGTTGCGATGGCCGCAGGGCAGATACCAGGCATCGCCCTCCTCGACGGCAAGAGAGACCCCGACCAGGCGAGCGCTCAGGGTATCCAGGGAGTCGGTCTCGGTATCGACCGCCAGCAGCCGGGTCGCGGCCAGCCGTTGTCCCAGGGACTCCAGCTCGTCCACTGTCCGCACCAGATGGAAGCGGGAGGTCTCGATCGTCGCGGCCCGGACCTCCTCCTTGAGCAGGGAATGAAATTCCAACTCGGTCAGCAGGGCACGAAGACACTCATTATCGGGTGCAACCATCCGGTACTGTTCAAGATCGCCAGGGACATCGGCGGCCATATTGAGGCGTACCAGCTCGCGGGAGAGGAAGGCCTCGTCCCGGTGCTCGCGAATCTGCTGCACAGCCTTCGAGGCCTTCATAGTATCGAGGTTCCGATAGAGCCCTTCCAGATCGCCATATTCGCTGATCAGCTTCTGCGCCGACTTCGGACCAATACCAGACACACCGGGAATATTGTCCGAGCTGTCGCCGGTGAGGGCAAAATAATCGAGCAGCCGGGAGGGCGGCAGGCCGTATTTTTCCTCAACTGCCGCCTCATCCATCACCTGTCTATCGCTGTCTTTGTTCATCGGGTCCCACAGGCTGATGTCCGGCGACACCAGTTGCAGCAAATCCTTGTCGCCGGAGACGACCACCACCCGGCATCCCTGCCGGACCATCCTGGCGGCGGCCGAGGCGATGAGATCGTCAGCTTCCTGATCGTCCTGCTCCAGCAGGAGAATGCGATAGGCCAGGACCAATTGACGGATATAGGGAATCTGCCGGGCAAGATCGTCCGGCATGGGCGGCCGGTTGGCTTTGTACCGGTCATAGAGCCGATGGCGAAACACCGGCCCCCTGGTGTCGAAGGCCACTGCCAGATACTGCGGCTTGCGCTCCTTGAGCAAACGCCGCAAAATAGCGATGAACCCGTAGACGGCATGGGTCGGCAATCCTCGGGACGTGGACAGCGGCCGGATGGCATGGTAGGCCCGGTAAATATAGGCACTGCCGTCAATCAGATACAGCTCGGGGACATCCATACATTCTCCCGGAAAAAAAGAGGGACCGGTTTCCGCACAAGCATCGTGCCGGGAAGGGTAGCTTGTTGTACACAGGAACGGGCCGGGAACCAACAGGATTTTTCCGGTTCTGCCCGACCCGCCGCCCGACTCCAGGCGCCGGCATAAAAAAACCCCGCCGGTTAAGCGGGGTTGTTCTCAAACTCGGGGCCGTGGATGCCCCAGAAACCGGTGTGGTCCTGGTTCAGGCGTGACCCACTCTCACCCAGGTTGCCTGCAAACCCTTGTCACCCTCTTCCATGGCGAACATCACTTCGTCGCCTTCGGCAAGATCGCCGATGGCCACATCCTTGAGGCTATTGGCATGGAAAAAGACATCGAGCTTGTCATCGGTGACAATGAACCCGTAGGACTCGTCGGGCACGATCTTGCGGATAATCCCCGAGGACTTGCCGTCGATCGTCGCCCCCTGGGCCTTCACTGTTTTATGATTTTGCTTTTTCTTGACGATTTCCTTGAGTTGCGCGCCAAGAACATCAAAGGCCTCGACCAGCAGGGGGCGGACACTTTCGCCCCATCGCTTGACCGCGACCGTATCATTGGGCACGGTGGCCACCAGCCGAACCTCGTAGCCGCCTTCCTTGTATCCTGGTGTAGCCTCGATGGTCACACGCAGATGCAGAACCAGACTGGCATAGTGGCGGATCAGTTTGTCCCGCTCCTCGTCGATCTTTTCCTGCCAGCTCTTTCGTATGTCAAGATTTTTGGCCTCGATTTTCAGTTCCATAAACATCCTCCACAGAGAAAGACGTCAGCGGCCCCATGCCGCTGCCTAGCGGTCAGGTCACGGCATCCTGTGCCCAAAAGCCGCAGGATGAAGACTCCCCATCCTCCTGCTTGCCTGATATGGAAGGGCGTGGTGAAAAGCGTGCGAACAGCACGAGAAGTGATTGATTCTGGAAGGATACCGCTTGACCATGGTTTAATTATAGCCATTGGCCGGCGATGAAATCAAGGGGCGAGGCGCATTTTCTTGACGCCCGTCCCCTCGAACCGGTACACTATCGGCATGAAGACTGAGAATAAAATCGGCATCTTGCTCTTAAATCTGGGCGGTCCTGAACGGCTTGAGGATGTGCGTCCCTTTCTTGTCAACCTGTTCTCCGACCGGGAAATCATCCGCCTTGGGCCACGGTTTTTGCAAAAAACCATCGCCCGGATGATCGCCCGCCGCCGCGCCCCGAAAAGCATGGCCAATTACGCCCGCATCGGCGGCGGCTCGCCCATCCGGCAAAAAACCGAGGAACAGGCCATGGCCCTGGAGCAGGCACTGCGGCCGGACGTCGATTGCATCGTCCGGCCCTGCATGCGCTATTGGCATCCCCTGGCCGAAGAGGCCCTCCGGGAAATGGCGCGGGAACAGGTCAAGGAAATCGTCGCCCTGCCGCTCTACCCCCACTATTCCATCGCCACCACCGGCTCCTCGCTGAACGATCTCCACCGAACCGCGACCCGGCTCGGGATGGACATTCCCATCCGGGAGATCCATTCCTGGCCGGACGAACCCGCCTATATCAGGTGCCTGGCCGACCGGATCGATGAAGGTGTCCAGTCCTTTGAGGGCGAACCGGTGCAGGTGGTGTACAGCGCCCACAGCCTGCCAGTGCAGTTCATCCAGGAGGGCGACCCCTATGTGACCCATCTGGAACAGTCCATCCGGGCCATCGAAACCCTGACCTCCATTCGGGGGCGACTCTGCTATCAGAGCCGCAGCGGCCCGGTGGAATGGCTGGGGCCGGCCCTGCCGGAAGTGATCGCGGCCCTGGCGGCCGAGGGATGCGGCAACATGCTGGTGGTGCCGATCTCCTTTGTCTCCGATCACGTCGAGACGCTGTTCGAGATCGACATTCAATACCGGGAAATGGCGGAGGGTCTGGGGATGCGCTTTGCCTCGACCAGGGGACTCAATGCCGACCCCCGGTTCATCGCCGGTCTGCGCCGCCTGGTCCTGACCAGCCTGGGCGAGGAGGCGTAGACCCCCAACTACTGGGCTGGCGGCGGGAAACTACGCATCCGCACACTCATGATGATGCCGATGGCGACCATGTTGGTCAGCAGCGAGGAACCGCCGTAGCTGAACATCGGCAGGGGGACGCCGACCACCGGCAGAAACCCCATGATCATGCACAGGTTGATCACCGCCTGCCAGAAGATCAGCATGACACAGCCAAAGGCCAGGATGGAACCAAACTTGTCCTTGGCCGACATGGCGACGTTCACGCCCCAGACGATCATGAAGAAATAACAGCTCAAAAAGAACAGCGATCCGGCAAACCCCCATTCCTCCGCCCAGACCGCGAAGGCGAAGTCGGTGTGCCTCTCCGGCAGAAAATGGAGATGCCCCTGGGTACCCTCCATGAATCCCTTGCCAAAAATTTTCCCGCTGCCGACCGCGATCTTGGACTGCATGATCTGGTAGCCGTGGTTCATGATGTCTGCCTCGGGATTGAGGAAGGTCTCGATCCGCTTGCGCTGATAGTCTTTGAGCAGGAACTTCCAGCCAACGAAAATACAGCCCAGGGCGGCGCTGCTGAGGATGGCCAGGGTGCCCCATCGCAGCCGGACGAACAGGGTCATGGAGACGAAAATGATGGCGCAAATCAAGGCCGTGCCCAGATCCGGCTGCTTGGCGATCAGCACGAACGGCACGATGGTCAGGAGCATGGGCTTGACGAGATCGCGCAGACGGAAGCCGCCGGCGGCATCGGTGTTGGCGTAGCAGGAGGCGAGCACGAGAATCAGCGCCAATTTGGCCGGCTCCGAGGGCTGGAGATTGAAAAAACCGAGGTCGATCCACCGCTGCGCCCCGGCGATCGCCTTGACAAAAAACAGTGTATAAAGCAGCAGCAGCAAGATGACGCCGTACAACGCATACCCCAGTTTCGCGACCCGTTGATACTCCTGGGTCAGGGTCACCAGGATCAGCACGAGACCGGCGGCAAAAAAGATCAACTGCTTGTAAAAAATCGCTGAGGCGCCCTTGTCCGCGATATAGGTCGAACTATAAAGATTGGTCAATGCCATGCCCCCCACAAGGAGGAGCATTAACAGCATGACCCAGTCGAAGTGCTGGAGCAAACGCCGGTCAAAGTGCAACATATCGGTTCATTGGCTGATTCTATCGGTTGCAGGGGAGCCTCGGACCTCCCCCCAAGTTGCTTTGGCGCGCGTGTTCAGTACGGCGGCTCGAACGGTTCCGGCACGGGAGGTGTCTCCCCTGTTTCGAGAGGTTCCTCGAGAGGCGGCGGATCGGTATCCTCGATCATTTCCTGGGAGAGAATAACCCGGTGGGGAGGACGTCCTCCCTGCGCCGCTGCCCCCCCTTCCTGCCCCTTAATTTTATCCTCAAAATATTTATTGAGTATTTTCGAAGCAATGGGGGCTGATGCCGACCCGCCGTGCAGACCGTGCTCCACCAGGACGGTGACCACGATTTCCGGGTTGGCGGCCGGGGCAAAACAGGTAAACCAGGCATGATCCCTGTACTCGTAGGGAATGGCATCCTCCTTGAGGTGGATATATTGCGCAAGGCGGACCACTTGGGCGGTTCCAGTCTTGCCGCCGACGATGATCCCGTGCTGCGAATCGATCTGCGCCTCCCGGCCGGTTCCCCGCCGGCTGTTGACTGCTTCTACCATGCCCTCCCGGACCAGTTTCAGGTTCCGTCCCTGTCCCGGTAACCGGGCGAGGACCTCCGGCTGGAAGACGCTGACCTGCTTGCCGTCGGCATCGACCACCTGCTCGACCACCGCAGGTTTATAGAGCGTACCGCCGTTGGCGATCACCGTGGTCATCTGCGCCACCTGCAGTGGGGTGGTCAAGTCGTAGCCTTGGCCAATGGCGATAGAGAGGGTTTCCCCTTCGTGCCATTTGGTTTTGTACCTTTTTCTCTTCCATTCCGAACTGGGCACGATCCCCGGTTTCTCATGTTCCATCTCGACCCCGGTCTTTTCCCCCAGACCGAACATCTTGGCGTACTTGGCCAGGCGATCCACCCCCAGTTTCAGGCCCACGGTGTAAAAGTAGACGTCACAGGACTCTCCCAGCGCCCGTTTCAGACTGACCGTTCCATGTCCTCCTTTTTTCCAGCACCGGTAGGTACGGTTGGCGAACTGCAACGAACCAGGGCAGAAAACAGTGGTGTCAGGGGTGATAACGCCTTCAGCCAACCCGGCAAAAGCGGTGACGGGTTTATAGGTTGAACCGGGGGGATACTGCCCCTGCACCACCTTATTGATCAGCGGATGCAAGGGATTGTCGAGCATCCCCTGCCAGGCCTTCTGGGAAATGCCGCCGACGAACTCGTCCAGTTGCAACACAGGGGCGCTGGCCAGGGCCAGCAAGCGCCCGGTGTTGACCTCCATCGCCACCACCGCCCCGGCGCGGTTTTTCACGGCCATTTCCTCTTCCGCGATCTTCTGCAACTCGACATCGATGGTCAGATACAGGTCCTTGCCGGGCATCGGTTCGTCACCCTTGAGGTTCTGCTGCTCGAACCCCAGGGCATTAACCTCCATGTTCTCATGCCCCTTCTCGCCACGCAAATCAGGTTCGCGCAACCGTTCAAGACCCATCTTACCGATCAGATCGCCCCCCTTGTAGAGGGTTTTGTCGGCCTTGTCCAACTCCGCCTTGTTGATCTCGCCCATGTAGCCGATCAGGTGCGAGGCCAGATTCCCGAAATGGTAAATGCGCAGGGGCACGACCTCGATCTTGATTTCGGGGAGATACATCCGGTTGTTTTCGATCCGCGCCACCGTCTCCCAGTCGATATCTTCGGCCAGCCGGACAGGAATATGCCCCGGCGTACCCGCCATTTTACGGATTTTTTCCAGCAGGGCGGCGGCGTCCTGCTTCAGCAACTGGGTCAAACGCTTGAGCCATTCGTCATTGATCTTATTGTTTTCACGAATCCAAACAACATTGAATGAAGGCCGGTTGGTGACGATTTCCCGCCCCTTGCGATCATAGATGTTGCCCCGGGGCGCGGCGATCTCAACAGAGCGGACCCGGTTGGAATCGGCCAACTGATTGTAATAATCGCCCTGTTCCACCTGGAGAAACCAGAGGCGGGTAATAATGACCGCAAAGAAAAAAATAATAATAACAAATGTATAAAGTGCTTTTTTCTTATAACCGCTGAGATCGCTCTCGTCCCGTTTGGGCAGTCTGGTGATGCCGCTCTCCTTGCCGCGCTCGGCATCGAAAAGCGGCTCCACCCTTTTCTGGTTCAGTTTCCTGAGGTTCTTCATGCTGTCGCCAAACAAATTCGCCACATTGACACCATTAACCGTTCACACCGGGGACGATCATGCCTGTCGCCTGCGCCGGTTATCGCTGCGCAGCCGCAATCTGTTCCAAGGCAAAAAACTGTGGCGGGAATATTTCTGGATCAGATCGAACAGGAAAAACAAGGGGTAGGAAAACATAGCCACCAGGACCATCCGGACCAGCATTCTCCACCAGGACCAAGCCACCTGTTGTCCGGGCTGGAGAAGCTCCAAAAACAGAGACACCACCCATGACACCGCCAGAAAGCTCAAACCGATCAAAGGAATCTGATACACAATGTCGTTGACCGGCAGTTTTGCGGAAAACTGCCGCAGGAGAAAATAGGCGCTGAAGCACAACAGGGCATGCATCCCCAGAATCGTGCCGGAAAGGACATCAAGCACGCAGACCAAGGGGAACAGGATGATCAGACTCCGCAGCAGATCAAGCCGGAAGGCCAGGTAGGCCACCAGGACATAATACAAATCGGGGGCCAGCAACCATACGGGCGTCCGCATGCAAATGGTCGTCTGCAGGATGATCAGCAACAGGCCAACAACAATGAAGTGTAATACAACCATCGTCCTCTCTCCCGCCCCCTCCGGCACCTCGCCGACAGAACACAGCTTCAGACCCGGCCGGGACAGATCGCGTGCAGCCTGCTACCGTTGTTCCATCTGTTTGATTTCGGCCAGTTTTGGCTGCTGGAGAATCAGCAGGTTTTCCAGCTTCTGATAATCAACGGAAGGCGTCACCTCGATTTCATGAAACATGCCCCGAGGTTTCTTGATGATCTTCGAAACCACGCCCACCTGCAATCCGGTGGGAAAAATGCCGCCATACCCGGCGGTGACCACGTGATCGCCCTCCTCGACCTCAGCTGTTTTGAGGATATATTCAAGACGATAGGTCAGGGTGCCGTCGCCCTTGAGGATGCCGCGCACCCTCGATTTTTGCAACAGCACGTCAATGGCGCTGGACGGCGCGATCGCCAGCAGCACCTTGGCGTAATTTGGCGTCACCGCGAACACCTGGCCAACAACGCCATCGTTGTTCACCACCGGGTTGCCCTTCATGACGTTGCTGTTCGATCCCCGGTCGATGATCACCGAGCGGAACATGGTGGACGGATCCTTGCCGACGATTGTTGCCGCCATCACCTGCTGCTGGTCGAGGGTATTCTTGAACTCCAGCAGCTTCCGCAGGCTGGCGTTGGTGGCCATGGCCTCGCGGCTCTTGTTGAGGATATTTTCGTTTTCCTGCAACTGCTGGATCAGCCGTTTATTCTCCTCCCGCAGCCGGAGGCTGTCCTGGAGAATATCGATGTATTCGCTCTTGAAGGTCTCCACATAGGAACCGCTCATGGTGACCACCTTCTGCAGCGGCCCCACCGCCTCGAGCACCAACTTGTGCAATGACCCGAAATTCTGGCTTCCCAGCGTGGAAACCAGAAAAATAAGCGCCAGGGTCATCAGCAAACCGGCAAGAATGACGATGCGAAAGAGGCGATAACGGTCGCTTCGTTTTCTGGTGGGCTTTTTTCTCATGGGAGAGGAATGGCGGCGAAAACCGGTACGGCTGCGAAGATACAGGCAAGGAACAACGGGTGCCCTGGACGATTCCCTCGTGGTCAGTCGATGGCGATTTCCCGGAGAATCTCGATGTTGTCAAGAGCCTGCCCGGAACCGAGCACCACCGAAGACAGCGGATCGTCGGCCACGATGATCGGCATGCCGGTCTCGAGTTTCAAGCGCTTGTCGAGGTTTTTCAGCAGGGCGCCCCCCCCGGTCAACACAATCCCCTGATCGACGATGTCTGCGGAGAGTTCAGGGGGGGTCTGCTCCAGGGCAACCCGCACGGCGTCGACGATCACGTCGACCTGCTCGGCGATGGCGGCCTGGATCTCCTTGGAGGTTATGGTCAGGGTCTTGGGGATACCGGCCACCAGGTCGCGGCCCTTGATCTCCATGGTCTCGTAGGGCTCTTCCGGGAGGACGTTGCCGATGGTGGTCTTGATCTCCTCG
>Ga0074195_1003668_pt1 | contig 13961 bp, 9 predicted proteins | sample EPASupsiteHSE623_FD_64525 | JGI IMG/M metagenome (GOLD analysis project Ga0074195, IMG submission 64525) | Bioremediated contaminated groundwater from EPA Superfund site, New Mexico - Sample HSE6-23 | ecosystem: Environmental > Aquatic > Deep subsurface > Groundwater > Contaminated ...
AAATCTACCTGTTGCAGATCCCCCTCATCGGCAAGTTTGAGAATATTTTCGAAGGTAGAAGTCTTTAACAACTCTTTTGACAGTCCTGTTATTGTTCCCCCGCCTATTCCTGTCCCTCCAAGGTGAGTGATTTTGTCCTTCCTTGCTTCTATTATGGATGTTCCCGTACCGATGTTCACAATTATTACATTTTCCCTTTTGGAGAGAAACATACCGCCAATGCCAATTGCGGTGATTTCATCAATTTTATGGGTTACTATCCCAAAGATTTCGTTATTGATCTTTAATGCCCCGGCTCCAGTTATGATTATTTTCTCAATAGAGGAGATATTTATATTGCCCTCCATAATCATCTTGCCCAGTGCTCCGGTAGCCGAAGTAACAGCATCAAATGCCTTGGTTTTGATAGTTTTGATTATCTCTCCGTTGTGAACGGCCACCGCCTTGGTTGTAGTACTGCCAATGTCGATTCCTATTATCATCCTTTACAAAATTTATTCAAAGTTAGAATAAATTTTTGTGACAACTAGTTAGGACGTTTCCCTGTTAACGGAGTAATTACACTTGAACCGTTTTTTCCGTCGCGTTTTGCTGCTTTTGCTGCACGCTTCTCTTTCAGATTCATAAGTGGTTCTTTCTTACTCGATTTCTCTTTTGGTTCTTTTTCTTTTGACATGATAATATATTTTAAATCAATAATAGAGTAATGTACGAAAACAAGCTGACGATTCAAAATATATCTCTTAACTTTATACCATGTTGTCTTGGTAAATACTCAAATAGTCATGAAAATAAGAAATAAATACAGAGCTACTGTTCCGGATCCATTGATTCTTGCTCTTGGCCTCACACTTGTCACTCTCATTCTGGCCCTCATTTTGGGCACAAATACTGGCCCCGGCCTTTTGGGAGTGGCCGATGTCCTGACTTTCTGGACCATGGGATTCTGGGATTTGCTCTCCTTCTCCATGCAGATGGTGCTAATTTTATTGCTTGGCTACATGCTAGCGCTGTCGCCCGTGCTTGACAGCCTCTCTTCTATGTTATTGCGTTTCAGTCATAAACCGGTACAGGGGACGGTTGTGGTAATACTTGTTTCCATTGTTGTCGGGTTAATCAATTGGGGTCTGGCACTAGTCCTGGGTGCCGTCCTTGTTAAAAAGATTGCTGTTCAGGCAAAAAAATCGGGAAATGCGATCAACTATCCGTTAATGGGAGCTGCTGCCTATGTTTGTATGATGATCTGGCATGGAGGATTATCCGGATCTGCACCTCTTTCTGTGGCAAGCGAAGGTCATTTCCTGATTGAGAAAACAGGGGTTATTCCTTTGACGGAGACTATTTTTTCGCCCATGAACCTTACAGCCAATGCCCTTTTACTTATTCTACTACCTTTGGCTGCATGGTGGTTTGCCAAAAAAGACAGAATGCAGATTCCTGCCGACAATATTAAAGAACAACACTCTTCCCTGCAGAATGAAAAAAACAGATGGAGACCAACTTTTCTTTCATTGTTCGGGCTATTGATTCTTGCAGGTTTTGTCTTTAAAACCTTCTTAAATAATAGCAGTATAGGTCTTAACGAGATAAATCTTATACTTTTTGCATTGGTGCTGATTGTCTTTCCAAATGTAGAGCAACTAACAAAAGCATCAGGAGAAGCAATAGGAAGTACTGCCGGTATCATTATTCAGTTCCCTCTTTATGCCGGCATTATGGGGATAATGCAATACTCAGGATTACTGGCTGTCATGACAGATTGGTTTGTTGACATCTCTTCTAAGCAGACTCTGCCTCTTTTTTCATTTCTAAGTGCCAGCCTTGTAAATCTATTTGTTCCAAGTGGCGGTGGTCAATGGGCAGTTCAGGGTCCGTTAATAATTGACGTAGCTAGTCAGATTGGAGTGAGTCATGCAAAAGAGGTTATGGCTTTGGCCTACGGCGATCAGCTAACCAATATGCTACAGCCATTCTGGGCCCTGCCGCTACTTGGCATAACCGGTCTCAGGGCCGGGGATATTTTTCGTTATTCATGGAGGTTTATGATGATAGGGCTAGTTGTATTCAGTCTGATTCTTTGGTTTTTCTGAACTTCCGTACTCAGCACAGTTTTCAAAACCCCAGTTCTGCCTCTATGGGGCTCAGTGCTTCCAGTGCCAATGCTGTAAATTCGTCAAGTGGTATTCCTATGGCCTCACACTCCATTATTGCATCGCGGTTGACCGATGCTGCAAACAATTTCTCCTTCATCCTTTTCACAACAGATTTTGTCTTAACGCTCGATATCTTTTTGTCGGGATATACTAACGCAACTGCAAAGATCAGTCCTGTTATTGTCTCTCCTGCGGCAAGTGCATGGTGAAAAGTTGTTGAACGTTTTTGTTGGGTCGCTTTTTCGTTGTGCAGCAGCACTGTCTCAACCAGTTCATCAGGCAACCCTTCTGCCTTGAGCATCTCTGCTCCCACCGGACCATGACGCAAAGAGTCGCCATTTGTTATCTCCACATCAATGTCGTGTAATAATCCAGCTGTAGCCCATATTTCTTCACTTTCGCCAAACCTGTTGGCTAGTTTCCTCAGTACTGCCTCTGATGCCAGACTATGGGCAATCATCTTAGGATTTGTGATGTGTTGCTTAAGTAGTTCCAAATAATATTCCCTGTTTTTCATAATAATAACTACATTCTTTAAAGACAAATTTGTACATTTGTAGAGAAAATTGCTAATTCTAGAAAATTTATTGCCAATCTAATAATTAAAATATACTAATTATAATTTTTATGAAGAATTTAATGTTAAAACTTATCAGCCTTGCCTTTATCGTTGCGTTAACAGGCATTTTTACCAGTTGTAACAAAGAGGATGTTAACGATGAAACACCTTATGTAAGGCTCAGCAGTCAAACCGTTTCGGTAATTCAGGCCGGAGGGGCGGCTACTTTCTCTATTGAGTCAAACCGTGCCTGGACAATTTCAATTACATACACTTCCGGAAGCGACTGGATAGCAGCCACTCCAACCACCGGAGAAAACAACGGACAGGTAGCTCTTACCGTTTTACCTAACACCGGTGTAGCAAGAGAGGCAAACATAAAAGTTGCCACCTCAACAACATACGAGTATATAAAAATCCAACAAGCAGGAGCAACTGCTAAAACATACATAACCGTTGCACAGCTTAGAGCAAAGGGAGAGGTTACGGTTACCGACGATGTTTATATGAAGGCCAGTCTTATAAGTGACCAGGTAGGTGGAAACAGCACATCAAAGAAAAACATAGTTATATCTGACGGTACTGCAGGTATTGCAGTAAGGTTGGTAAACGATGCTTCAACAATGGCTGTCGGGACCGAATTGGAATTCAAGGTTAAAGACGCTGTACTATCTAAATACAATGGTCTTCTTCAACTGAACAACTTTGCAAATGCAAACATGTCTACAACAGGATCTAATGTTCCAGTGGCAGCAAAAGCAATAACAATAGCAGAACTTAAGGCAAACACCTACGAATCTATGTATGTGTCTGTTCCAAATGTACAAGTTGTAAATGCCGACCTTACCAAAACCATGGTTGTAGGGACTTCGCATACATCAATAAATATGGAGGCTCAGACTGGAGAGACTTTCGTTCTTTTCAACTCTTCCTATTCTGAATTCAAGGACGTTGTAGTTCCTCAGGGAAGTGGCACAATCAAAGGGATATCGAGTATAAACAATGCTATTATTCAGATTCTGCCACAAAACAGGGCTGATTTCGCAGCACTTACCGGAACCCGTTTCGGAAACGCCCCAACTCTTGCATACGGAACACCCGCACTGGCCGGGGCACTTAACAAAGGCACAGCTTTAACGGCATCCAACACAATAACCCTGCCTTACAACACTGCAACAGTAGGCCAGGCATACAGCATATCTGTCGCAGTCAGCGGAGCCGGTTCTGCAGGAATCACAACTCCGGCAACAGCCAGTGGAACATTTGCAACTGCAGCAGGAAATATTGTAATAACCCTTGCTGGTACCCCAACAGCTGCCGGTGCGGTTGTCTTTACAATAACAGGAACAGGCATTTCTACACCGGTCGTTCTTAACGGAACAGTAACCGATCCTGCAACAACAAGCACTATGGCAACATGGACATTCAATGCTGCTCCAACGGCTTTCCCTATAGCTTCATCTACCGAATCTACCGATGCCTCCACAAATGCATCACTTAACCTTGCGGGATTTACCACACCACTTCCTACAATCAACTATACAGCATCGTCAAAGACAATCTATCTGAATGCATGGGCACAGGGAAAAGCCTGGTTGTTCACATTTACACCAAAACAGACAATCGCATCGGGTAAAACATTGTCAGTCACATATAAGGGATACGGAAGTAGTACTTCTCCAAAGAATTTTGTTGTGGAATATTCAAAAGACAATACAAACTGGACAGCTATGGGTGAAGTAATTGCTTATACTGCATCTCTTGCTTCTTATACACGCAGCATAGCACTTACAGAAGCACTAAGCGGACAATTATATATAAGGGTCAAAGTGAGCACTACCGTTGCAATAAATGACGGTGCAATAGCCGATACAGGAAACTCACGTCTGGCAGATGTTGTGATTTCCGTAAACTGATCTATAACTACCATTCCTAAAGATAGCCCAATGAACTTTGGGCTATTTTTAGCTAAATATAAATCTATAAATGAGGAAATTCTTTAAGGTTATCCGGATAATTGCTTTTCTTTCCATTTCAGGAACCCTGTTTCACGGGTGCACGAAAGATGATGCCGAAACAATACTATCGGCATCGTTGACCAGTAATTCTATCGATGCAACCGTTACCAGTCAGTTTTTGAAGATCGAGTCGAATGGAACATGGCAAATTTCTGTAACCTATGTTTCCGGAGAACAAAACTGGTGTACTTCAGATGTAACAAGTGGCAGTGGTAATAGAAATGTTATTCTTATGTTTTCTGCAAACTCCTCTACCGCGAACCGCGTAGCGGAGATAAGGGTTACAGGTGGGCAAAAAATTGTCACACTTACACTTACACAGTCACCTACTACAAACGGCGGAGGAGGAAACACAGGAAATATAAAGTGGCTGGAGATACCTTCCGGCGGTGTGAATTCAAACAGCGAGGTTGTCACACACACGATAATACTTTCAAATAAGACAGTAAGAAACTATTCAATGCTTTTCGACAAGCAAGAGAAGATAGCATACTGGGTTGCCTATCCACACCATACAAGCTATATAGGAAGCACCGGCAGGACAGATAACTGGCAACGTGACCCAAAGTTCAGTTCCTCCAACCAGGCAAATCTGTTTTCAGGAATAAGCGGTTACGACAGGGGTCACCAGATACCATCTGCAGACAGGACATGTTCTTATGAAGCCAACAGTCAGACATTCTATTTTACCAACATGACACCTCAGCAGTCGTCTCTGAATCAGTATTTATGGGCAAAACTTGAGGGACAGGTAAGGACATGGATGGAGAGCAGCGACACTCTGTATGTTGTTACAGGGGCAATTTTGAAAACAACAGGTAAAAACGAGACCGTCAATTATGCAACTGATGCATCGGGTGGCAAGATTGCCGTTCCAAACTACTACTACAAGGTTCTCCTTAGACTAAAAGGCTCAAAGTATGACGCAATAGGGTTCTGGCTTGAGCACAGGTCATACGGCAACGTTCCTGCCAGTGCTGCCGAGACAAAATCTATAGATGACATTGAGGCTCTTACAGGTTTCGATTTTTTTTCCAACCTCGCAAACGATGTTGAAACCACAATAGAGGCCGAATGGAACCCGAAAGCATGGAATTTATAATGACTAGAAGAATAATATGAACAGAACACTCCAAATAAAAATATTTCTTACGATCCTGCTGTTTGGAACAGCTTTACAGCTCTCCTCGCAGGTAAAGAGATATCCGGTTGTCTTTTACAACCTGGAAAACCTTTTCGATACCATCAAGTCCCCTAATGTAATAGACGAAGAGTTTACACCTGCAGGGTCGTATGGATGGAACAGTCAGAGATACCTTAAGAAGATATCGAATATAGAAGAGGTCTTTTATAAAATAGCAACCACGGCCCAGACATTTCCGGCAATTATAGGAGTCTCGGAAATTGAGAACAGAAACGTACTGGAGGATATTGTAGCTGCCCCAAAACTGGAGAAAGCAAGATATCAGATTGTTCATTATGACTCTCCGGATGCCAGAGGGATTGATGTTGCCCTGTTATACAGACCCGATATGTTTAAATATGAGGGTAGCCACCCTCTTAGGGTTGTAGTGGCAGACTCATCAGACTTTAAGACCCGTGACATTCTTATGACATGGGGAACAATTGCTAACGAAAAATTCTACTTTTTTGTTTGCCATTGGCCATCAAGAAGGGGTGGAAGATCGGATTTGTTCCGCTGCGCAGCTGCTCAGACAGCCAGAAATGCAATTGATTCAGTTATAAAGCTCGAACCTGCTGCAAAAATAGTACTTATGGGAGACCTTAATGACGACCCCGTGGACAAGAGTATACTTGAAGTACTCGGAGCAAAAGGGAAAATAGGCAAGGATGCAAAAGCCGGTGAGATGTACAACCCTTTCTATGACATGTTCAAGGCAGGTTATGGTTCTCTGGGCTACCAGGATGCATGGAACATATTCGACAACATAGTGGTTAATTCAAATCTGGTTAACCCTGCTGCCGGAAAGCTTAAATTATACAAGCCCGACTATAACAAGTATTGGGGCAATATCTTCAATCGCCCGTTTCTGGTTAACCAGAGCGGACAATACAAGAATTACCCGTTCAGGACATATGTTGGTACAAATTTTCAGGGTGGTTACAGCGACCACTTTCCTGTATTTATTTATATAGTTAAAAATGAATAATATGAAGATAAAAGTAACATTTATCGTATTGGCTTTGCTCTCTTTGTATCCTGCATCTCTCTCTGCACAGGAAACAGGTATTAAAGGCAAGGTGGTAAACAGAGAGGGAAGGGTTCCTGTCAAGGGGGCAAAAGTTGTTCTGATAACAGACATAGAAAAGGTTATCCAGACCTCTCCCACCGGAGAGTTTGTGCTTACCGGTCTTCGCCCCGGAACTTACACACTTAAAGTAACGGCAGCTGATTTTCAACCACTTCAGATGAGTGTAAAGGTAGAAAACTTCCTTAAGGATTTAAACTATATTACATTAGTTTCCGATGTGGCCCCCGACAAATCGGACGACCTTCTGCTTTCTGAGTTCGATACTGAATCGTCTAGCGATGCACAGTCCATGCCCGTTTTGCTTGCCTCGTCCAAAGATGTTTATGAGAACATAACCGGATACAAGTTCGGCGATATCCGTTTCAAAAACAGAGGATATGAATCGGCATCCGCTGCCGTTTACATGAACGGTATCTATTTAAATGATGCATTGAGCGGTTACTCGCCATGGTCGCTGTGGACAGGACTCAACGAAGCCACACGTAATCAGGAAAGCACCACAGGTGTCGCCATTTCTGACTTTGGAATTGGAGGCATAAATGGTACCACAAACATAAACGCAAGGGCATCACAGCTGCGAAAGGGATATAGATTCAGCGTTGTTAACGCAAGTGGACAGTACAGGACCAGACTTATGGGCACATACGCATCCGGAGAGAAGGACAATGGATGGTCGTATGCGGTTTCGGCCTCGGCAAGACTTGGCGGTAACGACTGGGTAAACGGAGTCTCGTATAACTCTTTCGCATATTTTGCATCGGCAGAAAAGAAATTAAATGATTTTCACAGGCTGGCTTTTACATTCTTTGGATCGCCGGGTGAAAGAAGTGTTCAAGGTTCTTCCACACAGGAGGTTTACGATATGGTAGGGAGCAATTACTATAATCCCAACTGGGGTTTTCAAAATGGAGAAAAGCGAAACGCCAGAGTCAGAAGCACCCATGAACCGGTTGCTATTCTGAACTATTTTTACACTCCAGGTGAAAAATTCAACCTTACCGCAGCCATCTCCTACCGTTTTGGCGGAAACGGCTATTCTGCCCTTGACTGGTATGATGCACCTGACCCGCGCCCCGACTATTACAGAAATCTTCCAAGCTATTTCGCAGACGATCCGTACAAGGCATCTTATGTTAAAGAAGGCTGGCTTAGCGACTGGAATATCCGCCAGATAAACTGGGACAGAATGTACAACATCAACTACGCAAACATCCCTTTATCAACAGGGTCCAACTCGCTTCTTGCAGGTCAAAAAAGGTCTCAGTATGTACTTGAGGAGCGTCATATAGACCAGAATGATATTAATGCCAAGGTACAGGGTACTTTCAACCTGAACAATGCAAGTAAACTTAACTTAGGGATAGACTACAGATGGAACATGACTAATCACTACAAAAAGATGAAAGATCTGCTTGGGGGTGATTACTGGATAGATATCGACAAGTTTGCCGAACGCGATTTTGAGAGCGGAGATGTTATCCAGAACGACCTCAACAACCCAAACAGGGTTATAAGAGAGGGCGACAAGTATGGTTACAACTACAAGGGTCATTTAAGAAACTACAAGTTGTGGTTTACTTACCAGTACAATAAAAACAACATAGAGGCCTACGTGGCAGGAGAAGGTGGACACACATCATTCTGGAGAGAAGGGCTCTACAAAAAGGGACTTTTCCCGGACAACTCTATGGGCAACTCAGAAAAACTTAACTTCTGGACATATACCGCAAAAGCAGGTTTAACCTACAAGATTTCAGGAAACCAGATGGTTTATGGCAATGTTGCATATATGCAGACTGCACCGTTCTTTCAGGAGTCCTTTGTTTCACCAAGGACAAGAAACAGTGTTGTTCCCGACATCACAACCGAAAAGACATTCGGGGCCGACCTGAACTACTCTGTCCGCCTCCCGTTTTTAAAGCTGAGACTGACAGGATTCTACACAACAATTAAGGACCAGACCAAGCTGATCAGCTTCTACGACGACATCAACAGAAGTTTTACAAACTTCTCAATGCGGGGAATTGACCAGCTTAATACAGGAATGGAACTCGGCTTATCGGTTCCTCTGTACAAAGGGTTGTCTGCCGACGGAGCAGTGAGCTACGGTTACTATGTATACACTTCGAACCCATATGTTACACAGACAGTAGACAACAGCGATGCTGTAATTCTAGAGAACGAAAGGGTATACTGGAAGGATTACAAAATACCAGGAACTCCTCAAACAGCTATTAATATTGGGCTGAACTACAGATCTGCCAGTTATCTATTTGCAGGTGTTGACCTCTCCTATTTCGACGCCATGTATCTGGATATGAACCCTATCTACAGGACAGATTTTGCCAAGGCCGGGTTAACAGCAGATGCTGCCAAGGTGTTGTCACATCAGGAGTTGTTCAACAGCTCAGTGGTACTAAGCGCCAACATAGGAAAATCGTGGTATGTGTTTAAGGATTACAATGTGGGATTCAGCCTTGAGGTGAAGAACATACTGAACAACCAGAACATCAAAACCGGCGGCTACGAGCAGATGCGCCTTAAAGTGAATGAGGACTCTTCTGGAAACGTGTTGAATTACAGCCGTTTTGACTCTAAATATTTCTACATGTTCGGCACAACATATTATCTGAACCTCTATATCCGTTTCTAATTGAATAATTCTAATATTGCATATAATGAAAACATTAAATAAAATATTTCTGTTTGCTTCAATCTCAGCATCTCTTTTGGTAGCCTCGTGCTCAGAGAAATTTGATGACCCCGCAGTATTTGAACCGGCAAACCTTACTCCTACAACTACAATCCAGGCTCTAAAGTCTCTTTACAACGGTGGCCCCTATGAGATAAGCGACAATGTAATAATTGGCGGAAAGGTTAACAGCACAGACGAGCAGGGTAATTTTTACAGATCGTTCTACATTCAGGACGAAACCGGCGGCATTGAGGTGAAGATTGGCAAGACCACTCTATACAACGAATACAAGGAGGGTCAGACCATATATGTTAAAGCCAGACATCTGGTTTTAGGCAGCTATGGTGGAATGGTACAACTTGGAGAGAAATCTGTTGAGACATGGTATGAGACGTCTTATATAGAGACCGACCTGCGAATCAAGGAGACAATCTTCAGAGGCGCAACCGGGCCAAAGTTGACCCCTCAGTTAATTAACACTTCGTCCGATGTATCTGTATACAAGTTGGGAACCCTGGTTACATTAAAGAATGCCAAGCTCGTTAAGAAGAACATGGAGACCTGGGCAAAGAGAGCAACAACTACAACCGATGCTGTATATGGCGAACACACCTATCAGGTTGCCGGTGGTTTGAATATTGTGGTACGCACCAGCGGGTATGCAAAATTTGCAAATCAGCTTGCTCCGGCCTTAAACACCTACGCCGACGTTACCGGAGTTCTTACCAAATACGGAAGCACATGGCAACTAGTCCTAAACTCTCCGGACGGAGTGAGATCAACTAACTCCTTACTTTAGAAGATAATTATCTCTTTAGGTTTTATGTTATTCTCCATGGTCCAGAAATGTGCCTGGTCATTTTAGGGAAGCATTACTACTTCGATATGATTTTTCTGAGCCAGTATCTCATTCGCTAAAAACTTGATGTCGCCGGAGCTTATGGATTTTAACAATGTGTCATAATTGGAGTAATTATCCTCCCCATATAAATAATAGGTTGATAAAACGGATGCCCAGTATTCGTCACTCTTTCGTGCTGCTTCTGCTTCTTTAAGCATATAGTTGACAAGCATATCCAGAACCTCCTTAGGCACTTCATTTTTTGCTAAATGTTCAACACAGGAGTGTACTATCAGTTTTACACGTTCCAGTTTAGCCGTATCTGTATCGTACGCGATTTCAATTTTAGTCAAGTCTGCCGGAAAACGATTACATGCAACATTGGTCCTGATTCCATAGGTTCCACCTTCGTTTTCCCGCACATTTTGCGTAAATACCAAATCTAGCACTAGTTTAAACAAGCTTAGTGTAAGATCATTTTTAAGATTCCGTGGAATAATGCCACTATAAATCTCAAAGACAGAAGCTTTAGGCGTTTGCATCTCAGCACGAACCGTTTTTAGATGTTGGCCGTTTTTTATCAAATACGCATCATCTTGAATATCATATTTAAGCGGCTTCCCTTTGGGCAATGATGCCAGATATTGCTCTACCAGGGGTTTTATTTTAGCTTCATCAATGGTACCTACAAAAGTAAAGGTTAACGACCCTATATTAGAGAAACAAGTTTTATACATTTCCAGTATTCGGTCGTAATCCAACTTGTCCACATCGTCCGGTTTCATTTTACGGATACGGGGATTATCGCCGTACATTGTATAAGTAATTGTATCGTTCATCGCAGAAAGAGGGTTCTCTTGCCCTTTTTGCAGCTGTTCATGTAATCGGGTAGTGAAAATAGAATAAGCCTCTTTATCTTTCCTTGGAGCAGTCAATTGAAGATAGATGATTTGGAAGAGAGTTTCCATATCTTTAATTGAAGACCGTCCTCTTATCTCTTGGGTCGTTAGCGAAACAGATACCGATGCAGATGCCGATTTCCCGACCAACATTTTACTTAAATCTTCGTTACTAAAAGAGGCCAACCCGCCTAAGCCGGCTACATTATTAATAACACTTGCGTTAAGAACATCCTTATCTGGAAATTGAATAATACCCCCTTTGGAAATAGCATTCATGGTTACCTGATCATCCTTAAAGTCGGTCTTTTTAAGTACTACATGTATCCCGTTTGAAAGCGTCCAGTTAGTAGTACCCCACTTGCTATCTGTTGTTGATTGTACAATTTTCCCTCTCTTGGGAAGCTTTTCCATTAAGGTTGAAGCTACCTTTTTTTCAATGTATGGCTGAGTTTTTTCTTCCTTCGTTTTTTTTATCAAATCCAGTACTACATGTTTACTTGGATATATAATATTATCTTTTTGAGGACCGGTAATTGCTATTGCAATATTTTTATCAGAGATAATCTGATGCATAAATCCGTTCAGTTCTGATGGCCCAATCTGTACCAGGTATTGCTTAACCAAATTATAATTAGCCTCAATACTGGTTATTGGAGTTTTATTCAAAAAGCTCTGAACATACTGATTAATATAAGCTATGCTGTTTTGTTTTTTTCTATTGTTATATAAATTTTCATATGAAGCTAACAAGGAAGCTTTGATCCTGTCTATTTCAGCATTGCTGAATCCATGTGTGTAAACTCGCATATTTTCCCTTAATAAACAAGCCAGACTCTCTTCTATTTTCCCTTCTTTAGGAACAGCACTCAATGTCCAGGCATCTTTAGTGCTGGCAACCAAAAAACTTCCGACATCAGCTCCGGCACTGACAAAAGGTGAATCAGCTTTTTGACATATTTCAGACAACCTGTTCGACAAAGCTTGTGATGCAAAAAGTCGTAATAATGACAGATATGTTCCTTGACCGGTCATTTTAATACTATCCGGAATAACATCCTGTTTGAAAAAGACAGAAACTGATGTTGAAGTTGCTTCCGGGTCAGTAATAATGGCAATCTGAGGCTCTTCATTATCCGGCACTGGATAATAAATACGCTCCGCTGCATTTGTTAGTTCCGGAATATCTGCAAATACTGCTTTTAACTTATTTTCCACAAATTCTGCATCTATATCGCCAACAATAATAACACACTGCAAATCTGACCGATACCATTTATGGTAGTAATCTTTCAATTCCTGACAAGCAAAATTTTCCACCACATCCATGCTCCCAATAGGGGAGCGATTTGCATACTTGCTCCCTTTAAGAAAAATTGAGTAGAGTTTATCTGTTATCCTGGACTGGGCGCTATTCCGGGTTCTCCATTCTTCTTTAATGATTGCCCTCTCTTTATCAATCTCTATACTGTCCAGTGTCAGAAATCCGGACCAATCATGCAGAATAAGCAAGCAGGAATCAATAACAGCATCACTGGAGAGAATAATATCCGACAAATTATAAACCGTTTCATCATATGAGGTGTATGCGTTGATGTTTGTTCCAAACTGTCCTCCGTTACTCTCTATGAATGATACCGATTTTTTTCTCCCGGGAAAGTTTGTCGAACCATTAAAAGCCATATGTTCAAGAAAATGTGCCAACCCCGATTGTGTATCCTCTTCTTGAATTGAACCGACTCGTTGTACGAAATGGAAGCAAGCTTTATTTTCGGGTAAAGGGTTGTGTCTTATATAATAAGTCAGGCCGTTTGGGAGCTTTCCATAACGGACACACGTATCTAACGGCAAAATGCTTGAAGTCGGCTGGGCCATGACCGATCCAACCGACAACAAGCAAGTAAGGAAAAAAAAGACACTCTTAATCATTATACTTAACCAAACCTAATTATTACGCCTCTTTATCCATACAAAAACAGCTAGAAACAACAATATACTTGGCAACACCCATTTCAATGCAACCTTTATTGCATAACAGCTTTTAGGTGTTATTTTAATCTCTGTATCCTTAGATGCCGGTCTGCTTATATCAATTGGGTATTCATTATTTGACAACCATTTGAAAGACTTCACAATAAAAGCCCAGTTTGCTGACATTTTGTCTCTGTTCATACTTAATTCTGCGTTACTTATGCAATCAGCATCTCCCATTACAATTATATTCTGCTCTTTGTTTGCTGTTTTTTTATGTAATGCCAGTACAGTAGGTATCGAGGTCTCAATTTCTCCAAATGAGGTATCAAGCGAAGGAACCTCTTCTGTGAAATTTTTAGTGTTTATTTCATTCCAGTAACCGGAAGGCGCTGTTGCAGCTATTGGAATAATTTTATACCCTTTATCTGCAACAATTCCTAAACCACCCGCAGAAGGCATAGCTATTTGTCCTCCAAGGCTTGCGATACGTCCAAGCTCTGGTGATATTGTATCGCTCTGAGGGAGAATCGAAACGAAAGAGAGATCCGG
>Ga0074195_1003669_pt1 | contig 13960 bp, 14 predicted proteins | sample EPASupsiteHSE623_FD_64525 | JGI IMG/M metagenome (GOLD analysis project Ga0074195, IMG submission 64525) | Bioremediated contaminated groundwater from EPA Superfund site, New Mexico - Sample HSE6-23 | ecosystem: Environmental > Aquatic > Deep subsurface > Groundwater > Contaminated ...
CGGCACCTCCGGAAGCCCGAAGGCTGCCCTGCTCCTCCGGTGGGCTTGAGCGGCAATTTGGAGGGCATCTTCTGGATGCTTTCTGATGCAGCCGAGGCATACGCCTATTTCCGCAGAGATGAAGCTGGATTGGGATTGGCAGATCTTACACTTGGCCATTTAAACCTCAAACCTTCCAGGAATCGGAACTCTACATTCAGGGCACCTACCAGCTTTAATATCATTCCTAATAATATCAAAGATGTCTCGCTCGATCAGCAGCCGTCCGCAGCTGTGGCAGAAGGTGTTCTCCTTCTCGTGTCCCGGCACATTCCCCAGATAGACGTAATGAAGCCCTTCCTCCGCTCCCAGAGACCAGGCCCGCTCCAGAGTGGCCAGTGGCGTGGGCTCCAGGTGGACTAGCTCGTGATGGGGATGAAAACCTGTTACATGCCATGGCGTGTCAGGACCGAGCTTCTCTTTAATCCAGGAGGCGAGCCCCTTAAGCTCTGCTATATCGTCGTTTAACCCGAGAATTATGTTCGTGACGATCTCCACGTGCATTCCATAGTCTTTGGCCCTTTTTGCATTCCTGAGAATGCCTTCGAAGCCCTTCACGCCTGCCACTTTGTGGTAAGTCTCATCTGAGAAGCCCTTGATATCCACTCTGTAGACATCGAGGAAGGGAGCGATCATATCAAAGGCCTCTTCTGTGATGAAGCCATTTGTGACATAGTTAGTATACAGCCCGTGTGCCTTGGCCAGCTTTGCGGCGTCCAGAGTGTACTCCAGCCACAGCGTCGGCTCGTTGAATGTCCAGGATATGCCCTTGCATCCTGCTGCCTCCGCCTCCAGAACCAACCTTTCGGGAGAGATATACTGAGTGTACATTGGGCCGCCCTTCCATTGAGATATGCTCCAGTTCTGGCAGCCTGGACAGCGGAAGTTGCAGCCCACACTTCCTGCTGATAGCCATTGGGAGCCGGGATAGAAGTGATAGACCGGCTTCTTCTCTATGGGATTTATTGATAAGGAGGAGACCCCGCCGTAGATGGTGGAATAAAGAGTTCCACTCCTGTTCTCTCTGGTCATGCAGAAGCCTGCCGAGCCATCGGGGATCGTACACCGCCTCTGGCAGACATTGCACCTGACATTGTTCTCTTTTAGCTTATCGTATAGCTTGGATTCAATTCTCATGGCTGAGTGATGCTCATAAATAATTATTATTAATATTTAAGGATACGCGTATAGGTTGCTGGAAAGGTTAATAGCATGGAAGCTATGAATTGATGTTAACCTTGGTGGGCTCGTAGGGTAGAGGATATCCTAGCGGGCTTCGGAGACGTTTCGAAGAAACCCGCTGACCTGGGTTCGATTCCCAGCGAGTCCGCTTTATCCCAAAGGTTTTACGTCATGGAAAATGTAATGGAAAACTCTTTTTGCCTTTCCTTCCAATTCACTTTAAGGGAAGTGAGTTCTTGGTAGACCTCTTCGGCAAGAAGAAGCAGGACGACCGCATAAGGGAGCTGGAAGCCAGCCTTTTGGAGGCAGAAAAGAAGAACGAGGATCTTTTGGCCACCCTGGAGAAACGCGAAGAGAAGATAAAGAAGCTTACTAGCGCTTATCAGGAGGCAAACGTCGCTCTTAAGGCTGCAGAGCAGAGGACGGCATCTGCCCAAGCTCAAGCCAGGCCGGAGGCTGAGAAGAGCGAAGAGCCTAAGCTTCAGGGTACAAAGCTTGGATCGCGTGAGTTCGAGCGACTTGCAAAGAGATTACTTATACTGCGATCTCCTGAAGATGACCTGCTCACAGCCTACTTAGGCAACCATGCAGCTCTGCCTCCTGGCCTTCCCCCAGAGGCTGAGAAGCTGATCGGCGCTCTGGGCTCAGAGAGGGGCTGGGCAGTGCTCCACTGTCCCCAGCTTTTCACATTGGTCCTCAAACCTCCGTTTCCCTTAACGGAAAGCTCTCTCTCTGTGAGCGGCGTCTTCCAGCTCGATCCACTGAAGGAGATGATGGATACATCAGTCCTCGTCATTTCAGCCCATGCTGGAGACACATTTCTTGGCGTTTCCCTGAATAAAGAGGGCTTTGAAGCGGAGGAGCTCGTCTTGAGCCAGGTCAAGGAGAAGCACTCCAAGGGTGGATGGAGCCAGAAGAGGTTCGAGCGGCTGCGCGAAGAGGATATAAAGAACCATATCGAGAACGTGATGGAGCGTATGGCAGAGTTGAAAAGGAAGTACGGTCCTGTGGTAAAGCTTGCAGTGCTAGGCGGTGACCAGTCTCTTCTAAAGCAGATTATGCCTGCTGTCGGCCTTCCTGTGGTAGAAAGGCGGCTGGAGAGGCATGATGAGAAGAGGCTCGACAAGCTCAGAGATGATGTGTACGGCTTCACCTGCTATCGCGTTTGAAATACGAGGAATATGATGGAAGAAAGCCGAAAAGAGGACGAGCATAAGGCTGTTGATCTGGCTGAGCTTGCCAAATCCAGGGACTGGCACGATCGCAGGAAGGCGGCCTGGAACCCTGAGGCTACTGAAGATGTCCTTCGCGCTCTTGTCAGAGATGAAATCCAGTGGGTCAGAGAGGCAGTGGCAGGAAACCCAAGATCGCCCGAGGATGTTTTGATCTGGCTGGCCGAAGATCAGTCGGGCTTCGTAAGGGCGGCAGTCGCGCTCAACAGCAGGACGCCCGCGATTGTCCTGGAAGGATTGGCCGCAGATGAAATGACGGACTACGACTGCACGCTTGGCAAAAATCGCTACCTGGTGAAGGAGGCCGCTGCCAGAAACCAAAACATCACAGAGGAAGCCCTGGCATACCTGGCGCGGGATCACGACGAGCACGTCAGGGCCGCGGCGGTGTCCAACCCAAAGGTGACGCCCGATCTCCTTTCCAAGCTCTCAAGAGATGTGAGCTGGCTGGTCAGGGACAAGATCGCCAGGAACCCTGTTACTTCAGAAAGCATCCTGGACTACCTCTCCGCTGACAGAATAATGGATGTGCGCATCTCAGTTGCCCTCAACCCCAGGACGCCGCCACAGGCACTGGCCGCTCTGGCTGGGGACAAGAGCTGGGAGGTCAGGCAGGCCGTGGCCCAAAATGCCAAGGCAGAACCAAAGATTCTCGGAGATCTCTCTGGCCACTGGTCCTGGAAGGTGAGAGAAGCGGTGGCCGAGAACCCGGGAACGTCTCAAGAAGTTCTAAAGCGACTGGCTCTGGATCCAGACCAGAGCGTGCAAAAGGCTGCACAGAAGCGTTTAAGCTAATATTGTTCATACTTTTACTTTGAAATATATCCCTCGACAGCTCTCATCCCAGTTGCAGATAGAGCAAGCATGATTACATCAATACATTTTTTAGATATTAATTTCGGATTGCTAAGAGTGCATCTGGATGAGAATCCCGATGTCTTCGGCGCTGCCTTCGCCTTTGTGCCTTTCGAGAAGGAAAGCCGGATCATAGAGATCGCGCCTTACGTTTATAGAGAAGATGATACTGTAGTGCAGAAGGTCCTCCCTGCCAAATACAATTACACCAGTACCCTGTGGTACATAAAGCCCGTCCAACTCAGAGAGCCAGTCTGGAGCGAGCCCTACTACGATGAGGGCGGAGCCGGAGCCGATGTACTGATGACCACCTACTCAGTGCCAGTATACAACGAAGATGGAAAGCTGATTGGAGTTCTCACCGGAGACCTGCTTATAAAGAAAGGAGAATAAAGCAGAGTGTAGATGAGTCAACTTAAGTATTCTTAAACTGCTCTTCCAGGTGGGCCTGAATCTCCTCAACCGCCTGGTGCAGGATTCTATTATTATCGTAATCTTCCAGGATCTTTGATAAATCGCCTTTTGATAACCCAGAAAGCTCCCTCACAGCAGAGGTCAGGTTTGGAACCGCTCTCACGATGTTGTCCACTATCGTCACGGTGGCCATCCTGGAAGTCCTTGAGAGGGGATTTAGATCTACGGCTATCACCTTCTTGCCCATTTTGACCAGAGCCTCACACCTATCGCCGTCCTCCAGAGGTATCAGGACCACATCGGCATCGTAGATCCCTCCCCTGGTGGCCTTGGCCCTGGCATGGTCCAGCCCCGGCACTGCTGCATCAGGCCACTCTCCCAGGACTTCCTTTGCCCCAAGGCTTCGAAGCAGATCGGCTATCTTTCCCACCCGCTCTTCAGTCCTGTGGAAGAGGTTGACCTCTAATGGGGCCCCGAGGGCTCTGGCCAGCTCCACCATCTCCTGCGGGACCAGAGCTGCCACATTGCCGTTTACGCTTAGCGCAGGCCTCTCTGCGAGCAAAAGCATAGCTGCTGCCGCTCGTGTGGCCTTTGCGGCTGAAGGCGTGGTTTTCTCTCCGAGAAGGTAATCAAACGCCTCCCCACGGCCCTGGGCGATCAGGCCCTGTGTGCTCGTGAATCCCTTCTTCACCCCGTCTGCCACCCTCTCCCTGGCGACAAGAGATGCATAGCGGGGATGGGACTTTGGAATCTCAGTCAAGGTTAGCACCTCTCTGTGAAATGGTAGTAGTATTCGCTTCGCCGAACTCCTTCAGGGCGTCGCCTCCGCCTATGGCAAAGACCGAGTCCCCCAGCATGATCATGCTGGCTATCCCGCCTGCGGCCTCTACGGCCTCAATTGCATCCAGAGCCCAGTCGCTTGCAATGCCGATCTGAGACGTGAAGCGCCGCGACAAAAGCATGAACTCTTTGAGTGTGGGCCTCTTTAAAAGCTCTTTTAGCGCTGCTTCTCCGGCACGGTTTATCTCCTGCATTGCCTTCTGGTCAGAGAGCACCTCTTTCGTGGAGATGGGCCCCTTGACCACATAGCTGATCTTCAGCGGCTGGACCGGTATGCGATCGACAACTCCTATGCCTGGAGCACCCGGCTCCAGGCGAACGACGAGGCCGCCCGTGTTCTGGGCGATCACATCCCCGAGACCAGTCCTGTTCGAGACCTCGGCCACATGGGCGACAGCTGCTGCTTCGTTGGCGGTCAGGCCGAGATCGAGGTATGCGTTGAGCGCGTAGACCGCGCCCAGGGCTCCTGCACCGCTGGCCCCGAATCCGGCTCCAAGGGGCATGTCCAGCTGCGTTTTTACACGAACGGGCGAAGGAGCCAGCTTCTCCACAACGAACCTGCTTACAGGGGCTTCTGCAGCCTGGCAGTTCAATAGGATCTCAGTTTCCTCCGAGGCCTGAACAGACGTGGTTGCACCCAAGGATAAGCATAGACCGCAGCCTATCGATCCTGATTTAAGCGGGTCCTCCCGGCGTTTTGCAGCGAAGAAGCCTGTGATGTGCGAGGGGACGAATGCTTTCATAGGACCTCCACAAGGGCATCGATGATGCTCTTGGCGATTGCCGTTTTTCTCCCTTCAGCAGATCTAAAATGGCCCTCTTTATCGATTATTATCACTCTGTTCTCGTCGGTTCCCATTCCGCCCCGGCCTACGTCGTTGGCCACCATTAAATCAAGGCCGGAAGACTGCATTGACTCACTGGCACGCCTTACCAGCTCGTCCTCGGCGACGTTGGTCTCGGCCTTGAAGCCCATGATCTTGAGATCCGGATAGGCCGCTCTGACTGCCTTTACGATCTTTCTGGTGGGCTTCAGCCTGAGGGTAAGCTCCTGCCCTGATTTGATCTTCTCATCGCTTGCATCCAGGGTGTAATCGGCCACAGCTGCCGCACTGATCAGGGCATCATAGCCCATAGCAAGCTCTTTAAGGACGGCATCGTGCATCTCCTGAGCGCTCTCGGCATAGACCTGGCGGACCGGCAGATCCTGCAGGAAGCGGTGGACCAGGGTCACATCTGCCCCTCTGCGGTAAGCCTCCAGTGCCAGTGCCACGCCCGTCTTGCCGGAGGCGCGGTTGGTCAGGATGCGGATGGGATCGACTCTCTCGGCGTTGGAGCCGCTGGTGATGAGGATCTTCCTGTCCGACAGGTCTTTGGGCCCAAGAAGCCTCTCGACCTCCAGCACCACCCTGGAGCCGTCGGCGATCTTGGCCTTGCCTTCCTCGATCCTGGGATCTATTACTACTACGCCAAAGGATCGCAGTGCCTCAAGATTCTTTATGACTGCCGGATGGCAGTACATGGCCTCGTGCATGGCAGGCACGACCATGACCGGCTTGCCGCTACCTATTGCAGTTGTGGCAAATGTGGTCACAGGCGTGTCGTCAATCCCCAGAGCCATCTTGCCGATGGTGTTCGCAGTGGCGGGCGCGATCAAGAGAAGGTCTGCCTTTCCGCCCACGCCACAGAACTCCACGTGCTCTACTCTGCCGGTTATCTCCGTTATCACGGGGTTGGCGCTGGCATACTCCAGCGCATAGGGGTGCAGTATTTGCAAGGCGGCAGGGCTTGTGACGCAGTGCACCTCGGCCCCGCGTCGAATGAGGTCGCGCACCAGGTCTATGACCCTGACGGCTGCGATGCTGCCGGTTACTCCCACTACTATTCGCTTGCCTGAGAGCGTTTTGCTCACAGTACACGAGATGTCAGAAGGCATAAAGGTTCATGGGGATTTGAGATATCATTTAAAAAGGTTGTTTCCCTTCGGCCAGAGGAGCACAAACCTTATTTAACAAATCATCTCAGGGGATATGCCGTGCCGGGGTGGCCTAGCTGGTTAGGGCGCGAGACTCATAGGGTAATACGAAAACGCGCCTGAGGCATCTCGAAGTCGCGGGCTCGAATCCCGCCCCCGGCATCTCATTACTAGTAATGGATTGGCAGCAGATAACGATTTAAAGAAGAGAAATCACATCATAGTCATTCGCGTCTCACCAACAAGAATGACTCAGAGTTTAAGCGAGGGCCTTACAAGGGTTCTCGCTTTTCTCTGAAATCTCCTTCAGTTTTTCATTTGCTAGTTTTCGGCCTGCTTGATCGAAGAAATGACTAACATTGCGAAATTCGCCTGATTCGACCAATTTAAGGACCGTTTTATATAGTTCGGGATTTATGCTGATATTGATTTTCTTTACTGGCATAGACCTATAATTTAATGCCTATTCCATAAATACCTTACTACCTAGTGCCTCCCAGTAATCTTATATATTGGTGCTACCAAGTAGCTCCTTGGTGAGATGCGAATGTCGAGAAAGACAATCTTTGAGCTTAGCTGCCCGGTCATCCGGACTGCGGAAGCTATAGGGCAGTTGATCGCATACCATAACCATGCTCTGCCGTCTCTTTTGGGGTATGGTTATGAGAAGAGTTTGGGGGCCGCACAATGAGATATCAGCTCCAACCTTTTCTAGGTGACAAGCGGCTATTCACAGCCCGCGTTGCTAGATTTGGCCTCCGGCACCAGGTTTATCGCGGTGCAGAGCCCACGTTGATGCTCAAAGATGTGGTGCTGCATGTCGGATCTGCGGATATTCCCGTAGATCATGTTTGGGTCAGCACCGGCAAAAAGATGGCGAGGCTCAACCCGACTTTAGGAGATAAGCTTCAGTTCTACGCCCGGGTCCGGATATATCATAAGTATCTCCACGCGACGGGCAGAGAGAACACGGATTATTGCATTGCCAACCTGTCAAGCATAGAGAGACTGGAGGCTGGCCATGGCGAGGATTTCGCGACTTTCTGGGGCAGGCTCAAGGCATCCAGGAAGTTTGTAACCGATAAGATCGAGGTCCCGGAGGCCCTGATATGCACGGCATAGGCCGCCAGAAGGCACGGAGAGCTGCAGGGGCACGCCGCCAGGTAGAGCGCAGATGGAGACAGGCCGCTATCCTGGCCATTCTTTTTTAGGAGGGCTCCGAGATGCAAGAGTCGTCTATTCTAGCGGATGCTGTCCACGCCGATCAGCTCATTACCTTGACCTACGGCCAGCTGCAGGACCTCGTTAAGCAAGCAGCGGCAGAGATCACCGAGCCCCTTAAGGAAGAGATCCAGGACCTCAAAGAGAAGGTCGACCGACTGGAGGCCCTGCAGGAGGTCTACCATGGCACATCACCCCAGGCCGAGGAGTTCCCTATGTATAGGGATGCATGGGAAAAGAAAAGAACGGCTCTAGACAGCCTGCCATCGCGAGTCTGGGGGATTGAGCAAGACCTCTCGGAGCTGGAGAAGACTGCCATAAAGCCGAAGGCTACAGAGCCTACACAAAAGACCTTAGACCACCTTACCGAGATCGCGGTGATACTGGGAGCTGCAGAGAAGCGATTAATAGAAAATCAAGCACCTAGAGCCTATCTTACACGGCTCCGGAAAGAAGGGATGACTTTCTCACAGCTCTCGGCCAGGATGGGCCTGACCGTGGACAGGATCCGCCAGCTCTCCAGGATCGCAGCGACAGATCAGCGTTTTAACATCACCTGGCATCCACGCCGCAAGAACACCAAGATTTTCAAGCTCAGGCGGTGGGATGTCCAGGAACTTTAGACAGATAAAACCTAAATTTAGGGTTTAGGGTTTCAGGGAGATAAAACCGGATCGGTAAGCAGACGGATAATTATCTCTAAATTATAAAACAAGGGAGATCTAGGACGTTTAGATACTTCCTATATTGCCTTAGTCTGAGATAGAGATAGAATAAAGAGCAATGTATATAAATAGGTATTTTGAGAACAAAATAAATTCCTGCAAATCTTTGATTTTAGCTGAGTATATAAAGAGAAGGGTGAAAGCCTAAATCCTAAATTTAGGGATGTCTTCAGAAATATATTATAAGTAGGCTCTTGCAATGGCATCCTCACATCACAGGAGATTGCACATGCATTTGTACCATAATTCCACCTCAAAAAAATATATCTTGCAATGGCATCCTCACATCACAGGAGATTGCACAAGGGTACATCTTGCCTGGTATTCTCGCCTCCTCACCAGTCCATCCACCGGCCTCAAATAGATAAAAAGGATTGATGAAGGCTTAATAAGACTTTTAAATTAGGTATACTTTGCTACCCTATCCACATCACGATATGTAATCCGCAGTTCCTGTACTTTCATAATGGACTGATACTTAGCATCAATGGTATCTTCTAATCTTAAACAACCATCTTCATCATATGGCAGCGACTCGGCTTGCTCAAAGCATTCTAAAACACCTTGATAGTATTCGATTCTTTCAAAACCATCATTTAATGCATATAGTCCTATTCCTTTATTATACCAATTTGTTGCGCATTTTGGATCCAATTGGACTGCCTTCTCAAAGCACTTTAGAGCCTCCTCTCGTTTATCCCTGCGATAACTGGCATGCGCCGAGTTTTTTGAAATTGAGGCGTGATCCATATAGAAGCTCAGACCCATATACGCTTGTGCATCTGCCTCAGCTTGTAGCATTAAAGCAACTCCTTTGTTATTCCATGCAGTAGCATTTGTAGACTTCTTTCTGATTGATTCATCACAAATTGCAATGGCCCTATCAAAGCACCTGATAGCCTCCTCACAGCTGCCTATAATGTGACGACCCTCGGCTATCCAAACAATTGTGTCCGGCTTGCATGTTATGTCTGCCTCGTCGTAGACTTTTGTGGCATTTTTAGCATCACCCCATTCAAGGAGGGTGCGAGACTTTTCGAACCAAGCGGTTATATTCTTTGGATCTTGTTTGATGTCTTCATTATAGGGCGCCAACGCCAAGGCTAGTTTATTCTGTTCATCGCTGCGTTCCGCCTCCTCGAAGTAGCGACGTACTTCATCACTGTGGCCATTGGCGTCAACACTATCATGGCCATAAATCCCCAAGTAGTCCTCATAGCTAGGATCTAATCGGATTGCCTCGTTAAAGGCATCAATGGTTTCATTATATTTTCCTTGCTTACGAAGCGTTTTACCTTTGTTAGCCCATGCTACTACTAAATTCGGATCGATTCTGATGGCCTCCTCATAAGCCGCGATTGCCTCATCGTACTTGCCTAGAAAGTGCAGAGATCTTCCTTTGTTTGTCCAGGCAGTAGCATCGGTTGAATTGATCCGAACGGCTTCTTCAAAAGCGATGTTTGCAGCCCAAAATTCTCTGATACCTTGGTCATCTGTTTCCATGTCGTATTCGATCTCGCCTTTCCACAGGAACAGACTACCTTTGTTGTTCCAATATTTGGAACAGGTAGGGTCTAGTTGAATAGCAGTTTCGTAAGCCTCAATCGCCTTGTCAGGTTCGCCTAAAGCCGAATACGCTGAGCCTTTCCGATTCCATGCCTCGGCATTGATCGGATTGATTCCTATTGCCGCATCATATGCATCAATAGCAGCATAGTAGTTCTTTTCTTTAAATAGGATATCTCCTTCGTTAATCCGATCTTCATCAGCTTGTTGTCCAGTGGCTGATATAAAAAATACCGTTAATAACATCCATAAAAGAGACATTGCCTTTAATCTCATCGATCATTACCTCTTCGACTACATCCCCATTTTTAATGATAAGCTTTTTTGAAGAGGAGTGCGGAAATCTCATCTCTACATGCAACCCATATGATCCTAGAGCTCAAAGGCAAGGATTTGCAGCCGAGAAAGATATTTATAAAAAAGTCACCGGCCGGTCAAGGTGAGGAGGAGGCCAAGCGAGAGCCTGCAGGTTACACGCGGCAGAGAGAGACACCTATCTCGATATATGGGAAGGTTTATATATCTCAGCGCCTATCCTGAAATGGCCAGGCGAGCTAGCGATTTAAGAGAAAATCTTGGTGAGCCAAAAAAAAGCGCGCCCGCAGTGCATGCGGGGCGGGGCTGCGCATCCTTTGGGGCGGGCTGGTTGGAGCCACCCTCTCCAGAGGCACAGCCCTGCAATGCGCCGATAGACGTTTTCTTTCTATCACCACAACAGGCCGATTATCTGCGGAGAGCCGTTGGGTGATGGCACTCTACAGGCAATTTCCACGTACAGCCAGGAACAATGCATATACGATCCGGCGTTGCTGTAGTATGCATGAGAATACAGCTCTACCCCGGGCTCTAGGGCGTTAATCTCTTCCCAAGTCCATGGCTGACCCGTTACTGGGTTAGTCGTCCAGATCTGCGAGTTGGTTATCCAGGCTAGCTCGGATTGAAGATTAAGAGCGTTCCCATAGACCAGCTGCGAATGGGTGTATAGAAGCGGCTGGATACTACAATCCGCAGGACCTCCTATAGATGCCCAGTTAGCTCGCCCTCTGAAATATATCGTGACAGATTCCGGTATCCCGATCGCGGGTGCATCTTGCAGAACAAACGTTCTTCGACCACGAACACCTGTGTAATTTGCACCATCAGTCGAGACACCGAAATAATCAGCGTCGTTCACAGATTCTTCATCTATCTGAGCATAGGCGGTATCCCAGTTGATCAAATGAGAATACGCACCCGTGTGGTATTCTATCGTTCCGTTGCCAGTGGGCCGCAATGTCGCTGTCTGCATGTTGCATCACTTCCCGCGGGTTTTCAACGGAAACGGCACAAAAGACGGTTTGGTTTTTCGTCTCAGATCGACATACTGTCCACCAATGTTATCTAATCCAAGGCCCCCGAATCGGCGGCCACCTGTACCAGGGCACATGTTTTCAACCTCGAATATGTTTTATCGTCTTCATGAAATACAATTTCAGGCAATGTTTTTTCGAGTTTGCCTTTGTTCCATTCCTTTTGGAATTCGTCACAAAAGGGACAATTCAAACCGGCCATGTACTCATCAAAAGTCGTGTGCTGAGTAATTACCCAGCCTCGAACGTAATATGCCCACTTTGCGATGTTCTCAAAGCTGGGTAAGTTATGCGTACCACAGCAACAGCGCCAGTTTCTCGTATGAATGAGATCATCGCCGGTTAGCAAATCCAAATCATACTTCCGACAGAGCTCTTTGAGACGAGACAGTTCTCGGAACTGATCCTGCAATGAGACAGCACGAAATACGCCGCAGTTGACATAGTTCAACCGAGTGCTTGCCAAGTAATCCCGGCCGATGGCTGCATTGATCCTTTGGCTACAGCCTCCACTGTGGTGAACCTTCAAGGGGTTGCACAAGACTGTTTTCACGCCTACGTCGCGTGCTTGAGCCAACAGGCTATCGAGATTGCCAGTGAGATCCGGGATGAAAGGCCACAAACGCAGCTGGACATGAACGCCAGCTTCGCTTAAGGTCCTCAGGGCCTCCAGCCTTCTCTCCAGGCTTGGGGCGCCGGGCTCCAAGCGATTGAGCATGCCCGGGTCCTCGCTCGAAATGCTACAATGAAGAACTAGCGGCAGACTATCCAGGGTTCTGAGGTACTCATCCCCTGTTAGAATCGCCGGGAATTTAGTCACAAGAACTACAGGATATTGACGGTCTTGTAGAATCCTTAGGGTACGAAGCGTTACCTTGTGAATTCTCTCAATGGGCTGCAAGGGATCCGAGTTGATACCTATTTGAACTGGGCAACGTTGATCTATCAGCTTCTTTTCCATGCTGTTCTTATCGCGGAAAAAGTACCGTTCGATGTATCGGTAGGAGTTAGCCTGCGGAGCTGTTGCTTTATCGGCTGCCCTGAGGCCGGGCCTGCTACAGTAAGCACAATCGCTGGAGCAGCCTGAATATGGTTCGCATTTCAGCGGCAGAGGGCAAAGGAGCCTATCGCTATGATCTGCGATGTATAAAGGGCGTTGCATAAAATTCAGGAGATGTCGCCGAGAGGGAGAAGAAAGAAGGAGAAACCCTCTCGGCTGACTTTGCTTGTTCTCTTAACTCACAGAAACCGTGATTTCTGAACTTCAACGACACCCCGCTCTCTTTCTGCCAGGTCGGGGCGCTGCTCTCGAATCTTAGTGCGTGCGACAGCGATGTCGAACGAGGTTCGCTCCATCAGGAGCAGCGCCAACCTCTCGATCGCTTCAGCAGCTTCCTTCATGTCTTTTATCGCGCTCTCTTCCGACTCTGCGACCATTGCACGCCTCTGTGCATCTATTCTGACAACAAGGTCTGGGCGCTGTCTGCGAGCTGCTACACGTGCTTCTGCGAGAGTTAACGCGGGATTAAGCTTCATGTGGTCCTCTGCAAGCCGTTCGAGCTCTTGGGCAGCAAACCTCTCGTCCGTGTCGTCATCGGTGTGCACTAGTCCAGTGCGCAGCAGCTGCTCGTTTTTATACTCCTCGGCCTCTCTGGCGGCCAAGTCGGGGCGGTCCTTCCGGATCCTGATCCTGGCATCTACCGGGGAGAGGGCGTTTCCTGACTTTGCGATAAGGCCACTTGCCAAGTTATCAATCTCATCTGCTGCGCTTGTTTCTGACATGCTTTTGTTCACCTTCACACATTTCTTCACATTGTTAATATTAAATTCGATTAATCCTTTTGCGTTCTTGGAGACCTCTATTACCTTCTCACCGGATCGGATGCCAGGGAGAAGGGACAAATCCTTCAGCCTGAAAGCGAGGATCCAAGTCCCGGGCTCGAGGCCTGCCTCGGCGTGATAGTTTTTTGTGACCCAGCTTTCCACAGGGCATAACTGCTCGTTCATGCAGGGAATTGCGGCCGGAGTCCCCATGTATCGGTGCGCGTCGGCTTTGTCGTGGAGGTCACGAACGACGCCGTGAATAACGGTTTCATCCTCGTCTTCAACGATTCTGGTTAGCTCAAAGTGCATCCAGGTCACCCTACACAATATATTTCGAAAAGGTCCTGGTCGCCTGGGAGATCCTGGTCTTCAAATCTTGGATTTGGACTTCCGTCTCCTCTCTGACCTGCTCGTAGCGCTCAGCTGCGGCTATCACGTCGGGAAGTGCCGCGACTTGCGTCGGTAAAAGGTCCGGGTGGACCACGGTCTGTGCTTGGGCAACGTTTCGCGCATCGTTTTTAGCCATCTCAACCATGTTGGTCAACATGCGAACCCTATTAGTGAGAGTGCTAATCGTTGGGGAGTCTGTGATTTCCATGAAGTCGCTGATATCGCGCTCTATCGTCTTGATGGTCTCTTTCTGTTGCTCGATCCGGGCAAGAAGAGCAGATCCTTCTTCGAGCCGGTCCGGATCGAATGCAGGAACAAGCGACCTCCCGGATTTGACAGGGACCAAAT
>Ga0074195_1003670_pt1 | contig 13959 bp, 18 predicted proteins | sample EPASupsiteHSE623_FD_64525 | JGI IMG/M metagenome (GOLD analysis project Ga0074195, IMG submission 64525) | Bioremediated contaminated groundwater from EPA Superfund site, New Mexico - Sample HSE6-23 | ecosystem: Environmental > Aquatic > Deep subsurface > Groundwater > Contaminated ...
TAAATAAAAGAAAAGCACTTACTAAAAGGTAATCGGAAAGGGGCTAATCTATTTTTTATTTGTTCATATTCCATATTTACCCTTTCAGTGATCCGTAGTCAGTCTGTCCTTCTGAATTGTGCACAACGTCCACCGGTATACGCAGTTGCCGATTCAGGGGCGCTCACTTGTCATGTTACCCGCTAGATAGCCAAGTGAGCAAACTCTAGCAACCCCTCAACCCGGCAATTGCGTATGACCGGCTGTTAGCGGTAGGCATTTTAATTTTCTGTTTGATTGAAATTGTATATATCCAGGAAAACTCGCAAACAGGTATCTTCTATAACTTCTATCTCGTGCACCCATTCTAGTGAGCTGCATGCCGTAGCTTTGCAAGTATAGCCTCCCGGTGCGCGATTAACTACTATTGTGAATTCAGATTTTGAACAATTTGGCTCAAATCCATTAAATACTGGATTACTAATGGAGCCTACTTTCTTACCTTCTAAATATACATCTACATCAAATGGGCCGCAATTTAACATTGCTTGTGCATTTGTATAGAAAACAATCTTCCCTGTAGGTCCATCATCACTTTTCTCGCAACTTAGAATGGTAAAGAAAAGAATCAATGATAAAATGAATGCTGCTTTCATTTTTGGCTAGGCTTTTGTCAATTTACTGATGTTAATTTCAGTAAAAGGGTTGCGTTTTTTTCTTTTGCTTACCGCTAACGCCCGCGTGTATGAGCCGTTGCGTTGCCATAGCGCTCTGTTGTCTAGGTAGCACGGGGTAACCAAAAGAGCTGACCTACGCAAACCCGCTACCAGCAATGGCTTATACACGCTGTTGTAGGTTGTGTTTTATTCTACTTGACTTCAATAGTCCATTTATTGATAAATCTTCATCTAACGCTTGCCAATGTATACCGTATCCAGATGGGGAAATCTTATAGTCATTTCTATCCTTTTCTGAGGCATTTTGAAGTCTTTCCGATATATCCTTTAACTTTAACTTAATAGTTTGATTATCTATTGTTAAAATCATATAATCGGATTCAAATTTAATACTTGTTATATTATATGCCTTTTCCATGATTTTTATCTTTAAAGTACTTATGCCACTCGTTCACAATATAATCAAAATGCTCATATATGATCTTCTTGATCTCTCTCCTGGCTTGAGGTGTCAAATTGTACTCCAAAGCTGATTTAATCTCAAAATTATCCACGTCAAGCCAATATTTGCATTCCATATCACCCTTTTCCGCATGAATGTGAATTGGCTCATTATTTTCATTAGTCCAGAAATATAGTCTCCACCCGGCTATGAGTAATATTGTTGGCATTTTTTATTTCAAAGTTACGAAAAATCGAATAATGCTTAACTTATTGCTATTTTTTGAATGTCTGTTTTTTAACATAACCTACAACGTCTGCCGGTATGCGCTGTTGCCGTTTCAGGGCGCTTACTGGTCGTGTTACGCACAAGATTGCCAAAAGAACCTACACTTGCAACCCCACGTCCCGGCAATTGCGTATGACCGGCTGTTAGCAACAGGGCATTTATAATTAATCTTATTCAGAAATTTCAATTTTATATTCAAAATACCTCATAGAAATTAATTCTTTTATCAAAAAAAGTAAATTCTCATAGATCTTTGGTAAATCATTTAAGCCCATTACTCCTTCTCTGATAGAATTTGATTCCTTAAGTAGCTCGTCGTATTCGAGATTAACTTTAAAGCTTGATTCAAAAGATTTGATATACAAACATAAATCACTAACCTTATGGATAATGGCTTCATCTATATGTAATGAATGAGCGGCGATGATTCGTTCTATCTCTATTCGAAAAGTTTTTAATCTACTAAATTCTTCCGAAAGAAGTTTATATGATTCATTAGGATTTTTATGTCTATAATATTCCAGTATTACAATTACAATTTGAGGATAAATGATGCGATTAAAAACATTTATACAACATAAGGCAACAAATCTAAAATTCTTGAAATCTGATTTACGTGTAAAAATAGAGATATGCTCAAGATTCAAAATTTTATCTCGATATGGTGAGATCATAAGAAATTCACAGAATTCTTGCAGCAGAGCGCTAATTTTATTAATTAGATATTTCTTGTTTCTCTTTTTTAATAGCCTTATCGTATATCTTGGTATTAACCATATTGATAATATCAAACTTAAAACAAAGAGAACTAATCCGGCTATTATGTTAATCCAGAATGAGTTCCAATCAAAAATGAATAAATATATCATAATTTATCAAGCTGTATTTTTTTCTGCCTTGTTGCTAACGTCCGCGTGTATGAGCCGTTGCGTGATTCAAAGCACTTTGTGGTCGAGGTAGCACAAGAAAACCAAGTGAGCTAACCACCGCAAACCAACTGCCAGCAATGGTTTATACACGCTGTTAGGCAAAGTAATTTTTCTTTTCTTTCATTTCTTTAATAGTAGCCTGCAATCCATCTTTATATGATGGATATTCAGGCTTCCAATCTAATAATCTTTTAGCTTTTGAATTTGAAACTTTGCAATTCAGGCGTATTACTTCATAAAAATCATTTCCCAAAACTAATTTGATAATAAATGCTGGAATATGTCCTGGTCGTTTTTTATTCATCAATTCAGCCATATAAATTGTAAAGTCCTTTTGAGTGACTGCTGTATCGTCCGCTATTATAAACTTTTCGCCAATTGGCAACTTTTCAATAGCTTTAACAATTGCCGATGCTGCATCACTTGCATGAATATTTGGAATGCAATTATCTCCTTTTCCAATAATCTTGCTCCGCTCTTTCTCCATCATATTGTACATAAAACGAAAAAGTCCGCCATTGCCATAAATTTTCCCAAATAGCAATTGAATTACTTTTGGATTTTGGGTTTTTATAGCTTGATTAACCATTACATCCGTGTCTTTACCTATTTCCGTTAGACCAATCCTTAGAATTGGCCATGTCTCATCAGCTATTTCATTATTTTCAGTCTTAAAACTTGTCCCCGAAGGCAAAATTATGGGAACATTAAAAAATATAGCCAAATCCATTGAATTACGGAAAAAATCATTCGTCTCTTTTCTTAATTCATTCTTACGTTTCTTAGTCATCCTATTTCCAGGCTTCACACTTGGCATTGCAAGTAATACAATAATATCAAGTTTGTCAGGCAAATTACTTTTAAATGCTTGTGGGTTTCTTATATCGCCAATGAGTCCAAAAGCTCCTAATTTATTAATTCTCTCGATTTTATCGGCAGTTCGAGTAATAGCAATAACCTCATTCCCTTTCTCAACTAATCTTGGAAGTAAATAACTTCCTACTAATCCAGTTCCTCCAATTACTAATATTTTCATGGTATACATTGATTATATTTTGCCTAACGTTCGCGTGTATGATCATTTGCGTTGCCAAAGTGATTCTGTATCTAGATACACCGCTGTACCCCAAAGTGATATTATTCGCAACTTGATGCCAAGCAATTGATTATACACGCTGTTGGGTGCTGTTATTAATCATTAGTGTCTAGCAATTCTTCATTCTCACATACCTTACATCTAGCAATGATCCTTTTTTTGTCGTCAGTTTCAAAAATCTCTACTTGCTTACTACCACATTTTGAACAAACTAGTTCATTATCAAATCCTATATATTTATAAAACAGGTTTTCAATTAAGCTAACAACGGAGGAAGTAAACAATAATGCAATTTTTACATCAGGGTACGTTTTATTTTGAGAATGTACAACACTAGAATTATAACTCCAAGATATATCTACCAATTTGCGTGAATAGTTTCTTAAATCAGAATTCTTCTCTCCAGGTATATAAAGATCTATAAATGCATTTGCAATTCCTTTAAAATCGGATTTTTTCAATCCCTTTTCTTTTACTATTTCCGGATTTCTTTTTTCCAACTCTTTAGCTAAATCAATTAAGCTTTCTCTGCATATTAATCCAATAGATTGAAATTCTTCTGGCTCTAAATCAATCGATAGTTTTTGTGAGGCCATATTTAGCTTTCTATTGATAGATTTCAGTTGTTCAATATCCAAGGGAATTTCATCTATAATATGTTTGAAGTCATTTTGATAATCTTTATTCAACCTTTGAGTTATACCCATGTGAAAGGAATAGGCTTCATCGGCTGAGAGATAATTAGCATTTTGAGTGTATAAGTTCATAGGTGCTGATTCTCCCTCCACTACCCAATAGGCTTCCGATTTAGTTTTTACATTCCATACGTTCACCTCTATACCTAAATCGATAAATGTTTCTTCACATTTTATATTAATGATCTCATCAATATCCTTAAAGGATTTGAAGTATTCTTTGATCCTTTTTTCAGTATTTATTCGATATTCTGGAGTCATTATTTGTAGTAGTGTTTTTTAATAATAGCACCCAACGCCCGCCGGTATGAGCAGTTGCGTTGCCAAAGCGCTTACGTATCCAGGTAACCACAAGATATGCAAAAGAGATAACATGCGCAAACCACTACCCAGCAATTGCTTATACCCGCTGTTGGGCATAGTTGGTATTACTTTAAATTCTTCTTTCTCAATAATCTGGCTGTATGATATACCCGAAGAATATCTACCTGGCTTTTGCTTATTATGTTATAGATTATCCGATAATTGCCCTCTATAACTTCCCTGATTGATTTATCTGAAAATTCAGGAACCATTCTCCCAATATATGGATTGTCAATAATTGGTTGAACCCTCTGATAAATTCTATTTGTTGTAATTGAGGCATAGCGAATCGAATCATCCGCTATGTAATCAAATATTTCTTTTAAATCTGAAGTGGATAATTCTGTCCAAACTATTTTGACCATTTATCAATCATTGATTTAACGTCCTCATTAGAAACAACTTTCGCTTCTTTGGACTGTTGCAACCCCTCCTCCACTTTCTCAATAAATATTAATTGATCAATTAACTCATCGATTGTAAATGAATCAGGTAAATTATTGATCGTTTTGTTTAATTTATCTTTCGTCAACATGGCTTTCTTTTTAGTAAAGATAATTCTTTCTGATATTTTATCCATTGACCAGCGGTATTCTCCAATTATGCCCAACGGTCGCGTGTATGAAACGTTTGGCACTTCGAAGCACTTTCTTATCAAGTTACAACTACTTTTGATACAAGCTGTGCCGTTCGATAACACACTGACTGCCAAATGTTTAATACACGATGTTACAGGCTGGCTATTCATTTGTCAAATTTAGATATATTTTCAATGTTTGCACCTCTTTTTATTTCATTTATTAAATCGTTGATAAATCTTGCTGCCGGTGCTCCGTCAACTATATCATGGTCAAAAGATACTGTTAAACAAAGATGCTCTCTTGAAACGAATTGATTATCTAATTCAATGACTTTCTTGTCAATACTCCCAATTGTTAATAATACAGATGCTGAACCATGCGGAATAAACCAAATTGGTTCTTTGCTATACATTCCAACAGCAGTAACAGCAATCTTTCCATACTTCTTAGCCATGTGAATATTCTTGTCTGCTATCCGAATCATCAATCTTAGAAGGAAACTCGGTATTAACGTAAACCATGTTTTACCTGAAAGACTACCAAGTTTGTCGGTTCGTTGATTTTTGGCTTCTCTTATTTCCTTGTGTATTTGAAGATAAGTCTTATGCTGTGCTTTCTGAATTCCGATTGGTTCAGGGACCTTTTCTCCATCTATTTCACGTTCAATTAATACGCTTATTGTAATATCATCAAGCAATATTAGTTTTTTGCCTTTAATAAATGAGTTAAATTGAGGATAATCTTTAATAACATTTGAAAGACATGTCACAATGTAGGCTGTCAATGAAAGTTTTTCTCCTGTTTTTTCGAAATGCTTTTTAATCAAGTCTCTTGGTTTTGTAATATCTACTTCGGAAATACAATGTATTGCATTTTTATCTTTTGTAACCGAAGCAGAAGCAGCAACTATCCTTCTGCCGAAGCTTAAGGGCATTTTCTTGTAACCATTCATTGAGCTATCTTGTGTTTAAAATTAGAAAATCAATCATTTCTTTATTAACAATATCAGGTTTTTCCATATTTAGTCCATGACCAGCTCCTTCAACAATAACAACCTTTGCATGAGGTAAAGCCTTAATTGCACTTGCTTTAAATACTTTTGGGTCTTTATACAGTATAGGTTTTCCACCTGCCATGACCAATACAGGCATTTTTATCATTGTTAATTCCTCTGGTTTATAAATTCTGTGCATAGGTACATCTGTCATTTTTGTAGAACCAAACTCTATTACATCAAGCATGTGTTCAAACCAAATATTCATTTTTTCGTCCGAATAGCCTCCACCTAACCAATCAAAGAATTTGCGGTACTTCTCTCTGTTTGGAAAAAACATAAATGCTTTAAAACCTTTCCATGCAATACCTCCATTCATTGGCATAAAAGTTTCGGAAGGGTCGAGTAACAACAAGGAGTTCATAATTGAAGGATTTTCGCGTGCTAGAGCTAATGCAAGCCAACTACCATAGGATAAACCAGCTACAGAAACATTTTTTAAATTGTAATGATTAAGAATTTGGTTAAACCAAATTTGATAGTCTTTAATATCTTTAATCGCTTTACCTTCGGGTTGTCCTTTCCCTCCATAATTAAGCATGTCTAACGTGTAGACCCTAAAAGTCTTCGATAATTCTGAAACATTGGGATACCACATGGTAGCATCGGCAAACAAACCTGGTATTAATACTAACGGCTGACCATTCTCTTGTCCTGAGATGATAACATGAGATTTACCGAAATCAGTTAAAACATATTCTTCTTTGTAATCAGTATTCCAAAGCGTCATTGCTTTGTCATAACTTGCATAGGAAATATTTTTCCCTGTTTCAGTTTTGTATAGCGAGGTCGGTAAAATATGTTTTTTTGTTGTCATACAACTTGATGTAGAAATTACTATTAAAAAAATGATTATGATTTTTTGATATTGTGTTTTCATATATTTATTTCTTATCAATTAAATAATTGTAAAACTGATTTTCTTTTAGCCATATAGCATAATCCTTTAAATCAAACTGAGGTTCACCAAGAATTGAATATGTTGCGTATTCATCAACTAAGTGAGACTCAGAAGTGCTATTAAAATAGTCCGACATATGTTTTACAAATTTTAAATCTTTAACATAGAGTGCTAAAATCTTGATTATTGGCATTGGCAGGTTTTTTACTTTTGACTGTTCTGAATAAATTGTAAGAAAATTTTTGGCAGCAATTGAGTGTATATATCCTTTTTTTCCCTGCATCGGAAATTCTTTGAAAAATGCCTTTTCATTGCCAATTGCATTAATTAAGTGTAGCGTAAAATCGTAGCAATTAGTAAAGTATATTGGATTTGTATCGTTTCCAATTACAGAATACACGTTATTTCTCTGATAGAAAACAAAACTATCCAAAAACCAACTGCAATGTAAAATAGTGTAAGGAATACCAGACTCTTTAATAAGTTTTTGCCCTTGCTTGCGGATAATATTAGGTATAAACCTAAAAGTATTTTGTGAATCATGATTATCCAAAGTACCCAAACCAGAAATTTGAATAATTTGTTTGATTGTATTCTTGTCTATTGCTTTCAGTATGTTTTCTATGCCTTCACGTTCTTCGGCAAAGGGTACATTAATATCTGTTGTGAGTGTAGAAAGGTTGAGATACAAATACTCGGTGTTTTTTAAAGCACTTTGTAGCGATTGTACATCTCGTAAATCCCCTTTTACTATTTCAACATGTTCAGAATAATCAAATAGTTTTTTTGCCCTATCCGTATTGCGAACTATTGCTTTTATTATAAAACCTGCATTAATAAGGTTTTTCACTACAGGAACGCCAATATTTCCTGTTGCACCAATTACAGTAATTTGTTTTTTATTTTCCATATTCTGTTGCATTTAAAATTATGCAACAAAATTATAGTGGCCTTAAGGAATGATTATTTGACAAAAGTCAAAATCGAACTAAACTTTTCTTCTAATTCGGCTAAGTGTAGCAATGTCAACACCAATGTAAGATGCAATATAGCCTAATGTAACCCTTTGTAATATTTCTGGATGTTTCTTACAGAAATCATTATATCGTTCAGATGCAGTCATTGTTTGAAATTGCCTTGTACGCTCTAACATTTCCCGACTAACAGAGTCAGCCAAATCTTTACAAATCTGATTCCATACAGGAACTAATTGGTAAACTTCTTTTTGTTTTTCAAAGCTTATTACCATTAACTCAGTATCCTCAATTGCTCTGATGTTTTCTTTTGAAGGTATCTGATTATTAAAGCTGTCAAATGATATGATGAGGGAACCTTCAGGATAAAATTCGGTAGTAATCTCATTTGCAAAGTCGTCAAAAATATAGGCTCTTAATATTCCTTTTGTCACAAAACCAATGTAATGACAAATTATTCCCTCTTTTAAAAAAAAATCATTTGCTTTTACACTCATAGGAACATAACTACTCATAGTTAGTTTTAATTCCTTGTCCGTTAAATTATACTTGTTTAAACTGTCCTTGTCTAATTTCATGTCTGGTATGTTGTCGTTTCTTTAGCTTGCCTGTAACGCCCGCGTGTATGAGCCGTTGCGTTGCAAGAGTGATTACTTATCTAGGTACACCAAAGTAACCAAAAGTGCTGACCTTCGCAAACCTACTGCCAGCAATGGGTTATACACGCTGTTGTGGCCAGTTTTTTTATTTATCATATTCATAATCTGACAACTCCAATAATTCTTGCTTTATTTGTTGTTCCCAAATCAATTGTTTTTCAATATTAGTCCCAGAATTAGTTTCTGAGTCAAACTGTAATCTGCGCTTTGCAAAGTCTGACGAAATCCTTGAATTAATTTCTTGAACAATTGTTAATCCATTTGCAATCTGTTTTCTATTTTCTCTCAATTCCTTTCTAAATCGTCGAGTATAAATCTCTGCTATATCAAATAGTGTCTGTTGGTATCTTAAAGATAATTCTACATTTTGTGTTGTATCAATCCAAGATGCTGATTTTATAATGGTGTTTTTAACCTTTTTATTAAAGTTTTTTGTCATGAAATCAAATCCGCTTACACTATACTCCATTGAGAATTGAGCAAAACTTAATCCTGAATTTGAATCATTTTTCTTAATACCAAAATCATCAATTGCCAGTTTATGTGAAGAACTCCATAATAAAAAATCCGGATTATCCTGTGAAAATCCATTCATAAACAATCCAATTGTTAATGTAATAATTAATAACTTTCTCATATTTAGTGCATTTTTAAAATTGGCCACAACGTTCGCCGGTATGCGCAGTTGCCGTTTCAGGGCGCTTTCGTGTCGGGTTACCCGAAAGGTAGCCAAGACAAACAACATTAGCAACCCCTCGGCCCGGCAATTGAGTATACCGGCTGTTGGCACCAGTTAATCTCTTTTCAGTCCGTTTATTTGTTAAACCAAAATTTATATGCTGCAGTCAATGAAAAATTCAGCGCTGATTTATTTAAGTCAGGACTTATTGAATTATAATTTGTTGAATAATAGTCAATGTTTAACCCAAGAACCAAATACTTTAAACCATTAAATTTAATATACCTATCCAGTGTAACTCCGAGTATAACACCTGTTACATAATCAGAACTATAAGATCCTAATTCTTCTGTATATTTTAAATCAAAATTTGTGATATTGACACCTAGTCTTATATCAGAACTCCATTTATCATTAATATTGAAACAATAACCAATTTCTGGATTTATATTTATTGAGATAAATTCAGCGTTATCAAAAAATATGTACTTGCCAAATACCATATTATTTTTGGGAGAGAACTCAATTGTATATATTTCGCTCCTTAAAAATAAATGCTTATAGAAAATCGAAATACTTCCTGCTAGAGTCAACTTGGAATCTACTTGGTTCTGATTTGGCATTTGATGGAGTAATCCACCAACCTCAAACTTCAATCCCCAATTACTTTTATTTACTAGTTTATTATTTAATGTGTCCTTTTCTATAATTTGAGAAAATGAATTTGTTATAAGAAGTAAGAACACTAATATGCAAATGATATGTTTCATCTCTTTTTTAATTGGTGCCAACGTCCGCCGGTATGCGCTGTTGCCGCTTCGGAGCGCTCACTTGTCGGGTTACCCGCAAGATAAGCAGATGAACCAACATTAGCAACCCCTCGGCCCGGCAATTGCGTATACCGGCTGTTAGCAACTGGGCATTTAGTTATTCAGTAGTTTTCATAAAAAATGGTTCGGTAAAATCTATCTTTCTGGTTAAATGTTTTATACTAATATCGTAATATCTGACACGACTAGCTTGACTAAGTGAAATAATCATTTGTGTTAATGATTCGTTATTGGCAGAGGTATCTATTTTTGATTTAATTGATAATTGTGGATTTTTTGAATCACTATTTTCCTTAAATAGGGACTTACTATGATATGGTTCATTTGATGCATTATATGTTATTAGTAAAACTGCTTCGGTATATAAAAAGGTTCTCAAATCATATTCTTTAAGATTTATAGGAATTAAATTCTCAATATTGTCGATTAGTTCTTGCAATGAATATTGAACATTCTTAATCTTCTCATAAATATCGTTATGCATTAATTTTAAATAAACAAGTAAAACAAAAAGATTAGGAAGTACATAATGATTACTGCTAAATGAACATAAGGCCAACCTTGCATGACCCAATATTTTTTCCTGAACTCTAAGAGGTAACTTATCGAATTCAAAAAGCATTGTTGAAAACTTTAAAAAAGCTTCCCCATCCTCATGTAGTTCCGGATATTTTAATCGACCATTTGATTTGAAAAAATCTGAAAATTGAAAATATTCGTATAAATAAGTACAAAATTCTTTTGCATTTGGTGCTGGAATTGAGTATTCAATATCAATAAATCTTCTTAAATATTCCTCAGAATTAATATTTTCATTACCATACACTCCTCTAATTGCATGGCATAATTGTGTTTTATCGACAGCAAGAATAAAAACTATTCCTGGAACTAAGAAAAGCTGTTTAACTTGCTCTAATACCTCAACAGCATAACTCGGCCTGCATCTATCTAATTCATCTATAAAAAAAATCAATGGTTTATTGCCTTTAATATGAGAAACAAATATTTCAAGGCTTTTCTTAAACTCACTAATACTTTGCTTACGATTTTTATACTGCTTTATTTGTTCTTCCAAGCAAATAGATATTGAATCTTTAGTTATGTTTGAAATATCCTTTATAACATCACTGCCAGCATACTTCTCGATTTGAGTTTTTAAAACACCAATTGCTATATTTTTAGTCAATGGAGCTGCTTTTTTTAAGATACCAGAAAATTTTTTATTAGCACCTAATTCTTTCAATTCTTGTAATTCAGAAATTAGTGCAACGAGTACATCATCCTCAAAATCATTTTCCCATGCGTTGAAGTAAAGTGTTTCAAAACCTTCGTTTCTTAGGGATTGATTCCACATTTTAATGAAGGTCGTTTTTCCCGTTCCCCATTCATTATTTATTGCAAGAACAAAACTCTCAGAATAATTTCTTAATACTTCTGTCAGAGTTTGGGCGTATTGTTCTCTGTTTAGTTTACAGTTTAAAAAAGGATTGCTATTATCAATTTCAAGATCAAAATGCTTTATTTTCATATTTTGAGTTATTTTCGATTAATTGCCTTGTTGCTAACGTCCGCGTGTATGAGCCGTTGCGTTGTCAGAGCGCTTACTTATCTAGGTACACCTGGTAAACAAAAGAACTGACCTACGCAAACCCGCTGCCAGCAATGGCTTATACACGCTGTTAGCGATAGTTTTTATTCAAGTTTATAAATTACAGGTATTACAAATATCGAGTAATATGGTCGATTATGAAATACTCCAGGAATCCATTTACCTGATAAATTAACAACCCTAAGTGCTTCATAATCTAAAGATCGATCAACTCGCTTTAAAATCTTTGAATCTACCATTTCTCCAGACACATTTATTTTAAATTGTATGCGAACTTCTCCAGTGATGCTTAATTCATTTGCATCTTTTGGGTAAACTAAACTATCATATATCATTTTTCTGAACGCTTCCATGCCACCAGGATATTCAGCTTCTCTTTTAAATTTGTCTATGGTTGATATATCACCATTGCTATCCCAAAACTTACTTTTCAATAATATATCACTATAATATTTTTCCTTACTTAAAATTTGACCATTTTCATGATACCAAATCCATTTTCCATCACGCTTCCCTTTATAAAAACTGCCAATATACTCGATGTTCCCATTCTTATAATATGAGATCCATTTGCCTTCCTTCAAGCCATTTAAAACTGAACCAACCTCAATAGTTCCATTATCATTTCTTATAGTATCATTTTGTCCAGATACTGAAATTGAGAAAGCAATGTAAATTAAAATTTGAATGTATCGTTTCATGTTTGGTATTTTAAAATTATCGCTAACGTCCGCGTGTATAAGCCGTTGCGTGATCAGGGCGCTTTGTGGTCGAGTTACCGCAAGCCAACCAAAAGAACTGACCTACGCAACCCGCTGCCAGCAATGGCTTATACACGCTGTTGTAATCAGTTGCTTTACGTTAATTGATGTCTATTAATCCAGTCGCAAATATCTGGGAACTTGAAATCTCCTGTTGCTATTGAGATTACAAATTCATATTTTTCATCTTCGGTAGCAATGATGTCAAGGTCATAATCCAACAATAACAACCTCATAGCAACGTAGCCAAACCTTTTATTGCCATCAAGGAACGGATGATTTGTAATAAGGCTTTCAATAAGAGCAGCGGCTTTCTCTATAGAAGATTTATATAATTCCTTTTTATCAAAAGTTTGATATGGTCTTAAGAGTGCTGATTCCAACAAATTTCGGTCTCTGAGGCCGGAAGTTCCACCGAATTTCTCTATTAGGACGTTTTGAATCTTGATAGCGTTATCAATGGTAATCATTGCGCTAATCGTTCAAGTAGGTTTTTATCTTCCTCCAAAATCCGTCCAAGATTTTGCGATAAAAGAATATTGCTCCTTGATTTGTTAGTCAATGACTTAAGATATTTAAAAACATCCTCCAATATATCATCTGACATATTATCAAGGACTTTATATATCCTTTCCTTTATCTCTTTTGTTGCCATAACCTCAATTTTGAATCAAAGTTACAAAATCTGAGTGAAACCTCTATGTTCGGGTTTTCTTTTGCAATTGATTACAACGTCCGCGTGTATAAGCCGTTGCGTGATCAGGGCGCTTTGTGGTCGAGTTACCGCAAGCCAACCAAAAGAACTGACCTACGCAACCCGCTGCCAGCAATGGCTTATACACGCTGTTATGGGCTGGCTGTTTTTTATTTTATTAATCCAGTATCAAATCGCAATTCTGTTCTACATTTATTGTAATCTCCATTTCACTTAGGTTGCTGATAATATTCAAGTACATTCATGGCAAACCGCGCTGATGCCGTAGCTGGACCACCAGCCATTTCGATACCTACTTCAATCGCTTCAAGAATCTCGTCATCTATTGCTCCATCGTCAAGTGCTTGTTTAATATGCCATTCCATACAGGATTCACAGTCTATTACCACTGAAATACCAATTGCAATTAATTCTTTCTGCAATTTAGTCAATTTACCATCCTTGTATGTGTTTTGTTCCATAGCCACAAAGGATTGATATACTTTCGATTTTTTTGAATAGAATGAGTGAGCTTTCTTTCTTGTTTTTATTATCCGCTCAATTTTTTCCTTGTCTAAATTTTCCATAATTATGTCTGTATATTATCGAAGTGTCGGTTTTTTCAGATCGAGTAGGTAAAGGGGAGTTTCACCCCTAAACCTCTCACAGAACCGTACGTGATAGTCTCCCATCATACGGCTCTTCAGTTAATACTCTACCAGGTCGAATCCTCCCGTTCACACAGTTG
>Ga0074195_1003671_pt1 | contig 13956 bp, 7 predicted proteins | sample EPASupsiteHSE623_FD_64525 | JGI IMG/M metagenome (GOLD analysis project Ga0074195, IMG submission 64525) | Bioremediated contaminated groundwater from EPA Superfund site, New Mexico - Sample HSE6-23 | ecosystem: Environmental > Aquatic > Deep subsurface > Groundwater > Contaminated ...
GTCGAGACCTCGGTGACGGCGTCGGTCCAGCATACCGGATTCGACACGTTCAAGAAAGATTTTCCCTATTTCTGGTACGGTGTGGGGGTGGCGTCGGGCGGCGTATTGGTGGCGTTGGGGGGTATCATCTGCAACCATTTCGCCGATAAAAGTTATGACCGGTATGGATCGCTGTCGGACGAGGAACGGGTACTCGAAGAGATGGCCAAACCGGGCTTTGACCGCGACGCTTATCTGGCGCGCATCGACCGGGCCAAGGCTGACGGCGACGATATGGCCTGGGCGCGCAATGGACTTTACATCGCCGGTGCGGCTATCTTCGCGGGCGGCGTGGTGCTGGCGTTCTTCCCTGAACTCAACGATGAAAAGAAAAAGGTCTCATTCCGCTTCGCTCCCGGCTATCTGCCGGGCGGCGCGGGGGTCTCGTTCGATCTGAAGTTTTGATCAAAGAGAAAAGATAGTGCTTCACGGGGCTCGATTGGTGAGTCCGCTGTCGCCATTGGGATGAGGCCAACCGGTGGTCGCCGGGCCACCGTTGTCGTCAGCGATGACGGTCATGGTATAGTTCGCAGTGGAACTGCCGGATAGGAGCACGATCGACCCGTCCCGTGCGAGGAACGCATTAGAGAAGGAGATAGGAACTTCTAGTACCTCTACTCCTTCGATGACAAGCATGCCGTCCGAGGCATAAACAATATCCCCATTTTGAGTAAGACCAATTAAGGAATTAACGGGATGAGCAGTAGAAATGGTTTCGTTTGTATCGAGAGCGCCGTCGATGCGGAGAAGCTCGTTCTGGTAATAATTAAGGCAGATCAAATCATCGACTCCCGATACGAGCACCATGAAGATCTGGCTCCATGAGTAATGCGCTTTCCACGTTACGATCCCATCCGAGGTGATGCGGTAGCCGTTATAGTAGCAAGGTGCAAAGAGGTCGCCATTGGGGAATATCCCGGTAACGGAAGTTGAGCGGCATGAACCGCCGCCATCGTTTATAGATGTCGTCCATGACAATGAGCCTTCATGGTCAATGCCGACAACCGTTTTGTTTAAATAAAAATAGAGATATAGATTGCCGTCTTTGTTTATGCGTATGGCTGGATAGTTGTTATTTGTGTTATGTGCGGTTTCCCAAAGAAAAGAGCCGTCATTTTTCAGTGCCGTAATGGTGTAATTGCTGGTCCGGACATAGACGGCATCATTGGGACCGATAGCGAAAAGTTTGTATATTCCTTCTTTCTGCCAGCGTAACGAACCGTCGTAAGCATATGCGTAGAGGGTCTGGGGAGAATTTCCCCCATTATCAGGGAAAATATACCAACCTTGTGTTCCTGCCATCATGTTTAAAGAATATGCATTCATGTTTTCCGGTAATGTATAAAGAAGATTCCGGTCCGAATCAATGGCTGTCAGAATACCGTTGCGTCGAACAAGAAAAAGTCCTTCCGGTGACTCGATAACCTTATCAACACCGGGCAATATCCATTTGACCTCACCCGGGAGTGCATTTCCCGCAGGGACGGGCATGAACGAGCGGGTTTCCGAAAGGGAGATATTGCCGGCACTGTCGTATGCAGCAACGCGCCAATAGTAGGTCAAGGTCGACGGGAAGGTGCCGGGGACAAAACTCGTTCCGGTAATATGGTCGCTGACCAGTGCCGGGGACTCGTTCTCTTGCCAGATGAAAAGGCGATAGGTCACCGCGTCGCCATCAGGGTCGGTCGATGCCGACCAGGAGAAAATAGTATCGCTTCCTACCGAGAGATCGTCGTTGGCAGGAGAGATGAGTATCGGTGTTGTCGGCGCATGATCGACCGTCGTGGGACCGGCCCGGCCGGTACGCCGCCGGTCGTGACGGCTCATGGTCCAACCGTCGCTTGGCGGGGTTCCGTAGGGGGTTGAAAAAGTATCGATGCTGGTCCCGTTCGCGATGAAGATACGGCCGTCGGTGTGAGAGATAAGAAGATCGGTCGCGGCTATGGCGGTGTTGAAGTATCGCAAGACGGTCCCCGAGGAGGAAATGGCGGTGACCGTATTTTGTGTGTTGTAGGTGCGAGACGCAAACAGGAAGATCACCTCCTGATCGGAAATAGCCATAGGCGCTCTGGCGCTGGTTATCTCTGGGGGAAGGAGTAGTTTCTCAAACGTGTTGTCGGGAAGGATGTTCACCAGGCTGACGGATGAACCGTATTGATGGATGGCATGCAGTGTCCTGTCGGCGGAGACAAGGAAACTTTGCAGATCGGAGGTCGGGGGAAGGGGCGCGGAGATCCAATCACCATAGTGAGCCGACAGTGTGCCGCCGGCTCTGGTATATATGAGGCTTGTCTCGCTCGGAATGACCTGGCTCAACCCTGAAACGGCGATATCCCGCGTGGTGAGATCGGTGGTGTTCACCATGGTCAGTGTGTTGGCGCTTTTAGTGAGTAGGAGGGTTTCGCCGTTGCCGATGACCATATCAGTGCAGGCGAACGCAGCTATCGAACTTTGAGATGATCCGTCGGCAACTATCCGCGCTATCGTTTTGTCGTTGAGGCAGACATAGATATCCCCATCTCCGTCTATAGCCATTTCAGAGGTCGGGGCTGCCCCGAGAGGTTGTTGCCACAGTACGCTACCGTCGGGTGAAAGTGCGGTGAGGGCGGGGGAGCTGTCGACATAGTGGATCGTTCCGTCGGAACCGATGACCGGACCTTTGGGGATCGTATATGTTGATGGATGAGTGAATGCGACCGTGCCATCCGCACGCAGGGCCGTCAGGCTTGGTGTCGCGGTAACAAAGTAAATAGTACCGTCGTCGCCCTCTGCAATGCCCGCTTTGATGGTGTTGCCGGCATCATAGGACCACAGGAAGGTCTCGTCTTTGACGGAAAAAGACCAAATATCGCCGAATATCACCGAGCCGTCGGTATCCTTGGCTGCGACCCGCCAATAAAGCGACACGCCTCGATCGATGTTGTCCGGAAAAGAAAGCTGCGGTACCGTTACATCTTCCGCTATCCTGACGAGGTTGTTTATCGTGGTGCCGAGGAAGACATCGTAAACCATACTGTCGCCTTCCGCGTCGGTCGAGGCCGTCCAAGATAGTGTGGCAGGAAGGTCGATGTTCCTCTCTCCGGAAGCAGGCGAAGGTCCGACCGGTGTCGAAGGAGGATCGTTGATAGTGGGGTATTCGGCGTTCCCGCTTTGAACGATATCATGTCCCGCCATCGGCCACGGCGCGGTCTTGAGGGTGAAAGGCGCGGGACGGATCGCATAGAGATCGCGCGGTGTGGCGACATACCAAGTGCCATCAGGACCGACGATGGACCCGGCAAAGGAGAGGTTATAAGTGGAATAGATATAGGTGAATGGTACGGATGCTTGCCATGCGGTCTTGCCGTTGAAGAGAACGGATTTGAATTGTATCCGGGCATATTGGCCTCCCTCCAAGCAGGAAAAGGCCACCAATATGCTGTCCGTCGTCAGTATCGGATCGGCAAAGCTGCAGGAATCGGCAGCCGCAAGAATATGCTGCATACCGAAAGTCCCGTCACTGCGTATCTTGAACAGGACGCCTGAAGAGGTCACGCCGTAGACCGCGTTCTCATTGTCGACAAGAAGCGCTGTTGCGACGGCGAAATCGAGTTGAGCCAAAGTTGAACGAAAGCCGTCGGCCGTTATGCGGTAGATCGTCTGGCCTGCTACTACATAGCTGCTACCGTCGGTCCCCATGCCTAATGACTCATCAATGGGGGATGCAGGCAGTGTCTTTTGCCAGACGATATCACCATCGGGTTGTCTACGTTGGATAAGGCTTTTGTCGAGAAGGACGATGTCGCCTCCCGGAAGGATGATCTTCTGCTCCCCGAACGATGCAAGAGAGAACGGTTTCTGTCGTCCTTGAGGGTCGTAGACCCAAGTATCCAGATACAATGTCCCGTCAGAGCCCATTGCTCCATCATCGGCAGAGGAATCGAATCCTGTGCCGAGAAGATCTCCCGTGCGGGAAAAAAGCGATCCCCGCAAAAGGAGTCTGTTGTCGGGGAACAGAAAAAGCTTATCTCCGTCACCGGAGATCGTTGCGCGCCAGGTCATCATCCCATTGTCGGGGGAAAGCGCCGTAAGATATCCCGATTCGGCGGCGTAGGGGATCCCATCAGGCGTGACCAGTATGTCCCGCAAGGCGCTATAGGCGGGATAGGTCCACCGGATCAATTTGTTGCAGGTATCGGCCGGCCAGGCAACATAGTCCTGTTCGCAGTACCAAGCGCAGAGGGGCGTTTCGCTCCAGCCGTTCTGGTCGGTATAGGTGATCTGGTGCGTGGAACTTTTTTCCTGTGAGTTGGGGGGGAGAGTTTCGTTGGCGCGGCAATTCACGTACTTTGTGTTGATGCAGCGGTAGTCCTCCATGGTATAGTCGGCCAAACAGCGCGAACAATCGACCGGGTCATGATGTTCGTTATTGCAGGAACATACGGGAATGCCGGAATCATCTTCACATCGTTCATAGACTGAACAGCTCCCGGTGACACAGGGTCTATTCTCGCGGCAGTCGCCATCCTCGAAATGATAATCGTCGGCACAGTCCGAGCATTCGGTCCCCTGATACGGCTCCTTGCAACTGCAGTAAGCGTTGCCGTTGAGATCATTATACATACAGTACTGATGTTCATTGCAGGCGAGTTGAGCGCAATTGAGATTCTTCAGACAGTCGGATCCTACGCGGTGATATCCTTCGGCGCAATCCACGCAATCATCGCCGGCGTATTTCTCATCGCAGAGGCACTGCGTGGTCTCTGTATCGAGCGGCACACATTCTCCTTTATCGGAGCAACGGTCTTTGCGGCAGTCGGACTTCAAGTAGCATCCACCGGTAAGCCAAGTCTGGCAATCCCGATCACAGAAAAGGTTGCCTCCAGAATACATTTCGGGAAAAAGTTCATAACACGGTTTGCTCTGTCCTGAATCGCAGGTCTCCCACGACTGCACAATACCGTCGCCGCAGAATTGCTGGTCGGCGATTTGTTGATCGATGAATCCGGCGACATCACGGTCCTTCGGTTCGTCCACGCAGGAAATAAGAAGAAGCACTATTGTCATTGAGAAGAAAGTAAGAGCGCGACCCATGACACACCCACCATTGCGCGAAGAACTGCGCAACTATAGCCGTTACCGAAATCGCTGTCAAGACGGAAGCGTTATTATTCCGTATATGCGTTGCAGGCCGCTTCGGCGCAGGTGATATTCGGCAGACATGTTCCCTCTTCTGACCGATAGTATCCGGTCGCGCAACCGGAACAGTTACCGTTTGCATGATCGAAGTCACACTGACATATCGGTCCGTTGGCGCTGGGCGGCAGACAGGTTCCGGCCGATGAGCAGATATCGACCCGACAATCGGCATGCAAGTAGCAGTCGGCGGGGTCCCATGTTTCACAGTTAGGGGAGCAGGCCATGAACCCGTATACATATTTCTGCGGGTCCACCTCGTTGCATGATTCGGTCAATGCGCGATCGCAGAACTCCCACGACTGAACGATACCATCGCCGCAGAGTTCGCCGTTAAATATCTGCCGGTCAATGAATCCGGCAACGTCGTGGTCCTCCGGCTCCGGTACGCAGGAAACAAAAAAGAGAACTGCCGCCACAAGAAGAACGGAAACGCAACGCATGACATACCCTTCAGTTTATTCGAAGAACCATTGAAATATACCCGAGGCGGAAAGACAAGTCAAGAGAGGATCAGCGGATCGTCTTTGCCATGGAACAGATGTAGACGATGGTTATGAGGTAGCGGTAGAGTTCCAGATAATCGTGCGCGGTGAAACGGAGCGTCCGTTCGGTGGGTCGCTCGACGCCCGGGATGACGGCGCAGAGATAACTCCGCGTCGCGTCGGTCATGGTCATCTCGCAGACGATGGGCCGCTGCGGATCGTTCAGCACCTTTCCCTTCGTTGTCGGGAGCGCCTGCCCCTTTTCGGTGAGAGCGCGCAGGAGTTCTCCCAGCGGTCGCATCTCGCCGGCGAAGCGCGATATCGCCTTTTTGCACGCCAGCGTATCGATGCCCGGTATCGCGCGGTAGAAGTCGGCCGTCTTGTCGTCGCCGTAGACGAAAGCGAGCGGCACGCCGTACTCCGACGCGGCGTAGGCGTTGATGAGCCCCTCGTCGACCGGCTTGCCGTTTATCTTGATCTCGTAGATGGCGGAGGCGGAATAGGTATGGTCCATCATCCCGCCGCCTCCTATCGCGGTGTGATAGCCGAAGAGGACCAGATGGGTGAAGCTCTTGTCGAGCCCCTCGAACATATAGTAATTGCGGGGAGTGCCGCGGATGAGCGAGACGCGGTCGGGGAGCTGTTCCCACAGGATGTTGTTGCCGTTGGCGTGGCTGTCGGCGACGACCACCTCCGCCTCAGGGTCGGTCGAGAAGACCCCTTCACAGTAGGCGACCAGCTGGCGGGTGGCCAGTTCGTTCCAGCGACGGTCGCCTTCGGTCTCGGTCCACGAGGCGACCCCGCCGATACCTTCATAGTCGAACGATATGAAAACCTTGGTCGCCATATTACTTCACGCCCATTTCTTCTTTGACCACCTCGGCGAGGCGGCGGATACCTTCGGCGTTCTTCTCCTTCGAGGCGAACGAGAAGTTGAGCCGCATCGTGTTGCGTCCCGTTCCGTCGCAGTGGAAGACGCTGCCCAGCACATAGGCGACATTCTTCTCTATCGCCTTGGGGAACAGTTTCTCGGCGTCCATCCCCTCGGGAAGGCTGACAAAGAGGAACAGGCCCCCCTCGGGATGGGTCCAGGTGACCCCTGCGGGCATATGTTCTTTCAGCGCGGCCAGCATCGCGTCGCGTTTTTCGCGGTACATCGCGATGACCCGCTGAAGGTTCTTCTCGAAGTGGCCCTGAGACAGGTAAAGAGCCGCTATCTTCTGGACGAACGATGAGGTGCACAGATCGGCCGACTGTTTGACGGTGACGAATTTGTCGAGGATATCCTTGTTGCCGACGATCCAGCCGATGCGGAAGCCGGGTACGAAGATCTTCGAGAAGGTGCCGAGGACGAGCACCTGTTCGGTGCCGTCGAGCTGATAGATCATTTTCGGGTTCTTCCCTTCGAAGCGCAGTTCGCGGTAGGGGCTGTCCTCGACCACGAGCACGTCGTACTCATGGGCGACGGCGATGATCTCCTTGCGGCGCGATTCGGGCATGGTGATGCCGGCCGGGTTCTGGAAATCGGGGATGGTGTAGATGAACTTCGGCTTCTTGCCCGCCTTTTTGAGCTCTTCGAGCTTCGCCTTGAGATGGTCGGGACGCATCCCCTGTTCATCGAGCTTGACGCCGTGCATCTGGGCGCCGTAGGCGTTGAACGCCTGCAGGCCGCCGAGATAGGTGGGCAGGCCGCAGATGACCGCGTCGCCCGGATCGATGAAGACGCGGCCGAGGAAGTCGAGCGCCTGCTGGGAGGAGGGGGGGATGATGATGTTCTCCATCGCCAGTTCCAGTCCCTCATCCTTGCGGTATTTCTCGATGAGCGCCTTGCGCAGGCCGTTGTCGCCCTCGGTGGTGCTGTACTGGCACGCCGCGACGCCGTCCTTCTTGAGCACCTCGGTGGCGAGATCGGAGAGGATGTCGAGCGGGAACGATTCGGGGGCGGGGAGCCCGCCGGCGAACGAGATGATCTCCGGGCGCTGGGTCAGTTTCAGCAGTTCGCGGATGACCGACTTCTTGGCGCTCTTGGCGCTACGGGAAAGAATACTCTGAAGGTCTTTGATCATGACTATCTCCTGACTAAAGAAAAATGTAATCGCCTTACGAACCCTGACCGGAGAAGCCTATGCGGGAAGCGGGACAATGTCAAAAAATTCGAGTCTTGTTGACGGGTCAGGGTTAAACTTGCGCGGCGGACCGTTCTGTGCTAGACAATTTTTGGAATATCGTTAGGGAAAATGGAGGGTTCTTATGATGTGCCGGCTGTCATCCCGCATGCTTTGTGTTCTGTTCGGGCTGTTCGCGCTCGTTTCCTGCGCGTCGGTCCCGATCAACTACACGACCTTCAGCGGTATCGACGACGATGTGAAAAAGGCGTTGGCGCTCGATCCGGCCGCCTACCCGGAGGCCGACGGCGTGGTGGTGCGCGAATACAACGAGACCCGCATCTCCTATCTGCCGCGCATCGGTGTGGAGACCTATATCGACCGTCATGTGGTCAAGCGGATATTCCGCAATGCCGACGAGTATCTGACGGCCGAGATATGGGCCGGGCAGGACGATGAGTTGGCCGATCTGGCCGCGCGGGTGATACATCCCGACGGGACGACGGTCGATCTCGATCCGAAGGATATTTACCGCCGCAACGCTACGTTCGCGTCATACGGCTACGACAAGAACTACGAGTCGATCCGGTTCAATTTCCCGCAGCTTTCCGACGGCGATGTGATCGAGTACCGGTATACCCATATCAATCGGGGACTCTTTCTGTCCGATGAATGGTCGCTCTCCTACTACGAAATGCCGGTACTGGATGCCGAATATGTGGTGAAGCTACCGCAATGGTTGCTGGCGGGCGATACCGGCTGGCATTTCGCCTACAAGAGCTACAATTTCGACCGTATGCCGGAACCGGAGATAGAGACGGGATTGACCGAGTACGATCACAAGAGCTACCGGTGGCGGGTCGCCGATATCCCGAAATACACCAGAGAGCGGTATGTCGAATCGGAAGCGCGTCAGCGGCCGCACCTGAAATTCATTCTCTCCTATTTTTCCACGCCGGGCGGCTATGCCTCTTCCTACTACGACAAGACGCTCAAAGAGCAGATGCCCCTGACCGACACGGTCAAAAAGAAGGCGCTGGAACTTACGGCGACGGCAAAGAACGATATCGAGAAGATCGAAGCGCTCCGGCTGTTCGTGCAGGGGTTGCATTACAGCGCCGAACATGTCGATTACGGCCACGGCGTCAAGCCCAATCCCCCGGAGACGGTCATCAAGCGCGGGTTCGGCGACTGCAAGGACAAGGCGATACTGCTGGTGGTGATGCTGCGCGCCCTTGGATTGGAGGCCGATCCGGTGCTGGTGCTGACCCGCGAGGCCGGTTTGGTCGATCCCGATTTCCCCTCGAACGAGTTCAACCACATGATCGTGCGGGCCGTCACGGCCGATAAGAAGGCGATATGGATCGACGGCACGATGAAGGGCAATACGCTCGGGTGGTTGCCGTGGTCGCTCGCCGAAACCTACGGTCTGCTGGTGACCGAGAAGATCGCCACCTCCAAGATGCTGAAGCTTCCCTCCTATACCGCCGACGACACCGGTATGCGCCGTTCGATCACGATGGAATTGAGACCCGACCGCTCGGCGCACTATACGGTCAAAGATGTGTTCGTCGGTGAGCTGGCGTGGGCGGCGCGAGAAAGTATCGGCAGGATGCGTAACGATGAGCTCGTCCGTCTCATCCGCGATTCGACAAGCTGGTCCTTTTTCATGATCGAACCGAAGGATATCGCGCATTCTGCGGCCAATGCCGTGGGGAATCGTTTCGAGTTCTCGTTCTCCTTCGATGTGCCGCAGGGTGCGGATCTGCAGCCCGACGGACGCTATGCGGTGTCGATATGGCCGGTCTATGCCACCTCGATCGCCTACGATACCTTCATGCTCGGCGAACCGGACCGCCGGTATCCCTTCTATCTCGGCGCTCCGCGTCACTTTGAAATGACCAGCGATATCGTGCTTCCCGCTGGCGCGGTGCTGGTCTCCAAGCCGGGAGAGTACACGCAGTCGACGCCGGGCGGTGAGATGTCGTACCACTATGTTCTTGCGGCAAAGGATCCGGGGACGGTGCGGGTGAGCGAATCACAACGCATCGAAAAACCGTTGATCCCGGCCAGCGCTCTTGCAGATATGCGGAAGTTCTTCTCGGCGTTCTTCCGGGACGATCAACTTGACCGGGTGATCATCGAAATGCCTGCCGCGCCAACCGTTCCCGCCGAGGCGGCACCGGCCACGCCGGAGAAATAAGCCTTAAACTTCATCCCTGAACTGTTCGCGGATGGCGACGAATTCGTCGATGTGGGAGAGGAAGGTCTCCATCAATTTCGGATCGAACTGGGCGCCGCTCTGCGCCTTGAATTCCTCGACGATCTTTTCCAGCGGCCACGCCTTCTTGTAGACCCGGTCGCTGCCGAGGGCGTCGAACACATCGACGATGGCGCAGATGCGGCCGAAGATGTGGATGTCTTCACCTTTGAGACCGCGCGGATAGCCTTTGCCGTCGTACCGTTCGTGGTGTTCGCGGGCCACCGTCGCCGCCGCTTTCAGTATGGGCCGCGCCGAGTTTTTCAGGATCGCGTAGCCGTTCTCGGCGTGGGTCTTCATGATGTCGAATTCGGCCGGATCGAGCCGTCCGGGCTTGAGCAGGATCGCATCGGGTATCGCTATCTTGCCGATGTCGTGCATCGGGGCGGCGAGTTTCAGCAGTTCGGCCTCACGTTTGGGCAGACAGCTACGGAGCGCCAGCAGTTTACAGTATTCCGACACCCGTTTGACATGGTTGCCGGTCTCCTTCGAGCGCGTTTCGCCCGCCTCGGCGAGTGCGAAGATGATGTCGCGCTGGGTCTCCTCTATCTCTTCGTTGAGTTTCGCGGCGTCTATCGCTTCTCCGGCGTAGGTCGAGGCGAGTTTGAGGAACTTGATGTCGCTCTCTTCGAATTTGCCCTCGGCGCTCTTCTTGTTGATGGTCTGGAACACGCCGAGCACTTCGCCGCGACTGTTCTTTATCGGCACCGCGAGGATACTGCGGGTGGTGTAGCCGGTCTGCCGGTCTATCTCCTGATTGAAGCGGGCGTCGCGGTAGGGGTCGTTGACGATGACCGTATCGCCGGTCTGTACCGCGACCCCGGCGATACCGGTGGTGGCCGGCATGCTGATGCGGTCGATACCGTGCGCCACCTTGGTCCAGAGTTCCTCTTTCTGTTTGTCGAACATCCAGAGCGTGCAGCGGTCGGCGTTGACCAGATCGCGTCCCATCTCGGCCAGCAGGATGAGCGCCGCGTCGATCTTGCGGACCCCTTCTACCTTGCCGATGTACCGGAGGATCGTTTCCAGCATACTGTTCTGTCTTTCGTCGGCCATGCTGTTTACCCTACTCGGCGCAGATGGGGTAGGGGAGGTTGCTCCCGAGTACGGCCGGATCGTAGAGGCTGCCGCTCGCGCTGGTGATATCAAGCTGACCGCTTGCGACCGTGCCGATGGTGAAGTTGCCGTCGTTGGACATCGCCCGGATGCAGTCTATCGTCATGCCGTTCTGCGAGAAGGACATGTCGCCGTAGGTGGCGATCGCCTGCGCTGCCGACATGGTGTGTGCGCCGGTGGTGTTCTGGGCCGCCGGCAGGGAGAACATGAAGAACTTGGCGCCGCCCATCGAGAAGGAGTCTATCCACATCGTGATGATGTTGGTGCTTTGCGTATTGGCCATCGGGAAGTGCAGATCGCCGTAAATGGTGACGGTGCCGTACTGGTAGTCGGTGCCGAGATGCGAGAAATCAGTGGTCCCTTCGCCGCCCACCAACTGCTGGAAATTGGTCCCTTCGGCATTGACCGCACCGCTGAAATCGAACGAGAAGGTGCCGGTGGCGGTGAGGGTATCTTCGACGCAGACGCCGGTGTTCCAGTGGTAGCCTTCGTCGCAGACACAGGTCGGTTCGTTGTTCTGGACCTCGCAGTGGCTGTTGACATCTTCGCAGGTGAAGCCGTCGCAGGTCGCGGTCACCACGTCGTTATCGGGGGTGACGACGTTATCGTTCTGGGGGCCGTCGGGTTGTGCGTTGTCGTTCTGAGCGTTATCGTTCAGGGGATTGTCGTTCGCCGGATCGTCGGTGACCGTGTCGTCGTTCTGCACGTCGTCGGTGAGCAGGCCGTCGGAGGCGATATCATCGTTCAGGAGGTCATCGTTCTGCACCGTGTCGGTATCGGTCACTACGGGGATGTCGGTCACCGCCATGGTATCCTTGTCGGTAAGAGCCAGGGTTGAATTCTCGCACGAAGCGAGGACAAAGAGCGCCATGATACACAGGAACATCATCGTCACGCCTTTCATGGATGCCTCCCACAGGGTTAAAAGAAATGGTCCACAGCGATTGTAGAAGATAAAAAAATGAAGTCAAGGGGGAAAGAGGGGAGGTAAAAGTCTAATTATTTCCTAAAGGAAGCGCTCCACGCGGGCAGTCCGGCGGCAGCGTCGTCGGCCAGCACCGTACCGCGCCACTTCTGGTCGGTCAGCCGGTCGGCCATCGGCCATTCGAACTCGCGGTAGCTGAAAACCGGGCCCATCGAGGCGCCCAGCGTGCCGTCGGTCATGCGGCGTACCACGATGATGCGGTCGAGCGCTGCGGTCGCCGTTTCGAGCACCCGGATGAAGTTCGGGTCGGTGTGGACATCGGCCACCAGCCGGACATCGTAGGGATTCTTGTCGGGATCGTAGGCGAGGCTGGTCTCGGAGTCGCAGTAGCGGTCGGTGCATTCGCCGGTCGTGACCGTTATCGCGGCGGCGAGTTGTGTGATAAGGCTGTTAAAGGTGCTGCCGATGGTGCGGATGTAATAGAGATCGTTGTCGGTCAGATCTTCGTCGGCCAGTTCGTTGCGGGCTATTTCTTCAAGCTTTTCCATGAATGATATCCCGGCATTCAGGGCGTTATGGAATTCTTTGTCCACGAACCCCATGTCGTTCAGTCCCACCTTGAGCATTTCGGTCATCCGCGCGACGCGACCGTAAAACAGCGGTTCGGGCTCGACATAACCGTAGAACTGCTTCGCCTGCGGGCCGCCGCCGTCATCGGAGACCACCGTGTCATACTGTTCGGTGTAGCTCTGCTTGACGTAGAGGATGGTGTCGTGCCGCAGTTCGGACCAGCCGGAAAGGGCGGTATTGAGCGAGAAGTCGTGCCAGGCATCGGTCCTCATGGCCGTGGGCCAGCCATCGCCGTGGTCGGCGATGAGGGGGCGCAGGAGCGACAGCCAGCCCCAATAGGCATTCTGCGAGTAATCCGCGGCGGTGTATCCGGCGAATTCGGCGATGAGCGATGTGTGGGTGGCGGAAAGTTTCGCGTACTTGTAATCGCGTTCGGTCTGTATCCGCAGGGCGGCCGACGATCCCATCGCCGTCATCACATCAAGTCCCGAGGGGAGAAGGCGACAGAAGGTCTTGTTCCCGCGATAAACGGCGACGCCGCAGGCACAGTACATCTCGCTGTTGTCGAACAGCGCGGGATCCTTTGTCTCAATGTCATCGCAGCCATCGACGGCTTGTTTTGCCGCCTCTTCCAGAAGATCTTTCTTGTCGGAGTCGGTCGTGTCGATACCGGCGTTGTCGCCGACCGTCTCGCCCAGCACATAACTGTCGGGGACGAACCGCTGGCCCATGATCCGCAGACCGGTCGTTTCGGTGCGCGAGTCGAGCAGGCCGTTCTTGAAACCGCCGAGTATGCCCGGGGCGCGCAGGGTCATCACCTTGTCGACGAACTTCTCCATCTCGGCCGCGTCGGTGAGCGTCGCGATGGTCCCCGCGGCGCCGAAGAGCGAACGGAACGCGTTGTCGTATTCGGTCGGCAGCAGGTCATCGGCATTCCCGGCGAAGAAGGCGGTGGTCCGGTATATGCGCTCCCACACCTCCTGTGCGGTGCGGCCGTCGGCGGTCGGGGCGTTGCGCAGCAGCGAGGTGAGCAGAAGCGCCGCGAGTGTCTGCCGGTCGTTCTTGATGAGGAACGCCATCCGGCCGAAGTACATCATTGCTTTGAAGTAACGGGAAAGTTCATCGCTTTGCGTATAATGACCGCGCGGGATGTACTGAGAAAAGTCCTCGCAGTAACATTCCTGCTTGCGCGTCAGCAGGGCCCATTGGCCCGGCGTCACGGAGCCGTCGCAGAAATTGGCGTTCTCGGCCCAGAAGGGACAATTGTTGGTGAAGAGCTCG
>Ga0074195_1003672_pt1 | contig 13956 bp, 18 predicted proteins | sample EPASupsiteHSE623_FD_64525 | JGI IMG/M metagenome (GOLD analysis project Ga0074195, IMG submission 64525) | Bioremediated contaminated groundwater from EPA Superfund site, New Mexico - Sample HSE6-23 | ecosystem: Environmental > Aquatic > Deep subsurface > Groundwater > Contaminated ...
GGAAAAAAGTAAAAAAGTGAAAAAAAAGGGTGGAAGCCGCCACAATAGGAAGAACTGAGCTCCAAAAGGCAAAAGACATCGGTCGGGTTTACATGGAGGCAGAGGGAGCAAGTTATGGAAAGTTGCTAAAGGTTGCTATTGACAAAATGGCAGATTCCAAGACTCCAGAATGGTGGGACAGACTAATGAAGATTGCTGGGTATGAAGACTTCTTAAGTAAACAAAAAGGGGCAGTTGGTAATCCAACAATTGTAAATATTATAGGTCGTGAACAACGAGAATTAGCCTCGGAATATATCGAGGGAGAAATAATACCAGACGATGGCGATAATAAGACCGAGTAAATACCGACAATTCATTCAGGACAACTTTTTGGTTCTCGATAGAGATTCCCAGCTTCCCGTGCCTTTTACTTTTAACAACGTCCAGTCTAAATATCTTGATGTCTTGCAAGAGAGATACCCAGACATGGAGGGTGTTAGGGAGATTATATTGAAAGCCCGCCAGCAGGGTTTCTCTTCTTTAATATTGGCTTTGTTTGCTGTTGACTTTATTCTTCGCCCCCATTCTATCTCTATTTGTATCTCCCACAGAAAAGATGCCACCGAACTTCTATTCAAAAAGGTTAAATTTTATTTGGAAAGCTATCTCCGTAAGTTGATTGAAAATCACATGAAGAAAAACGGGGAGTGGAAAAACGACTGGTCAGAGGAAACTAAGAAAGCAGCTACAGACCACTACTTTGCTGATTGGTGGAAAAGTTACTTTAAATCTGATAATAAAAATATGATAGAAAATGCTACCAACGATGCACTTTTCTATATTGGTACAGCGGGAACCAAAGTTGGAGGTCGTGGTGGTTCCGCTAGAAACATCCATTTTTCTGAGGCAGCCTTCTACCAGGACACAGAAATGATTACCGCTCAGGAAATCATAGTTGGTACCTCTCAGCAGGTTCCTCAGGGGCATGGAGCAATCTTTATTGAATCTACTGCAAACGGTGAGGGTAATTTCTACCACGCAGAATGGGAAAGAAGTCAGCCAGGTGGAAATGGTTCAGTTTATAAGCCTAGATTTTTTGGTTGGCAGGAATTCTATACACCAGAATGGATAGAAGAGAAGAAAAAAGAGTTTCCATCAGCCAAAATGGCATCACAGGAATACCCTGGTTCACCAGATGAGGCTTTCATAACTTCTGGAGAGCCATTCTTTGATGCGATGGTTCTAGATGCAATGCAAAAGGAAAATGTAGTACCAGTGGAATATGGGCGAATAGTGCCTGACGGCAATTTCTTATGATAGACACAAACGAACATGTCGGGAGTTTCAGTTTTGATAACCATTATGCTTGTCGTGTGTATCGTAAATTAGAGGTTGGAGAACAGCTTGTCATGTTTGCCGACCCTGCTGACTCTCAGGACTTTTGTGCTGCCGTAGCTTTTTCTAAGAAACATTATGATTTTCCTATAGTATTTAACGAGGTTATGGAATCTTCCCAGTTTGGGTATGAGTTGAATAACATCGCTAAATACATTAATCTCCGCACAAACATGTGGCCAAGAATGGCTGTTGAAAGAAACACTGGTCAGGCTACTATTTTCGTCTTGCAACAACTTAATTATCCTGACATGTTTAGGATGGTTGACTTTACTTCCACAAACATGCACGAAGGTGGAGATGTCGGATGGGTCACAACTGGAAATATTTCTGGAGGAGAGTTAAGGGGAACAAGAAGAAAAATGTTGGACGACCTTGCCATGGTTGTCAAACAGGGCAGAATTAAAATTTATGACCGTGAGCAACTCAAACAGATGAAGTCATTTGTTATTGTTAAGGGTCGCGCGCAGGCACGCGCGAATGCGAAAGACGATTTAGTTATGGCTACCGCTGGAGCTTGGCAAGTCGCAGAGTTGACACCAACAGAAGATTTTGGAGAATATGACCCAGAAGCACTTAGACAACAAAGAGAAAAATGGAGATTCAGATAGACAGAAAACATTGGCGTCATCACTATTTTGTTCCTGGTATTCCACTCTGGAGTTACTGGGGCAGGGGTCAAATTTTTTGTGCTGATTGTAAACATTATTTTTATAATGATATTTTATATCTAAAGGAACTTTTAAAATGGGAAATAAAAAACATTGACAATCGTATTTATAATGTTTTGATTTTATTAAAGATTTGGAAGTATGATGATGAAGAATACACGTACAAGTGTTTTTTCCAAAAAATAAATGCCAAAAACAAAAAAACAACCAGTTGACACAGACTATTACGCCATCAATAAATACAACGAAGAGTCCTTTACTCAATTGTTAAAACATTTTCGACCAGATTTATTTGTCTTGGCGGACTTGTTGGATTCTACTGGTGTAAATTATTATGTCATCTTTCAACTCATACGACACCTCAACAATATTGCCATGGGAAATAGATATGGAGCTGTCACTGCCCAAGTTGAAAATGGCATTGTTACCTTTGTGAGAGGTGAAGAATCAACTAAATTGAACGAAGATTTAATCAAGAAAAAACCCAGGTTGACAGAAGCTATATAGTTTGCTCTACTGGGTATTATAAGGTTATTAGCGGAAAAACCGCACTAACCGTCCATATCAAATTTTATATTTTGCGTGGACGGTTTTTTATTGACCAAAAGGTATGCCTACCAAAATTACTGACTTATCTCCTACAAAAAGAAAAGAAGAACTTATCTTTTCTGAAGTCCAACACCATGAAGAAATAGGATTTCAGGAAACAGAACGTCGTTCTACTGGCAAAGGCCGAGTGGGTTCTATTTCTTTCAATGAGGCTGATGAACTCTTCCGTTCTTATTTAGATGAGAACAACTGGCCTTATGATGCTCTTCTCTTTGACCCTCGTATTTTTACTTTCATCTTTGAAAAGACTTCTCGTTTGATAGCAAACAAACCAAAAGGACGACTTATTCCTCGTGAGGGGGCAGATGTGTTGGCTGCAAAAATCAACAATTCTCTTCTTGATTATCAATGGGACCAAGCTAACTACGGGGGGACAATGCTTCAAAAATGGGCGCTTATGGATATTAATACCAGAAAATATGGGGCTTCTTTCGCTTTGTGTGCATGGAAATATGAAACTGACAGGGGTGGAAAGATTGTTTTTGATGGACCAGAGATGGAAGTTCTCAACAACAGAGATGTTGCTCACGATTTGACTGCGACAGCGATAGAAAACGCAAACTGGATTCAAGTTAGAAAGTATGTCACTCTCCAATCTCTTGAAAGAGTTAATGATGCTGCCAGAGGAGCTCCTATTTACAAAAACCTAGAAGAACTTAGGTTCAGTCTTAATCAACAAGATGCTACTAAAGAAACTGGTGGCCTCCAAGGACAGGGTGAGGGAAGAGAGACTCACTGGATTTCAAGAAACAGACAGATTTCTAAATTGGAAACCGACCCATATGGAAAAGACCAAGTTTTTAGAACTGTAGAAATAGTTACCGAATATCGTAGAGATAGATGGATTACTTTTGCTCCAAGACAGGGAATTGTTCTTCGTGATATTCCAAATCCTTATATGAATAACGAAATACCTATAGTTATGTTGAAATACTACATGATTGATGATGATTTATATGGTATGAGCGAGATTGAGCCAGTTAAAGGTATTCAGAAAGCTATTAATGCTATTCTCTGTCAGTACATTGACGAAATCAACCAGAACCTTTATTCCCCTATTGCTATTGGTCCAGGTGTTAAACAGCACACTCTTGAATGGGGCAAAGGTGCACGTTGGATAATGAACAACCCAATGACTGACTTTAGACTAGTAGAATCTCGTTCAAATGCTGCCCAATTCTTTAACAACACCTACTCAGTTTTGGTTTCCGCAATGATGAATGCCCTTGGTGAATCTTCCTTGGGTGTTTCTAATATTCAGCCATATCAGCAAGATAAAACTGCTACTGAGGTTAAGGCTCTTCAGCTTCAGAGAAACGCCCGAGATAATTACAACCAACTTATGCTTTCAGAATCTATTAAAAGACAATTTATGCTTTGGCACTCAATGAACCAGAATCTTCTTTTCTCAGACCCAACTAGAGAAAACTTTGTTATTCGAATTGTTGGAAGAGACGCTATTAAATACTTCCAAGAAAGAGGACTTGGTGACATGGGAATTGGAGACGAAGCAACCAAATACATGCAACAAATGGCTGACACTTTTGGGGTTGGTTTAGATGAACTTAGAAATAAATATGGTATCAAAGGTGAGCAATTTGCATTTCCAAAATATCCCGTTAATCTAAAAAATGACGGTGAGACCGAAGTTAAACCAAAACTGTTGGTGGATGAGGGTAAAAGCTCAGCGAGTTTGGCAGTTGAAGAAAAAGATATTAAAGGATTGTTTGATTTCAGCGTAGATGTTGAGTCTATGGCAGTTAGTTCAGACGATGAACGTAAACAGGCACGACAGACAGCTGTTTCCTTGCTTGTTTCCAATCCAAACATTACTGCATATCTACAACAGGAAGGTGTTAAACCTAAATTTAAAGAATTGTTTATTGCATGGTTGGAAGACCTCGGTTTCTCTGATGCAGATAAATTCTTTGAAAATCTTCAGGGTGCCCAGGGCGGAATGCCAGGACAAGAAAGTGGCGGGGGTTCACCCGAAGACCAAATGGCTAATATGGTTAAGATGTTTCAGGGTGGAGGAGAACAGGGAGGAAATCCTACCCAACAACTACAGCAGGTAACACAGCAAATGAATCCAGGAACAGGGGCTAACCAACTTGTTAAAGTTGTTCCACAGGGGACAGGTCAGCAAGAAGGACAGGCCCTCGGAAACCCTAATCCTAGTCAATATCAACAACTAGTTAATAAATTCTCTGGAGGAGCACAACAAAATGGCGGACAACAATAAAGAACAGTCAACAACTATTAAACCTCTTCTTAATCCAGGAGAGGAAGATGAATTGTCAAAAGGACAAGCTCTTTATGAAATGGACAAAAACAATCCTGGCTGGCAAATAGTCAAAGATTGGCTTAACAGTCTCGCTTTTCACAGCTGGGTTAATCCTATAGAGGCAGAAAGCAAAGAAAAATGGGAATGGCAAGAATTAAATGCCTATCATGCCGCAAATATTGCAAAAGAGATTCTTGAGAACATCGCTTCAGCCGTGTCTAGGTCAGAGTACCTTGACAAAGTTAAAAGTGGTGAGATAGAACGAAAGAGGATGACACTATAGGGTTATGAAATGGAAGAAAATTTTGGACAAAAACCAGCAACCCTACCTCCGCTTCCAGGAAGCGATGAGAAAAGTATTGCTTGGAATCAAAGAGACTCTTTTTACGATGTACGAGCACGTGATTTCTGGGGACAAAATCAAATTATTAGAGAAACAATTAAAGACTATGAAAAATGTAATCACTATTTTATTCGCAAAGGTCCAGAAGTGGAATGTAAAAAATGCCACTATGGGCTTTTGGGCAACTTTAAAATCCAAGACGGTAAGCTTTTTTTCAAAGGTGAACCGCTAGGGATTTAATATTCCAACACTAAAGTAATTTAGTTTGCCATATTTTCTAACCAAAGGGGGAGATGCGCATGCCCCCAAAAATAATCGCGCACGATTGGAGGTGAGAATATGACGGATAACGCACAAATACCAAATGAGGCTGTGCCAGCGGACAACGCAGCACAACCAGTAATAGCAGAAGCACCACAGGCTGTTCAACCAGCTGTAGTCACTGCGCCAGTTGTACCAACTGATAACACAAGAACTCAGCAACAATTCGAGAAGCTTCTCGAGAGCAATAAAGGACTCTATGAGGCTAACCAATTGCTCCGACAAGAACTACAACAGCGACGTGAGGCTAATCAGCAGTTTGCACCTGTTCAACTTCCACCTATTCAGCAACAACCAATTCCACAGGGTGTAAATCCTGCGGACTTTATCGAAACAGACCCAGCTTCTGGCGAGCGATACATCAATGATGTCAAATTGCAAGCTAGAATTGCGGAATTGAACGATAGAGCAAGTAGAGCTGAAGAGGCTGTTCAAAGATACGTAGAAACTTCGGAACAGAGGGAAATTGAGAGACAAAACAGAGAAGCCTTTTCGGCTTACCCTGACCTTAACCCTGCTGACCCAAAGCACGATGTGGTTTTCCACAATCAAACTAGGGCAGTTATATACGATTCAGTATTGAATCCTCAGGATTACGGTGGAAAACCGCTTAGCTTTAAGGATGCTGCTGACTATGTTCGAGGACAACAATCTCGTTTGGCCGAAGCTTCTCAGAAACCGCAACAAAATGCGACTACTGAGAAAGACACTCAAGAACAGCAACAAGCTGCTCAAGAGTTAAAGCAACAAGCAACTGCCTCTCCGACTGGAGAAATCCAGACCCAGAGAAACGTTGCTCAGGATGTTCAAGAGTTAAAACGCCTTCAAATGGCGACTAGACTCGGGGACCCTGATGCTCTCGCTATTCGACTCGCTAACGTAGAACACGTTAAAAAGTCTGAAGAAGAGGCTTCCTAATGTGGATTCCGCACCTCCGCACTAGGTCAGTTTACTGGTGCGGAGAAAGGAAAGACATGAAAGGAGGTGAAAATATAATATAATATGGCATTCGGATTGATAACTTATCAAGATGCTTCCCGTAGGGAAGATTTGCTTGATGTGTTGGCAGATGTTTCTCCAGACGAAACTCCCCTTTTGACCCTTTTTGCAACTGGTACCGCTCGCGGCACTTTGCACGAATGGCTTAAGAGAGCTATTACTCGTCCAACCACCGTTTCAGGTGACGCTGAAGGCGCAGACACTACTTTTAGTGACCTTACTGCTCCATCACGAGTAACAAATGTTACCCACATCATCAAACAACCTATTCAAGTATCTCGTACCGAAAGACGTGTCAATGTCGCAGCCGTGAATGACCCATGGGCATTCCAAAAGCAAGATGCGTTGAGACAGCTTAAACTCAAGATGGAGTACGCTATTCTTAACTCTACTAACGCTTCTGGTTCCTCAGGTGTCGCACGTACTATGACTGGAATCGATGCATTTATTACTTCTATGGTTACTGGTCGAAATTCAGGAACTTCGTTCTCTGAACAAGAACTTAACGATATGGGTGCTGATGCATACGGTGAAGTCTCTGCTGACAAAGTATTCGATATGGTCTTGTGTACTGTCAAAATCATGCAAGCAATTGCAGGATTTTCTGGCAATAGCACTAGATACATCGATGCTACAGACCGTCGACTTGTTAAAGATGTTTTGGTTTACGACTCAGCTGTTGGTTCTCACAGAATCATGCACCACAGAGACGTTCGAAACACCGCAGGTACCACAACCGTTTACGGATTGAGAGAGGAAATGCACAAAGTTGCATACCTTGACAAACCTATGTTTGAGGACCTTGGCAAAGTTGGCGATGCTGACAGAGGACACTGGGTAACAGAATTTACCCTTGAAGTTCTTGAGGAAAGAGCAGACTTGAAGCGTACAGGATACGCTCAAACTGGCTAATAGCCAAATTGAGTAGTATTGAGCTTAGGTAACGGCTAGAGGGGGAGTTCGAACCCAACACTATGTCAGTGTTGGTACTACCTGACAAATGGACATCACGCTCTTGGGGATTAGCCAAAATCGGCTAAGGGCACACAAAAAATAGGGGATTCGGTGGAGGTTCTGCCAAGACTGTCCTTCACCGATGAACCTTTTATATATGGGAAAACTATACATAGACGAAAAAGGGAGAATATTAGATAAGGAAAAAGCAGATTTTGCAGACCTTGTCTTTGATTTACGTCAAAAAGGAGACCCATGGGTTGTTATTGAACATCTCATTCAATACTGGATTAAAAGTGCTCCAGAAGAAGTTCAGGCAGTTAAGATAGATGTTGACGACCAGCGGTCAATGTTGATTGACAAAGAATATGGTACTACAAAAGGGGGAAAACAAATGGAACGTAGGTTTAAACTTCTTTTTCCCACCAATTTAATGCTTCTTATTCGTGCGGTCTATCCATCGGATGAGCTTAAGATGGATAAAAAGTTTTATGATGAATTTGCTTCACGCTACCCAGGGTTCAAGGTGGCAGAAAAAAGTTAAATCTGTTATACAAATCTTATGGGAGCTACATTTTTAAACCAAAAAGAAAGGGAATGGATTTCGTCTAAAGTTACAGGGGTTACTGCCCAGACTCCATTAAACCAGCTTAAACGTACTTATTATATTTCTTATGTTGGAGGAACCATCCCGCCCACAGTAAGTTTGTCTGACTTGGAAACACGTTGGTTGGATAAATATATTCGTACGCTCTCTGGAACCCCATCAAGTGATAATAATAGTTCCCTTTGGAAAGAGATTGTTGTTGCAATAGGCAAAACTCCCTCCAACTTTTTGAACGATAATAAGATAATTTTTTATTCAAACGCCCTCTAGTTGACATTGGGCTTTTAGTTTGATTATATCTAAGGAGGTGATACAAAGTATGCAAAATTACGATAAAAATTTAAAACCATTAGTAGAAGTCGCACCAACTAAGGCTCCATTCAAAATGAAGTCTGAAAATTTGGCCCCTGTCGAAAAACCATTTGCGTCAAAATCAGCATTTAACATGCCAACTAACGAAGTTACTGCGGCATCATCAGCAAAATTACAAAAAGCAAGCCGTCTTGGAGGAAGAGTAAATATATCTGGAGGTTCCGCACCTTTCGCTAAATAAGCGATTGTTCGGTAGTTATCTAGAAAACAGTCTATTATGGAGCAAAAAACTGCCCAATTACATCTCAACATGATTCTTAAGGAAGATGAACCTGTGGAGATTGTTCGTCGTTCCATTGAATCTGTTATAAAGTTTGTAAATGATGCCTACATTACAGTCACTTACAACGGTGACTCTCCGAACAAGGAAAGTGAACTTGTTAAATATTTAGAGGGAGAAAAATTCCACGTAAGTTTCTTCAAATGGATTAAAGACTTTTCAGCTGCCCGTAACTTTGCCATGGAGCAAGTTCCTCATGGAGTTAATGAATTTATTTATTGGCAAGATGCAGATGACATTTTACGTGGAGCAGACAAACTTCAAACCTATTTAGCTGATGCAGTTAGATTAAATATTGTTGCATTTTTTTTCCATTATTGGTACATGGTTGACCTAAATGAAGACGGTTCAGTTAGGGAGGTTTTAGTAGACCATAAACGAGAAAGAATCATCAGAAACGATTACACTTTTATGTGGATTGGTAAGCTTCACGAAACCCTCATAGAACAAAGGCAAGAAAATGTTGAAAAGAAAGGAATAAACGACACCGAATGTGTAGTTGTACATTTGACTAACCATGAACGTATTGACAAAAACATAGACAGAAACATAGAAATCCTTGAGAATCAGGCAAAAGAAGAAAACCACAAAGACCCCCGCACCCTCATTTATCTTGCTCGAGCCTATTATGACAAAGGAAAGATGAGCGATACTCCTACACAAAGGAAGATATATTTTGATTTGTCCCTCAATCTGTTTCATGAATATCTCGAAGGAAGTGGAGACCCTGGCACAGCTGGATATAGAGAGGCATCTGGATGGGCAGAAGAAAGAAGTACTGCATGGTCTCATGTTGCGGAAATAGCTTTGTTGTCTAAGGCATATGACGTAGCTATTCAGGCGTATGAGTCTGCAATAGACGAAGCACCCCAGTTTCCTAATCTATATGTAGATTTGGCCATGGCTTATTCTATGAAAGGTGATTACAAAAAAGCTAAACACTGGCTTAAGATTGCCACCCACGTAGATGTTCCAAGTACCACCATTATTACTCTCCCGCGTGATATGAAGACAAGGGCTTTGGAAATAGACTTCCAAGTTTCCTTGCGAGAAGGAAAGTTTGAACATTGTTTGGAGGATTTGCAGTTACTTCACGACATTTTGCCCAATGACACTTCAGTTACTGACAGAATCAAAACTGTCATTAAATTAGATGAAGAAAATAAAGCTGCCCAGTCCCTAGTCTACCTAGGTAAATTCCTTGAAAAAAATGAAGTTGACGCAACCAAGAAAGAAAAACTAGCTTCTTTGGTTAGGGCTATTCCAAGTGCGGTTGAAGTAGAATCTTTTGCTTCTGAAATGAAACACTTATTTCTTCCTCCCCGAGTAGCAGAAGAAAATGAAATTGCTATTCTTTGTGGTCCAGGCTTTGAGGAATGGTCTCCTGAATCAATCAAGACTGGTCTTGGGGGTTCTGAACAAGCAGTCGTCTATATGTCTAAAGAGTTAAAGAAACTTGGTTGGAAAGTGACTGTATACGCAAACCCAGGTAAGGCGTCTGGAGACCACGAAGGAATTACTTATTTACCATGGCACTCACTTAATCCAAAAGAGAACTTCAATGTTTTGATTTTGTGGAGAGGTATAGGTTTTGTCGATTTTAAACCTAAGGCTAAATTTACCATGCTTTGGATGCACGATATTCCTAACAACCCAGACTTTACAGAAGATAGAGTTGACAGGGTAAACAAAATTGCAGTCTTGTCAGAGTTCCACAAAAGTTTATTCCGTGTAGATAGAGGAGGTAAGTTCGAACCAATTCCAGACAATAAGATGTTTTTGACTGCAAACGGAATTCTTCCAATGAAACCTTCGAAGAAAGTCGTAAGAGACCCAGCAAGAATGATTTATTCTTCATCTCCTGATAGAGGACTTGTATATTTGCTTAAGATGTGGCCAGACATCATTAAAGAAGTTCCAGAAGCCAACTTGCACATATACTATGGGTTTGATGTCTTTGACGCTATTCATAAAGGTTCGCCAGGTAGAATGAAATGGAAACAAATGGTTTTAGGTTTAATGAGACAACCTGGAATTACCTATCACGGCAGAATTGGTCACAATGACCTACACAAAGAAATGGCAAAGTCTGGAATCTGGGCGTATCCGACAGACTTTGATGAAATTTCATGTATTACAGCAATGGAGTGCCAAGCACTTGGTGCAGTCCCTGTAGTAACTACTCAAGGGGCTCTTAATGAGACAGTTAGAAATGGTCTCAAGGTTGATGTTGATATTACCACCGAAGAGGGGCAAAAAGAATATAAGGAACAACTTATTAAACTTCTTAAAAGCCCAGCAAAACAAAAAGAATATAGAGATGTCATGATGAAATGGGCACAAGACTATTTCATCTGGGAAAATGTTGCAAAGCAATGGGACCAAGAACTTAGGCTTAATTTACAGAATCCTGATATTCTTGCAAAGTCCCTAGAATCAGTAAAAAATGATAAAAAAGATACTACAAAAAATAAATAATCGGTTTGATAATTTTGTAAGAGACCTCTATTTTAGAACTGTCTACAAGAGAGACCGAGAATTAGAGGAATTAGCTGTGGAGACTAGAATGGGAAATCCCATTGCTTTGGCAAAGAGATTAAAAATGGTTAAGGATTATCCACAAGATGTTCCACTTGAACCAATTGAGGAATACAAAGACGGTGTTTTTGTATTAGAGGGGCCACAAGGGGCTTCTCTTGACATGGTGCAAGCTACAATTCTTACGAGTTTTGGAAAAACTGGTGACTATAGAAAAAATGCTAAAGGAATTAGATTTTTCGCAAAGATTATTGGTTTTCAAGATGACAATGCTCCAAGCAGAAATTTGGGAATGGACATGAAAGAATTAAACAGCTCGGCTCAAGGAGGTGTTATATAACAATGCAAGATTCAGCAATGATGGAAGGTAAAACTATGGGTGTATGTGCCGCTTGTGGAAAGGAAATGGTTATCCGTTCTACTAGAGATAAAAAAGCACAATATTGTTCGCGCATATGCGCTAGCCGAGCACGTTTCTTAACAAGATATAAGGGGACAATGTCTGGTCCTTTGGACAGACCCGCTGACCCGATGTCAAAAAGTAAGTTCGTGGCTTAAAGGAGGTGAATAATTTATATGTTAGTTAAAAAGATAAATCCAGAATGGGCACCAGCTGAAAGTAAAGGATTACAAGTCGGTGAGACTATTGAAATTACTGACGCGAAAGCACTTATTCTTAATGGTGACGTAATTGCCATAAACAAAGATGGAACAGAAAAGAGTAGCTATGATTTGTTTGGTGTTTTGGCTGGAAAAGAAAAAACCGAGTTTGAACAATGGTTGGCTGTTAAAAAGCAAAAAGAGCTTCAGGAAAAATTAGTTGAAGAGAGCAAAGCCCTCAAGGAAGAGGTTGCTGCTATCGAGAAAGAAGAAGCTCCTGTTGTAGCTTCAGTTGAAGAAAAGAAATCATCAACTTCCGCAAAAACAGAAAAGAAAGGTAAATAATGAACCAAAAACCAAAAGTAAGGCTCTTGTTTGTGTATGACCACAAGTATGAAAATATTTGGCGGGATGGTTTGTGGGCTGCATTGAATATACTTAAAGAAACCTACGACATTAAATTTCATAATCTCCACAATGCCTCTTCATTAGGCTTAACAGGAGATTACGATTTTGTGTTGGGATGGGGAGCTTTCAATAGTTCCGTAGATATCTTTTTAAGAAGATATGCTGAAACATGGCCAGAATCTAAATCCAAATATGGCTTGTGTGTTGGTGGAGTTGCCTATCCAAATAATTACATTGGTTTTTACAATATTTTATTCTACGAGACAGAATGGTATCGTCCACAAATTTCCAATCATCCTCAAATAATGCACGCTTTTGGCGTTAATACTAAAATTTACACCCCATGGCCAGAAGCCCCCATAATCTGGGATTGGCTTTCTGTCGGTGCTTTTGCTTATTGGAAGAGGCACGAAAGAATTATTGCCAGACCAGGCAGTAAATTGGTCGTTGGAGAAATTCAAAAAGAAAATTGGTCAGAGTCATTTGATATTATTTCTGACTTGCTTTTGGCTGGTGTTGGTATTTCCGACATGATGTACCCCACAAAACTCAGGAATATATATAATTGTGCTGGCACTGTTTACATTCCAGCCGATGTCACGGGCGGTGGCGAGAGAGCTGTATTGGAGGCTCGTGCGTGCGGGCGACCAGTAGAAATAGAAGACGACAATCCTAAATTGAGGGAGCTGTTGAACTCTCCAGTCTGGGACGAAAATTATTATGCATCTCAACTTAGAAAGGGGGTTGAATCATGTCTGATATAAAAATTATCCTTGTTATTCCTACTGTAATTTTAGATAAAAAACTAGAAGATTTAGCAATATTATGTGTTGGTTCATATATGAACCAAGCAGACGAAATTATTGTTGTTGGCGATGGTGGAATGTTTAGCCAAAACTTACTTCAGCTAGCTGATACCTACATTTATAATAAAAACAACGTTGGTTTTACGAAAACAGTTAATAGAGGATGGAAATATGCATCTGGAGACTATGTGATGATAATTAATTCAGATACACAGCTTAAAAAAGGAGACCTAAATGACCTTTGTATTCCAGGAAAAGTTACATCTCCTGTTATTGTAAACCAATATATAGAAAGACTAGCTGGTCCGTTCTGGGTTGTTCCTAGAGAGGTAACAGAAGAAAGAGGGTTCTTGCTGGAAGAGTTAAAAACATACTCTTCAGACTCTGAGTACGATGCTAGGGTTAAAGATATTTTTCAAAAAGTAGAATCAGTTGAAATTTATCACGAGCAAGCTCAAACAGTAAAAGCTCTTGGAATAGAGGGGGGCATTGAACAAGAAAGGGACAGAAAAATCTATCAAGAACTTATAGACAAGGGGGTTGCTGCAAAATAAAAAATGGGCACCAAGTTGTATTTAGGGTGTGGTCCTGGCTATCCTCACGACCAACATATAAAAGTCATGGGGAAAGACTGGAAGACTGAGTGGACGTTTGTTGACTTGTACGTGTCTCCAGAGGAAGTCCCGACTTCTAATTTTAGACAGTATAATGCTCAGAATTTGTACGAATTTTCAGATGAAACCATTGATGAGATTTATAGTTCTCACTTTCTTGAACACGTTTCCCA
>Ga0074195_1003673_pt1 | contig 13955 bp, 14 predicted proteins | sample EPASupsiteHSE623_FD_64525 | JGI IMG/M metagenome (GOLD analysis project Ga0074195, IMG submission 64525) | Bioremediated contaminated groundwater from EPA Superfund site, New Mexico - Sample HSE6-23 | ecosystem: Environmental > Aquatic > Deep subsurface > Groundwater > Contaminated ...
GAGGGGAAAGAAGAAAAGAATGGAGGCATGTTTATCCGTGGTCGCCTTGAGTTCAACAGTGAGGTGGATATACGCGAGAGCAGACGGGTTTTCGTAAGCCTTAAACCTATTATCCGCTCTGTTGAAAAGAAGTATATACGACCAACACTTTCTGCGGAATTGTTCGATGAGCTTAAAAATGCCTGGAAATCCGATGTTGAATTGACTACGGCACAATTGGTTCTGCTGGACTTGATCCGTCCTGCATTGGCACATCTTACCATGGCCAGGGCACTGCTGGAAATCTCCATTGACATCCTCGATTGGGGCATTTTCGATACTGCCGGTAACACTTTCGCCAACGTATCTTCAAAACAGGCTTCCAACAAGGACCGCATCTCCATCATGGCTGAAGCCAATCAAAGGGATGGAGAATCTGAATTGAAAGCCCTGCAGCAGTATCTTGATGAAACCGCCAGTGAAGATGCTTACCCGGCCTATTTTCATTCGACCCGGTATGCCGGAAAAGTGATTGCAGAAACCCGCAACGAATTCATAAATAAATCAGATAACTCATTCTTCCTCGCATGAAATCACTTGATTTTATCCTCCAGGATGTCTTTGACATCATCAAAATTATCGCAATTCCGGTCATCGGATTTTTCCTGTACCAATTTTACATGAGTGTGATTGCCCTGAAGAAATCAGTCGATAAGCTCATCGTCCAGATGCAATGCAGGGAAACCTACTGTACCGAAAAGCACAAAGAAATTGGTGAACACCTGTGCCGCCATGATAACGGGATTGATGAAATGAAAGCCACCCTGGGCGATCATGGCGAAAGAATTTCAAAAGTAGAAGGTCAACTTTTAAAATAGAAAATTATGAAAGAGAGAATTTTTAAGAATTGGAAAACCACCCTGACCGGCATTCTGATGCTGGCCGGTGGCTTAGCGCTGGTCGGAATCGGCAAGGCAACATTGAATGAATACGTGGTATTTGCCCCGGTTTGCTTCGCTTTGATCTTTGTCAAAGATCCATCATTTAAAAAGTAATATGGCGAAGCTCGAATTGTTTGCCCCGAAGATCCTTCGATTTGAAGGCGGGTATGTTAATGATCCTAAAGATAGGGGAGGAGCAACGAACATGGGCGTAACCCTGGCTACTTGGCGACAGGTTGGATATGACAAAGATGCAGATGGAAACATTGACTGTGAGGATATCAAGCTCCTTTCCAAAGCAGATGCGGTCAAAGTCCTGAGATTGAATTACTGGAACCGGTGGAAAGGTGACCAGGTTACCAATCAAAGCATTGCGGAAATTCTGGTTGACTGGGTTTGGGGCAGCGGAAAATGGGGCATTGTCATTCCGCAACGGTTGCTGAAAGTTCCTGATGATGGAATCGTCGGAACTGCAACCCTGTTTGCTGTCAACAACGTCAACCAGCGCGGACTTCATGCTGCTATTTTCCAGGCAAGAAAGGTCTTTATTGAAGAACTGGTAAAGAATCATCCTGACCAGATCAAATTCTTCAACGGATGGATGAACCGATTGAACAATTTTAAATTCATAGCATGATAAAACCGGGTTTTCTGATCCTGCTTCTGGCTGCCTTGATGTCCGGCTGCATTACTGAAAAAAGATGTTCTGAAAGATATCCTGTCTCCGAACGATCTACTGTCTTTGTCCAACACGATACTGTTACATCCGTGAAAGATTCCCTGATCCCGCTGCCGGCTGACAGCGGCTTGATCAAAGCGCTGTTGGAATGCCAGGACGGGAAAGTGGTTGTGAAAGAGATTCTATCTATAAAACCGGGAAAGCGGCTTATTCCGTTCTTTTCGGTTCAGAATAATGTCTTGACCACTGGCGCTAAGATTGACAGCAGCTCGATCTACTTTGCCTGGAAAGAAACTCATATCCGGGAATCCAGGATTGAATCCAGGACTATTGAAAAGCCGGTGTATCAAGTCACCGGTTTTCAGAACTTCCTGATCTGGTCCGGAGGGATTGCCTGGGCGATCTTTGTCATGCTGGTTGCAATAAAACTGATCCGTTTCTATCTTAAAAGGAAACTGCTGCCATGAACCAGCTTGAAATAGATGGTAAAATATACTTCATGCCTTCCGATTGGAATGAGCTGACCAGAAAACAAGTTTTGTTTATCAGCCGTCTGTTTCAGGAACAACTTACTATGATGGATTTTAAGCTCAGAGTGCTTTTAAAAATCCTTACGATCCGGCAGAAAGTAATGAAGCGCATTGACCATGAGGATGTTTATTTCCTTTGTGAAAGCCTTGATTTCCTATTCAAAGAGGTCTCCCTGACAAAAAACCTTCTCCCAGTCTTACGAACCGGCAGAAGAAAATACCTTCGTCCGGCAGATGCTATGATGAACTGCACCTTCGGTGAATTTACCATGGCTAATTCTCTGCTCGATTCTTTTTCAAAAACCAAGGATCAAAAGTATCTCGATGAAATGGTGGCAGTTTTTTACCGGCCAAGAAAATGTTTTTGGTTCATCCGCAAGGACTTTTCCGATAATCAGGATCCCCGGAAAAAGTTTGTCAACCGATCATTGAAACGCCGGTGCCAAAGAATTGCCACACTGGATTATGAAGTCAAATATTCCATTTTCCTGTTCTTTTCTGGTGTGTTGAATTCGTTGCCATTGTTATACCCTTATGTTTATGAACAACAAGGTGGCACCGGAAGTGAAGATAATGGTTGGGCTTCGCTCATCATCTCTCTGGCCGATGGCAAGACCGATGATAAAAGCCTTGAAACAGTAATGAATTCAAACCTTTACAACGTGTTCATTGGCTTAAACAAGAAGGCTAAAGAGTATCACGAGTATATGCATAAGATCGATTCCTATGACCGACATTAACAGCTACGTTGAGTATTTCCGCACCCTTGCCAGGGAACATAAGGAAATAAGGGATTTCTACATGATGGATATCAATGAACCGCTTGCTGCCCTGCGGTCAGATATCAAATACCCTGCACTGATTCTGACCAGTCTTTCCGGCAATTTTGAGGCATCGAATCTGGATAACATCCTGGATTCGATCAATGCAGGGTTCCTGATCATCGGCCACCTCGATCAGATCGATGATTTTTCCGGTGAGATGCAGCTTGTATCAAATATGAAGCAGATCGGATCCGATATCATTTCGCGTATGCTTTACGACCACTTAAGATGTGAACCCTCAGCCGTAAAGGCCATTCCAGGGTTCAATCTCAATTCGGTGAGTTATGAGATGCTTGGGCCGGTGTTTGATAATGATTATGGGATGATCTTTTCTTTTAAATTAATTCACAGCCCCGAACTCGAATTCGACGAGGGTATTTGGCTCATCTAACAGGCTTGAATCTGTCAAGATCATTTGTTTTTCGTAAATTTGTGTTGATATTTTTTTCTGCAAATGAAAGGATCGATTGACGATAATCTTAATAAAAGGAACATAAAACCCACCGCAATGCGCGAGTTGGTTTTGAAGGTTTTTAGCGAGCAAACCACAGCAATCAGCCTGGCGGATCTTGAGCTGAAATTTACAAAAGCAGACAGGGTGACCCTGTACCGTACGTTAAAAACTTTTGAAGAGAACAAACTGATCCACCACATTGATGATGGTTCTGGCTCTATAAAATATGCTCTTTGCACTGAAACCTGTGAGTGTCAACCACAGGATTTACATGTTCACTTCCTCTGCATCAGATGCAAACAGACCTATTGTTTAAATGAGATTCCAGTCCCAACAGTCAAACTTCCGGTAAATTTTGACCTCGAAAGCATCAGTATGGTTGTCAAAGGAGTATGCGCGAATTGTAGTTTATAACTTTGCAACTCAGTTGCATTACTTTTTCTATTACTTTTGCTGCATCTTAAAATTATGAAGGCTCTAGCTGTTTTTCTGTCATTCTATATTGTTCTTCTCAGCGGTATTCCCTGTGTTGATATAGAAAGGCACGATACATCCCAGAGTGTTGAGATATCTCAGCACACAACCAGCGACCATCATACCGACACTGATCCTTGTTCACCTTTCTGTACTTGTCAGTGTTGTCAGGCGAGCTTTTTCATTTCCGATGCTCCATCCTTATTATCTTCCGAGCCTTTAGGAATCACTTATCATGAAAACAATCCAAACTTCCAGAGTCTCGATCTTTTTGATTTTCTGATTCCTCCAAAATCCTGATTTCCCCTATCCAAGGGCAGATTATTATCCTGTGACTATGATATTGTAGCTCATTTAGGATATATTCATTCATGCTGTCCGGTTCATATGTTTCCAACCAGAAACACATATTTCCATCATTTATCAGGATCATATGACCAAAAAAACAAACCAGATAATAGAACAAAAAAAGAAAAAGAGAAAAAAAATCGGGTATGTTCAGGTAATAAAATGGTTTTTTATTCTCCTGGCTTGCCTGGTTCTGATCCTTGGAATTATTGGCAGGGTTCAGCACTATATAACCCATCACATAAAATAATCAGATATGATAGAACGTATTATTCATTTTTCGATCAAGAACAAGATCATCATAGGATTATTCACCTTCGCCCTCGTGGCCTGGGGATCCTATTCGCTTGTTCATCTGCCCATTGACGCTGTACCGGATATTACAAACAATCAGGTACAGATCATTTCGCAGGCGCCATCCCTTGCGGTTCAGGAGATGGAAAGTTTCATCACGGCTCCCATTGAAGTGGCCGTTGCAAATATTCCCGATATGCTCGAGCTTCGATCTATTTCACGCTTGGGATTGTCGGTGGTTACTATTGTTTTTAAAGACAACGTGGATATTTACTGGGCACGCCAGCAGATCAGTGAACGGCTCCGTGAAGCTGAAGACCAGATTCCGCAGGGGTTGGCAAAAATAGAAATGGCTCCCATTTCAACCGGACTGGGAGAAATATTTCAGTACACCCTTGAAATTCAAAAAGGATACCAGGATAAATACACCATCATGGACTTGCGCACATATCAGGACTGGATCGTGCGTCGGCAAATGCTGGGAACACCGGGTGTTGCAGATGTGAACAGCTACGGAGGACTGGTCAAGCAATACGAAATCGCAGTGAATCCTGAAAAATTAAGGGCGATGGGTCTCTCGCTTACCGATATGTTTGAAGCGCTCGAAAATAACAACGAAAATACAGGTAGCGCTTATATTGATAAAAAACCGACTGCATATTTTATCCGTGGCATCGGACTGGTGAAAACCATTGCCGACATTGAAAACATCGTGGTAAAAAGCATCAATGGCATGCCGGTGCTGATCCGCGATGTGGCTACCGTGCAGTATGGCAGCGCCACACGTTATGGGGCGCTGGTTTCCGATTCTTCCGAAGCGGTGGGAGGCGTAGTAATGATGCTGAAAGGTGCCAATGCACATGAGGTGATCAAGGATGTTAAAGATAAAATTGCCTCAATCCAGAAATCTCTCCCAAAGGGCATTGTAATCACACCTTATCTTGACAGAACCGACCTGGTTGACCGAGCCATTGGCACGGTTTCACGCAACCTGGTTGAAGGTGCCTTAATCGTCATCTTTATCCTGGTCTTACTTTTGGGCAATCTCAGAGCCGGGCTTATAGTTGCCTCGGTTATCCCGCTTGCCATGCTGTTTGCAATTTCAATGATGAGGTTGTTTGGCGTTTCGGGTAACCTGATGAGCCTCGGGGCCATAGACTTTGGACTCATCGTTGACGGAGCTGTAATTATCGTCGAAAGTGTTGTTCACCGCATCACACAGAGTAAGTCCCATCATACCGGAGTCAAGATGCTTACTCAAAAACAGATGGATGAAGAGGTATTTCAGGCATCCAGCCGAATCCGGACAGCGGCGGCCTTTGGCGAGATCATCATCCTGATCGTCTATCTGCCTATCCTTGCTCTTGTTGGCATAGAAGGTAAAATGTTTAAACCCATGGCACAAGTTGTGAGTTTTGCGATCCTTGGAGCTTTCATTCTGTCTCTTACCTGGGTTCCAATGATTTCTGCAATATTCCTGAGCAAAAAAACCGAACACCGCCGCAATATCTCCGATAAACTTATGGATGTGTTTCACAAGGCATTCGGACCGGTAATCGCCTTGGCACTTCGCCATAAAGTAACGGTGGTGCTGACTTCAGTGGTTTTATTCATTGGGAGTTTGATTTTGTTCAGCCGCCTGGGCGGGGAGTTTATTCCTCAACTCGAGGAAGGCGATCTGGGAGGTTTGGTCATTACATTGCAGGGTGGTTCCCCCTCAAACACAGTTGAGGTGGTACAACAGGCCAACAAGATTCTGCGTGAAAATTTTCCTGAAATAAAACATATTATATGCAAGATCGGTCCTGGTGAAATTCCGACTGACCCCACTCCGATGGAAACGGGTGATTATGTAGTGACACTCAAAGATAAAAGCGAGTGGACAACCGCTGAAACCCGTGAAGAACTTGTGGAGAAGATGGAAGAAAAACTTGCAGTTTTGCCCGGGGTAAAATTCGAGTTTCTGCAACCAATTCAGCAAAGGTTTAACGAATTGATGACAGGATCGCGACAGGATGTAGCCATAAAACTTTATGGCGATAACCTTGATACGCTTACTCTTAAAGCATCGGAAATAGAAAAACTGATTCAAACCACCCCCGGTGTGGTTGATGTAAACGTAGAAAAGGTAACTGGTCTGGCTCAGATACAGGTGGAGTACAACCGGCAACGTATGGCCCAGTATGGGATATCAGTTGCTGATATCAACCGGGTGTTGAAAGCAGCCTTCGCCGGAAGTACTGCCGGGGTGGTATTCGATGAAGAAAAGCGCTTTGACCTCGTGGTCCGGCTCGATAAAGAACACCGTCAGGATGTTGACGATGTTAAAAGTCTGGCCATTTCCTTACCCGATGGACGGCTGATAACCCTTGATCAGGTGGCGCTTGTTGAAATAAAAGCAGGTCCGGCACAGGTGTCAAGAGAAAATACCAAACGACGTATTACCATTGGCTTTAACGTTCGGGGAAGGGATGTACAAAGCGTAGTCCAGGATGCCCATTCGGTTATCGACAATAAACTGTCCCTGCCCGTTGGCTATTACACAACCTTTGGCGGACAATTCGAAAATCTTGTAGCAGCACGCGAACGACTGGCTATAGCTGTCCCGGTTGCCTTGATACTTATTTTTGTATTGTTGTTTTTTACCTTCCATTCACTGAAGCAAACCATCCTTATATTCACAGCGGTTCCCATGGCTGCAATCGGCGGTGTTGTGGCATTATGGATGCGAGATATGAATTTCTCTATTTCTGCTGGAGTTGGATTCATCGCGTTATTTGGCGTGGCTGTTTTAAATGGTATCGTACTCATTACCGAATTCAATCGTCTCGAAAAGGACGGAATTTCCGACATTACCGAAAGGGTGCTCAAAGGTTTGCGTACGCGGTTACGCCCTGTGATCATGACTGCAGCCGTTGCTTCTTTCGGATTCCTGCCCATGGCATTATCGTCTTCCGCCGGGGCCGAAGTACAAAAACCTCTGGCCACTGTGGTAATCGGGGGACTAATCTCATCCACATTCCTTACACTTGTGGTGTTGCCTGTTTTGTATATACTGTTTTCTAGGCGGAGTTTCAGGTTTACCCTGAAGAAACTGAGATTAAAACCAGCATTGTTAATAACGATGTTATTCTCGGTCCTGTCTTTTACAAATGTCGTTAAAGCACAGAATGCTGAGCCGATCAACTTGCGCGATGCCTTGCAGATGGCACAGGATAGCAATCTTGCAATCCGGGCTTCCGCTTATTCAGTCAATGTACAAAAGGCACTGAAAGGTGCCTCCTGGGATATACCAAAAACCACAGTTGAAGGGCAATATGGCCAGATCAATTCCTTTAACAACGACAACAGTTTTACTGTTTCACAATCATTTGCATTTCCAACCGAATATATCAACCGCAACCGGCTGGCCGATGCGAATGTGAAAAGCAGCGAATGGCAATTAAAATCTTCACAGGTGGAAATAGCGATACAGGTCAAGCAGGTTTACTGGCAATTGGCCTATCTTTACTCCAAACAGAAATTGCTGATCTATCAGGACAGTTTATTTTCTGGCTTTCTCAGGGCTGCTGAACTTAGAGCCAAAACAGGAGAGTCCAACCAACTGGAAATGATCACTGCCAGGTCACAAAGCTTTGAGGTTAAGAACCAGTTGCAGCAAACCAATGCAGACATCGTTATTTCTAACCGGAAACTTCAGACCATTCTCAATACTAAACGATCCTTCTACCCGGCTGATACGGTACTTCGCCGTTCCGGGTTTATTGCAGTCAATGACAGTCTTTCCCTTCCTGCAAATCCCACATTGGGATTCATTCGGCAACAGGTCGAAGTATCAAGGTTGGAGAAAAAACTAGAAGGCAGCCGGGCGATGCCTGATTTCAGTCTGGGCTATTTCAGCCAGACCATGCAGGGTGTTCAGGAAATTGACGGTGTATCCCGTTCATTCGGGAAGGGTGACCGGTTCACAGGTTTTCAGGCTACCGTCGCAATACCGGTCTGGTTTGGTCCCTATGTCGCTAAAACAAAATCGGCTAAAATCAAAGAACAAGTCGCAAATACCAATGCCGAATATTATTCCAAAGCGCTGTCTGGCAGCTACCAGTCATTGTTAAATGAATATGGAAAATATAGCAACAGCATTGATTATTACGAAAAGCAAGCTGTTCCGGAGGCGAATCTGATCATTGATCAGGCAAACCGGAGTTATAAAGCCGGGGCGCTCGATTATCTAGAGTATATACTCAGTCTGAACCGGGCGCTTGACATCAGGCAAAAATATCTTGATGCCTTGAACCAATACAACCAGACCATCATTTCAATTGATTTTTTAACAGGTAAAACATTTTAATTTCCACAACGATGAAAACAATAAAATATAGCATCATTTTTTTAGCAATGATCAGTGTAACAGCCTTCTTTGGTTGTAAGGAACAAAAAACCGACGAACATGGACATGCCGCAGGGACTCATGCCGAAAGTGTTGAAAAAGAGGGGCATACTGAAGGTGAAGCCGAAGGTGAGCACGAGGAATTAGCCGAAGATATTGTCGAACTTAATGCTGATCAGATAAAAATAGCCGGAGTGCGCATGGGTAAGATTGAAATGCGACAGGTAAGTGGTACTGTCAAAGCCAACGGGTTGGTGGTGTCAGCTCCACAGAACACAGCTTCGGTGAGCGTCCCGATGGGAGGCTTTGTTAAGTCGACAGGCCTGTTACCCGGCAGCGCTGTAAGAAAGGGGCAAACCCTGGTAACCATAGAGAATACAGAATTTGTTGATCTCCAACAAAACTATCTGGAAACCAAAAGTAAATTCGAATTTGCCGAAGCCGAGTACAAGCGCCACAACGAATTGTACAAGGAAGATGTATACTCGCAGAAAAACCTTCAACAAACAACGGCAGATTATCGCAGCCTGAGAGCCCAGCTTAAAGGCATGGGGCAAAAGCTTAAGGTACTTGGTATTGACCCTGCTAACCTCACAGATGATAATATAACATCATCTATTGCTGTAGTGGCACCCATCAGCGGATATATTCAAACTGCCAATATCAGTATGGGCAAATCTGTATCGCCTTCAGACGTACTTTTTGAAATTGCCAATACAGATAATCTCTTGATTGAGCTGTCACTTTTTGAAAAAGATGCCAACTCAATAACAGCCGGTCAGGTTGTTCATTTTTCGATCAACAACGAAACACATGAGCATAAGGCTGTGATCTATCAGGCAGGTAAGTCTATCAATCCGGATAAAACCTATAAGGTGTTCGCAAAGGTTGAACAACCATGTCCCAATGTTTTGCCGGGAATGTATGTGCTTGCGCATATTGAAAAAACCGACAGAAAAGTGACTGCTGTACCTGCCGAGGCCATTGTCCTGTTTGACGACAAACACTATATTTTTGCCTTTGAGAAGGACAAGGAGGAAGGAGGAAAACCTTTTACCGAGTACCGTTTTATTGAGGTGACCAAAGGTGAAACAAACGATGGTTACACAGAAATTCAATTACCAGCCGGTTTCGACCTTCTCAATGCAAAAATTGTCATAAAAGGCGCCTATAGTCTCCTTTCAGCCAAAAAAAATGCCGGAGAAATGACTTGCGGTTAGACTTTTCATAAAGAAGACTGCTTGAATACCAGGCAGTCTTCTTGTAAATTTTGCTTATTATCAAATGATTTTATCGATGTATTGAAATGAATACTGGTCTTCTGAAAATGAAAAAATACAAGCTAAAAAACCTTGATTGTGCTTCATGTGCATCCAAGATTGAAGATGGTCTGACAAAACTGGGTGGAGTAAAATTTGTAAGTGTAAATTTTGTTCATTCAACGTTGACCATTGACACAGATGATATTGAGAAGGTTAAATCTGCAATTAAAGAGATAGAACCTGAGGTTGAATTACAAGCTGTAGAGGCAGTGAATAAATTTGTTTCCACCAGTGAGCTTGTTGAAAACAGGAAAACAATCCTGATAGTTATATTAGGGTTGTTTTTCCTGGTCTTGGGAATGGTATTTGAAGATTTTCTCCACAACACGCCTTATCATTTTCTGGAATACATTGTATTTGGCACAGCATACCTGATTACGGGATGGAAGGTGCTTGCTGCAGCAGGGAAAAACATTATCAGGGGTCAGATTTTTAATGAACATTTTTTAATGGCCATTGCAACCTTAGGGGCCTTCTCCATAGATCAGATGCCTGAAGCAGTTGCGGTAATGCTCTTTTATGTGGTAGGTGAGTTATTTCAGGATATTGCGTTAAATCGCTCAAGAAAATCCATCAAATCTCTCCTGGAAATTAAACCAGAGTTTGCAAATCTATTGGTCAAAGGCGTGGTCAACAGAGTTGATCCGGAAAATGTCAAAGTCGGGGATACGATTATTGTTAAAGCAGGGGAGAAAGTCCCTTTGGATGGTGTGATTTCTGAAGGCACATCATTCCTTGATACTTCCGCTTTAACGGGAGAAAGTGTACCAAGGAGGGTGAATGAAAAAGATACTGTATTTAGTGGGATGATTAATCAAGCAGGAGTTCTTACAATCAGCGTCACCAAATTATTCAGTGAATCTTCTGTTTCGAAAATTTTGGAACTGGTTGAAAACGCATCCTCTAAAAAAGCTGAGACTGAGAAATTCATCACCACCTTTGCAAAATATTATACTCCGGTTGTGGTCATCGGAGCTTTTCTGCTTGCCATTCTGCCACCCCTTTTGTTCAGTGGTCAGACCTTTAGCGATTGGATTTACCGCGCCCTTGTTGTGCTGGTTATTTCATGTCCGTGTGCCCTGGTCATCAGTATTCCGTTGGGTTATTTCGGTGGAATAGGTGCCGCATCTAAAAGAGGGATTCTTGTCAAAGGCTCCAACTTCCTTGACGCCTTGACCCAGGTTAAAACCGTGGTCTTTGATAAAACAGGAACTCTGACGAAGGGAGAATTCAAAGTTTCAGATGTCGTTTCTTCCAACGGTTTCTCTAAAGATGCAATCCTGGAATTTGCAGCCTACGCAGAATCGAACTCCAATCATCCAATAGCAAAATCAATCTCAGAAGCATATAATCTGAAAATTGATACCACAAAAATAAAGCAGGTAGATGAACTCTCAGGGTTGGGGATCAGGGCAATAATTGATGGTAAAACTGTGCTTGCCGGAAATGACAAACTAATGCATCAGCAAAACATCGAACACCCGGTTTGCAACGTGGACGGTACGGTTGTGCATTTAGCTGTTAATAACAGTTATGCAGGGTATATAATTATTTCAGACACCCTGAAAGATGATGCCATTGAAGCAATTGAAAAACTGAAAGCGAAAAATATTCAAACAGTAATGCTGACAGGCGATAACAAATATGCAGCAGCAGCCTTTGCGAAAAAATTAAACATTGACAAATACTTTGCTGAACTTTTGCCCGAAGATAAGGTAAAGCATATAGAGCGTTTAATGGCCGAAAACAGAGGTTGGAAAGTAGCTTTTGTTGGCGATGGAATAAACGATGCCCCTGTACTTGCACGCGCAGACGTTGGAATAGCAATGGGCGCTCTTGGATCTGATGCAGCCATTGAAACAGCCGATGTGGTATTGATGACCGATGCTCCTTCCAAAGTTGCCGTTGCCATAGATTTGGCAAAGCGGACCCGTTCCATAGTATGGCAGAATATTCTGTTTGCGATGACCGTCAAGCTATTGTTCATCGTTTTAGGAATAATAGGAATTGCAACTATGTGGGAAGCCGTATTTGGTGATATGGGTGTAGCCTTAATAGCTATTTTTAATGCTATGCGGATTTTGAATTCAAAAATGTTGAAATTAAAATAATTAACAGGCAACTTGTTAGGTATATTTGCATCTACATATACCAATAAGATATTTTGAATGATTTGTTTATTAATCACACCTTAATTTGAAAATACATGAAGACATTACAGAACATTGTTATCGCTTTATCTCTTTCTTTGTTAATGGCTGTGGCTGGATGTAAGAAGGAGAGTACAACAACAACGACAACTGATCCTTCAGTCCATTCTACTGCGATGCTTAAAAGCTATCAGGACGCAACGACTTACGACATTCGTTTGTTTAAATACCATCAAAATGCCGGTACGGGAAGTCATGACAGTTGTTTCTATTACGGACATCAATACAATTTATGTGACAGCCTGTTTTCTAACCATTTTTATGAATATTGCCATACCGTATACTCGAACAATGGAATGATGAATGGCGGTGAGCATATGGGTGGAAGCGGCGAATGGAACCATGAGTCGGGGCAATGTGGACTGGACAGCCTTCATTATGGCAATTGGCATGAGAACGGTAATTTTATGGACCACGATAGCCTGATGTATCACCAGATGGAGAAATATGGGATGATGGGACATTTCTCAAGCCAAGCCACTCAATGCTATTCCAATATGCAGGCATTACGTGATGATCACTTCAAACAGCACAATTATCATTGGTGATTTTTGGCTTTTATGAGTCGCCCTCACAAATCGCGATTTATTCGTTATTGATAAATGGTTGATAAGACCTGATAGTTCTCAAATAGGAAAAGTCATTGTTTATTTAATGCTTAGCCAGTCGTTGACTGGCTTTTTTTGTGTCCTTTAACCGGCATTGCATTGTGCGTTTCTTTGCTCAATGCAAAACCTCCAACCCAAACTTTCCGAACGTGAAATAGCCCAGGCCTGGGCTAAGATCACCATTATCAAATGGAAGAAGAAAATAGCTTCCAATAAGGTGGGCCATTCCGGCGCACTTCTCCAAAGCTTTCAATACAATGTTCTGGCATCAGCACAAGGGAATGTGCTGAAAATCACCCTACTTTTTGAGTATTACGGTCGATTTGTCGATATGGGTGTCGGCAGGGGTGTCAAGATCGGGGATGTGAAAGAATCTGCCACATCCCGCCGACTTTCCGGGAAAATGCTTGGAAACCGAAGGAGACCAAAGAAATGGTACTCCAAGACCTTTCATGCTGAAGTAATGAAGCTGAGTGAAATATTTGCCAAAGAATATGGCCACAGGGGTGTGATCGCCATTACCGAAAATGTTTCTGATAAATCAATTTCCAATGGCTAAAAACGAAACTTCCACGGCCACAGTCATATTTAACGGTGAAAAGGCCAATGCCACGCTCAAACAATTAGAAGCCGAAGCAAGAAAATTAAACGCGGAACTTCGCCAACTGAATGTCAACTCAAAGGATTTTGGCGAAAAAGAGCGTGAGTTTCAGAAAGTAAATGGCAGGTTAAAAGATCTCCGGGGAGAAATCAATCAAACTGGTGGCGCTTTTTCCAAACTTGCTGAACAGGCCAACAAGTATCAGCAGGTCCTTCAAATGATCACCGTGGGAGTTATCGGGTTCGGCGCCGCTGTGGTTGGCATCATCAAAGGCAATGCAAAACTGGAAGATTCGCTTGCA
>Ga0074195_1003675_pt1 | contig 13954 bp, 13 predicted proteins | sample EPASupsiteHSE623_FD_64525 | JGI IMG/M metagenome (GOLD analysis project Ga0074195, IMG submission 64525) | Bioremediated contaminated groundwater from EPA Superfund site, New Mexico - Sample HSE6-23 | ecosystem: Environmental > Aquatic > Deep subsurface > Groundwater > Contaminated ...
TGAATTACAAAGATTGTTTTTAACCGTGTCATATTCAGCACTGACGGATTCCTTGATGGTGGATAAATTTACGGGCATGCCTTTCATCTGAAGTTTTTCGGCAGTGGATCGTGCCTTGGGTAGGGCAATCCAAAGAATTGCGTAGATAATAACGCCAAGCCCCTTTAAAAAGATCAGGGCCACCAGGGCAATCCTGATCCAGACCGGATCAATGTCAAAGTATGCTCCCAGTCCCGAAGCCACACCCCCGATATAATAGTTGTCCGCATCACGATACAACCGTCGGTTATCGCGGCGGTCCCACGATGAATCCTTCCATTCGCTTTGCTGGCCCTGGTAAATAAAATCCTCCACCTTTCCAAGTACCTTGATGGTTTCCTCCACATCCTCCATAGTAATGGCCTGCTTACCAGGGATGATCCTGTTTTCAAGCAATTCTGCAACACGCTGTTCAATGTCCTCCACAATTTCCTTTCCGGAATCCTTGTCGGCCGCAAAGTGCAATTTCAGGGATTCAAGGTAGTGGTTCAGCTTGAGGTAGGCATCCTCATCCATGTGAAAATGCCGGCCGCCGATATGAATCTGTATTGTTTTTTTCATGGGGTGCACGTATTATTGATTGGGGTGTTTGTTGATAATCGATTCCACTGCATCAATGAGTCCTTTCCATGATGCTTCAAGTTCTACCAATACTTCCTTCCCTTGTTCTGTAAGGGCGTAGTACTTGCGGGGCGGACCCTGGGTTGATTCTTCCCAGCGGTAACTCAGCAGACCGGCATTTTTTTGCCGCGAGAGCAAGGGATACAGGGTACCCTCCACAACAATCAGTTCCGATTCCTTCAGGCGGTTCAGAATATCCGTGGCATAGGCATCTCCCTTTGAGAGTATGGACAATATACAGAACTCCAATACCCCTTTTCTCATCTGTGCTTTCACATTTTCGAAGTCCATGGTATTTTATTTTATTTGGTTTGACATACGATTCATTTTGTTTTCTTTCGGCTGAAACTCTTCTTAACGCTTTCAAATTCATCACGGAAGAAGTTCCCAATGTTGGAGGTGTTTACCGTATCTCCGCGCATTTCGAGCTTCTGGGCGGTTGTTCTGGCTTCGGGCACAACAATCCACAGGATAAGGTACACCAGAAATCCGATCCCGAAAATGAGGAACAGGACGAGCAGGATCCTTACAATGGTCACATCCAGACCCAGGTAAGCCCCGAGTCCTCCGCAAACACCGCCGATCATCCTGTCATCGGGATCGCGGTATAACCTGCGGGGTCCTGACGTATAATGTGAAGCCTGCGGCTCTTCGCCCGCGCCGGTAATTTCACGGGGATCTCCCATGATGCCGATCACCGCATTTACGTCTGCCAGGGTCACCACCTGCCTGGTCAGGCCCAGCCGTTCCGAAAACAATTCGGAAATGCGGAGTTCAATGTCGTTAATGATATCCTCCCGCTCCTTCTGGTCGGAATAATACCCCTCAATCCGGTCGAGGTAATCTTTTAAACGCATATAGGCGTCATCATCGATGTTGTAGACCCGGTTTCCCAGGTTCACGGAAAATGTTTTTTTCATAGCAGCATGGTTTATGGTATTAGAAATGTAAACGGGATATTCGCATCTTTTATAATTTCATTACTGGGTATTAACAGCAAAATGACTATACAAAGAAATGAAAATATTTTAGTATTATGCAAGACATAGTAGTAATTTTTTTAAAATAATCGACGAACGGCGGGTTTTGACAGATAATCGGTATCCGGTAATCGGTATTGGACATTGTAGGGACAAGTCGCGACTTGTCCCTGCTGTTTTCCCCCTCCACCGTATCCCATAAAATGTTAATTTTATTCTTTACTTAAGGACATTGGAACAGAAATGAGAGCCGTCATTCAAAGGGTTAAAAAAGCTTCGGTAGTAATTGATGATGTTGAAAAAGCAGCCATCGGACCGGGTCTACTGGTGCTGGTTTGTGTGGAGGATGCAGACGATCAGGAAGATGTTGCATGGCTGTCGGGTAAAATTACCAGACTCAGGATCTTCAGTGATAAGGAGGGTCTGATGAACCGTTCGGTTCAGGAGACAGGCGGCGACCTGCTGATTGTGAGCCAGTTTACCCTGCATGCAAGCACCCGGAAGGGCAACAGGCCTTCTTTCATCAAAGCTTCGAAACCCGATACAGCTATCCCTTTGTATGAAGCGTTTCTTCGCCAGCTTGCCGCAGACTCCGGCAAACCTGTGTTGTCAGGTGAATTCGGTGCCGATATGGCCGTTCATCTTGTCAACGACGGTCCGGTGACAATTATTATTGACTCAAAAAACAGGGAATAATGACATTACAGGAAGCACAAACAAAGGTGGACCAGTGGATCAAACAATTCGGGGTAAGGTATTTCGGGGAACTCACCAACCTTGCATTGCTGATGGAGGAAACCGGCGAACTGGCCAGGATCATTGCCCGCAATTACGGAGAGCAGTCGATTAAACCCGGCGAGGAAGATAAAAATATGGCCGATGAAATGGCGGATATCCTTTTCGTTTTGATTTGTCTTGCCAACCAGACCGGTGTTGATCTGGAGAAGGCATTCGAGAGTAACCTGCAGAAAAAAACGGGCAGGGACAACAGGAGGCATTTGGAGAATCCGAAGCTGGGGAATAGTTGATAGTTGATACTCTATCAACTATCAACTAACAATCAAACCAACTTTTTCCTACCTTTGCCGAACACGAATGTGAGGTATGTTAAACGCCTATTTCCTGCAGCAGGTAAGTGATTCAATTCTTGTGCCCCAGCAGCCGGTTGGAGACACTTCGCAGGAATTTCAGGTTGGCGGAAATGAAAGTATGGACCAAAGCTTCCAGGTGGAAGATCCGGGGGATCTGATCCGGCTGCAAACACGTTCACTGCTCTTAAGCCAGCCGAAAGCAGAAGAAACCAAACCTCAGCCTGTAACCCGAAAGACCATCAAGCCTCAGCAATGGAATTTTAACGGGAATTTTTTTACTGAAAACCCTCTTACAAGGATCCTACCCGTTTACAGGATGCCGGAACAAATATCGTCGATGACACCGGGAACTGCAAAGCCGGCAGGGATTATCCTGCAGCAGCGTAGCCAGTATACCTACGACTGGTTCCTTGCCATCTTCCTGCTGATTACACTGTTGTTTATATGGATCAGGGTTTTTTATGGAAAATTCTTTTCCATGCTTGGCAATGCGCTGTGGAGTTTCCAGATTTCCGTCAAACTTTTCAGGGAAAAAAATGCCCTTCACCGAAGAGTCTCCATCGTACTCGATTTTATTTACCTCGTCGTTCTTTCCGTATTTGTTTTTGAACTTGCCCGGTATTTTGACATCCTCGATTCTTCTATGTCAAGGTTCAACCAGTATATGCTGATTTTGAATATTTTCATGTTGTATACATTGTTGCGGGTATTTCTCTTGAGACTGACGGCGATCCTGTTCCTCAGCAGATCACTTTTTTCGGAATATATCCACAATACCTTTGTGGTAAACAAGGGGATAGGAATTGCACTTTTTCCGGTGGTGATCACCATCCATTATTTTCCGCCGGCTTTGTCTGCACTTGTTGTATTTACAGGCATTGTGATTGTCGGAGCAGCATTTATTTTTAAAAGTATCAGAGCCTACCAGATAATTAAACGAAAAGATGTTTTATTATTCTATTTGATTTTGTACCTTTGTACGCTTGAAATTTTGCCGCTTCTTATAGGGTATAAGGTCATTATTTCATTGATATAGAGTACTTAACAAAGTATACCTGTTCTTATGAAGATAAAGAGAATACTTGTTTCTCAGCCCCGGCCTGATTCGGAAAAGTCTCCTTACTTTGAACTTGCTGAAAAAAACAATGTAAAAATCGACTTTCGACCCTTTAGTCATGTTGAAGGCGTAACATGCAAGGACTTCAGAAAGCAACGGATTGATATTCTCACCCATACGGCAGTAATTTTTAACAGTAAAACCGCCATCGACCATTTTTTTCGCATGTGCGGAGAGCTGAGGATTATTGTACCCGACAATATGAAATATTTCTGTATTTCAGAATCCGTAGCCTTTTATCTTCAGAAATATATTATTTACCGCAAGCGGAAGATTTTTTTTGGTGCCGGAACTATCAATGACACCGTTGAAATTGTCAGCAAGCATGGTGATGAAAAATTTCTGTTGCCATTTTCCGACCTGCCCCATGAGGAACTTACGGAATTGCTTGATAAAAACAACATCAGGTATGAAAGGGCAATTTTGTACCATAATGTATGCTCCGACCTGTCGGATTTTGCAGTTATCAATTATGACCTGCTGGTATTCTTTAGTCCTTCCGGAATAAAATCGTTGCTGAAGAATTTTCCTGAATTCCAGCAAAACGATATTAAAATAGGTTCATTTGGAGCAGCTACTGCCAAGGCAGTTGTTGATGCAGGTCTCAGGCTCGACCTGCAGGCTCCCCGACCCGAAGCGCCTTCCATGATCATGGCGCTGGATATGTTTATACGGGAGCAAAACAAAAACTGCAAAAAATAAAGCGGCTTTCCCTGGCATTATTTTGAAAACAACCAACGGATGCAGTGATTAATATCACCGTTTCTGAGTGCTTCCGCGTGTAACCACGCCGGCGTTGTTACGTAAAATAATAGCAAACCGATATTTCATGAAGCCGTTATCCACAGAAAAAATCCGCAAACCATGCAGGCGATGCAATAAAAGTTACTCCCAGGATATCATCTGTCCGGCTTGTAAAAATGATTTGATTGCCTTATATGATAACAAGTTAAGCTGGCGAACTGCCTACGAGGTTGAAAAAATCAGCCACAAAGCCATGCTTTATACCCGCGATGATGCGGATGATAATCTGTATTAACCTTTTTTAACTGTTTTTACTTCCCTGCCTTACACATTGTCATGGTTTTGGACTAATTTTGTCCTTATAAACCGCATCATCCAATACATAATACCATGAAATCGCCCCTGAAGTTGAAAAAAACACGGCTGATCCTTATACTATCCCTTGTTCTCGTAATGTCTTTCGGATTTGTAACATTGAAGGACAAAGAATTTGAGATTGTTAAGAATCTTGATATTTTTTATTCATTGTTTAATGAATTAAACCGGTTTTATGTTGATGATACCAAACCGGATAAACTCATCGAATCAGCCATCGACGGGATGCTTACCTCACTCGATCCTTATACCTCCTTTATTCCCGAAGAGGATATGGACGATTTTACCTTTATGACCACCAATCAGTACGGCGGAATCGGTGCCCTCATCAGAAAGGGAGGGGAATATGCCATGGTTTCGGAACCCTATGAGAATTTCCCTGCCCAGGTGGGGGGGCTCAAGGCAGGTGATACCATTATTTCCATCGACGGCATTACCACAAAGGGCAAGGAAATAAGTGCCGTGAGTGAGTTGCTTAAAGGAACGCCCAATACCACCCTGAAGATTCTGATTAAAAGGATGGGTGTCAAGGGTGTGATGGAAAAATCACTTACCCGCCAGCAGATCACAATCCCCAATGTTCCCTACTATGGAATGGTGGGTGACAAGGTGGGATACATACGCCTGTCCAATTTCACCAAAGAAGCAGGACGTGAGGCACATGATGCATTGAAAGCGCTAAAGGAGCAGGGTGCAGGGGCAATCATTCTCGACCTTCGTGGAAATCCGGGTGGACTCCTGATAGAAGCGGTAAATGTTTCCAATATCTTTGTGGGAAAGGATCAGGAAATTGTAAGTACACGCGGAAAAGTAAAACAATGGGACAATGTTTATAAAACCACTTCCGATCCGGTTGATACCAAAATACCACTTGTAGTTCTTGTAAACCGTGGATCCGCCTCAGCAGCCGAGATTGTGGCCGGTTCACTGCAGGATCTCGACCGGGCCGTGATTGTCGGTCAGCGTACCTTCGGGAAGGGACTGGTGCAAACAACCCGTCCACTCAGCTACAATTCCCAACTTAAGGTTACTACTGCCAAATATTATATACCAAGCGGCAGATGCATTCAGGCGGTTGACTACACGCACCGGAACTCCGATGGCAGTGTGGGAATCATACCCGATTCACTGATCCGCGAATTCAGAACCCGCAATGGCCGCAAGGTGTTCGACGGTGGCGGCATTGCTCCTGATGTTGCCCTTGAACCACCCCAGCTCAGTAACATTGCCATGAGCCTGTACAGCAAGAACCTTATTTTTGACTTTGCCACAAAATATAACGCCGGCAAGGCTATCGTTTCTCTTGATGAATTAAAACCCTCCGAGGCGAACTACAAGGAGCTTCTGGCGTTTTTAACGGATAAGAGTTACGATTATACCACCGAGAGTGATGATAAACTCGAGGAGCTAATAAAAGTTGCCAAACGTGAAAAATACTTTGACGAAGCCAGCGGCGAGTTTTCCGCATTGAAGGACAAACTTGCCCATGACAAGGAAAAAGACTTGCGTACCTTTCAGCATGAAATCAGCCTGCTGCTGTATGAGGAAACAGCCAGCCGCTATTTTTATCAGAAGGGACGGATACAGGCTTCCCTCATGGATGACGCCGACCTTTTAAAAGCTATTGAAGTATTGAAAAATCCTGAAATGTATTCTTCGTTACTGCATGTGCCTGTTGAAGTTGCTGCAGCAAAAAAATGATCCCTTAATTATTTACCCGGATTGCCTTTCAATTTTTCAATTTCCTCGCGGACCAGAAGATCATAGGCGACCATCAGCTTTCTTAAAACAAGGTGATCGGTGGGGTAAATGCATTCGTCAATGCGGCGCACGGGAAGTATTTTTGGAGAAGTGCCTGTGATGAAAACACCTTCTGTCTTATTTAAATCATTAATTGAGATAGCTTTTTCTATGAGGCTAATATTTAATTTATTGCACAGATAAATTACTTTCATCCGGGTGATGCCTTTCAGTACCCTGTCACCGGGTGCTGTCAACACCTCCGCACCCCTTATGAAAAAAACATTCGATCTGCTGCCTTCAAGGATCCGGTCATGGTTGTCGGTCAGCAAAGCCTCATAAACTTTCTTATCAGCGATGAACTTCTGTAAAGGTTCCTGAAGGACAGGAACCAGCCTTTTTACATTCGGATTCAGCCGCATGGCGTTGTAAACAGCAGTGGTTACACCATTTAAATAATGTACCGGTTCAGGGTAGGAAAATGGAATGCAAAAGGCATACAACACCTGCCGGCCATCGGTCATTGCCTTCAATACAAGCTTGATGTTGCCGGAAACCAGGTGGTTTTTGAAAATAAGTTCCGCAATGATATCCTGTATCCATCGGGTATCGGGGAGCCGGGTAATTCCGGATAGCAAAATTGAATCATTGAGGCGGTTCAGGTGGTCTTTTACAAAAAGGCAGACCCCATCCATAACGCGGAGTACTTCATAAAAATCACCTTCCTCAAATATACCGGCATCCGGTGATCCGGAAGCACAAAATCCGGTCCCATCGAAATAAAATCCACCGGCAGGTTCCATTACGGATAGGATTTATTTAAAGTAATTATTGAGGAAGGAATACATAAGTGATTGTCCCTATTTGTTTTGGATTCGCTTTTTGATCTGCATTGAACTGGGCGGTGGAAGCAGACCTGTATGCTTCTTCCAGCAGACAGGCATCACGTGTTGATCTGTTTTCAGCGATTACCGCGGCGATTACTTTGCCCTGCTGGTTAATTACAATGTCAATGATGACAGTACCTCCTCCCTGGCAACGGTAGGTGGGAATATACAGGTATTTGTGGTAGCGGTTTTCGAGAAAATAGGAAACTGTGGTGTTGTCTTTCCGGATAATATTGGGAACAGAGGATTCGTTTTGTTTATCTTCGGTACTTTGCTGCTGGCCGATAGCATTTTCATCTTCGGAAGGATCACTGGTTTGGTTTACTGACTGGGTTTTTAGCGTGGAAATGCCAAGCTCCTGCAACACCTGTTGCTCATATCTCTCCGTACCGATTTCCTCCTCCATTTTGGCAGCCACATTGGAAGCGATGCTGTGCCTTGTACGTGCATCGAGCGATGGCATCATGTCTTCACCGGCATCGGAGGCCTTTTTATCTTCGTCAGTTTGCTCCTCGAGAGGTTTAATCTCCTCATTAAACTCGATGAGTACTTCTGGTTTTTGTTCTTCACGCACCTCTCCAAGTTTGAACCACAGAAAGGTTATTGCAACTATAAGGTGCAAACTGATGGCACCCAGTATGCTATTGACATTGTTGTTGAAAAAGCTTCTCAATTTAAAAGGCTTTGATATGCTGCAAAATTAATAAAATGAAAAATCACACTGCCATGTTAAACGCAAAACAAAAGTAACAAAGTATCCGAACGGATTGGATGAATTCCTTATTTTTGATAATTAAACCATTCAGCGATGCTTTTCAGAAGCCTGGTGTTGCTTGTTTCAATGCTTTTAACCTGCATTCAGATTTTGCAGGCCCAGTTTTATTCAACAGGGGAACCTCCGGCTTCTATAAGGTGGCGACAGATGAATACAGAAAATTTCAGGGTCGTTTATCCTGCCGGAAATGATTCCATGGCCAACAACCTCGCCAACCTCCTTGAAAAAGCAAAGCAACTTACCGGGTACAATTCCCATGCCGGGAAATTTCCTGTCTTACTGCATACAACCTCCGTGGCTTCCAATGGATATGTGACCTGGGCCCCCCGTCGCATGGAGCTTATTGCAACACCCCCGCAGAATGCCTATGCGCATGATTGGTTCTCACAACTCACCCTCCATGAATACAGGCATGTGTCGCAGATTTCCCGGCTGCACCAGGGTTTTACGGCCGCTCTGTCCTACCTGACAGGGGAGATCGCCACAGGAAGCGTTTCTTCAATGATTCCGGCATGGTTTTATGAAGGGGATGCGGTGGTAAGTGAAACAATGAATTCTGAAACCGGCAGGGGAAGATGTGCTTCCTTTGAGATGCCTTTGAGGACATTGTTACTTGAGCGTCCGAAGTATTCCTACAACAAGGCAATCTTCGGATCGTTCAGGGATTTTGTACCGGACCATTACGTATACGGCTATCACATGGTAAGTTATGGCGCTAAGCACCATGGGGATAGCCTTTGGCCGGGTGCGCTCAGGTATACGGCCAGAAATCCTTATTTCTTCTGGCCCATGGCTTTCTATCTCAGGAAAAACACAGGTATGTACAAGTCGGACCTGTACTATCATACAATGGATACAATTAAAGCTTTGTATAACAGTCAGGAAGATGAAATTACTTATAGTAAATATTCAATAATACCTGTGCGGTTGCGCAAGGCCTACACAAGCTACTCCCTTCCGGTGGATGCCGGCAACGGTAGCGTGATAGTGCTGAAAAGAGGAATGGACAGTCCCGACTGGTTTATCAGCATTGATTCAGCCGGAAAGGAGAGAAAACTTGTAATGCCCGGATATACTACTGGATTAAATGCAGATCTGAACGGGAACCGGCTTGTGTGGGATGAAACGGCCGGTGATCCCCGCTGGAGCACGCAGCGTTATTCAGAGATCAGGATATTCGACCTGATAACCGGATTGAAACAAAGCCTGACAAGAAAAACCCGGTACTTCAGTCCCGATTTCTCCCCCGATGGAAAAACACTGGTTGTAGCGGAAACTGACAGGAACAACCGCCATTGGATTACCCTGATTGACCCGGTTACCGCAAAAGTAAAAAGACGTTTTCAGGCACCAGACAACAGGCAGGTGCAATTCCCGGGCTGGATATCGGATAGTCTGGTTGTAGCGGTCACAGTTTCAGAAGAAGGAAAGCGGATTGAAAAAATCGACATTGCGGCAGGTACATGGGAAGAATTGCTCTCCAAAACCCTTTTTGATATATCCGAACCGGTTTGTTACCGTCATTATATCCTTTTCCGCAGTGCTTACAGGGGTATTGAAAACATTTTTGCGCTTGACTGCCGAAACCGGAAGCTCTACCAGGTAACTTTCTCCCGTTTTGGCGCCTTCCATGCCTCGATCGCTGCTGATTCCACTTTTATCCTTTTTTCTGAGTATAGTGCCATGGGTTTTAATATCGCCCGTGTTAAGGCAGATACAACCACATGGAAGCTTATCCTTCCTCCACGGGGGGCCTCTTCCATATGGAAGTATGCTGCAAATGGGAATCCGGTTCAGGGATTGGCTCAGAAAAGCACATCGTACCCTTCACAACCGTATTCAAGAATCAGGCACCCTGTAAATTTTCACTCATGGATCCCTTTTTATACCGACCTGGGGGAGGCACTCGACAACGCAGCTGATATTAAAATATCTCCAGGAGTTATGTTATTTTCACAGAATTTATTAAGTACAGTTACTTCAAGTTTGAGTTATACATTTCTGGAGGGTAATCATATCTTCAACCCCATTCTATCATGGCGAGGCTGGTATCCGGTGGTTGAATTGTCCGGAACGATTGGCGGGCCGGTACATGCACTGTCATTACCCGGGGGATCTCCGGAACCTTCAATGTATTATGATTATAAAATAAAGACCTACCTGCCGTTATTTTATGACAGGGGTAAAAACAATACCTGGTTTATACCCCAGGTGGAATACCAGTATACCCATTTGGCTTATTATGAGGATGGCACGGTGAGAACCGGGATCAATTACCTGAATTTCAGGCTTTATTTTAATCATTTCAGGAAAACATCATTGCGCGATCTTTATCCGGTATGGGGACAATACGCCTTGATTACCACAACCCATACACCGGGAGACCTGGAGCAATTCGGCAGTCTTTTTTCGGCCGAAGCCGGACTTTACCTTCCCGGATTTGTTCCGCATCACCACTTGCGCATTGAAGGCGGTTTTCAGGCGCAAGATCCGGCGAAATATTATTTACCTATAGGCAGGATTGATTTTCCGAGAGGTTACCAGGCCACTGTTTCTGAACAGTTCACAAGAATCTCAGCGGATTATGCTTTTCCGGTGGTGTATCCCGACTTTTCACTCGGAGCGCTACTATACCTGAAACGCATCAGAGCAGATTTGTTTTACGACCGGAGTTACGGTAAAAATATCCTGGGTGGAGATGTTCCATTTACAGGGAGTTACCAGTCGTGGGGTTCAGAAATTCTTGCCGATTTTCATCTGATACGGATTATTTTTCCTTTTTCGACGGGCGTTCGTGTGGGTTATCTTCCTGAAAAACGGAAGGTCTTTGTGGAAATGATGTTCAGCATCAGAACCAATGGATTCTGATTCTAATGGAAAATTCTAAAAGAAAGTTTTAGAGAATCTTCCATTAGAATCAGAATTTTCCTTTAGAATCTTCCTTTAGAATCAGAATTTTCCTTTAGAATCTTCCTTTAGAATCAGAATCAATTTTTCAATACAAAAAATCATTTTCTTTTCAACTTCGGTAAATTCAATTTCCGCCGAATTACTGATGAATACAAAGCCAACATGTATTTTTAAGGATGCCTGGTGCAGGTGGTCAAGCAAAGGTTGCTTGTTGAGCCTGTATGATTCGCGGATCAAGCGTTTAAGCCTGTTACGGTCAACTGCATGTTTGAATTTTTTGCTGGGAACAGCAATCAGAATACGGGCAGCAAAATCATACGGATTGTTATGTTCAAGATAGAATACCTTGAAGGGATTGAGATTGAAAGAACTGCCATCAGTGAACAATTTGCCGATCAGCAGATTTTGGGTGAGCCTTTCTTTTTTTCCAAAGGTAAACCGGCTTGTCATTTTTTTAGGACAATGCGGATCACAGATCCCTTGTTTAGTTCTGACTGATGAACAAAGATTTTACCGTCATGGTATTCTTCCACAATTCTTTTGGCCAGGGACAAGCCCAATCCCCAACCCTTTTTCTTGGTAGTGAATCCTGGTTTGAAAATGGTGGTGAACATCGACTTGGGAATGCCCTTGCCGCTGTCGCTGATATCAATATAAATCACCTGGGTGAAATCGGTAATGGTGATCTCAATAACCCCCTGTCCATTCAACGCATCAATTGCATTCTTGCACAGGTTTTCGATCACCCATTCAAAGAGGGCGGCGTTGAGGGGTACCTTCACTTCATCCGAAGGAAGTGTGAGTCCGATCCTGATCTTGTTGGAGGTTCTGGTTTTCAGGTAATTTACCGCAGTTTGTATCACAGCCACCACATTGTCCTTTACAAGTACCGGTTTGGATCCTATTTTTGAAAAACGTTCTGTGATCTTTTCAAGCCTGTTTACATCCTTTTCAAGTTCTGTCAGCATCTCAAGATCGCCTTTCCTGATTTTCATCATTTCAAGCCAGGCCATCAGCGAGGAGATTGGTGTGCCAAGCTGGTGTGCGGTTTCTTTGGAAAGGCCTACCCATACCTGATTCTGCTCGAACTTCATGGAAGTATTGATAGCAAAATAGGCTACCAGGATGAAAAGAAGGATAATCCCGAGTTGAATATAAGGATAGTAGGCAAGTTGTGTAAGAATGACCGACTGGCTGTAATAAAAGTATTGCTTTTCATTTGCGGAAAGTGATATTACAATGGGATCGGATTTGTCCTTCATCAGGTGAATTTTCCGTGCTGCATAACGCGGATTATCCATTTTAACAGAATCGAGGTTGCGCATCATCAGGATATTGTCCTGTCCATCCACCACAATTACCGGTACGGTTTCATTGTCCTCGATCACACCGGCATAAAAACTCAGGTCGGCTTCAACGGGGGCACTGAGAATCTGTCTCAGGGCTTCTGCCAGCAACTCAGCCTTTTTTCGCTCCTCACGGGCCATTTTTTTTACAAGTTGGTTGGTGTACACCAGGGATGCCATGCCGGTGAGTACAACCGCTGCAAATAGCACCAACTTCCAGCGTTGTTTCTGTTTATAAATATTCAATGTAAAAACGGTATTACAAGGTTACAGGGTATCATAATATGTTTTGGCTAGTCATCATCCCATTCGACTTTAAAATCCGACGACGATTCATTATTGTTTGCAGGAGCATCCTTCGGAGCAGGCTTATCTTCTTCCCATTCAATCCTGAAATTACCGGCATCGGGTTTGGATGCTGATGATGCCGGTTGCTGCATGTTTTTCCGCGTGAGATCAAATGCCCGCCTGCGATCGAACTTTACATCAAATGCATCGGGTGTGCCAGCAATAATCAGTGGAATGGTGGTCTGATCCTCACGGGTTTCTTCCACCATAAATTCATTGATCTCCTTCTTTTTCCGGGCTTTGTTAAAAAGTACCTCAGAAAGTAATACCTTCATCCTGTAGTCGAATACATTGTCAAAGGTGTGCGTACCTGAAACACTGATATTAAAGGCAGACGAGTGTATGGCCATTTCCGGAACGGTTACAAGCTTGTCCTGGATGTAAATCTCATTTTTCAGGTTGCTGAAGCGGATCAGTTTTAGTTCTTCGAGGTTGATATATTTCGAAAGTTTCATCATGGGTTCGAATTGCACGAGTTCGCCATTTTTAATTTCTATTTCAGCCCTTGCCTTCATGCTTTGTGAAATGAAATTGAACGATGAATCCCATTGTACAAAAAAGCTGACCTTTCCATACAGCAATCCTCTTACATTTTTATCAAGAATAAACAGTTGTTTGAAATTATTAAAAGATGTGAAAAGCTGCCGGATATTGATGTTTTCAGGTTCCGCATTGCAGGTAACCGAAAGGGTGCGCCGGTTGTCTCCGGTAACAAGCGCGTTCCCCCTGATTAGCCCGTCGGGAAACTTCAGGTTAAAATTGTGAATAAAAATGGAATCCCCGATGAGGGTAAAGTTGAAATCAAGGTTGGTGGCACTGAACCTTCCCCCTGTAAATTCATTGGCTTTTACATGCGCATTCAGGTGAATTCCTGAAGGAAACAGGGAGGCTGGCCTGGCATGCCGTGATTTTTTTGGCTGGGAAGGCGCTTGCAGGTAATTGTTGATGCTGAATTTTTCCGCATGAATAGTTAGGTCGGCC
>Ga0074195_1003676_pt1 | contig 13951 bp, 17 predicted proteins | sample EPASupsiteHSE623_FD_64525 | JGI IMG/M metagenome (GOLD analysis project Ga0074195, IMG submission 64525) | Bioremediated contaminated groundwater from EPA Superfund site, New Mexico - Sample HSE6-23 | ecosystem: Environmental > Aquatic > Deep subsurface > Groundwater > Contaminated ...
CTTCCTCCGACGGCCGCGAGCCCGAGCAGGGCGTTGTCCCCGGGCCCGGTAAGGTGCGTGAAGGCATTCGGAAGTCCGAGCGCGGCCCCGACGAGGGAGAGGAGCCCCAGGACCCCGACAAGGACTGCGAGGAACGGCAGCAGGCGGCCGGCTGAGCGCCGAAGCGCGGCGGGGATGGGCGCGGGCCTGTATGCGGCCACGAGCAGGGCGAGAATCGTGGCGCCGAAGAGCCACTCGGCCGGCGATGTGAGCTCGGCAAGGAGCCCGTGGAGGAAGTAGTCGGGGTACCGCCCGGGTACGAACGGACCCAGGAGGGGGTAGAGCCACCCCTCGGGATCGCGCCACATCGCGTCCAGCAGCTGGTGCGACAGCCCTCCGAGGGCCAGCATCGGCCCGAGGAGGGGGTGGCGCCGTCGGAGCAGGAGGGTGCCCGCGATGAGGACCATGAGGAAGAATCCGAGGGAGTGCGAGACGATCCGGCCGTTGTCGAGCGTGCCGGCAAGGAGGAGATGCCCGATCGGCTTGTCGATCAGGTCGGGGAGGATCGCTCCGATCATCCCTGCTGCGAGCAGCGGCCGGGCCGCTTCGGTGCGGGCGCCGAGGAGGCCGCAGGCAACCCCGGCGACGAGGTGACAGAAGACGAGCATGGGGCCGATTCAGACGTACGAGTCGATGAGACGACGATAGATCGTCACGGCCTCTTCGAGGGCACGGATCGGGACCCGCTCATTCACGCCGTGGATGCAGCTGAGGTCTCCGGGTCCGTACTCGACGGTCGGAAATCCGGCAAGGCGGAGGGCACGGGCATCCGAGGCGGCCCACTGGACGATCGGAGTCGCCGGCAGGCCCCGGATCTCTTCGATGGCCGCACACGTCCGTTCCACGATCCTGGAGTCGGGGGCGGTGAAACTCGGGGCGGAGCCGCTCATGCACTCCATCGTCGCGCGAGGGGCGTGCGCCCGCAGGTCGGCCACAAGCCTCTCGGGGTCGCACCCCCAGGGGAGACGGAGGTCGAGCTCGAGATCGCACTGCTCGGCCACGATATTCGCCTTCTCGCCGCCCTCGATCCGCCCCGGGTTGTACGTGATCCGCCTGAGGACCATGCCGGGCACACCGAGGGCGGTTTCCAGCACCTGTTCGGACATGGCGATGACCGGACCGATCACGGGGCCGGGATCGAACTCGAGCTCGTGGAGCCGCTGTACATGCTCGATCAGGCCGACGGCCTCCATCACGGCCGACACCCCCCTTGCCGGGTAGAGCGAGGCGTGCCCGGGTTCGCCTGCGAACCGGAACCGGGCCCGGACGAGCCCTTTCTGTCCGAGGCAGGGCGCCCCCTCCGGAGTCGGCTCGGCGATCAGGCAGTCGCACGGGGCAAGGAGTCCCTCGCCGAGGAGGTGACGTATCCCGCCGCCCCCGGTCTCCTCGTCCGCGACGAATGCCAGGCCGATATGGGAGATCTCGACACCGCGCTCGACCGATTCCGCGCAGGCCGTGATCAGGGCGGCGCACCCGCCCTTCATGTCGGTCGCGCCGCGTCCCCAGACGTACCCGTCGCGGACCGTGCCCCCGCAGGGGTCGCACGACCAGGTCTCTCCCCGGGCCGGGACGACATCGAGGTGACCGCAGAGGAGGAGCCGGGCCGTCGTGCCGTTCGCGACGACGTTCGCCCGCTCGGGCGTCTGCCCCGTGACGCGGGGCTTGAAGCCGATCTCCCTCAGCCGTTCGCAGACGTACTCGGCGCAGTCCCTGGTGTCGCCGGGCGGGTTCTCGGACCGGATCGCGATCAGCTCGGATGTCAGGCGGACGACATCGATCATGCTGAACGGCCGGTGCGGAACTCTTCGAAGAGCCGCGAAAGCGAGCCTCCGTCCTGATACAGGGACTTCAGGAACTCGTTCTCGAAGAGCTCGTCGATCGCCAGGGTGAAGAACCCGAGCGGGATGGCGGTCCGGCTGTCCGGATCGAGCACCAGCCGGAACGAACGGTACCCGGCCGGGCTCTCCCGGTCGTATACGGCTCGCCAGATCGTCGGGAGACGCTCGAACCGGTCCGGGTGGCCCTCCCGGAGCCAGTTCACGAACTCGGGAAAGAGCGGTCGGTCTCCCTTCTTCTCCTCGTCGACACGCCAGCGGAGGTACTCCATGGCCATGACGTTCTTGGGCGAAGCGTAGTTGTACGTAAGGAGCCCGAGCGTGTAGTCGAGGTGCGCACAGGCGTCGATGAAGTAGAACTTCAGCACCGGGTGAAAGAGCGAAGTGTCGTGGAGCATCAACGACTTCTCGTACAGGCCGAGAAGGGCGCGAAGATACTCGTTGCCGTCTCTCATGCCGTCAGCGTGGGGGAAGGGATTGGAAATACCTTCTTGTGAGGGCAGCGCCGGGGGCTGGACGCGCGAGACGCCGGGACGGAACGGCTCACGGCACGAGCGAATTTTACGAAAGAGAAAGAAGATGGGCTCGCGGAGATTCGAACTCCGGACCTCCGCCGTGTGAAGGCGACGTCATAACCAGCTAGACCACAAGCCCGATGCATCGACCGGGAATTGAACCCGGGCTATTGGCTTGGAAGGCCAAAGTCATACCACTAGACCATCGATGCGAACTGCCTTATACGGTTCGCACTGCGGTCTATTATAATTTCTCGTCTCTCCATTTTATCGTTTCTATCGCCGAACCGGAGAATGGGTCGCCTCTCCCCTCCGCGCATGCCCGAGCGCACGGCCGTCGGGGGCTGCCGCAGGGCGTGAAGCCTGTTGCACGGATGGAGTGTGAAGACGGCCCGGGGAGCGATCCTGCGTGGCCCGAACGGGGCTGAAAAAAGCGGGGTTCCGGACGCTCAGCGGACGACCCCGCCCTGGCCGATCTCCATCCGGATCCGCTCCAGGGCCTCGATACGCTTCTCGAGCGGGGGGTGGGTCGCGAAGAGCTCGGCGAGTGTCGAGCCCGTGACGGGCAGGATGTAGAACGCGCTCGCGCCCTCTGCCTGCCGCCGCCGTTCCTCCGGAGCGGCCGAGATCCGGCCGTTGATCTTCAACAGAGCCGAGATCAGAGCCTCGGGGTCGCGGGTGATCAGGGCGCTGCCCCGGTCCGCGGCGAACTCGCGATACCGCGAGAGGGTCATGAGGAGCAGGTTCGAGACGACCCAGACCAGGATCGCAGCGATCCAGGCGATGAACCAGGGGCTCCCGTCCCGGCGATCGCCGAGCGAGAGGAAGATCGCGTTGTTCATGATCAGCGACGCGATCATCGCCACGAACGAGGCGAGCGTCATGGTCAGGATATCACGGTTCTTCACGTGCGCGAGCTCGTGTGCAAGCACGGCTTCGAGCTCACGGGGAGTGAGGAGCTTGTGGATCGAGTCGGTCACCGCGACCACGGCATGCGAGGGCGACCGTCCGGTCGCAAACGCGTTCGGGATCGGTGACGGCATGACGGCGAGGCGGGGCATGGGGATGCCGGCTTCGGCCGCGAGCCGCCCGACCGTCTGGTGGAGCTGAGGATACTCGTCCGGCTCGACGATCCGGGCCCCTGTCGAGAGGAGGACCAGCCGGTCCGAGAAGAAGTACTGGACGAATGCGAATCCGACCGAGATCAGGACGAGCCAGCCCAGGCCCACGCCGAGCGAGCGCAGCACCGTGAGGAAGGCGAGGTAGACGAGGAGCAGAAGCCCCGACACCAGCCACATCCTCATCGAGAGACCGTAATCACGCGGCCATTTCATGGTAACTAGGATGACGATCGGGCGCATAAACTGATCGTTCATACGCCTGTTTTCAGGTCGCCGCCGGCAGTTTCGGTCCGATCCTGTGGTCGTACTGTATAGGGTTGCGCGCAAGCGCCGACATAAACCATTTCTGTCCTCCCCTGCATATCCAGTACGCATGGACGAGGTCGACCCCGGTTCTCTTGCTGATGTAGCCTACGGCATCTTCGAGCACCTGTTGCACCGGGAACTCCGGGAGAGGGGGCAATCGCTGTACCTGCTGGTCGAACAGGGCGCGTGCTTTACCGACGATCTCACCCGGGTCTTCGACGCATTCGGCACGGACTATCCCCAGCTCGCCGAGGGCCTCCTCGGCCGGTTCGGATCGGTCGAGTCGATCCACGAGCTGCTGCACGCGGGAGAGGGCGTGGTGCCCACCAGGACGACACAGATGTACTGGATCGTCGAGGACGCCCCGGCAGTCAGGCCGGATGCCGTCGACGACGAACTCGCGGGCAAATGGCTCGTCTTCCTTCCGCCCGAGGAGGTCGACCTGCTCTGGCGCAGGGTGCGCGACGCCACGGCGGCGGACGAGCTCGGGATCTCGGCCAAGGTCTCGACCGCGAAGCCGAATCCGGACTCGCGCGACACGAGGTACGTGATCTATGTCTACACGGCCGACTGGCAGGACGAGGACGAGGTGATGCGGGTGCGCGAGGCGCTTCGGGCTCTCGGCGTCGTGGACCGTATCGGCTACAAGCGAAATATCGAGACGTTCCGCGGCGAATACAGTAAAAAAGGAAAGCGAGTTACATACTACAGCGCATGACCACGCGGACCGAGTCCGCTCAGGCCTTGCGCTCCTTGTTCTTCGGGCGGAGGTTCTGGTACCCGCACTTTCGGCAGGAGGTCGCGCGCACTGCATTTCGCGCGTTGCAGCGCATGCAGATCTTAACATTGAGGAGTCGTTCTTCGGCTTCAGGGAATCGTGCCATTCTCGGTCACCACGCGGTCTTGAGTCTATAATACAGGATCCTCGGGCAACTTAACCGTTTTCACCGTGGCGCGGGTCGACGTACCACTCCCGAAACGCGGCAAGGGCGCGTGCCCGGTGTGAAAACCGGTTCTTCTCCGCGAGGGGTAACTCTGCCAGAGTCCGGTCGCCGGCTGCGAAGATCGGGTCGTACCCGAAACCCCCGGAGCCTCGCGGCTCCGTCGTGATGGTCCCATCGAGCCGGCCTTCGAAGAGCCGGATCCCGTCCCGATCCGCGTATGCGATCACGGTGATGAAGTGGGCCGAGCGATCGGGTGCGCCCTCGAGCAGTCGCAGGATCCCCTCGTTGCCGAGGGTCCGGAATACATATGCCGCGTACGGCCCCGGAAAGCCGGCGAGCGCGTCGATCATGAACCCCGTATCGTCCACGATCAGGGGCCTGTTCAGGGTCTCGTAGGCGTATCGGGCCTTCTCTCGCGCGATGGGCCCGACCTCGTCATCGCGGTACTCCGGGATCTCGAGGCTCACGTGCTCGATCTCGACCTTTCCCGCGAAGAACGCGGCCACCTCGGCCGCCTTGTGGGGGTTGCCGGTCACGACCGCGAGCCTCACAGGTACCGCCCCCGCCGCCGGATCTCCTCTTCGCGCTCGAGGACGGCGCCCGCTCCGGGGAAGGTTGCACGGTATCCTCCTGAAAACGCGTCGATCAGGGGGGCGGCCTCGGGGACGGCCGAATCGAGGGTCTGGAGAAAGACGTGGAGGTCCACGCCCCGGGCCTCGAGTTCGTCGGTCGCCTGTGCGAGCCCGAAGTCGATCACGACCACCTGATCCCCCCGCACGATCATGTTCGAACTGGTCAGGTCGCCGTGGACGATCCCGGCGCAGTGGAGCCGGCCGACGGCCTCGCCCGCAGCCCGGAGTCGGTCCGGGGAGAGCGCTGCCTTGAGGACTTCGCCCCGGACCCGCTCCATCACGATCGTCGTGCCGTCGAGATCGCGGATGACCGGTGTGGGGACGCCGGCGCGGCGTGCGGCGGCCAGGAGGCGGGCCTCCGAGCGCGTCCGTTCGTGGCGGAGCCGCCGGTCTAGCTCGCGGGCGCGATACCGCTTCTCGAGCCGGCACTTGGTCGCGTCGGCCCTGCCGAGCTCGACCACGGCCTCGGCCCCGCGGGGCTCGATCCTGAAGAAGGTCTCGGGACGGTCCTCCCGCCAGGGACAGGGAACCTGGTCGATCCGGAAGTTCGGGTCGACTCGCGCCTCCGGTACGGGGACAGTCATGCCGTGGGCGAGCTGGAGCCGGCCGGTATACGCGATCATGGCCCCGTTGTCACCGAGGTAGACCGGTTCGGGGGCGTAGAACCCGGCGCCGCGGTCCTCGCACATCTCCGCGAGCATCATCTGGAGCCGACGGTTCGCACCGACTCCGCCGACGAGCAGGACCTCGTCCTTTCCCGCATGCGCGAGCGCCCTCTCGGTCACCTCGACGCACATGGCGAACGCGGTCTCCTGGAGGCTGTGGCAGACGTCCTCGAGGGGAGCTTTCGATGTCGACGCGGCCGTCACGAGCCCCGAGAATGCGAGGTCCATGCCCTTGACCGTGTACGGCAGGTCGATCAGGCTCCCCTCGCGCGCCAGACGCTCGATCTGGGGTCCCCCGGGGTGTGGGAGACCCCGGCTCCGCGCGAACTTGTCGAGCGCATTGCCGAGCCCGACGTCGAGGGTCTCGCCGAAGACTCGGTACCGCCCGGCAAGAAAACCGATCACCTGGGTGTTCGCACCCGAGGCGTAGAGCACAATGGGGTCCTCGCATCCGGTCGCGTATCGCCCTATCTCGACGTGGGCCAGGCAGTGGTTCACCCCGACGAGCGGCACCTCCAGTGCGAGCGCGAGCGCGCGTGCCGCAGTCGCGACCGTCCTGAGGCACGGGCCGAGCCCGGGGCCCTGCGAGAACGCGACGGCCGCCGGTCGCTCGTCGGCCGCTCTGAGGACGGGGGCAATCACCTCCCGCATGTGAGCGGCATGGTGCTGGGCCGCTTCGCGCGGATGAATCCCGCCCGTCGGCGGGCGGTACGGATCCGATCTCAGTTCGATCAGGTCTTCGTTAAAAAGAGCGGCACTGAGGTTCCACGCAGTGCCTTCGAGGCCGAGTACCGTCCCGGTCGCCGGCATCGACGGGACTACTTCTTGAACTCGGTGTAGCCGCAACGGCCGCACGCAGCCCGGTCCTCGTGCTCGGCCAGGACTACGCCCGTACCGCAGCGCGGGCAGTAGCGCCGCGTGAGCGTCGCCTTCTCCCCGTCTACCGCGAAGTATGCCGATCGCTTGATCGCGACACCCGCGGCTTTCTTGCCCTTTGCGGGGGCCATTCAGGCCTCCTCTGCCGGCTTCGGCTGGCCACGGGAGATCAGATATTCCGGCTCGGCACGGCCGCGTGCCTCCTCGGTATCGTAGACCCGGACCATCCCCTCGGCCTGCATCATTCCGTACCGGGTCGAGAGCGTGTCGAGCACGGCGAGGTGCTCACCGACGTTCTTCATGGCGCAGAGCCGCCCGATAATCTCTTTTCGTGAAGGCGTCGGCCCGTCGTGCGTGAGGACGAACCGCAGCTCCCGCCGGCTCAGAAGCTCATTGCGGGTGTCCTGTATGATCTCAAGCTCCATCGATATCCTCTAGCTATAAGAGAGCTGGTCTTATAAAATATGGCCTGATCACTCCTCGACGAAGAGGTCGAAGAGTGCGGCGGCACGGCGGCGTTGCTCGTCGTCGATCAGGGAACCGACGACCCCTTCGCCGGGCTGGCCGTAGACGAGGATGGAGCCGTCGGGGGCCGCAAGCGCGAGCGGGACCACGGCGAGGTCCTCCTCTCCCTCGACCACGATCAGGGCAGGAGGAGCGGCGAGCCCCTCCCGGATGGCCCTGCCGAGCTCGTCGGTCAGAAAACCCGCCGGGTTCTTCACGTGTATGACGCGGGCCCCAGGTATCCTGACCTGCGGTACAGGCACGTCTCGTGCCGTGAATCCGTCCACGACGGCGATGGTGGGGAATAGCCCTTCGGCTACCAGGCCTGTTGTGACCACGTCCCCGACCGAGAGGATCGTCCTCCCCTCGAGAACGGAGCGCATCGCGCCGATCGAGGGGTGGAGCCTTCCGTAGGGCGCGCGAAATGCGTCCCTGTGCTCGTCGGGGAGACGGCGCATCACCGGACCTTCAGGGCATATCGGCCGGGAAGGGTAATGTTGATCTTCTTTGCGACCTCGGAGTGGCGGGGGTCGATCACGACGAGGTACCCCGACCAGTCGGTCGAGAGGTTCGCCGAGCTGCAGATCACGCAGGACTCTCCCTCAACCACCCGGTGGCACTCCCGGCAGACCTTGGGGAGGAGCTTCTCGCGGCGACGCACGACCATCAGCGACCACCCCGCCGCTCCTTCTCCTCACGCTCGTTTCTGAGCTCGTCCTCGAGCCAGAGGTCGGTCCCGAGGCCGGTCTGGCGCATGGTCAATCCGATCTTCGAGTCGCGGGGCTCGCGTTCGTTCAGGGAGAGGGTGACGACCCGGACCCGGACCCGTTCGCCGACGGCGATGTACCGTCCCGAGTCTTTGCAGATAAGGCGACCGTTCACCTCGTCGTAGGTGATGAACTCGTCCGAGATCTGGCTCACGTGGAGCATCGCGTCAATCGGCCCGAGGCTGATGAACGAACCGAAGCTCGTGGTCTCGACCACGAGCCCTTCCAGCACCTCCTGCAGGGACAGGCGGAGGGAGAGCGCCTCGAAGAGGACGTCGTAGTAGATGGCACCGTCTCCGGGCACCAGCTCCCCTTCGCCCACCTCGAGCACCCTCGTCACCGCGATAAAGATCCCGATCTCCTTGTCAATGCTTCCTTCGAGCTGCTCCTGCAGCACGTCCAGGATCACGAGCTCCAGGTTCTCTCCCAGCCGGTGGGGCGGGACCCGGACCTTGTCCTCGAGTTTCAATCGATAATACATGGCATCTCCTCTCTTCCGCTCATCGTCTCTCCAGGGTGATCCGCCGCGGACCACGCAGGGCAATCACGGGCACACCGTCGTCGAGCAGGCTTCGCCTGAGCTCGCGGTCGCTCGTCGCTACCAGGCAGTCGTGGGTTCGAGCATATCGTGCGATCCGTTCGTCGACCGTCCCGTCCTCAGCCGAACCGAGGGACTCTTCGATGCAGCGCCCGGCGAGCGCGAGCCCGAATCGGGCCGCAGCACCCCGGCGCCCGCGCTGCCGGGCGATGCCGGAGAGCTCGGCACGGACCTCGGTCGGGACGATCGCGTCGAAGGCCCCGACCAGGGTCTGCACCTCCGAGAAGAGATCCACTCCGTGCTCGAGCGGTGTCATCAGTGCGTTCGCATCCAGGAGCACCCTCACTCGGTGAGGACGCCCATCCCGATCAATCGCCAACGAGCTCCGACCTGTCGACTGATAGCGATCCTGGCGCCGATCGCGGCGCAGACCGGACGCTTCAGCTGCATATCGACCGTGTCCTTCTTCGATCCCGTGACGACTCCGACCGTGACTGCGGTCCCGACCGAGAGCATCAGGGGCTCGTTATGCTTCAGCGGCTCGATCTTGAGCTCACTCGTCGCGCCGACGACCCGCTCCATCAGCGTGACCCTGAATCGGATCCGCTCCCAGACGGGGGGCAGCGAGCCCGGATAGCCCGCGACCTGGCCTGCGACCGCATCCGACTTCGTCAGGGCCGGATCGAGCTTGGTTGCCACGCCGAGCAGTCCACCCGGCGTCGCATCCAGGATCTTCTTATGGCCCATGTTGATCGAGGTGATCTTGGTCGCGATCGGTTCCCATCTCGTGCGACCCTCGGTATGGGTCTGCCGGCCCGGCCGGATCTCGATATCGTCTCCCTCGTGGAGCACCCCCTGGATCAGGGAGCCGCCGATCACGCCGCCCTTGATGTCCTTCCAGGAAGCGCCGGGCTTATTGATGTCGAAAGACCGGGCGACGAGCATGATCGGAGCCGCCTCCGGGTCACGGGCAGGGATCGGGATCGTCGTGTCGAGCGCCTCTATCAGGGCCCCGAGGTTGATCCCTTTCTGTGCCGAGATCGGAATGATCGGCGCGCCCTCGGCGATCGTCCCTTTAACGAACTCTTTGATCTGACCGTAGTGCTCGATCGCAACCTTCTGCGAGACGACATCGATCTTGTTCTGTACGATCACGATCCGCCGGATCCCGACGAGCTGGAGCGCCATGAGGTGCTCCTTCGTCTGGGGCTGGGGGCACTGCTCGTTCGCCGAGATCACGAGCATAGCTCCGTCCATCAGGGCCGAGCCCGAGAGCATCGTCGCCATGAGGGTCTCGTGCCCCGGGGCGTCGACAAATGAGACCGAGCGGAACGGAACCGCTTCGCCCCCGCAGACCGGACAGGTCTCCGTGGTGGTCAGAGCATCGCTCCCCTCGCACTGCAGGCAGCGATAGAAGGTTGCATCGGCATACCCGAGTCGGATCGAGATCCCTCTCTTGATCTCTTCCGAATGGCGATCGGTCCACGTGCCCGTCAGCGTGTTGACGAGCGTGGTCTTTCCGTGGTCTACATGCCCCACGACTCCGATATTCACGCTCGGGATGGTCACGTCATCCAAAAGTCCTCGAACCTCCCTACTGTATATATGGCGATCCTACTTATACGTGTGGTGCCAGGCAAAACAGAGGGCCGACAGCCCGGAAAATCCCTCCCTGTCTGAGCTCATGTACTACGAAGTGCTACGTTCACTCCACCGTATTCGCAATATTTAATACGTCCATCGGATAAACCGGAGTATATGGAGACAGAGCTCTCACGCATCGGTATCTCGCTGCCGAAGAACCTCCTCGACAACTTCGACGAGATCATCACGGCCCGGGGCTACTCGTCGCGATCCGAGGGAATTCGGGATGCAATCCGGAATTACATCACGTATTACCGCTGGATGTCCGATGTGAAGGGCGAACGGCAGGGCGTGATCACCATGATCTACGACCATGATCAGCGCGGGCTCCTCCCGGTCCTGACCGATATCCAGCACGAGTTTCGCGAGACGATTCAGGCGACGCTCCATTCGCATGTGACCCATAACCGCTGCCTCGAGATCGTGCTCGTTCACGGCGACGGCACCGAGCTCAAGGCGCTGGCCGAGCGGCTGATGTCACAGAAAGGGGTCGAGTCGGTCAAGCTGACGACGATCTCGCTCGACGAGTAGGACGTATCCGGGTCGCTCACCCGCCCCCTTCACAGCTGTTGTCGAGCTCGAACTGCGACCCGTCGGCCCGGTATACTCCCTCCCGCTCCCGTTCCAGCTGCGCCCTGACGTCTTCGACCTTCTCTTCCCGCCGCTCGCGAACCGTTCCCGCCGGCACCAGCTGATCGAGCCGATACAGGAGGCCGGTCGTGTCGAGAACGGCGAACGACTCTCCTTCCACGGCCTGAAGTGCGGTGATGGTCCCGATTGTGCCCGTTCGGAGGTAGCGAACCCGCGTCCCGACCTCGCACGCTTCCGGCTGCATGCACCCCCGTAGACCGGTGCCGGGCATAAATCTATCCTGTCAGCAGGCGGAGGGCGCGGACCACGCTCCGGGTCGACTGCCGTGGCGGGCTGTCGGGGGCGGAGGGTGCATCTCCGAGCAGGGCCTCGAAGATCGCCTGCACGGCCTCTCCCTGCGAGGGGCCGTATCCGCCCTCGAGGACGAGCGCGATCGGCCTGTCGAGTATCCCGGCGACCATACCGGTCAGCACGCCGTAATCTCCGGGGACCAGGGTCATGCCCGCTTTCGGGTCATCGACCAGCCCGTCCTGTCCTGCCGAGACGATCAGCAGGTCCGGGTCGTAGGTGACGATCGCGGGGGCGAAGGCCTCGGTGATCACGTACGCGAGGTCGGCGAGCGTCGCGCCGGGGGCGAGCGGCGCGTTCTGGGTGAAGCCCCTCCCCTCGCCTTCGCCGATCTCGTCGACCCACCCGCTCCCGGGAAAGGCGCCCTGCTGGTGGACGGAGCAGAAGAGCACCCGATCCGAGGCGTAGAAGATCTCCTGGGTGCCGTTGCCGTGGTGGAGGTCCCAGTCCAGGATCGCGACCCGCTCGGCCCCCCGGTCGAGCAGACTGGCGGCCGCTACGGCTGCGTTGTTGAAGATGCAGTAGCCCATGGCCCGGTTCCGGGTCGCATGGTGGCCCGGCGGTCGGACCAGCGCGAACGAATGCTCCCCTGCCTCCGCCAGACGTGCCGCCTCGATTGCCGACCCGGCCGCGAACAGCGCCGTCTCGTAACTGCCCGGCGCGAGGTACGTGTCCGGGGTCAGGAACGCGACCTCGGCTCCCGAGGCCGAGAGGCCGGCGATCCGGTCGATGTACTCCGCGTCGTGGACGCGCAGGAGATCGGCGACCGATGCCCGGACCGGCGGCCGGCGCCGGACCCGGTCCGGGATGCGGCCGTCGATCAGCCTGAGCCGCTCGGGGGACTCGGTGTGCGCGTCAAGACGATGGCACGCGAAGACGGGGCCCGTGATCGCGGAGACCTCCGGCATGGCACGCTACTCCTGGAGCATCTCCTCGAAGCACGCCTCGAACGCGGCGGCCCTGGTTCGCCAGTCGTACGTCGACATATCGATCCCGTAGACGGGACGCTCCTCCGCGATAGCGATCGCCTGGTCGACGAACTCGTCGTAATCGCGGTAGATATGGAGGTGCTCTCCCCCGATCCGCTGCATGTCCGGGATCGGGGTCGAGAGGATCGGTTTCGAGCAGGCGGAGTACTCGAAGAACTTGTTCGGAAGCGCGATGTCGATCCACTGCGGAGGGGAGAGTGGGATGGTGCAGACGTCCATGGCCGCAATATAGGCAGGGAGCGAGGTGTAGGGCTGGGTTCCGGCAAACCGGACCCGGTCCGCAACCCCGAGCCGCTCGGCGAGAGCCCGGAGTTCGGGGAGGTACCCCGTGAAGAGAGAGCCGCCGACGACGAAGAGCAGAGCGCGCGGCTCCTTCTCGAGGATGCGGGGGAGGGCCTCGATCATCCGGTCGATGGCGTACCAGCGTTCGACCGAGCCCGAGAACCCGATCACGAAGTCGTCGGCTGCGATGCCGTACTCCTCACGGATCGGCGCGCCGTCCATCGGCCGGAAGATGGTGGTGTCGACCCCGTTCGTGATCAGGCCCGCATGATAGCCGTACCCGGCGAGCTTGTCCACGAGCCCGGGCGAGACCGTCGTAATACGGTCCGAACGGTCCAGGTTGTGCCGGACAATCCGGAGGACGGCCCGCCGGATCGTCTCCTTCAGCACGGGGTTGTCGTAGTAGGCGGCGGCCGAATCGGGGAACCAGTCCTTGAGGTCGAAGAGGACCGGTACGTGTCGTCGGCGCGCGGCGTGGATCACGGCGGTCCCGGCGAGGACGTGGGCCGCGACCACGAGGTCGATCTTCTCCTCGCGGATCACGCGAGAGAGGACCCGGTAGTGCTCGGGGGCGTTGAGGGTGTAATGAAGCAGCGGGCTCTCGACCGCAAAACGGGTCGCCTCGTGAACGTGGAGTCGGGTTTCGCGTTCGGGTGCCCGGCTCACATGGAAGTGGGGTACATGGACCTCGTGGCGCCGCGCGAGCTCCTCGAAGATGTAGTGATGGCGCGAGGGGACCGGGTGGTGGATGTAGTCCTGGGTCGAGACGAGCAGGATCCGCATGACCGGAAGAGATCGGCCCCCATCCGCAATGAACCTCTCGATGGGGGCGGGAGCCCTCGCCACGCCCCCTCGAAACCGCCGTCTCCGGAGGCCGTTCAGGCCGGTTCGACGTAGTCCTTGGCTGCGGCTGCATGGCGGTCGCGGATCGTATCGGCGAGCGCCCTGATCGACTCCTGCGCCTCGGGCGACGGATAGCCCTTGACCTGGACGGGTTCGAGGAACTCGACCTTGAGATGGTTGAGCATCCCCTTGAGAGTATCGACTGTCTTGCCACCCCAGCCGTAACTCGTCATGACGGTGGCGAACTTCGCCTTCGGTTTGAGGGCGTTGGCGAGGTATGCGGCGGTCACCGTCGTGGGGTGCGGCCCGAAGAGCACGGTCGGAGCCGCGATCACGATCGTCGCCGGATCGACGAGCGCCATCGCGAGGTCGCCGAGGTCGGTCGACGGGAGGTGAAACTGCCGGACCCGGACCCCGCGATCGATCAGTGCGTTCACCAGGAGGTCGACCATGGCCCTGGTCGACCCGTGCATGGAGGCGTAGGCGATCACGACCTCGTTCTTCACCTCGTC
>Ga0074195_1003677_pt1 | contig 13950 bp, 13 predicted proteins | sample EPASupsiteHSE623_FD_64525 | JGI IMG/M metagenome (GOLD analysis project Ga0074195, IMG submission 64525) | Bioremediated contaminated groundwater from EPA Superfund site, New Mexico - Sample HSE6-23 | ecosystem: Environmental > Aquatic > Deep subsurface > Groundwater > Contaminated ...
CATTGCGGCAAAATCCCGTTGTGCACGCTCCCGTGATTCCGGGGCCAGAAACCGGAAGACTGAAGTTCCCTGCACTTCGGTATTATCCTCCAGCTCGACTAAGGCAAGCGCTGCCTTGTTGGTAGTAATCACCTCTCCCCGGAGATCCGTAATAACCAGGGCATCGAGCGAACATTCGGCAAGTTGTTTGTACCGCTCTGCGGTTGCGTTCAGCTCGTCTTCCAGCATTTTATGTTCGGTGATATCTTCATAGGTGCCAAGGATCCCGATCACATCCCCGCTCTTGTTGCGCAGGGGAACCTTGCTCGTCCGGAGCCAGGCCGTGCTGCCATCCCGGCGCACCTGGCGCTCTTTAAAATTCAGTTTCGGTGTTCCGGTTTCCATTACCTTGCGATCATCAGCCCGGTACTTCTCCGCCATTGCCGCAGAAACGGAATCGTAATCGGTTCTTCCGACCAGTTCTCCCGGGTCGGCATAACCGGTGTCAAGGGCAAAAGTCTGGCTGGCCCCGAGATAGACCGAATCCCGGTCTTTCCAGAACACCCTCACCGGTATCGTGTCGAGCACCAGCTGGAGCATCTGGCGGGAGTTGAACAGTTTTTCTTCGGCCTGCCTGCGGTCCGTGATATCCCGCAGCGTTACCATTACTGCAGGTTTTCCCTCAATGGATGTCTTTGTCCCCCGCCCCTCAACAATCACGGGTGTACCATCGAGCCGGAGCATCGGCAATTCCATTTGTGGTGAGAGTTCCCCGTCAAGATCTTTCCGGATATTTTCCCTGAGAATCCCGTGGAAACCGGGATCAACAAAATCAAGGACCATCTTACCGGTTATTTCCTCTGGATAGGACGCGCCAAGAAGTTTTAGGGCTGTAAGATTCGCGTAGATGATCTTTCCGTCACGGTGAAGGATCACTGCATCCGGAGAGATCTCAACGAGTGTGCGGAACCGCTCTTCACTCTCGCGCAATGCGGACTCCTTTTTTCGTATCTCGGTAACCTCTTCTAAAAGGACCGAGACACCTTTGCGCCCGTCATTGAACGTGATGGGAGAGATATGGCAGGAAAAAATCCGCTCGCCATTGTTCAGCGTGAGCGTACTGCGCCACTCTTTTCCGCAAACCCCGTTTTTAAGATGGCTGATAAAAGTTTCCAGTACCTCATCAAACACGGTTGCCGCTGCGGTAAATTCGATATTTTTCCCCAGCAGTTTTTCTGACGTGACCCCCAGCAATTGTAAGAAAGGCCTGTTGGCAAAAATAATCCGGAGACCGCTGTCAAGCTGCATGACGAGATCGGACGAGATCGAGAGCATGGCAGAGACCGGGACCCGCTGTGAGGCAGTGTAGATCTTTGCCATGCCGAAATGGCGCATCTCTACCTGGCCTGAGATGAGCAGGCGTTCTAAGTACCGCCCGGCCGTGTTCCGGTTGATGCCGGTTTTTTTTACGATATCGGTTATACTGAGCCCCGTTGGATTGTCCTGTAAAAGATCGGTTATCCTGGCAATATTTTCTTTGCTCAGTGCCATTTGTTCACTCTTATTTGCAGTGCTCTTATATAATTGTTACAATTTTATAGTTCCCGTTTTTTTGGGAAAATAATTAAAAAAGGAATGTGTACCGGGCCCCGTCAGTATTATTTTACCGCGATGCCCTCTTCTACGATCTCGAACTCGAACGATGCCCCTTCAGGCTGGGAGCGGTGCTTGACGAGCCGGGCCCGGCGGCGCCCGGGCATGTCGGTCTTTTCGATGCGGACAATAATTTTCGAGAGATGTTCGAGCGCAAATCCCCCGAGGCCGTACCACGTGTTCTTGCCGGTATCCATGTACACCTGGTTGGTGATGATGACCGGCATGCCGTAGCGCTTGGCATATCCCAGCAGGTGGATCATCTGCTTGGTGAGGAGCTGGATTGCGTCCCGGCCTTTTTCGAGATCGGTGCGGTAGAGTGCGGTTGCCGAGTCCATGATCAGGAGACCGACTTTCTGCGTTTTTAAAATTTTTTCCGCTTCTGAAATTACCTGACCCTGGTGTTCGAAGTCAAGGGGTTCGAAGAGGAAGAGCCGGTCGGCGATCTTCTCGGTATCTTCCCCGGCAATCTGCCGGAACCGCTCGATCGAGAATCCTTCGGAGTCGATGTATACGACCGCCTGGCCGGCCCGGAGGGTGGCGACAGCGGCGATCGTGCAGAGCGTGCTCTTCCCGCTCGCCGGCTCGCCATAGAGCTGGGTGACGGTCCGCACTTCGAGCCCGCCGCCCAGCAGCTTATCAAACGCCGCATTCCCGCTGGTCTGCTTGTCGGTCTTCATGGGTCACCGGCGCCGGCCCGTCCGCTGCGTATCGTTTTCCATCCCGCCTCTTCAATCGCCCGGAGCACGTCCCTGACCGGGATTCCGAGCTCGCCGGCCCAGTCGCGGGCCGGGTCGAACTCTGCCTTGAGCGTGTAGCATTCGCCGTGCATCCACCCGCACTTGACCGGCATTGTCCGCTGCTGTCCGGCAATGGTGACCGGGATCTGGTCGATGGTTCGCTCGGCAATGAAGCGGTGGACGGCCGGGATACACCGGATGCCCAGCGTCCCGAGCTCGCGTGCCATGAGTTCGGCAAGGGCAACACTCATCTCTTTGAGACAGATGACGCGGATGAGATACCCGGGCCGCCCTTTCTTCATGATCACCGGCTGGGCGCTCGCGTCGCGTGCACCGGCTTCCATAAAGCGGGTGATCGCGTGGGCAATCACCTCACCGGTCACGTCATCGACATTGGTTTCGAGAACATCTACGCAGTCCTCGGCCATCTCCCCGGCTGAGGCAGCCGGTTCCACGAGCATGGCCCGCAGGACATTGGGGGCGTGATGGGGGTCCCGGGTTCCCGCACCGTACCCTACCGAGAGAATCGAGTAGGCAGCGGGACGGGGAACCGCGAGCGTGGCAAATTCCGCGAGGAGTGCTGCCCCCGTGGGCGTGCAGAGTTCACCCATGTGAGTCCCGGGAGCGGAGGTGAGCCCGGCGGCTTTCAGGATCAGGGCTGTTGCGGGAGCCGGGATGGGGAAGGTGCCGTGCGAGCCGGTGGCAGTCCCGTGGCCGGTGGTGATCGGCATAACCATGACGCCGTCAACGGACAGCGAGTGCAGGGCGGTGCAGGCCCCGATGATATCGGCAATTGCATCGTCAGCCCCGACCTCGTGGAAATGGGCATGGGCCCCGTGGACCTCTTCTTCGGCTGCGTTTATCCGTTCAAAGACCCGGCGGGCCATCGCAACGGCCGGGGCCGGCACTTCCCCGGCTGCGGTATCGATCCGCTGCATCACTTCGGCCAGCGTCCGGTGGACCGGTGTGGCATGGGTGTCCACTTTGAGGGCCCGGATGCCGGCCCGGTTCACCGTTGAGATTCCCGGCTCGGTCACCACGGTCGTCATGGCTTTTAAGACGAGCGGGCGGTCCGCCCCGCAGTCGAGCAGGGCTGCCGTGATCATATCGCCTGCCGCGCCGTGGAACGGATCGAAAATGAGGATACGCATTTACAGTACCTATAAATCCCTGCGTATATGACCTTTAAGGTAATGCCTGAAGTGCAATTGAGAGTGGATTCCGCGTACCCCGGCGACCAGGGTGGCGGAAAGGCCCGTCTCGATCCCGAGACGATGCTGCTGTTAAAGATCTCGCCCGGCGATCTGGTGGCAATCGAGGGAAAGCGCCGTACCGTGGCCAAGGTCTGGCGGGCTCTGGTCGAGGACTGGAACCAGCGCAAGTGCCGGATCGATAATTTTACCCGGCAGAATGCCGGCGTTGCCATTGGCGATACGGTCAGGGTCATAAAAATCTCTGAAGAGGTCGAAGCCAAACGGATAGTGCTTGCACCCCCGGAAGATCTTCCCAAGAAAATACCAATAGCAAATAACCCGCACGTGGTCAACGGCCTGATCGATTTCCCCGTGACCATCAACGATTCCGTGCCGATCATGCTGGGGCTTCCCTTTATCCAGCCCCAGATCGTGGCGTTCAAGGTCGTGGAGATCGAGCCGGAAGAGGCCGTCATCATCACCAAGAATACAACGATCGAGTTCTCGGACAAACCGGCAGCCGGCTTTGAAGGTATCAAGCGGTTCTCGTACGAGGATATCGGCGGCCTGAAAGACGAGCTCCAGCGGCTCCGCGAAACGATCGAGCTCCCGCTCCGGCACCCGGAACTTTTCCAGAAACTGGGCATCGAACCCCCCAAGGGCGTGCTCCTGTACGGTCCGCCGGGAACAGGCAAGACCCTGATCGCAAAGGCGGTTGCCAGCGAGAGCGGGGCGCACTTCATCTCGATTGCCGGCCCCGAAGTTATTTCGAAATATTACGGCGAGAGCGAGCAGCGGCTCCGCGAGGTCTTTGAAGAGGCCCGGGAGAATGCCCCGTCGATCATCTTCATCGATGAACTGGACTCCATTGCCCCCCGGCGCGAGGAAGTGACCGGGGAAGTCGAGCGCCGGGTTGTTGCCCAGCTCCTGACCATGATGGACGGGCTTGAGGAACGCGGACAGGTGGTCGTGATCGGCGCAACGAACCGCGTGGATGCGATCGATGCAGCGCTCCGCCGGCCCGGTCGTTTCGACCGGGAGATCGAGATCGGGGTACCGGGCGAACCGGACCGGATCGATATCCTGAAGATCCACTGCCGGGGCATGCCGTTATCGGAAGACGTGAGCCTCGAAGTCCTCGCCCAGCAGACCCACGGGTTTGTCGGCGCAGACCTTGCAGCCCTTGCCCGTGAGGCGGCCATCCGCGCCCTGCGCCGGTACCTGCCCGACCTCTCCGAACATCTTGATGCCGAGGAGATCCCGCAGGAGATTCTCGACACGCTCAAGGTCTACGCCAGCGACTTCCGCAGCGCCCAGCGCGATGTGGGGCCGAGCGCGATGCGCGAAGTGATGCTCGAAGTCTCGCATGTAAAATGGCAGAATGTGGGCGGGCTGGAGACGGCAAAAACAGAAGTGCGCGAAGCTGTCGAGCTCCCGCTCACCGACCGGCAGAAGTTTGAGGACCTGGGCATCCAGCCCCCGCGGGGCATCCTGCTCTACGGTCCGCCGGGAACGGGAAAGACCCTGATTGCAAAGGCAGTCGCGTCCGAGAGCGGCGCGAACTTCATCCCCGTCCGGGGACCCCAGCTCTTATCCAAGTGGGTGGGCGAGAGCGAGCGGGCGGTCCGCGAGGTCTTCAAGAAGGCCCGGCAGGTTGCACCATCGATCATCTTCTTCGATGAGATCGATGCCCTTGCCCCGGCCCGGGGCACGAACAGCGATTCGCACGTGAGCGACAATGTGCTCAACCAGATCCTGACGGAAATGGACGGCCTCGAGGAACTCAAGGATGTGGTCGTCATGGGCGCAACGAACCGCCCCGACATCGTGGACCCGGCGCTCCTCCGTGCAGGACGCTTCGACCGGCTCGTATATATCGGCGAGCCCACGACCGAAGACCGGAAGAAGATCATCAATATCCACAGCCGCTTCATGCCGCTCGAAGGCTCGGCGCTCGAAGAGGTAGTCAGCCTCTGCGGGAAATATTCCGAAGAGATGCTTGCCGAACTGGTCGAGAAGCTCGGGAAGGACAAGACGATCACGGCCGACGAAATGAAGGCCGCGATCACGCCCGCCACGGATGATGCAGCCGGTATTCCTGCCGGCACCCGGCGCCGCCGGCTCATCGAGCTGCTGGCTGAGAAGAATCTCACCGTCACCGATCCCGCCCGAGAAACCCTTGCAGCCAACCTGGCCGCAATCACGGAAGGCTTCGTAGGCTCGGATCTTGAATCGATCTGCCGTGAAGCGGGGATGCTGGCGCTGCGGGAGAATGCAGCGGCCGTTGCGACGCGACACTTTGAAGAGGCGCAGAAGAAGGTGCACCCGATGATGAACGAGCGTCTCCGGGAGTATTATACCCGGATCCAGCAGCACTTCAAAGGCGGGTTGCCCAAGCAGGTGCAGCCGCCGGAGTATCAGTAATTTTTAAAAAAAATATCTTTTCATATAGATATAAATTGAATATTTGTAATATCTCTCAAAGGAATTTCCCCTGATTTACGTTAATTTAACATTTTCAAAAATCTTTATAATTAAATAACAAATTTCCCCCCATATGATTGGTAGAAGTATCACCATCGAAACAAACCATAACCGAAACCCAGTTTTGTTTTGCTTTAAATCTGTAATTTCGGGACTTTTTATCCAATCACTCATGACAAGCCAAAAAAAATTCGTGATGGGCATGACAATAAAGATGAGTATAAAAAGAGTTTTTGTTTCTGGTTGTAAAACGAACGCATATGTACCCACATAAAAATAAACCCCAAGGACAAATCCAAGAAATAACAATTCCATCATCTGAAGTGATGAAATGAATATTTTTTTAGCGGAATTCTTATCACCACTGGGAATGTTCTTGTATAATTCCCAACTTAACAAGAGAAATATCCCGAGTGCAGAAAATGTTAATGGATAATAATGAAGGTCAATTGAAAATGCAGCAATTGCACCAAATACACCTACAACTGTGATTAGCTTATCTTTCTTTTGAATTAATTCTTCCAATGTAGTTATCTCATCCATTTATACCAAGTATTTTTCAGTTACGTCTATTTCGACAGATGATTATTCTTTTGAAACAATTTTTGCATTCCAAATTAATAGTTGACTATGTTTTATTTAAAAAAAAATCGCAGTTTGCTTGAAAATTATTTAAAAAAAATTAAATCTCATGAGGACTTCTTTCCAATCCACTTATTCCAACCCCATGCAAGTAGAATAATCGCTAAGGCTATCAAAATATCTTTAACAGCGTCTAGTCCCCAAACAACATAAAACGGTAAAAAGACAACGAATGCAACAATTCCAAAAAAGAATTTATTTAGTAAAGGTTTATGGATTTTATATGATGATACAAAAATTGAAACGGCTATTTGAAAAATATCAGATAGTACGTCTGCAAGCAAAATTACATATCCAAACACTCCAAGGACGAAAAGAGGTTGAAGGTAAGAAATTTTAATAAACGCTTGATTCAACAGAAATTGATAAAAAATTGGAATTAACAAAAGACTGGTGCTTATGACGATTAAGCCATAACGAAGTTTGAGATACGAGAAATTGTTTGTCTCATCTTTCTCCTCCTCCTCTTTTGCTCCTAGATGAGTTATCATGATACAGTTCCACCGTCAATTTTTATTTCGGAGTGGCTGCAACCAATGCAGGATAAATCACAAAGAAAAATAACCAGATTAGGAAAGCAACAATAATTAATTGGATTGCCCATCCCACGATGTCTCCATTGGCGTTATCGTTATTTTCTACCATAGATAAGTATATTATTTGTTTGATTCAATACCCTTTCGCTCACGTTCTGATTAAATCAACATTCAATCTACATTTCTCCGACGTGACCGCACCATCAGGCAACAGTGCCCCTTTCCATCGCCTTTTTCGCCCCCCATGACCTGAAATGGGGTGGCAGAAAACGCGATCAACCGGAGCCCGCTAAATTGCAGGGAGAAATCGCTTGCAAAACTGTTATTTTTGAGAAATAATCGGTTAAAACGGTATTTTCCCGGACGGTGGACACCCGGCCGAAAACCGGATCCGGAAATGGGCAAACGGAGCCCGCAACGGACCCGGAATAGATCATCTCTGGTCCTGGACCATCGCCCGGAGTCCGGCCTTTCCCGGCATGAAAAGGACCCCCTGTTCATGCAAATACTCCAGGAGTTTTCGATCGAACAGGGCCTCATTTTCACAAAATCGGAGCCCATTTTGGCGGGTTACAAAAATCAGGGCCCGTAAAATGCCCGGAACAGGAGTTTTTTCGATCGGAGTTAAATCGGTTTTTGGGAGGGGAAAAGGATCGAATTTTATGAGGATTCCCCGTATCAGGGCCTCTCCGAGAAACGGCGGGGCAGGAGGTTTCAGACTCTATTTTTTTTGTAAAATTTTTGTCACGGACTCTCTGACTGGTCATTTTCCTAAAAGTGTGATGGCTCCTGAAGGCTGAGGAAAATTCCAAAGGGGGTCACACTCGCAACTATCGTAAAGAGGATCGATTGTTCCGGATAATTTTTTCAAACGCAATCGCCGATCGCGGCGAAAATTTTTCGTCCAGGATTTGGAAAAAATTTTCCTGTCAACGTCCGCCCGGATTTTTTCAAACAACATCCGGTTAAAAAAACAAAATCAAACACTGCCCGGATTTTTCAAGCGAGACCATGCATTTTTTTACCGCAAAAAACTATCATCTTGTATCGAAACCATGAGATCGGCTGGGGAGATTCGGGAAGTTCTGCGGGAATGCCTGCCGGAAATCCGGGAAAAATATGGCGTAACATCCATTGGCATCTTCGGGTCATATGCCCGCGGGGAGGCCGCCCCACAAAGCGATATCGATATAATTGTCGAATTCGATCGCCCGATTGGATGGGAGCTGGTTGACCTTGCGGATTTCTTAGAGTCACGCCTCCACCACAAGGTTGACCTCGTCATCCAGCGGTCCCTGCATCCGCTCCTCCGCGAGACTATCCTTTCTGAGGTCCAGTACGCATGACCCCCCGGTCCCCTGTATTGTATTTATCCGAGATACTTGCCTCGATGGATAAGATCGAGCGTTACACTGCCGGCATTTCATACGAAGAGTTTATTCACAACGATCAGATGGTGGATGCCGTGGAACGCAATATCGAAAAGATTGGTGAAGCTGCAGCGGCAATCCCGGATTCTATCCGGGACCGGAACCCGGACGTGCCGTGGAAAACCATTGTGGGTTTAAGAAATAAGGTAATTCATCACTATTTTGCCGTAGATCATGAAGTGATCTGGCAGATTGCAACAAAAAATATCCCGGCAACAAAGGGCAGGATTGCTGAAATCCTTAAGGAATATTCCCGGTAACCGGCGCCGGGTTTTTCATATTACCAATCGATTCAAGGATGTCATCGAGATACTGGAGAGCGGTTCTACGCATACACGACCTCGCCGAGAATAAAGGGTTTCAACCGTTTTTTGATCGCACCTTTCATGATGAGATCAACCTTGCGCCCGAAGAGTTCTTCGAGATAGAACTTACAATCCATATAGTTGTCGAATGTCTCTTGTCCCCTGCGGAACGAGACGAGGGCATCCACATCGCTGTCTGGCCGCTCTTCTCCCCGTATGAATGAGCCAAAAATGCCGATGGCTGCAATCCCGAACCGCATCTTCAGTTCAGGCTCGTGCTGACGGAGGAGACTGAGAGCATCCATACTTTTTCGTACGTGAGATTTTGTGCGTTCCTTACTATTAATGCATTGAGGGTACCCGTTTTTATTAAGAGTACTGGTTTTCCACGAGCCCGGCTCACATCTTCCCGGTCTTTGCCGGCAAATTGTCTTTACAACCTTTCCCGTCACGCCACGCAGCGTCCGTTGATCACGGTGCAGAGGCCGCCAACGAGTGCCATTGTTAACACGGGGGACGCCCACGCGGCGGGGGGTGGAGACGCGGAAAGCGTCGTAATCCCCAGGAGCGTCAAATCTCCTTAAGAACATCCGGATAAAAAATGGTAATCAGAAATCGTTCAGAGATTTTCAAATCAAAGTCCGGTTGAAAAATAAAAATCAAAGTCTGACCGGAATTTTTCAAACGGTTCCCGGTATGAAATTTTTCCCCCATCATGGATTTTTTTTGAAAATGCGATCTCAATTCAGATTTTTTTCAGATTTTTCCCGACAAAAAAAGCCATGATAAAAAAATTCAAAATTATTTTCCGGGAAAATTCCCGTTCCCAAAAAAAATTATGGCACTGCGTATGGTGCAGACTCATTCATCCCGAGGAAGTCGACCGCGTTCAACCCGTACTCGACCGGTGCCCGTGACGATGAGTGATAAAATAAACAGATAGATATTGTCAGGCATTTAATTTCTATAAATTGTGACAATTCCGAACGATTGTTCCAGACGATTATTCCAACCGATTATTCCAAAACGGTTTAACGGGAAACTTGTTTTTATTCTGATTCTTATTCTTATTCTGGCAATTGTTGGAACATCGTTCGTAAGTGCAGCACCAATCGATGGTGTCATCGGGTTCCGGTGGAACACGTCGGATTCATCCCCCCGGTTGTACCAGATAGATTCGGAAGGGACGGTAATTCCTAATGGGAGTGCGGCATGGTTCAACACCCACCTGCCGTGGAGTGGCATGAAAACGGTTGTGATAAATGCAACCAATGCCACGCCTGTTCTCTACGGTACGAACAATCGTGGCGATGGACTAGACTTAACCGGCACTTATGGGGATGTCATGGTAGAAATTCCGAAATTTTATACGTGCAGTACCTATGCCAATGGAAATTTCTCGTACTGGATTTCGCCCACTGCACAAGATGCCCTCCATTATACTGTAGCGCCGATGTTTAACCAGCGGGGTACCGGAACCGATGCGGGCACAGCAGCGCCCTACTATTACGTAGGAAGATACGATGCGAATGATGGTGGCTCATCAAAACTTCAAAGTGCAACGGGGAAATCACCATTAGGATCTTAAACTATCGGGACTTTTCGAACCTATGCTGGAAATAAAGGTGCCGGGTGGGGTATAACCAACATCTGGACGTTATCAGCGTTACGGCAACTGTTCTATACCGAAATGGTTACCTTAGACAGCCAGACCGCATGGACGGGATCGAGAGGAGTTGTTGATTTCATTGATACTGATCCTGCCGTAAACAGTGGGGCAAACGGTATTGACGCAGCAATCTACACAATTAATGCTACGGGTAACGGGACGGGTCTCTATGGTAAAACTCCTATATCCTATCGGGGTATTGAAAACCTGTGGGGCAATGTCTGGCAGTTCCAGGACGGGGTTACTGCTACAACTACGGGTACGAATGTAATCAACGCTACCGGATTGGGACTGACCGGTCAGAGTATAACATTTCAGATTCCAATGAATGCAAACGACGTTCAATCTGTCGGAGCACTTCCCTCTGCAACTGGAGATAGCTACCAAACGAATTGGACTAATACGGATGTTGCCCGACCATTATTCCTGCCATCAGCATATGTTGGAGGTTCTGAAACCACCTATTTATCGGATTATTATTGGAAAACGAATAGCGTGGATGCAGCCACTCCGAATATTCTGTTTTCGGGGGGTCCCTGGTATGATGCTGGGAGGGCGGGGATCGGAGCTCTGGTTGCGGATAACGTTGCGTCGTTTTCGCATGCGGCTATTGGCGCCCGCCTTGAGTTCAGATTCAGCGCACCGGTTGCCGGTTTCAGTTCCAAAAACATATCAGCAGCAACCAACACAACCTCTCAGGGCTGGGCGGGTGTTGCACCGTTTACGATGGTGTTCAACGATACGTCCACCAACACGCCAACGTCATGGAAATGGGGACGGAATAACCTGACCGTTACCGCATGGGAACAGTTCAGCACAACCAATAATGCCACACAGACATTTGTCCCGGGGAACTGGTCGGTCAACTTGACCGCAACGAACGGCGGCGGCTCCAGCATATCCGGAATTACGTGGGTGAATGTGAGTGCAGGAACTCTCCCGACCTTCACCAGCATCACTCCAAATTCCGGCACGACAGCAGGCGGCACTACTGTAACCATAACCGGGACGAACCTCTTAGGAGCAACCGGAGTAACCTTTGGCGGTACAGCGGCAACATCGTACACGGTCGACAGTGCCACCCAGATCACCGCAGTCACGCCCGCCAAGTCAGCAGGGGCCGTAAACGTTGTTGTCACCATCCCAGATGGAACCGCAACCGGGGCTGGCGCATATACTTATGCAGCCCCCGCCCCGGCCCCGACACCTGACGGAGGTAGCGATGGCTTCGGCCCGGCAGCACCGGTAGTACCCGCAAAATCCAGTACCAGCGATGTAAATGTTGGCGGGAATTCCGCCGTCACGCATGTTGCGATTACCGGCACCGGGATCTCCGATGCCATTGTAACCAGTACGGTAGTCTCCGGGCCGGGACAGAACACTGCGCCACCGACCCAATTCGTCTATGAATATGTGGATATCACACCGGCACGGTACACCACCATTGACGAAGCGGTCATCTCATTCACGGTACCGGTCGCGTGGCTGACGGAACACCAACTCACTCCGCAGAATGTCGTCATGTATCATCTGGTGGGACAAACATGGGTTGCACTCCCCACAACGCTGGTCAATGTGGTGAACGAAGCCGCATATTATACCGCAGTAGGCCCCGGATTCTCGCGGTTTGCGATCACCGGACAGGCCGGTGTCACATCCGGTACACCGCTGGCAACACTTACGCCGGCAGGGCAGACCTATGGCGATCTGTCACCGGCAACAGCTGCCAAAACCCCCATACCCGCTGCCGTTACCATCAGACCCGAAACAACGCAGACCACAGCCATACCGGCGGCCTCTCAACCGGCACCCGCTCTCCCGCTTCAGACCCTCGCGATTGTCGGGGGGATCGTTGTGGTGCTTGTCACGGGAGGTTTTCTGATCCGGCGCTGGTGGATCCGGCGGCAGAACCCGGCGCTGTTCCGGGAGAACGACTGACAGGTACCAGACGGGTGTCGGAGGAAGCAGCTTCCTCCGGTACGATCGCGGCAAATTTTTTTCTTGCAGGTTCCGGATAAATTTTCTTGTTAAAGACTTCCGGGATTTTTTCAATCGAACTCAGGCAGAAAAATAATTCAAAGCTCAATTCAATTATAATTTAAAAAATTTTACGAAGGTTTCAGGAAATTGTTTCAAGGGCGGGTTGCCGAAGCCCCGCATGGATCCCCCGGACTCCCTCATTTCCTCGCTTCTTCGCTTTTGATAATATGCCGGATCTCTTTTTTGAGGCCGGGAAGTTTGTTGGCAGCATTGTCCCAGAGGATCGTATCTTTGATACCGAAATAAACGTGAGTGAGAACGTCTCGGAACCCGGCAATCTTCTTCCAGTCCGTATCAGGATATCGCTCCTTGAGATCGTCCGGGAGTTTCTTAATGGCTTCGCCAATCACCTGAAAATTCTTCGCAGGATATCCCGGCGGTATCCTCTTCAATATTACCGATCGATTCAAGGATGTCATCGAGATACTGGAGTGCGGCTCTACGCATACACGACCTCCCCGAGAATATAGGGTTTCAACCGTTTTTTGATCGCACCTTTCATGATGAGATCAACCTTGCGCCCGAAGAGATCTTCGAGATAGAACTTACAATCCATATAGTTGTCGAATGTCTCTTGACCCCTGCGGAAGGATACGAGGACATCCACATCGCTGTCTGCCCGCTCTTCTCCCCGTATGAATGAGCCAAAAATGCCGATGGCTGCAATCCCGAACCGCTTCTTCAGTTCAGGTTCGTGCTGACGGAGGAGACTGAGTGCATCCATACTTTTTCGTACGTGAGAGTTTGTATGTTCCTTACTATTAATGCATTGACGGATCCTTGTTTTTACCAGGAATACCGGTTTTTTCCGCGCCCGGATCACTTCATCCGGACCTTTGCCGCAATCGTCCCGGATAATTCTCAAACGTGATCCGGTAAAAAAATAAAAATCAAAGTCTGCTGAAAATAAAAAAAAATTCCCGGAAAACTTTTGCCGGGGGAAACCGGTGCGATGAAAAAAATTTCAGCGAGACCCGTATCGACCGGCAGAACCCGGCACCGCTCACCGCGGATGGAATTGCCGGACGATTGGGCAGATGCAAAGCGATCCGGCTTGACAACCCCAAGAACCCGTCTTCCCACCAAAAGAATAAGTGATTCCGCAGGATACTACACAATAACTCAGAACCTTTGGCAGTCGCACTTCCTGAGGAATCGGAGCTGATCCCCTCTATGATTTTGCCAGCTGACAGAAAAAACCGGAACCTGCCGAATCTGAAGAGGGAACTCTGCGTTCTGGCAATCCTGTTCCTGGTTGCCGCACTCTGCTGCCCTGCCG
>Ga0074195_1003679_pt1 | contig 13947 bp, 20 predicted proteins | sample EPASupsiteHSE623_FD_64525 | JGI IMG/M metagenome (GOLD analysis project Ga0074195, IMG submission 64525) | Bioremediated contaminated groundwater from EPA Superfund site, New Mexico - Sample HSE6-23 | ecosystem: Environmental > Aquatic > Deep subsurface > Groundwater > Contaminated ...
TATATGAAAACAATCGTGTTTATGCGTTAAAGAAACCGAAATTATGCAGCATAAAAACGAAGATTATGCGTTAAAGACAACTTGTTTATGCATTAATATGAAGTCGTCTATGTACTTGCCCGGAAATTCTGATTAACCAGGTCGCTTCCGGTTCCGGATAATGTTCAATGTTATTTGGCAGGTAATATCTCCCAAACAGCCGGATACACCGAGTTCATGGAAGTACCTTGTCCGCATATATGTAGGAATGTTTCAGGTATATGAAAACATTCTTTCATCTGGAACATGATCGCCTACATGATCGGGAACATGATCGGCAGTACAGCGTAACCTGAATAATTTTACTAAATCACTTGCCAGTAGCCGGTTTTTGCATTTCCTACAGGAAGAGTTTCCTTTTCTTTTTAAGTTCTGCGATAAGGCGTTCACAATGACGTTTACTGACCTTTAAAGTTTTCGCAATGTTTTATTGTTGACAAGTCCTTATTCTGGCGAATGAGATTTATCAGTTGTGATTCAAGATCACCGACATCACCGACATTATCACCGACATCACCGACACGACTCCTGCTTTAGAAGGGTTCGCGTTTTCTCAAACCGGATAATGCTCGACGTTTTAGCGTCACGGTCAATACTTCACTTCCTAATTGGTGGATAGCTGTTCCTGATGATCTTTCAGGAACACGATACTCTATTTTATTTTTATTTATCCTTGAAGATAAATAACGATACCTTATTGATTTATAACATCAAACCTGTCTTTATTTCTTTATTTATTTTCTACTTATTTTTTTTTGTGGCGGAAAACGTTAAAGACAACTTGCTAAAGCCTTAATCAGAAACCTTTAAAGCCTTAATAAATCCATGTCAAAGCCTTAACCCGGAAGTTGCTTATATATTTGCCCGGAATTTCTGTCGAGCCAGGTCGCTTCCGGTTCCGGATGGTGATTTCTGCCATCGTTGATGTATTCCAAATACGAGCCGACTATATCCCCTTAAACCAGTGCCGAAGAAACTGCCGGCATCGCTATAGGTTCGCTGTAACGATACTGTAGGTATACTCAGAAAGTCGGATGGGATCACACTAACGTTGGTGTGAGGTATATGAGACAGTTTCCTGCCTGCTCCAAGCGGGTTCAGAACAGCTCAGAGGGGTCTGACAAGAGGAACTCCTCCAGAGGAATTCCGCTTGTTCCCACGGTGTACATGGCTGCCGGATGATACATGCTGTCAAAAACCGCAAGGCCCTGGTTAAAACCGTCGCTTCCCGTCTTTACTTCAATGGCGATGAGCTGACCGCCTCTTTCCAGAATATAATCAACTTCCTTACTGCTTTCGTTCCAATAATTGAGGTTAAATTTACCTTCAAACGAAGCATTTAGCAGATGTGTCCCGACAGCGGATTCAGCGAGTCGGCCCCATTTCTTGTGATCCTGACGGGTTAACCTGAAGGAATCACTGAGTTGTGCAGTGATCAGGGCATTGTTAAATACCTGGAATTTTGGTTTTGAGGAGCGTTTGCGAATCACGCTTCCCGCGTACTTTTCCAATCCTGTCAAAAGGCCGGCACCCTCCAATAGTTTCAAATAGTGCGACAATGTGGTCAAATTGCCTTTCTCCTGCAGGTCCTCCTGGAGTTTATTCAGGGAAACAATCTGGGATGAGTAGGTACATCCGATTTCGAAAAGCCGTTTTAGCAGGGCGGGTTTATCCACTCGGGTAAGCATCAGCACATCCCTGGAGACACTTGTTTCAATGAGCGAATCTTTGATGTAACTCTTCCAACGCCCCTCGTCCGTAACCAGGCGGGCAGCTCCCGGGTATCCCCCAAACCAGATGTACTGCTCCACGTCCCACCCGAAGGCATCGTGCATTTCCCTGTAACTCCAGTGCGGAATATGCAGTGTTTCGAACCTGCCGGCCAGGGACTCTGTCAATCCTTTTTGAATGAGCAGCCTGGAAGATCCCAGCAAAACCACTTTGATGTTGACTTCGTTTAACGTGTCTGCATCCCACTCTCTCTTCACTGTTTCACTCCAGTTTTCCACTTTCTGGATCTCGTCAACGGCAAGCAGGAACTCTTGTGATCCTGATGCTTTCAGTTTCGCGCGCGCCTCACTCCATATTGTTCGCAGCCAGGTCGGCCCGACTGCAGCCACATCATCGGCGCTCACCAACATAAAGGGAAAGCTGAGCTTTTTTGTGAGCTGTGCCATCATCGTTGTTTTTCCCACCTGGCGCGGTCCGGATATCACCAGAATGAAGGATCGAGGCTCATTGATTCTGCCTGTAATTACTTGAAGATGCGATCGTTCAAACATATCTGAAAAATATTTAGATTCTATGAATAAAATATTTAGGTAAAGATAATAAAATATTTACCGGATATCTCAGGGTAAAGTCGACGGTTTCGGAAGGTGTGGAATTTGCAGTAGTGATTTACAAACCGGAAAAGCCATCTCCGGCTTTATTGCTTTCGCACGGATGGCATCAGTCGGTCATGCCTCCCTCGCGGGGAGAGAACTGATTGTTGCGGGCTACGTGGTAACGAAACACAAATAATAATCGAGGGATTCCGAATCCGGAATTTCTGATCTATAGATGGTGTCAATTCGCCATATGATTTGGATTTCATCAAAAAAAAAATTCATACCTTTGCAATGTCAATGCCCAAAGGGTAAAGGACATGGCAGTTGGTGACAAGTACACCTCGTTCGTATTGCCTTAAGATACGTTCCTCACTCGCGAAGTGAGGTTTTTTTTTGCCGTCACTTTGCTTTATATAAATTATACCAGCGTTTATACATTGGCCTTTCCAGAGCATCAACCGAAAAAGAGGTGATTAAAATTAAACCATTCGTCAACAGAAATTTACAGTATGATCTTATTGAGCAGTTTTATTGAGCATTCTGGCGTTATTTAACAGCTTTTGCTCAATAGCATATCTCCTCCATTTACAGTCACCCTGATAAAAAAGACGTTTATTATCAATCATTGCTTTTATTCCTGGCGATGAAAGATATATTTATCAATAAAGCAAAAGTTATCGAATAACCATCAAATAAATAAACATCTCCAAACCGGATGATGCGTTGAGCGCTCACGAAAAAAATACTGTTCGGGATCACACTAACGCCGCATGAAGCCTTACTCATTAGTGCGGGTGTCAGATCATGGCCAATTTTTTATAAAAATCCGGTTGAATATTCCTACTTTTACTGCATACAGGTACAGTGACATTTATGAACAGCACGCCTATAAAATTTACAGAAAAAGACTTTGACGATACCAGCAAGGTCGCAGAGTTATGAAGAGTTTTATCGAATGCTTTGAAACAATTCAACACGAAACCCACTAAGAGAAGACGCTTATGGCAAGCAGGTTTGACAAAAATTTCACGGAGCGCGGCTACACGATGAGCTATCTCACAATGCCTGACACCGTTTATTACAAAAGCCATGTGCTTCAGTTCCTGATCGAAATAAAAGGCATTACACCCCGTATCTGGCGAAGGATCCAGGTCCCGTCCAATTATAACTTCTGGGATCTGCACGTAGCTATTCAGGATGCCCTGGGTTGGTGGGATTCCCATTTGCATCATTTTGAAATAAAAGGTAAAGGAAAAAGAAAGATTGAGCGGATAGGCATCCCTGATTTTTCAGGATCGGGTGATCTGCCCGAAGTTTTTCCGGGCTGGGAAATCCTGGCTACGACTTACTTCAATGATTACGGTATTCAGGCCACGTATGAATACGATTATGGCGATGGCTGGCTCCACAATGTGATGCTGGAAGGTTATCTGTACAGAAATCCCAAAATTAAATATCCGCTGTGTACCGGAGGAGAAAGAGCATGCCCGCCTGAAGACTGCGGAGGGATTCCTGGTTATGAAAATGTTCTGGCGGCTTTAGCAGATCCGGAACATGAGGAACACGAAGAAATGAGGATCTGGGTGGGGGAAGAATGGGAACCTGAAAAATTCAATCCCGCTAAAGTGACGTTTGACGATCCCTACAAACGTTGGTTCCAGGGCTTCCTGGAAAAATAAATTTTTCAGTGGGTTTAGATTTGCTTTAGACGACTTAGACGCTTTTTTAGAGGTGTTCCAGACAATTAATAGCGACAGTAGAACGTGTTCCAATTAAATTCTTCAAATACATGGAAGGAACATCTGGTCTTTACGAGATCAGGGTTGAGGTTGGAAGTGATATTTACGGGGTCTTCAGTTTTTTTGATAAAGGGCATCTTATCATCCTGATAAACGGGTTTCAAAAGAAAACCCAAAAGACCCCCAAAAGTGAGATAGAATTAGCGGAAAAATTAAAGAAAGAGTACTTCAATGAAACGAACATGTTGCACGACAACGCAAACACCAATGAAAATAATTTTCAGCAACATGGGAGTTCCATCAGACAATTAAAAAACAAATCATTTACTGATGAAAAAGCAGGAAAATAAGAATCTGACGTCTTTTGCGGATCACCTGGATCTGCAATATAAGAAACGAGGGACTAAGGAGCGAGAAGAATTCGAAGAAGGCTTTGAAGCTTTTAAAATAGGAGCTATGCTTCAGGGACTCCGGAAGGAGCAAGGAATGACACAAGAGCAGTTGGCGCAAAAATGCGGGACGACCAAGACATACATTTCCCGGATTGAAAACGATGCATCAGATGTAAGGCTTTCCACTCTAATGCGGATAATCAGACAGGGATTTGGAAAGCGTTGAAAAATGAGTGTTGAAAAATAAAGGCACATGGAGGTAATCGAATAGCCCGCCCTGCCAGCACCGCAAGCGCTGACAGGGCGAGGCTTTCACGCCACTGTATCGCGACAGGAACTTGCTTATCGTAACTGTCTGACGTTCATCGAATGAATATGTCATAAACGCCAAATAAAATGTGTCAAGCATCATACTTCTTTTTATAAATAATGGTAATTTTACTCCTGATTGCTAAACAACTAACAAAAACCAAAATCAATGGACCGCTTTTCGGATCGCTGCGCTTCCCTGGGAACACACTCTCAAATCCGGGGAAATTTGTTTCAACCCGACTCAGCCACGTATCTCTCGAACGGCAAACTTGACTTCTTAGGCCACGACGATACAGAAAACGTAAGTCTCACCCACGGCAACATAACCAGCTATTAGCGGTCAGGCTAAAAAAAGACACCAATGAACATTTCGTGGGACATAACAGATAAAGATATTCAGAACATAAAGAAAGTTCTGATTGAAAATGAAAACCCTTTTCTCATTAATCGCAGAAAACGGAATGTTCAGAGACAAAATATTGTGATTAATGAAGATGCAGTTATCAAAACAATGATTGCATGTCTGTTGACTTCACAACAGAGGTCGGGTCCAAATTCAGCCGTTGGACGATTCTTAAGCAAAGAACCTTTTCACATAACGTTTGAAAGTATTTCCAATGTTGACGATGATATCGAGGATTATTTAAAGCAGGAACTCAAGAAAAACGACTTAACAAGATACGTAAATAGAATAAGTCGTTTTTTTGCATCAAATATCAAGAAAATTCGCAAAGACAATTGGTCAATTATTAAAAAATTAGAAAGTCTCAAGTATATAGACTCCAAAGAGGAGGAAAGAAAGATTGCGGATAAATTGAATAATGATTATGATGGATTCGGGCCAAAACAAGCAAGAAACTTCCTTCAATCGCTTGGACTTACTCGGTATGAAATACCCATTGATTCAAGAATTACAAATTGGTTGAATACTTTTGGTTTTCCTGTGTCACTATCGTCGTCATCCCTTGGAGACAAAGGATATTATCATTTTGTCTCGGACGGAATACAAGAGTTGTGCAGACAAGCTGAAATATATCCTTGCATTCTGGACGCAGCAATTTTTTCAAGTTTTGATAATGGAGCATGGACAGACGAAAACGCGATATTTTGATTATGTGTAATTCTTTCCAATAATACCGGATAAACCTTCACCAAAAGTGACGAAGAACCAACTTGGTCCGTGTTATCCAGTTGTACCTGCCAATCCCTCCGGTAAGTCCTTTTATTCCGCGTTGTTGATGATAAGGATCGACACTGGCAAAATTAGATAAACGCATAGCAACAGCGTTGGCCGAATGGTTTATAATTTCGGCCAATCTGATGATCTCCGGTGGCCGTGAATACATTTCGCCGAACGGCAACTTCAGGTAAAGATTTAAGGCAAGAACAAGTTCTTCCCTCGTCCAGGGTTTGTTTTCCATAGTCAGTTTCAAAAGGCCGAATAAAATTATTGTGTATCTGGCCAATCTTAACATTTCTGGAATCGCGATAGACCTTATTTAGAACAATTCTTATCCTATGTTTGAAACATATTATCATGATAATCTGTAATTTTCGACAATCATTTAAGTAAATTAGAAATGAACAATAACGACATTGATGTAAATGAAAATATCAGCAAAATAGGCCATAGGTTATCCATTCATGAATTTATGGTTGATATTTTGGGAGGTTTATTTCCTGGCGTATTATTCATTCTTGGATTATTAATGGCAATTGTACCTCCTTTGCTTTCTCTGTCTGTATTTGGACAAGAAGCTAATGTGTGGGACTTATTAATTAATTTCATAAACTCAACCAAAGATACACCTGGCTCAATCTGGTTTGTTTCTTCTTTTTGCTCTTTTAGGGTATGTCGTAGGTCATATCTTTTATAGAAGAGATATAAAAGAACCTGATAAATACAGCTTTAATATTCTCAAAAAAGAAATTGAAAAGAAGCTTGAAAAGCCAATAGATACCGAAGAATTAGATAAATTATTGAAAGAGAATATAGCATGTTCTACTGTCGATAATTGTGAGTTTCCTTACCCGTTTTATTCCGATTATTTAAGGAAAAGGAAGCTTGACCATCTTATAAAACTCGCTTGTTGGTGTGAGGAAAATGACGAAAACAGAGAAAAGCGCAGCAAAACATATATCAATATCCTAAAAATACGTTTACAATACTTTTTCCCGGACAAATGCAATGTGATCATAAAAAATGAAGGACATGTGAGGTTGGCTTCATCAACTTGGTACGTTTCTCATATTCTTAGAGGCTTTGCTGTTTTAGGGATCTGCATTGTATTAATTACTTTAGCATTGAATATCCATAAAGCCAATTTATTTTATATTTTAAGTTATATACCGGTAATCATGAGCCCCGTTACAGTTTTATACATGTCGATCTACTTTTTGAAAAATATTAGTAAATTTATTCATTATCAAAGACTACGAGAAATTTTCTATGTTTTGGAAACAACATATACCGCATTTCAAACCCAAGAGGATAATAAACTTTATCCCATAGTAGATAAAATCATTCCTGGAAAATGAATTGGCTAATGACTACAGCTTAGTTTAATTATGCCAACCAAAGCTTTTCAGGCTCGCTATGCCTTATAAAACGGACGTCAGGAAATCATCATCGATCGTCTGAAGCCTTTTTTGTTTAACTGAAATTTGGTAGTTAATAACTGCCAAATTGCCGGATACCCAAGAAAAAATTAGCACCATGACCAGTAACACAATGCGATCGCTCCCTTTTTTTCAAAGTATGTCTTTAAAAGAGCTGCGTAGTCAGAAAAAACAGGATTAGCCAGTCTATATTCATAGTGCCTGAAGAAAGGGAAGATTGGTCTTTCTAATTTGTTCAGTTCAGCCGCAATGGGAAGTTCCGCATTGGGATACAGATTCATGGCAGACATCATCTGCTTCCTGTTAACAGGAAGTTATAAAGCCGCTGGGCCGTAACTAATACAGGGAGGGTTCTTTTCGGATCTGCTTTGTCAAACTCCTCTATTCTTTTATGCAGAAATTCTTCAGCGATTTTCTCCCAATCTTTATTGCGCCCTGTCTCCAGCTTCTGATATTCAGTAATTAAATTCCGGACATAAATATCTTCCATGTGAAGGCCTATTAAATTCAGGTTTGCAACAATATCCCTGAAATACCGGTCGTCCTTCCCGATGCCAAATACATATTCGAGGTCAGCTTGTTTTCCGTTATCTGAGTTATTGGACGGATCACATCCCAAAACAAAAGCTTTGAATTTTTTAGGAAAACAACAAAAGTGTTTAGGGTTCATCGGTCTGATTTTTATGGGTATTGTTTAAAGGTACGTTCTCTTTTGGTCAGTCTTCTGAAATTCTTAAGCGTTATGTGAATGCTCATTGACATATCTGTCTTGACATTCTCAGATAATATTACAACATTTTCTTGTAGGTGACATAACCTGGAATCACTTTTTCTTTCCGGATGAAGCGATAAAAGATTCAGGATCAGTACTGACTTTGATCATGCGTTGGAGAATATCTGCTTCGGCGGTTCAGCCATTTTTGCCTCGTTCACCGGGCCTTCTGCTGAGATTACTGCATAAGAGACCGTGAAACTCTGCAATTTACACTGTCCTATATATTATTAGTTATCAAGCAACTAAATTGGTGATGTATATGAAAGTAAACTTGTCCGCGTATATGGAGGAGAACTTGTCGATGTATATGGCGGCAAAGCTTTCGATGTATATGGCGGAGAAAGTTTCCACATATATGGAAACAATCGTGTTTATGCGTTAAAGAAACCGAAATTATGCAGCATAAAAACGAAGATTATGCGTTAAAGACAACTTGTTTATGCATTAATGACCAGCTTCCTGTAACATATAGGACTTGCTTCTCTCAGCGAATTATCTTCCAGTGACCTGCTTTTCTGGACCCTACCCGGATAAGAACTCCTTCTTTTTTCATTTGCCTGATGTGATACTCTACTCCCTTATAGGTAATATCCAAAATTTCAGCTAACTGTGATACCGTTATCTGCCCATTTACTTTTAGAATCTCTTCAATTTTTTCTCTTGTTTTATCACCTAGTTTATCACCTAGTTTATCTCCCTCTGCGATTCTTCTTTAATAGACTCCCTATCAACGGCTCCAACGGGACGATGAAGCTTAACTGTGAACATCCCTTCGGTCGTATACTCGGGTAATGGCAATCCCGCTTCCCGCATCAGGTCATTCATCCGGATAATGTCTGAGCCTACTTGCTCAACCAACTGCATGCGGGCAAAAAGTCCAAAGATCACCGGATTTCTTGAATGGCTTCGCTTTCCAAAATCGGCAGGTTTGATCGCACTGACTAATCCGCCGGGATTAGATATTTCTACCCGATCATAACTGTCTCAAAAAAAGCTCTGCAATCGGGTAAACTGCCCCACCATAAAATAGAAACAGCTTTCCAGTCCGTTCAGATTACCACTAATGTTAGTGAGAGTATCAATACAACATTGTATAGGGTGTCGATATAACGTTGTTGTGAGTGTCTATACAACGTTGTAGTGGGGGTCGCAATAACGTTGTTGAAGGTGTCTCAATAACGTTGTTGCGATGGTCTCTACAAACTGGTGAGAAAATGAGCCAGGATGATCTATCGGGAAACAAGCCCAACCATGCTGCTGAAAAATTTAATTTTCTACCTTTAAGTGATTAAAACTTCAACCAGCGGGCTATGCCGGATCTCATTAAACAACTAACCTCACTTCGCCAGGGAATCACGCCATACGGACCGGCGCCGCATAAACCGGCTCTGCTATTGGCCGTTATTGACGGGTTCAGAAAAGGATTCTTGTCTTCCCCGGAAATTGACATCAACATGGAGCTGATGACCGCCTTCCGTAATATCTGGGACATGCTGGTGGATACAAAACATGTCCCGAATTTCTCCTTGCCGTTTTTTCACCTGGGCAGCGAACCTTCGGGAATATGGAAACTAATCCCTTTCACCGGAAAGACAATTCCGGTAACGAAAAGCAATTCGATTAAAAGCTTTCGTGCACTCCGGGAGACAGTCGCTTTTGCGGCACTTTCGGACGAGTTATTCCAGGCTCTCAGCGATTCATCTCAGCGAAACGAGCTTGAGCATACCATCCTGCAGCGCTATTTCCAGGACAAAGCTTCGAATCTTGCCCGGCCATACCGGTTGTGGTCTGATTGTCTGAAAGAGGAGATCCTTTATGATCCGGCCGAAAACTATGCCCGCAAAGTAGCCGGGCGGCTGGAGCAAATGACTCTGCCCGAACGTGAGGAAGAAATCACGCTGAGAAGCTATATTTTCAAGACAGCAGTCCTCGATTTATACGATCATCGATGCTCGGTAAGCGGATTAAAAATTGAGCTGCCGGATCCCGTTCGCAGCATTTCAATGGTCGATGCCTGCCATATTATTCCGTTCGCAGAGTCGTTCGACGATACGATCACAAATGGCCTGGCGTTGACTCCTACATTTCATCGGGCATTTGACCGGGGATTGCTTTTCATTTCGGACGATTACCGGATAATGATTCATCGGCAATTGAAAGATTATTCGCCTGACGGAGGCATCCGGAAGTTTGAAGGGCAACAGCTTTTACTTCCCCGCAACGAACAATTTCACCCGTCGAAGGAAAGGCTCCGGAAACATGTAATGCGGTTTGAACGATGAAAATCTTTGATGAAAATACCGAGTTTTAGCTCGGGTAATAGCAAATTTTGCACAGATAGTAGATAAAAAATCTATTATCTGTGTAGAATTTACTACTTTTGAACAGATCTTTAAGTAACGAGCCGATGAATAAGCTGGAACAATTTGGAATTATCCCGGTAGACTTTGCAACTTTGGCTTCAATCTTCAGTGATTACCGGTTTCCCAAAGATAAGATTGCGGGTTTGGAAAAAAGCGGGGATCTGATCCGTTTAAAAAAGGGAACATATATCGTCTCTCCGAAAGTACATAATCAGCATATTTCGAAAGAATTGATTGCCAATCACCTTTATGGCCCGTCGTATGTTTCATTTGAAAGTGCTCTATCTTTCTACGGACTTATTCCTGAACGCGTTTATAACATCCATTCAATGACGATCAAACGGGCGAGGACATTCCCAACACCTATCGGAACCTTTGAATATACAACAGCTGAAAAAAGATATTTTGAAATCGGAATACACCAAAAAATTATTGAAGCCCGGTATGCCTGGCTCATTGCATCTCCCGAAAAGGCCTTATGCGATATCATTGTTGCTACTCCCCTGTTAAGAATTCAATCTGTTAAAGCCTTGCAAACGTTTCTCGAAGAGGATATGAGAGTCGACTTATCAATGATTAAAAATTTTGATGCAGAAATTGTCAGAAGATGCATGGCGTGTGGTAAGAAAAAAACAGCGTTCACTCAACTATACAAATTTTTCCGGCAATGAGTATATTCGATCAAATGCTCGCCCGTTACGAGATTAAGACCAATGATGATTACATCAACGCCCAGCATGAAGTCATGCAGCAGATTGCCCTTGCCGGGCTCTACCGAGGTGGTTTTTTTAATAAAGCCGCATTTTACGGGGGAACATGCCTTCGGATATTTTACGGGTCACAACGCTTTTCAGAAGACATGGACTTCTCATTGTTACAACCCGAAGCAAATTTTCACCTCGAAAACTACTTCGGGGCAGTAGTCAATGAGTTTAAAGCGCTTGGACGGGATGTGATCATCAGCAAAAAGCAAAAGAAAAGCCAGACAAACGTAGAATCTGCATTTTTAAAGGACGATACAGCCATTTATCATCTTCAATTCCGGACCGAACGTCAGATAAAAATTAAGATTGAGGTGGATATCATTCCTCCATCAGGATTTACTACTGAAAACAAACTATTGTTACTTCCTTTTTCATTTATGACTCGTTGTTATACTTTGCCAGATCTGTATGCCGGAAAAATGCATGCATTTCTTTTTCGTACCTGGAAGAACCGGGTTAAAGGACGCGATTGGTATGATTTTGAGTGGTATGTCCGAAATGCAATTGCCCTAAATTTCGAACATTTCCGCCAAAGAACGATACAGTTTGGATCTTTAGTTCAGGAATTAACCCAGCAAGACTTCAGAAAGCTGCTCAAAGCGAAGATCTCAAAAACGAATATTGACCAGGTAAAAGCAGATGTCCGGCCATTTATTAAAAATCCCGGAGAACTGGACATTTGGACAGCAGAATATTTCATTCAGATGGTAGACATGATTCGCTATAAATAATAATCGAGCGGTTCCGGAACCGGAATTTCTGATCTAACTTTGCTTTGTATAAATTATACCATCTATTACTTTATAACGCTCGTCTATATTTCTCTGACTTTAATCATCTTTCTGAATACCAGATAAATTATCAAATAACCGTCAAATAAGTATATTGCTGTTTTTCAGCTATATACTATCTACATTCGCGAAGTTTGTCTGCTCGCATCAAATAAGATCACGCACGATTCGGAATACAAATCATTCAAACCTGCAGCATATAGCGGCAAAGTTCTCCACGCATATGGCGGAGAATGTCTCCAAGCCTTAAAGACAACTTGTCAAAGCCTTAACCAGGAAGTTGTTTATGTACCAGCCCGGAATTTCTGTTGAGCCAGGTCGGTTCCGGTTCCGGATGGTGATTCCGGCCGTCGTTGATGAATTCTAAATTCGAGCCTGCTTTATGCCCGTATACCAATGCCGGGGAAATTTGGCAGGTATAATTTTCAGATTGATATATGTTCACTAACATATTCCTAAAAAACAAACATGACTTATGTATAATTATATTCGCACATAGGCTCCAAAAATTCGTACCTGGCGTATTTTTGCGTCCTGGCAGAGTGTGGGTTGCGTAATAAAACTAATTATAAATTGAAAGTTAATCCTTTCGCAGGGATTGGTTTTGGTTGGTATAACGGAATGGAAGCCCGTCAGGCTTTCTGGGATCTGAATGGGGAGATAATACCTGTTATAATTTATCCGGAAGAATCTCGTTTCAGTGGCATCATGCCCCGTGCGGGCGTGAGATTTTTTAGACATCTAAATGTTACCCTCGACTATCTGATAGCCAGTAAATACAATCGTCACGCCCGAATTGGGATTGGATTCTATTTCTAACTGACGAGAAGAGAAGACCGGCACAGAACTTCCATTTTTTGCCATCTCGGCCCAAATTATAGGGAAACCTGTTGCTTTTCCTTCGGCCAGGTTTAATTCCTTCAGAAAATCCCCGATCATGCGGTCATAATCTTTAATTTGGCAGCAAGTTGTTATTGCTGCCGTAAATTTGAAACCGAACTTAAATAATCCATAAAAGCTTTCTTTTTTCTTCTTCTGTCTGCATATCGAATCATACGATTCTCGTTGACAGTATATTTATCCATAGCTTCCTGAAAAATAGTTCTCATTTCAGAACCTTGTTGAGCAGAAAGAATTACATCATCACAAAACACGTCAACCAACATTTTTTCTAATGTTGTTGTATTTAATCCTTCAATTTTTTGAATGGGTGCTTCTGTTACCAATGGTTTAACAATAAGGGTCTCTTTTTCGTCTGGAAGATACTTCTCAATTAAATCTTTTGTTGGGTCTATAAATACTGAATACTTTGCCTCCTTTAAAAAGAAGAAAACAGATTGAGTGGCATCCTTTTCAACTTCAATCAAAATATAAAATCTACCTGGCTGATGAACCATAAATTCATTGAAAGAGGATGTATTCCACAAACATATATCTAAAAAAGGAAATTCCTTTTTCAACTTTGAGCCCATTGTTTTAAGGTTGTTGTTAATTTCAGGAATAAAAAATTTACTATTGCCCAATGTAAATTTCCCTCTTCCGATTCTGGTTAAAACACCCATTTGAACCAAAGCATAAATTCTCCAGTTTATTGTTGTAGTTTTTAATTCTGGCTCATTAATTCTATAGAACTTAACAATATCATTAGTATTTAAAGATTGTACATCTTTAAACTCTTTAATTAATTCTTCAATATTTAGTTTCTCAGTTGCGATAGCTACTATTTTAAAAAAACAAATATAATAAAAAACTATAAAATGGCAGCAAACAAGAAATGCTGCCGAAATATTGATGAGTATGGCCTTGTCGGTTCATCCGGCGCC
>Ga0074195_1003680_pt1 | contig 13930 bp, 12 predicted proteins | sample EPASupsiteHSE623_FD_64525 | JGI IMG/M metagenome (GOLD analysis project Ga0074195, IMG submission 64525) | Bioremediated contaminated groundwater from EPA Superfund site, New Mexico - Sample HSE6-23 | ecosystem: Environmental > Aquatic > Deep subsurface > Groundwater > Contaminated ...
TGGAGACGAGGGAGGGTCGGGGCGGGACGATGGTGTGGCCCAGCGCGGCGGCCAAGGCGTAGCCATCGCCCGTGCTTCCGGTACGGGGGTAGGAGGCGCAGCCCGTGGCGATGAGGACGGCGGGGGCGATATAGTCGGCCTGGACGAGGAAGCCTTCAGGCCCGGCGCGCTCGATGCTATGGACGCCTTCGCCTGTTTTAATTTCCACGCCGAGTCGCTTGGCTTCGTCGACGAGGGCATTGTGTATGGAGGCGGCGCGGCGGTCCTTGGGGAATACCTTGCCGTTCTCCTCGGTTTCGAATTCAACGCCGCGATCGCGGAACCAGTCGAGGAGCTCCTCGTTGGTGAAGCCGAAAAGGGCGGGTTTGAGGAATCGGGCCGCGGCCTCAGGTCTCGCGCCGCCGCCGTAATGGTCAAGAAAATCAGCCATTTCCCCCGCGTGGGTGATATTGCATTGGCCTGAACCGGAAAGAAGAAGCTTACGTCCCGTCCATTCCCGCTTTTCGAGAAGGAGGATGCCGGGCGCGCTGGCCACGGGCGGCGCGTTCGCCGCGGCGAGCGTGCGAGCCGAAGCTTCCGCGAGCCGGATGGCCGCGAAGAGGCCGGCCGGCCCGCCGCCGATGATGATCGCTCCATAGTCGGGAAGATTTTTCATCATGCCTATCATAGCGCCTGCGGATGGAAGGCGGGAAGCCGCCCTAAGGCGCTACTCGCCATTGCCATGGAGGGCTTCCTCATCGTGCCCTAATTCAAAGCACCTTCCTTCGCCAATTCGTCTTCAAGGGCTTTTTGCATAAACTGGTTGAGCGACATGCCCATTTTCACCGCCGTTCTCTTTGCCTTTCTATGCAACTCGGGCGGAATTCTTACATTGAAGCTGCCCTTGTAGGATTTTTCGGCATCTTTGCCATTTCTTTTGCATATATCCAGATAATCCTCTACGGATTCCTCGAATGCCGCCTTGAGCGCATCGACGCTTTTTGCCTCAAAAGAAATCAAGTCTTCGATCCCTTCCAATTTCCCATAGAAAATTTCATCCTCGGCACAATAATGCACTGATCCCATATACTCTTTATAGGTGAGTACGTCTTTCATAGTATCCCCCTCCACTCAAGTTCTTCGCGGATTTGGTCAACCTGGTACATTTTCAATTCGTTCCCCGGATGCGGTTTGTGTAGCCGGATGATGTGATTAGTCTTTGTATTGAAAAACGCGACTCGGGATCCTGAAGTCTTGTCTTGATGGTTTTCTTCATATCCAAATGCTTTGAGCATTCTGCGCAATTCATCATAAGAAAAATCTTTCGGGCGAGTTAAAAAACGCTGTATCAGCTTTTCATCTCTGCTCATGCTTTATTAAACTGCTTGTATGATGATTTTGCAACTATATTTCAGTTGCATTTTATCAATACGACATTGAACTCCCTCAACCCCGGTGTCGTAGGTCGGCGCTTCAGGTCAGCACATGGGATTGGATCCCGCCTGAAGGCTGTAGTACCGCGCGAGGTCGTAGGGCGGGAAGATGCCCTTGTCGGTGACGATGCCGTCGCAGAGCTTGGGCGGGGTGATGTCGAAGGCCGGGTAGAAGCCGTGGACGCCCTGCATGGCGGTGCGCACGCCCATGGCCTCGAGGACGTCGTTCTCGTCGCGCTCCTCGATTTTTACTGAGTCGATGCTAGGGTGCTGGCGGTTGGGCGAGCCGGTGCAGAAGTAGGGGATGCCCCAGTAGCGCGCCGCGAGGGCGATCTGGAAAGTGCCGACCTTGTTGACGATGTGGCCGTCCATGCAGATGACGTCGGCGGCCGAGGTGAAGACGTCCACGTGTTTGGCCTTCATGGTGTAGCCGGGCATGTTGTCGGTGATGACGGTGACGTCGAAGCCCATGTCGCGGACGACTGAGGCGGTGAGGCGGGCGCCCTGGAAGTAGGGTCGGGTTTCGGGGCAGATGACCTTGATTGTCTTGCCGCGTTCCTTGCATTCGCGGAGCATCATGCCGACGATGGTTTCGGCGAAGCACTGGGTCATGACGGTGCCGTTGTCGGGGAACTGGTCCACAAGGTATTTGGCCCCCGCCGCGCTGCGGGCGTAGCGCTTGTTCACGGCCTCGACGGTATGGAGAAAGACAGCCCGGTCGGGAGCCTGGCCCGCGGCCTTGGCCGCGATCGCCACCTTGGCGCAGGCCTCGGTGATGGCCGCCATCTTTTCCGCGGTGGTGGGGCGGGCATGGGAGATTTCCCAGGATGCCTTGGCGATGCGCAGGGGAAAATCGCTCGCGCCCTCGAGCTCTATCTGTCGGGCGGCCAGGGCCATGCCCATGCCCGCCGCGAGATAAGGGCCGCCCGATTGGGTGACCATGGCCTTGATGGCCGCGATGACTTCGTCGTAGCTCCGGCAGACGACGTACTCGATCCGGGCGGGGTAGATTCTGCGGTCAAGAATGCGGACGACCCCATCCTCGTACCAGGCGACATTCTCGTAGGTGAGCATGAAGGCGAGGTCTTTATCTTGACGTTCCATAGTCGTCTCCTTTAATCGGGCAAGTTGAACTTGGCTTTCATCGCTTTGATCGCATCGTCGGGGATGAGTTTCACGGGGCCGGCGCCAAGGGCGAGCGAGTAGATTTTAGCGGCGTCCTCGACGTAGATGGCGCGCAAGTGGGCCTGTTCCAGGGTGGCGCCGACGGCGACGGCCCCGTGGTTGCGCATTAGACAGGCGTTCCTGCGCGCGAGGCTTTCGACGACGCGCTCGCCTATCGCCGCCGAGCCGGGCAACGCGAATTCAGCCACGGGAATGTCGCCGCCGATGTAGCCCAGCATTTCGATCAGGATGAGGGGAATGGGCATGCAGGTGACGGCGAAGCTCGTCGCGTAGGGCGAGTGGGTATGGACGACCCCGAAGATCTCGGGTCGGCTCTTTAGGATGGCGATGTGCATTCTCCATTCGGAGGAGGGTCGGTGCTTGCCTTCGACGACGCTTCCGTCGGACATCTTTATCAACATGATGTCGTCCAACTTCATTTTTTCGTAGCGGAAGGAGCTGGGCGTTATAGCCAGGACTTCCTTGGCTTCGTCGCAGAGGCTCAGGTTTCCGCTCGTGCCCGCGAAAAGCCCTTCGTCGTACGCCATGAGTGTGTTTTCGAGCACCTTTTCCTTCATTTCCCGTATCGTCACCATTGGTTGTCCTCTTTGTCGCCGCCTCGACTCGGGCGGCCCCGCGTCATGCGCGAAGTCCCGTCAATTCGGGCTAAGCCCGAATTGACGCCGCCTCGCGGAATGTCCGCGTGAAATCCCGCCCTTGCCGGTAGCCTTCCCTGCCCATGATATAGGCCTTGGCCGCGAGCACCACCATTCTCTCGGCCTTCGCCCGCGACTCGGCATCCTCGATGGACGTGAGGTCCTTCACCTGGGCGACGCCCACGGTACGCCTGATCATCTCAAGCCCGGCGACCCCCGCCGTGTCGGCCATGATAGTTGAAAGGAACCATTCGGCGTAACCGGGGCAGCGTCCCATGGGATCGGTGACGCTGGCCTTGAAGCCTGTCAGGAATTTCGCGGCGAAGCGATCCACGGTGGCGGCGATGGTTTCTTCGAGCCAAGCGAGGTAGCGGGCTTTTTCGGCCCCTTCCTTCATGGTCACGCTGGCGTTGGCCCAGGCGAAGCAGAAATTGCCGACGACATTGCCCAGGTCGTAGCCGATGGGGCCGAAGAAAGCGAATTCGGGGTCGATCACCTTGGTGGAGTTCTCTTTCACGAAGAGGGAGCCCGAATGGAGGTCGCCATGGATGAGGGCCTGGGCATCGTTCATGAAGGCGTATTTGAGCTTGGCCACCTCGAGGTGGAGTTTTTGGTCGGAGAAGAGTTCGGCTTCCGCGAAGCTGGCGTTGGGCGGAAACACCTTTGTCCGGCCTGGGGCGTTGGTGTAGGGCTCGGTGTAGACGAGCTGTTCGGTGATCGCGCAGAGCGGGGGGTTGGTGTAGCGCTTCACCATTTCCTTTTTCCGGACTGGGTCCATCACCATGTCGAGGGTCGGCACGAGGGTTTTGGCCATGAAGTCGCTGATGTCCTCGGCGAGGCGCGGAAAGATTTTATGGCGCATGAGTTCGTAGCGGAGGATCACGTGGTCCGAGAGGTCTTCCATGGAGAGGCAGGCCATCACGGGATCGTAGTCGTAGACGAGGGGCACCAGGCCGGGCGCGTAATCGCCCTCCATTTTCAGGATTTCTGCCTCGATCCTGTTGCGGTCGAAGCCGAGGGTCCTTGTGCCCGATCGGGTGTCGGCGTCGGCGTGCTTGATGATGACGGAGGCGCCGCTCTCGGGGTCCCTCACCCTGAATATGAAATTGATGTTGCCGTCGCCGATTTCCGCGGCCTCCAGCCGCCCGGAATTCGCGAACTGAGGCAGCCTTTGCCTCGCGTACTCAGCCGCGTCGGCTTCGTTCATCCTGAAATGGCGGTCGAATTTCGTCATGGCAATTCCCTTCCAGGCTTTTTCAGTTTTCGCTGGTGCTGGAATAGTAGGTGGAAGCGAGGGCCAATGCCAGCACGACGCCCTTGACCGCGTTGAGTGAATAATAGGGGACCGACATCATGATGAGCCCGTTCTCCAGGATGCCCACGAGGGAGGCGCCCACGAAGGTGCCGAAGGCGTTGGGCTTGCCCGCGCCGGCCACGGAGCGCCCTATGAACACCGCCGAGATGGCGGGCATGGCGTAGCCGGCCGCTCCCTGTATTTGGGCGGACATGTTGCGCGAGGCCACGAGGATGCCGCCCAGGCCGATGAATATCGCGGCCAGGATTCCCGCGTAAACGCGGTAGCGGTAGATCGGGATGCCCGAGAGGCGCGCCGCTTCCTTGTTGCCGCCCACGGCGTAGATGTAGCGGCCATATTTCGTGTAGGTGAGGAAGATGTGCACGACGATGACGATCACGATCATGATGATGATGATCGTGGGCGCCTGGCCCATGTTCTTAAAAAGCTGGGGTATCTTGCCGAAGGTGGGATCGCCGTTGAAGCGGGGCATGCCCTCGCTTATGGCGCCGCCGCCCGAATAGGTGAGGCTTACCCCATCCAGCATAAACATCATGGCAAGGGTGGCCAGAAGGTCGGGGATCTTGAATTTCACGATGAGGAGCATGGTGATCATCATCAGTCCCATGGTCAGGACAAGGGCGAGGGGAATGGCGAGCCACAGGCTCATCTTGTACCAAACGAAGAAGCTGATGATCATGGCGCCCGACATGGTGGCCATCGAGCCCGAGGAGAGGTCGAAGCCGCCGACGGCGAGGGTGATGGTAAGGCCGATGCCGATGATGGTCGTTATGGAGATCGCCCTGAGTATGGTGACGATGTTGCTGCTGGTGAGAAAGAGCTTGGGCATGCGCAGCGCGAAAAACGCGAATACGGCGACAAGCGCGATGAGGGAAGCCCACTTTTCGATGAAAGCGGATGATTTACCTTTGGGTTTTGCCGTGGCTACAGCTTTCGACATTATTTGTTGCCCCCCGTGGCATAGAATAGGATTTCTTCTTCGGTCGCCGTTTTCGTGGGCAGCTCGGCGACAAGGTTGCCGTTGTACATGACGTAAATCCTGTCGGTTATGGCCAGGATCTCGTTGATTTCGGACGACGCGTAGAGAATGGCCTTGCCGTTTTTGGCCAGGCCCTGGATCAGCTGGAATATGTCGCGCTTGGCGCCCACGTCGACGCCCTTCGTGGGTTCGTCGAGCATGTAGACGTCGGAATCGGAGGTGAGCCATTTGCCGACGGCCACTTTCTGCTGGTTGCCGCCGGAGAGATATTTCACTTTCTGGTGGACCGAGGGTGTCTTTATGCCCAGTTCGGTCACGAGATGCTTGGCGTTCTTGATTTCGAGGCTTTTTTTGACGAAGGAAAGCCGGTTGCAGAACTTGCCGAGGCAAGCCGCCGAAAGGTTGAAGTAGACGGGCTCGGTGACGAGGACGCCTTCCTTGCGCCGTTCCTCGGGCACGAGGGCGATTTTCTGCCGCACCGCCGAGGTGGGGGTCCGGATCTTCAGGGAACGGCCCCTGAGCTTGATTTGGCCTGTCCTCATTTTATTGGCGCCGAATAGGAGCTTGCAGAGTTCGGTCTTGCCCGCGCCGACGAGGCCGCAGATGCCGACGATTTCCCCGCCCTTGATCGAGAAGGAGACATTCCTCACCCTTCCCGCCTCGTCGGAGAGGCCCAGAGCTTCGAGCATCGTTTCGCCGATCGTCGTGGGAATCTTGGGGAAGTTTTCCTCGAAGCTCCGGCCAAGCATGAGGTTGACGATTTCCCTCGTGGTGAGTTCGGCGTTCACCGCCCGGTTCGCCACGACTTTTCCGTCCTTCATCACCGTAAGGCTGGTGCAGATCTGGAAAAGCTCGGGGAGACGGTGGGAAATGAAGATGACTCCCACGCCTTCCCGTTCGGCCAGATCGCGGACGATCCCGAAGAGTTTTTCGACTTCACCGAGGCTCAAGGGGGCCGTCGGTTCGTCGAGAATGAGGAATTTGCAGCGTTCCCTCACCGCCCGGGCGATGAGGACCATCTGCTTCTCGGCTAAGGTGAGGCTGGACACCTTGCGCGAGACGTCGATGTCCATCTTGAGCCGCGCGAGAATTTCGCGGGCGGATTTATTGATGGAACCCCAATGGACGAGGGATTTGCCCTTCATCCCGCTGACGAGGCTGTTGAACATGATGTTCTCGGCCACCGAAAGGTAGGGAAAGAGCGCGGTGTCCACTTCCTGGTAGACGAGTTCTATGCCCAAGCGCTTCGCCATGCGCGGATCGCGGATTTCGCAGGGCTTCCCGTCGATGAGGATCGTGCCGGTGTAGGTTTCGTTAGCCCCCGCGAGCACTTTCATGAGCGTCGACTTCCCCGCCCCGTTGGCGCCGACGACGGCGCGGATTTCCCCGTTCTTGATGGAGAAATCCACATCGCTCAGGGCTTTGACGCCGGGGAATTCGATGCTGATGCTTTTCATCTCGATGCTGCTGACGGTCTGACTCATGCGGTTCTTTTCTCCACGGTGAGGGCTGTCGCGGTGCGGGCGCCGATATGGCATCCCCATATCGCCGCCCGCACCACCCTAGCCATTTCACCATACTTCAAAAGTCTTCAAGCCGATAGTATGGCTTATTTCGCCCCGGCCGCTTTCCTGAGTTCGTCCATCCACGGGGTGATATTGTCGACGTTGAGGCCGTATCCCTTGATGATCGTGCCGAGGTTGGTCACGTTCGCTTCGGGGGTAAGCTGGTCGGCGAGGATCACCGAGGGCTGAAGGATGTACTGTTCGGGGGTTGGATCGCCGTTGAGTTTCTCGGCGACAAGGCGCAGGGCCGAGATTCCGACGTTGGAGAAGTGCGTGGCGACGCAGGCTTTCCAGATTTTGTCGGAAGCGCGCATGAAGTTGATGTCCTGGTTCGATATGTCGATCGAAACGAGGGGGATGTCGTTGCGGTTCGCTTCGATGAGGGCCTTGTAGGCGCCACGGGCATAGGCATCGTAGGCGCTCCAGATCACGTCCACCGTGCCCTTGGGATACTTGGGCAGTATGGAGGACACGACCATGGCGATGGAGCCTTCGGAGTCGGCGGGATTGGAGGGGCCGAGGACTTCGAGGGTCTTGATCTTTCCAGCCTGCTCATACTTCAGATAGGTTTCCTGTCTTCTGTCGAAGGGGGGGATGCCGGGGCCGCGCCACAGTTTGAGCACTTTAATGGGTCGGGGTCTGTCCTTGAGCAGGACGTCGAGGATGTAGTCGAGGGTGAGTCGGGCCATTTCCTGATCGCTCTGGAAGGTGGTGGTGACGCCAGGGACGCCCTTGCCGGCCGAGTCGGCGATCACGGTGTCGAAGGTGACGACCTTGATGCCCTTGGCGACGACATTCTTGACCAGGTCGTAGGAATACTGGGGCTTGCCGTGGGAGATGATCATGCCCTGGTAGCCTTGCTGCGCGCACTGGTTGACGATGTCCTGGAAGCGGACGTCATCGCCGTCGGCGGTGAATACATCCACTTTGATGCCGTAGAGGGCACCTTCCTTGACGGCTCCATCGAACGCCATCTTGAAGATATCGGTGGAAGTGCCATTGAGTACATAGGCGACTCTATACCCTTTGGACTTGAACTGCTGGCCGATCTGCTTCGCGTCGGCGCTCGTGAACAGCAGCACCGAAACGAGAGCGAGAATCGCGAGGACGGTAGTCGATCTCTTCACAATCTGCCTCCTGATATTGCATGGACACTCTGTGTCCTTGATGCCGTGCCCTAGGGGCTTGGGGGCGCCGGGGCCCGGGATCCGGCGGATCCCGGGCCCCGCACGCCGCCTTGTCAGCCCCGCAGTACCGCGAGAACCGCCGCCGCGGTCTTCTCGTCGGTGACGATCCCCGAAATGAGCCTGCCTCGCATGGCGCCCACGATGGGGAGGACCTTGTCCTCGCCATAAGCGACCGCGGTGACCGGACAGCGCAGGGGAACATCGGCGGTCACCGAGCGTTCCTCCACCGCTGAGGGGATTTTCGTGCCGTCGAGGGCGAAAAAGTGGGTGAACACGTCGCCCACAGCCCCTTTCGCGGCCAATTCCTCGGCGTCCTTCGCCGTGATGAACCCTCGCCCGATGAGGACGGAATTCTTGACCGAACCCAGGCCAATCATGGCGCAATCCACCGAGTTCGCCATGGAAAGGATCGAGGCGAGGACGTGGTCGTTTCTCATGAGCAGGGCGGTCTCCCTGGTGGAGGCGATAGCGGGCGCCCAAATGTGGAAATAGTCGATGCCGAGGCTTCGGGAGAGAAGGATGCCGCTCGAGCTCGGGTTGGAGGCGTTGACCGCGTAATTGGGCATTGTGCTTCCGGTGAGGGAGACAATGCGCTTGACTGCCATTTTCTTGGGGGCTTCCACGAGGGCGAGGCTGGCGGAGAGGGCTCGGCTCGACCCGAGGCCGATGCTTTCGTAGCGCTTGCACATGTCGGCGAAGCGCAGGGAAGCGGCATAGGCGACGTTATCGCCGGGGTTGCCCCCAGAGGGCACGATCGTGATGTCGCTGAGGCCGGTGGCCTCCGAGAATTCCTTTTCCAGCTCGAAAAGGGAAATATAGCGGCGCGCGATCTTTATTTCGACGATTTTCTTCTCGCGGATGACTTTGAGAAGGCGGACGACTTTTATCCTCGGGATGCCGAGCAATTCCCCGATTTCCTGTTGGCTCTTGTCTTCATAGTAGTAGAGCCAGGCTATCCTCGTGAGGAGCGAGTTGTTCAAATGTTCATCCATATGTTCAAGTATCCTATTGATTTTTCAGGCTGTCAAGAAATATTTTGCCGATAATTCTTGACGCCTACGTTCGATACGCAAGAATGGTCACACTATGCCCGGTAGATCGAGTTCTTCCATTTTCGCTATTGTCGGGATTCCATCGCTGGTCCAGCCCCTGAGCCGGTAGTAATCGTCCAGGGAGGCCTCAAAATCGGGAGGGAGGTTCTGGCCGGCGCCGCCGCCCTTGGGTTCCTGGAGAATGCGCTTGGGAAGACAGTCGTCTTTCCTGCTCGCGCCCCGGGAGCTATTGTACAGGCGCTTGAGGTTGAAAATGCGCTCCCCCGCCCTGAAGAACTCTTCCATGCCCATATTCCAGCCGGTGGCGAGGTTGAGCCACTCGAGGGCGACGCTGGCGCTGTTGCCGCCGAAAAGGGAAAACTTGCAGAGTTTCAGGCTGTCCAGAAGCGACATGAAATCCTGTGAAGCGACGACGAGTTCGGCTTTTCGATCCGAGCCGAAGCGATCCTGGGGCTTCTCGAAATTCCGTTCGGGCAGGGAGAGGGATTTCTCGAAGCTATAGGTCATGCCCTGGAGATGGCAGGCGCCGCGGTTGCCCGTGGCGTAGGAGAGGCCGAGGCTGTTGAAGGCGCGCGGATCGTGGGCGGGGAACTCAAGGCCCTTGACGTGGACGGCGTAATCGGGGCTGCCGACGCTTTTGCTTGCCCTTGCGACGCCTTCGCCAAGGAAAACCCCCAAGCCCGTCCTGGTGCCTATGAGGTCGATAAGTTGGATTAGGGCCTTGCCGCTTCCCCAGGCGGGGACGACGCCCGAGAGGTCCAGCCCATTCAGCTGGTCCTTCTCGTAGGCTTCCATGAGGAAGCCGATGACGCCCCCGGCCGAAATGGTGTCGATGCCGTAGCGGTTGGCCTTTTCGTTGGCGGTGATAATGGCTTCGATGTCGTCGATGAGGAGGTTGGCGCCCAACTCGCAGACGGTTTCGTACTCGGCGCCCGCCCCGAGCTTGCCATCGGAGAGTTCGATGACGCGGCCGCAGCCGATCGAGCACATGGTGCAGAAAAATCGCTTCTTGAGCCTTCCCGTCTCCGCGAGTTTCTGGCCGGAGATGGCGTCCAGGTCGATATCGGTGCTGCCAAGGGCCCAGTTCTTGAAAGGAACGTCGCCAAAGGTATAGGCGCCCTTGAGGGTGCCGGCGGTGCCGAATTTGGCCATGAGTTCGGCGCGCAGCGGCAGGTTCCGCGCCATTTCGCGCGCCGATTCCGCCAGGGCGGCGGCGTCGTGGATTTTGCGCGGCGCCTTAGTCGAGGGAGCGGCCACGACAGCCTTGAGCTTCTTGGACCCCATGACGGCGCCGAGGCCGCAGCGGCCCGCCATACGCGCGTCCCTGCCGTCGTGGGACACGCAGGCGATCTTGACGAGGCGTTCGCCGGCTATGCCGATGCAGGCGGTTTCGGAGCCGGGGTATTTCTCGCTGTAGTGGTCGTAGGTGGCGAAGGTGTCGGCGCCCCAGAGGGAGCCCGCGTCCTCGACGCGGGCTCCCGTTTCGGTGATGACGAGAGCCACCGGCGCCTTCGCGGCGCCGACAATGGCGAGGAAATCGTAGCCGGTGTTCCTGAAGACGCTTCCCCAGGCGCCGCCGACGTCGGATTCGGCGAAAAGGCCGGTGAGGGGCGAAAGGGTGGCGAGCTCATGCCGACCCGAGGTGGGAGCGGTCGTTCCGCAGAGAGGGCCAAGAGCGAAAACGAGGGGGTTGGCCGGATCCAGGGGATCGATGCCCGGGGGAACAAGGCTGGAGAAGAGCCAGGCGGCGATCCCCGAACCGCCTAGGTAGGCGCGAAGAACTTCCTCATCCAGGATCTCGGTTTTGGAGGTCCCTGTCGTCAGGTCGACGAACAAGGCTTTGCCGTAGGCAATGTCCATCGTTGTGTCTCCTTATTCTCCGATAGCGGCGAGTTCGGTTTTCTTTGTGTCCTTCTTCCCCCGCCGCTGCGAAAACATATACCAGGTAACCGTCGCCATGACGATGAAGGCGCCCAGCCCCTGCTGGAACGTGGCGATGCCTTCCCCGAGAAGGATCCAGGAAAAGGCGATGGTGCTGGTGAGCCTCCATGCCTGAATGGTCGAGTAGGTGGCGGCTCCCAGGTGTTTCACGGAATTATTCTGCAGGATGGTTCCGAGAAGGAGCACGATGAGCGCGAAGGCCAAATAAGCCGCTATGCCGGAAGGGGGAAGGGAAAGCCAGGGCTTCCAGTTCTCGCCGATGGCGAGGCTTCCCCCGGACATGCATACGGCGAGGGCGGCGAATTGCACGAAGGCGAGGGTTTCGGCCGAGGCGCCTTTCTTGGCCGCGTGCTTGATCGCCAGCATGAGAATGGCCAAGAGAATTCCTCCGATGATGGAAAGGAGGATGCCAAGCCAGTTGGATGAGCCGGGGGCTTTAGCAGCCCCATTGAGGTTCGAAGCCCCGAATATCATCAACACCGATCCCAGGAGGGAGAGGCAGAGGGCAAGGCCTGTATGTTTTGGCAAGGCTTCCTTGAGGAAGGTCTTGCTGAGGAAGGCGACAATAAAGGGCGCGAGGAGGGAAAAGAGCTGGACATTGGTGGCGAAGGTAAGGCGGGCGGCGTAGAGATTGAGAAGACCCCTGGACACGACGATCACGGCAAAAAGCAGGGTTTCCTTGATGCCGATTACCCTCAGGTCGATGCTGCGCGCCATAAGGATGAGGAGAATGCCCACGGCCAGGATGTTGGTCATGGCGGAGAGGCTCATCGTGGCGATGTGGTGCGTATTCTGCAGGTAGCGCGCGAGGACGGGATAGCCGCCCCAGGCGGTATGGGAGATGATCGCGAAGACAACCCAGATCAAACCCGGCTTGGAAGCCGCGTGGCCCGCCAAGGGGTCAGGCTTGGATCGAATGTTCATTTGTGCATGCACATGAACATATATCTCATTGATCCATATATCTGTCAAGTTTTATTTTCCAGGCTGGAATGGATTTCCCTTTGTTTCTCCCGGAATGGCGTGACAAGGTTTCCCTGTTTGGCGGCGCTTCGCGTCGCTTGTGCAAAAAAAAGGGCTGTCTATGATGTTCTCATAGACAGCCCTCGTGGAGCCGGAATCGGATTCCGGAGGATAATTACTTCCTGCCGAGGCCTTTGTTCCCGCCGCCGTTGCCGTTCTCGGTTCCGCCCTTCCCTTTTCCGCCATTCTCATCGCCCTTTGCATAGGCGTTGCCATTCTGCTCGCGTTCCTGGTTCATTTCCTTGAGCAGCTGACCCTGGTGCTCTCCCCACTTGAGTTTGAGCGCGTGGAAATCGGCCGATCCGGGAGCGATGCCCAAAGACTGGGCGAGGACGCCCCATCCATGGCCTTCGGTCGAACCGGCGACAAGGATGGCATCCTGAAGGGTCGTGGCCGAAGCCTTGGATATTTCGAGCGCGAGCCAGATTTGGCCGGGCGTGTAGCCCTGGGTGTAGAGATCCTGCAACACGACAAGGTCGACGCTGAATTCGACGCTTAGCTTGGTGAGCAAAGCGGTCGGATCTTCAGTGGCGGCCTGGTTGAGCGCGTTCACTTCATTGTCGAGATCGTCGGTTTGCGTGGTGTCCTGGGCGAAAACGCCCTGGGTGGTCGCGAAAGCGAGAACCGCCATCGCAAGAAGAACGATGATTTTTTTCTTCATATTCATATCGGTACCTCCGTTATCCCTTTATCGGGACTTCTGCCTATGGATACGCGGGCTGATGGGCGCCGGTTGCTGACCGAGAAAAACTTCCCGCGGGCTCGCCATTTCGCCTTTGTTGCCGCGAGGGCTCGCGGGCGCTATACTCTTTCCATATGGTTGGCGATTCGCGGACAGACGACGACGAGGTCGTGAAAAGAGTTCTCTCGGGCGACCGCGAGGCGTATCGCTTTCTCGTGGACAAATATGGCCCGAGGGTCATTTCGTTCTGCCGGTCGCGGATGCGCTCCGAGGATGACGCCAGGGACGCGGCCCAGGATGTCTTCATCCGCGCCTTTTCCTCGCTGGCATCCTTCCGGATCGGCGAGAGTTACGCCGCCTGGCTTTTCGCCATCGCCGCGAACCATGTGCGCACGAGATTCCGCGTTTTCTCCTCGGAACGGCGCAAGACCGAGGCCGCGGGCATCGAGGTGGCGGCGGCCCCGCCCGCCGATCCGGTCGAGGATGTGGAGAAGGCTTTCCGCGCCGAAGGGCTCCGTCGCGCGGTTTCCGCGCTGCCCCCGGATATGCGCTGGCCCGTGGAGTTCTATTATTTCGCCGAGCTGTCGGTGGCGGAAACCGCGCGCGTCCTGGGCATCGGCGAGGAAGCGGTGAAGACAAGGCTGTTCAGGGCCCGAAAATCGCTTCGCCGCGCTCTCGAAGAGAAGCAACCAAAAAGTAGTTCGTGAGGTATCGATAGATGATGAAGTGTGAAGAAACGCGTTCCTTCGTCGACGCATGGGAAAATGGCGATGTGACTTCCAGCCGCGCCTCGGAGGAATTCCGGGCGCATCTCGAGTCATGCCCTGAATGCTCAAGGCGTTTTGGCTCCCTTCTTCCTTTCATGGAGAGGGACCTCGGCCTCGCCGCGAGCGCCAGCCCCTCCCCCCTCCCCGCCGGATTCGCCGACGATGTCATGTCGGCGATCGAAAGCCG
>Ga0074195_1003681_pt1 | contig 13920 bp, 10 predicted proteins | sample EPASupsiteHSE623_FD_64525 | JGI IMG/M metagenome (GOLD analysis project Ga0074195, IMG submission 64525) | Bioremediated contaminated groundwater from EPA Superfund site, New Mexico - Sample HSE6-23 | ecosystem: Environmental > Aquatic > Deep subsurface > Groundwater > Contaminated ...
TCCGGGGTCGGCCCATGTTCTTGCCAACTGCTGGCTCTTGCATATGTTCTCGATAGCTCTTCCAGACTTGTTGAACTCGCCTCCGCGAGATCTTCATGTCCAACGCAATCTGTTTTGTAGTCACTCCTTTTTGCTTTTGCCGGATAATCCAATGTATCTTGCGTTGGTCTAATTTCATAACCCGTGTTACGGGTGCATAGCTAAAGCGTGTGCGAAATACTTTTAGGACTCTACAAGAGAGCTACATTTCCGAAAAAGAAATTAATCACGAATGACAATCACACGAATGACAATCACACGAATGACAATCACACGAATGACAATCACACGAATGACAATCACACGAATGACAATTAATCACTGGGAGGGAAATCTTAATATGTCTCATGGTAACCACATCCTCCTTCGCCACCTCTCCGTGGCTGCTTGCTCATGTGGAGAAGAAATCGCACAAGATTGATTTATACAATCACCAAAAAAATTAAAGCTTTACTCTCATGAGCTTATAAAATTTCTCGCTTCTTGCTGAGATATATCGTACTCTGCCCCCTGTTCTGGCATGCTGTTCGCCACATAATGCTGTTTATTCCCAAATTTTGAGAGATCGGTGCTGGCATTGAATGGCGCTGTCAAATATGCGATTCCTGAATTCGAGGGCTGTGTCAAATACACGGCCCCGGAATTCGAGGGCGCGACTGCCGGTGCATTTATCTTTGACTTGAGCAAATTTGCATCCTCGCCAAAATGCAGCCGGATCCACGCATTATATTCATCTACGAGGGCATTGAATTCGTTCACGTTTTGTCCCTGGATAGCCTTTTCATAGGCCATGCCATACTGGATGCTGAGGTTCATGCCTTCTAATGTGGTTTGCTGCTCAGGGGTGTATGCAGAGGCCAGTCCTGCCAGGAGGATTAAGGATATTACAATATTGCCTTTCATAACATTACCACCAATCATTTTAGCTTCCATCAAATATTATCTTTGATACTATTGAATCTTTTCGATAGAGAGATGATGATAATGACATAAGCAATTATGCGGCTCAGATGACATAGAATCACTTGAAACTTAAGGCTCAAGAGATGATGGGTCGTGGCCTCAGGAGTTCAGGCTGAAGGCCGGTGAGGATCACGATTTGAAGCGTGAATGCATCGCGAACAAAGGATGCAGCCAGGCTGGCGATCACTGCTCCGGACCGCAAGAAGCAGTCCATGATCCTGTTGCTGAAGACAGATACGAGGCGGCACGAATTACGGAAGTAAGTGGCCAACCCTGGCCACCTCCATTTTACAGGTCGACCAGCGTTGATATTTTAACTTCCAATAATCCATAACGATTTTAACTTCAAGCAACGGAAATTATATCTATGGTAAAGAGCATAAGCAACTGTCCTGTAGTGGGCAAAGCATCCTGATTTCATGTAAGGGCAAAGATTGGCCGTGAAATCAAAGAGATACCAAAAATGAATGTAAATAGTAGCTCACGGATCCAGGCAACGCCTCACCGGAGAGGGAGAGATGCTTTCGGTCAGGATTCGAAAGCATGTGCCTGCAGAAAATCCGGCCTCGGGTGGAGATGGAATAACATGGCCGCCAATAATCTTCGCCAGGGTGATCGGGCCTCCAGGAACTTGGGCAGGTCAAGTTGGACAACAGCTCGAAAGAAGGTCAACAATGGCTGATAACAAGTGGGTTCAAACAAGTAAAAGCGCATCGATGATCAACTCCGGGAAGGACGCTAACTTTTCTGAAGAACTTATTGAAGATAAAACGTTTCTTTTGGCTTCCATCGTGGAGTCTTCGGATGACGCCATTATCACAAAAACCTCCAACGGCATCATCACTTCCTGGAACAGCGGTGCAGAGAAGATTTATGGATTTCTTGCCAAAGAGGTCGTAGGCAAACCGATCTCCATCCTGATTCCACCAGGCTACACCGATGAGGTGCCCGGAATCCTGGAACGCATCAAGCGGGGAGAGAGCATCCATCATTATGAGACGGTACGAAGAAGAAAAGATGGTCAGATCATCCACGTTTCTGTGAGCATCTCGCCGGTGAAAGATAAACACGGCCAGATCATCGGGGCTTCAACCATCGCGCGAGACGTAACCGCAGAGGTTGCCGCTCGAAAGCAGTCACAGGAGAAACTGGGTGCCGCCTCCCAGTACGCGCGCAGCCTTATCGAGTCTTCCCTCGATCCCCTGGTTACCATCAGCGCCGATGGAAAGATCACGGACGTCAACGAGGCCACGATCAAGGTCACAGGCATTCCCCGAGAACAGCTCATCGGCACGGATTTCTCCAACTATTTCACTGAGCCGGAGAAGGCCAGAGAAGGCTACCAGCAGGTCTTTGCCAAGGGATTTGTCACCGACTATCCCCTGACCATACGGCACAGGGACGGCAGGCTGACAGACGTCCTCTACAACGCCAGCGTCTACAAAGATACCCGCGGAAACGTGCTCGGAGTATTCGCAGCAGCACGCGACGTTACGGCACGAAAAAGAGCCGAAGAGGAACTGGCCGAGCAGCGCCGCAGAGAGTTGGACCGGCTGGCTGAACTTGAGAAATTTCAGAGGCTGACTGTGGGACGTGAACTCAAGATGGTGGAATTGAAAAAGGAGATTGAGGAGCTGAATAGAGAGAACGAGGAACTTAAGAGGAGATTGGTTTAAGGAGCCGTGCCATGACTGAGCAGGGACTTGCGTCCATCGAATCGGGAGAATTGCGTGAACGCCTTGAGGTGCTCGAAGATACCCAGCGGGCGACCTTAAACATCCTTGAGGATTTCGACGCAGAAAAGGAAAAATTTCAGATGATTCAGCGCGCCACGATGAATTTACTGGAAGACTTTGATGAAGAACGCAGGAAATATCAGCTGATTCAAAAGGCGACTCTGAATCTACTGGAAGATATGGATGCAGAGCGAAGCCGGTTAGGCGAGACCCAGCTGGCGACCCTGAACATCCTGGATGATTTCGACGCAGAAAAAGCAAAACTTCAGATGCTTCAGCGTGCCACGATGAATGTACTGGAAGACTTTGATGAAGAGCGCAGGAAATATCAGCTGATTCAAAAGGCGACTCTGAATCTACTGGAAGATATGGATGCGGAGCGGAGCCGGTTAGGGGAGACCCAGCTGGCCCTCATGAACATGCTTGAGGATATCGAAGCGGAACGATTTAAAGTTGAAGGGGCAAAAGCACTCCTTGAATCTGCCAATAAAGAGCTCGAGGCCTTTTCCTATTCTGTCTCCCACGACCTCCGGGCACCTCTGCGTGCCATCAGCGGATTCTCGCAGGCGGTTATTGAAGACTGCGCGCCCCGGCTTGACGATGAGGGTCGGCGGTATCTTGGGCTCATCCAGGAGAACGCCCACCGCATGGGCCGCCTCATCGATGATTTGCTCACCTTCTCGCGGCTGGGCCGCCAACAGATGACGACGGCAAAGATCGACATGGAGACTTTGGCCCAATCAGTGTTTGAGGAGCTTGCCGCCCAGGTGCCCGGCCGCAAAATCAAATTCACGGTTCAAAGCGTCCCGCCCGCCTATGGAGACAACTCCATGATAAGGCAGGTGCTCGTGAACCTGCTCTCCAATGCCGTCAAGTTCACGAGAACCAGAGAGGAAGCACTCATCGAGTTTGGCTATTTGCCGGAATTGAGCGACGGCGCCTACTATGTCAAGGACAACGGAGTTGGTTTTGACATGCGGTACGTGAATAAGCTTTTTGGAGTTTTTCAGAGGCTGCACTCGGTCACGGAGTTTGAGGGCACCGGCGTGGGGCTTGCACTTGTCCATCGGATCGTCACGCGTCATGGGGGACGGGCGTGGACAGAGGGAATTGTTGATCAAGGAGCAACCTTCTATTTTACATTAGCAGGGAGCGGATAAAATGAGCGATCACGCAGAATTTGATATCATAATCGTGGAGGACGATCCAAACGATGCAGAGCTGATCACAAGGGCTCTTCGGAAACACAACCTTGCCAACAAACTGGTCCTTTTGAAGGATGGCGCAGAGGCGCTGGACTTTTTATTGGGGCAGGGCAGCCCTGCCGACAAGTATGAAGACGGAAATCCAAAAGTCATCCTCCTGGACCTGAAACTCCCCAAGGTAAACGGCATAGAAGTCCTGCGCAAGATCAAGTCGAATGAGCGGACAAGGAAAATACCCGTAGTTATTTTGACCTCCTCCCGAGAGGACCGCGACCTCAAAGATGCCTATGATCTGGGCGTGAACAGCTATGTCACCAAGCCGATCCAATTTGATGAGTTTGCCAAAGTCGTGGCGGATCTGGGAATGTACTGGCTGCTGTTGAACAAATCGCTTGCCAAATAGGGAATTCTGGGGGGAAATCGTCTACGCTGAAGAGTCAGTGCATCGTGATTCTGGAAGATAATGCTTCGGACTTTGAATTAACGAAGCGTGAACTGCGTCGTGTCGTTCCTGATTACAGGGTAGAGTGGGCTCTGGATAAGGAAACCTTCCTTCGGGCCCTTTCCGAATTCATACCCGACCTGATTCTTCTGGACTATTCCCTGCCGGGCTTTGACGGCCTGAGCGCACTGGCTCTGGCACGGCAACGATTTCCCGACATCCCTGCGATCATTGTATCCGGGGCTATCGGCGAGGAAGTCGCCATTGAGACCCTGAAGGCTGGAGCCACCGACTATGTCCTGAAGCAGCGTTTGAGCCGTCTCGGACCCGTGATTCACAGGGCTCTGGCGGAAGCAGAACAGTTGACAGAGCGCAGGCGTGCTGAGGAAGCCCTGCGAAGAAATAGCGAGCGGCTTAAAATACTATCGGAAACTGCCGGGCGCCTGCTCGCAAGCAATAGGCCGCAGGAGATTGTGAATGAGCTGTGTATCCGGGTCATGAAGTTCCTCGATTGTCATGCGTTCTTCAACTTTCTTGTTGACGAGGATGTGGGAAAGCTGCGCTTAAACGCATACGCCGGAATTTCTGATGAGGCCGCGCGCTCCATGGAGTGGCTGGACTTTGGAATCGCGGTCTGTGGCTGCGTTGCACGTGACGGCCAGAGAATAATTGCAGAGAACATCCCTGATACTCCCGATCCGAGGACGGATCTTGTGAAGTCCTTTGGGATCAAAGCATACGCATGCCATCCTCTCAAGGCCCAGGAAAAGGTCATCGGCACCCTGTCATTCGGCACCTGTTCCAGGACGAGCTTTAGCGATGACGATTTAACGATGATGGGAGCAGTTACGGATCAGGTAGCTATCGCCATGGCCCGCATAAGGTCGGAGTATGCGCTGCTCAAGGCTAAGGACGAGCTGGAGATCCGGGTAACGAAAAGGACGGCAGAACTTTCCCGGGCCAAAGAGGCAGCCGAGGCCGCTGCCCAGGCCAAATCCGATTTTATGGCCAACATGAGCCATGAGATTCGCACGCCCATGAACGCAGTCATAGGCATGACCTCTCTTCTGCTGGATGATGAAACATTGGATCCCGAACAGAGAGACTTCATAGAGACCATCAGGATGAGCGGGGACGCGCTCATGGTTATCATCAACGACATCCTCGACTTCTCCAAGATGCAAGAGGACAAAGTACTGCTGGAAGATCAGCCTTTCGATCTGGGAAACTGCATCGAGGAGGCTCTGGACCTTGTGGCCGGCAAGGCTGCCGAGAGGGACCTGAACCTGTCTTACACCATCGACAAAAGCGTTCCTGACGTCGTCATCGGCGATCCCAACCGGCTCAGACAGATCATGAGCAACCTTTTGAGCAACGCGGTCAAATTTACCGAGCGCGGCCAGATCAGGCTCTCCGTCTCGGGCCAAAACTTGGGCGGCGCTCATGAGATTCGTTTCGCAGTTCAGGATACGGGCATAGGCATCTCTCAGGATCAAATGGATCGCCTGTTCCAGCCATTCAGTCAGATCGATGACGCAGTGACCCGCAACTATGGTGGAACGGGCCTCGGCCTGGTCATCAGCAAGAAGCTCGTAGAATTAATGGAAGGCAGGATCTGGGCGGAGTCGAAGCTCGGAAAAGGCTCGACCTTTTATTTCACCATCAAAGTGGAAACTGCGCCAGGCGATGCCAGGGCGCATCTTGCCAGAGATCAGCCTCAGCTGGTCGGCAAGAATGTGCTCATTGTCAACGACAACCGAACCAATCGCCGCATCCTGGGAGCCTATATCTATTCCTGGGGGATGGTACCCCTGGTGGCATCAAAGACCCAGGATGCCCTGGACTGGATTCGAAGAGGAGATGCCTTCGATGTCGCCATCCTGGACATGGATATGCAGGATATGAGCGGCCTGACAATGGCGGAGGAGATTCGCAGGTACAACAAAACTCTTCCCCTGGTGATGCTCGCCTCGATGGAAAATCATTTGCCGGCTGATCATGCCTGCCTGACCAAACCCGTCAAGCCCTCCCAGCTGCAAAGGATTCTGACAAACATCATTTCCATGCAGCTTGTCCAAAGGTCGGAAGTCAAAGCGGTCGACAAGGAAGTCCAGGCAAGTTCTCTGCGAATACTTCTGGCGGAGGACAATGCAACCAGTCAGAAGGTGGCCCTGCAGATGCTCAAGCGCATGGGATACAAGGCGGATGTGGTCGCCAATGGCATCGAGGCTCTGCAGGCTCTGGAACGCCAGCTTTATGATCTCGTGCTCATGGATCTCAGGATGCCGGAGATGGATGGGCTGCAGGCCACTCGAATCATTCGCCAACGGTGGCCGGATAATGGACCGAAGATAATAGCCGTTACCGCCTATGCTCTGCAAGGCGATAAGGAAAAATGCATCGAGGCAGGCATGGACGATTACATCAGCAAGCCTGTGAAGGTGAGCGAATTGGCCGGGGTGTTGAGGAAGTATCAGACTGACCATGCTCCGATGCTCCCTTAGACTCGATGATTGAATATCCTCATCCAATCTTTCAACCGCTTCCTCCATCCTGTCCGGAGCTTTGATCCTTCACGTAAGATCAGGCCTTTTGCCTCGCGTTTGTTTTATAATTATATTCGGATTAATTATGTTGAGCGATCCGATTTGCCAAAATCTTTTAGAGTTGCCTTCGGGGCAGGCTCACTTTCGCCGACTATCCTAGGACGGTTGATACTTGCTCAGCATCTTTGCCAGCTCGCTCACCTTCACAGGCTTGCTGATGTAATCATCCATGCCGACTTCCAGACACCTCTCACGATCGCCTTCCATAGCGAAGGCGGTAATGGCTATGATTCTGGGACCTTTGTGGGGCTGGAGCTTGCGTATCACCCTGGCCGCAGTGAGGCCATCCATCTCCGGCATCTTGATATCCATCAGGATCAGATCGTAAGGACGGATTTCGAGTGCCTGAAGAACCTCTCTTCCATCCGCTACGGCATCCGGCCGGTATCCCATGCTCTTCAGCATCTCCACGATCACTTTCTGGTTCGAAGGGTTATCCTCGGCCACCAGGATGCTCATGGGCTTCTGCCCGGAAACGTTCCTGCAGTCACGATCTTTACCCGTCTCTCCTTGATCCAGGTGCTTGCCCTGGACAACCTCAGCCCGGACCGTGAATCGGAAGGTTGAGCCCCGGCCCGGCTCGCTCTCCGCCCAGATCTCCCCTCCCATGAGCTCCACGAGCTTTTTACAGATCGCCAGGCCCAGGCCGGCACCGTCACGCTTGCGGCTTATGATGCATTCTACCTGGCCGAACGGCTGGAAGAGCTGGTCCCTCTTGTCCTGAGGTATGCCGATCCCCGTGTCCTCGACTGCGAATAGGATCTGGCACATATCATCATCAACGGCTTTGCAAGAGATGGACACAGATACTCCTCCCTGGTCGGTAAACTTGACGGCGTTGCTGAGCAGATTGACCAGTATTCGTCTGAGCTTGCCGTGATCTCCCATGATGGTATCCGGTGTGCCGTAATTGATGGTATAGGCAAGGTTCAGGCCCTTCTGGATAGCCTGAACCGCCACCATGTCCAGCGACTCCTTGATGCAGTGTTTGAGGCTGAGGGGCTGGTGCTCCAGCTCTACCTTCTCCTTCTCCGACCTGGAAAATTCCAGTATATCGCTGATAACCGCCAGCAGGGCCTCGCCTCCTTTCCTGATGCTCTCCACGTAATCCTTCTGCTCCGGTGTCAGGTTATCATCCAGGAGGAGGCTGGAGAAACCAATCACCGCGTTCATGGGAGTCCGCAGTTCATGACTCATGTTGGCCAGGAATGCTGCCTTGGCGTCGACTGCCGCCTCCGCTGTCTCCTTGGCCGCCATAAGCTCTTTCTCTGTCTTCTCGTGCTCTGAAATTTCCACCTGCAGCTCTTCATTGATCACTTCGAGGTTCTCTTTCGCCTCAGATAGCTCGGCGGTCCTCTCCTGGACCCTCAGCTCAAGTTCGCGGCGCGCCGCTCTAAGCTCGTTCTCCATCCTTTTTCGCTCGGTGACGTCAAGGACGGTGCCGATGAAACGGATAGCGCGATGCTGGCCACCCGCTGTGCCGAAGAAGGCCCTGCCGGTGGCAATGATCCAATGCAAAGTGTTATCAGGCCACAGCGAGCGGTATTCGGTGTAGTACCGGCCGCTGCCCGCGGGATCCAGTGCCTGCTGCATAAGCTCGTGTACGCGCTTGCGGTCCTCAGGATGCAGGCGGTCGAGGAAGGTCTGATAGTCCACAGGAGCATCGGGGGCCAGGCCAAAGACCGCCTTGCAGCGATCCGACCAGTTCAACTTTTCCGTCACCGGATCGTAGTCCCATGTGCCAAGCCCGGCAGACTCGACCGCCAGGCGCAATCGTTCCTCATTCTCACGAAGTCTCTGCTGCGCACGGCGTTTTTCCGTAACGTCATGGAAAACCAGCACCACACCGGACATATTTCCGGCGGAATCCATGATTGGAGCAGCACTATCCTCAACGGGAATTTCGCGTCCGTCACGGGCAATCAGAGAAGTGTGATTGGCCAGGCTGACCACGTGTCCTTCGCGTATCACCCGCCCGACGATGTCTTCGGCTGCCGCCCGGGTATCCTCGTTAATGATCCGGAATACACTCTGGATCGGCTGGCCCAATGCTTCCTCCAGCGGCCAGCCGGTCAGCTCAACTGCCACAGGGTTCTGGAAGATGATGCAGCCGGAGGCATCGGTGGCCATTACAGCATCGCCGATGCTGGTGAGAGTCACCCGCAGCCACTCACGCTGCTGGTGAAGCTCCTCCTCAGCCGCCTTTCGTGCGCTGATGTCCCGAAACACTATGACCGCTCCGGTGATATTGCCCTCTTCCATGATGGGTGCGGTCGTGAATTCTACGGGAAACCGGGTTTTATCCTTGCGCAAGAACTCCTCGTCGGTTGCATATTTTGCACCGCCGTTCCTTAAGGCCGAGTGAACGGGACACCTCTCCGAAGGGTAAGGGCAGCCGCTTGACCGCGTGTGATGGAATGTGGCATGCGCATTCCGTCCGATCAGCTCGGAAGGGTCCCAACCGATCGTCTGCGCTGCGAACGGGTTGACAAAGGTGATCCTTCCCACCAGATCTATGCCGCAGATCCCCTCCCCGACCGAATGCAAGATAAGCTCGTTTTGCCGTTTTGCCTTCGCCAATTCGGCCGTCCGCTCTTTCACCAATTCCTCAAGGTGAGCGCGATGCCCATTTAGTTCACGCTCGTTATGCAAACGCTCCAAGGTTGTGCTGGCGAGGCCGGCCAATGCGAGGTAAATATTCAGCAAATCATTGGGAAGCGGATCGGCGGTCTTGTGGCCGATAAGCATGACCTTTTCCGTCTGGTATTCCTCAACGATGGGGAGAAAAACGGTCATGGAGGGGGCAGGTGTGAGGATGACCTGCGTTGCCAGGAAGCCGCTCTCCAGAACGTCTGCCGTGAGGGCTCGGACTTCATCCGTGAGGATGCGTTGTGCGGCTGCCGCATCCGGCAGCGTGCAGTAATGAACCGAGATTGCATTCCCATTGTCCCTCTCCACGAAGGCGATCCAATCTGCGGGAAAGTAAGTCGTAATGAACTTTCCCATGTGATCCCAGACGTCCTGTTGCGTATTGAGGCGGACAAAGTACTGGGCCGATCTGATGAAGGCCTCGAACAACTGTGATTCGCCATATTGAGGACTATTCATGGTCATCCATCCTTAGCGGCTGCAGATACAGGCTTTCCAGGAATAGCGTTTCGAAATCGGATGACTGGGATAGGTTGATGACGGTCGCTTGTTTACGCAGCGATTCCAAATCCGATGATCCCGTCGGCGAGAGAAGCAGGCGTTCGCATCCGGCCAGTGCCGTGTTTCCGCAGAGTTCGATGCAATCCGGTGAAATTTTCGGCAGCAGGCCGATGGATTGTGCGCTCTGAACATTCAGGTTCTGGCCAAAGGCACCGCATACACAGATGCGGCTCAACTCCTCAGCACTCAGATGTGCCTTGGCGAGAAGCGTTCTGATTCCGACGCCAATAGCTGCTTTTGCACGCTGAAACGTATCCACATCCCTTTTGGTCAGACGAATAGAAGGACTCTTACTTTGAACGACAAAACCGTCCCCGGAATGCGCCGCCGCAAATTTGCCGGTGGGCGTTAAAACTCCACGGCTTCGCAGGATGGCTATCAAATCGATGAGGCCGGAACCACAGATTCCTTTCGCCTCTCCCCCGCCGATCACCCGGAAATGAAGCACCAGGGGAGTCTGTACCGTATCGATGCTGCAGATCGAGCCGATCTCGGCAGGCATGCCGCACTGCGCTTGATTGCTTTCAAATGCAGGCCCGCCCGCCGCCGACGTCGCCCAGAGCATCTTGCCGTCCCAGAGTGCCATCTCGGAATTCGTCCCGAAGTCGATCAACAACCCGCCGGGCTGATCCATCAGGCCGGTGGCCGCCACTCCCGCCAACAGGTCTGAACCGACAAAGCCGGCAAGAGGGGACACGACATTCACCGAGGCGTCTGGATGAATTCCCATAACACGCGCCCAGGTTTGAGGGCTATGCAGGCGGCAGTGAATCGGCTGCGTCCAAGAGCGGGGCTGCAATAATGGCTGAGAATCGCTTTCCGTTAATAAGGCCAGCATGGGGGTATTCCCAACGATGGTCACATGAACGACCTCCCCCGGATCGAGGCCGCTACGTGAACACATATCCAGCAATGCTTCCTGAATCGCGTCCCGGGCCATCCGGGCCAGACTTCGAGCAAATTCCGGCGACTGGCCCGCAGCATTCAGCCGTGTCACCACGTCGGCGCCAAAGCAGGATTGAGGATTTTGGCCCGTGCGACCGGAGAGCCTGCGTCCGTGTTTGAGGTCCCAGAGAGATAGGCTGATATGCGTTGTTCCCAGATCTACGGCCAGGCCGTAAGCGGTTTTTGTGGATTGCGTGCCGACCTCGGGGTGAAGATGCGTTGGAGTGCAGGGGGCAGCGGCCAAATCCCGCCAATCGGAGGGTGAGGCCGTGCTCACGATTCGGATGCAAAGATCGTTTTCCGGCGTCAGCTGGCAGGCAAGGCGAATGTTCCGGGCGAGCTGCTCGGGAGATAAGATGAGGCGTTCATTCTTCGTCGGACCATTGTTGTTTCCAGCAACGATTTGCACAAGGCAGAGGCCGCAGGCCCCATTCCCCCGGCAACCGGAACGGACCCGTTGTCCTGCGCCGTCGAGTAGCTCACGCACTGAAGAGGAAGGCCCGTGGGAAAAGGGTATCTCGCTTGTGATGTCATCAGAGATGACGGTTAGCTTCGGCATTTTTCACCACAACCGGCACATGCTGCATTGACCATTGCGGCGACATTCTCCGGGCGAGATTCAGGCGGAATCTCACAGCCCGATGAAAGAATAAAGCCTCCCCGGTTGCGGAAAGCGTCGAGGAGGTTCAGGGCCTGCGTCTCAATATCCTCGGGACAACCATCCACAAACATGAGCGATTTGATGTTGCCGTCAAGGCCGACCGCCGGAAGAGCGTTCCTCGCTCCTGCAGCAGGCACGCTGTAGTCAAAATTCGCAATATGGACTCCTGCCCTGGGGTAATAGGGCAGAATCGAGCTCACTGGACCCGCGATATGCAGCCAGTTCGCAACCGCGCCATCTCTCGCAAGCGCGCAAAAGACCTTCTGCAGCCGGGGAAGCTCGAACTCCCTGAAAAACTGCGGGGGAACGACGGCGGGCGAGGCGGATGGGTCGAAAACCACCGGCAGATGCGCTCCCGCCCGGAGTTGAGCCTGGCCAAAGCGAATGATCACTTCGGTCGCATAGTCCATTAGATGCTCCAATCGCTCCGGATCATCGATTGCCAGGTAAAGCGTAGTTTCGAGGCCGAGCAATTGCGAAGTGAGCGTGAAGGGGCCCAGGACACATCCGACGACCAGCACCTCATTCCCGAGTTCCCGTCTCAGGATTCCAATGGCTTTCAGCATCTCCGGCATGCGTCCTGCCTGCTGTGGATCGGGAAATGCGAGCGCATTCCAATCATCATCTTCGGACAACGCATATCGTTCAATCACGGGATACTGATTCTTGCGGTACTGCAGAACCGATCCGACTGCCTCAGTCTCCACACTGGCATCCATCACCGAGAAGACGGCATCGTAACCATAATGCTTCCACGCCTTTAACTGGCACCTGGCCAGCGTTTCGCCGTCACGCACATAGTCATCCACGGATACGCCGGCGAGTGTAGCGGCATGGCCAAAAACCTGTGCAATGACCGGCACACGATCTGTATCCTGGAACCTGAGCGTGGCCGCTATCCTTTCCAGGCTGTTCATTTCCTGCCCCCGGCAATCTCCTCGAGATAATGGAGGCCATCGAACGCCGATTCGGCCACAAAATCGACATTGAGTTTGTCAGGTGTTGATTGCTTCAACGCCGCACCTCCGGCAATGACCAACACCTTATCGAGCCTTCGAAGTGCCAGCCGATCCTTCACCTGCCTCACCAGAGGAATGATGGGTGTGATCAGTCCGCTGACTCCGATAGCAATTGGTCGTTCCCTCTCCGCCGCTTCCATTAGCGTTTGCAAAGCGCAATCCTTGCCGCAATCAACGACGTGATAGCCCTTGCCGATGAGGACCATTTTGAAAATATTTTTGCCGAGATCGTGCACGTCCCCTTCCATTGTTGCAACCACGACCGTTCCCTTTGTGCTGGCCATAGCCATGCCGGCGGGATAAAGGTTCTTCATAATCTCCGTCACGGCACGCCCTGCCAGCATGATTTCAAGGAGGTTAAATTGTTCAAGTGTGCATTTGGCATCCAGTGCCGACATGGCAGCCTCGACGCCATGAATGACGATGTGCTCGGAACTAATCCCGCATCCGCAGAGGTGCTGGGCTTGGGACACAGACTCGGCTGTGTCGCCTTCGAGAATCGCTGCAATAAGATTATTCATCCTGGAATCAGTCATATGGCCTCCTTGGAGCCGCATGCCATCCTTGCTCTTCCTCTGAGCCAGGCTTTGGGCTTCGCGATATTATGCTCATTCCGTTTCATAAGCGCCTCCTCTGAGGCCAAGAGTTCCTCAAGGCGGATTTGGAGTTCACCGAAAAGCATCGATAACACATCAGCTGCATTGTTAGTATGGCTTAGGCTCCGAGTTCGAAGAGTCCCTATGCAAGGGAAGAGTCCAATAACTTTTTGGGAGACGAATTCTGAGAGCATTTGATCGCGATTGATGTAATTCAAAACTATTTGTAGCTTCTTATATCATATTAACAGAACGGCAGAAGCCGGTAGAAAACTTGAATGCAGCAGCTTCCCGCTCCGTCCTTCGCAATCCTACGAGTTAAAGATCATCATCTGACAACTGGTATTCGACTCCGCATTGTGCAAGCTTGCCCCTCTGTGACTACTCCCGCCAATGAATTGGCGGGCATCTAGGCTGATGCCACAGACTGTAGCCCCAGTCTGAGAATATTCTTTGCTGCATTAAGATCTCTATCTATCGATAATCCGCAATAAGGAC
>Ga0074195_1003682_pt1 | contig 13911 bp, 8 predicted proteins | sample EPASupsiteHSE623_FD_64525 | JGI IMG/M metagenome (GOLD analysis project Ga0074195, IMG submission 64525) | Bioremediated contaminated groundwater from EPA Superfund site, New Mexico - Sample HSE6-23 | ecosystem: Environmental > Aquatic > Deep subsurface > Groundwater > Contaminated ...
CCTTCACCTACAAGCTCTTTTGCACGTTCATTAAGAATTAGTGTTTCCAACTGGGCTGTTGTCATGGATACTGTTGCAGGTGTAAGTGCCAGTGCACGGGCACGTATCGCATTAAGGTATGTAACAGCAGATGCTAAATCTGGAGTCGTTTTCTTAAGAGCAGCCTCAGATGCAATCAGATAGATCTCAGATAGGCGAACTACTTTAACATTTGTAGCAGTTATAGCGTCTCCAGACTTATCACCCATATATTTTTTTATCCAACCATTGCGTCCAGGAATATCTCTTGTTGGATTTCTGATTGAATTTCCATACTCATCAATATCCATAACACCCCATCTTACATCAGTTAAGTCTTCTTTAAGAAGATTCAGGTATTTATCACTGGCAACGGCACCAGCCAAAAATGCCGAATTATAGTACATTGGTGAATAAAAGCTTGTTAATGAGCTATTACCCAAGTTAGTCGCATCACTGGTAGAAATCGACAACTCAAATATTGATTCACTTCCGAAAGTACTTTTCCATGAAGCTACCCAATTTGCAGGAGTGTAAAGAGTGCAACCTCCTGAAGTTATTACATCCTTCGCTTGAATAAATGCATTGTCATAATCACCTTTATATAAATATACTCTGGCCAGAAGAGCCTTAGCTCCATACTGATTAAGTTTGCCATGTGACTTTGTAGTTTTGAGCAAAGGAATCGCTGTTGTAAGATCTGATATCACTTGAGTATATACTTCTGCAACGGTATTACGTGTCAGCTTATCCTGAGCGGCAAGTACTTTGTCTACAATAGGAACTCCAAGTGAAGCAGGAGCTCCGGGTTTTAAATAGGGTAGTCCATAAAGACGTACCAGATCAAAATGAGCTAAGGCACGGATAGCCAATGCCTGACCTTTGATATCGTTAAGAGATGCCTCATCTGCAGTTGTTGTGGTTTTTACGTTGCCTTTCTCAATGTTTTCAATAACATTGTTTGTAAGCATTATCACAGTGTACATAACATCCCACATAGCTCCATAATTGTTTCTGCTCTCACCTGTATTAAACAGGAAAAATGAATCATCTGAGCGTCCCGATGAAGGAACATAGAGGTCGCCACCACGCATGTCCGCATATTTAGTCATGCGTTGGCCATAATAGCTGGAATACGTCATTCTATTATAAATGCCGTTCATAGCAACAGTCGCCTCTTTGACTGTTGTCATAGAAGAAGATGCTAGTACAGAGTTAGTCGGTTGTAGATCCAAAAAACCATTACAAGCTGTAAGGATGAACACACTCAACACTGTTAATATAGATAGTATTTTTTTCATAATCATTTAATGTGTTAAATTAAAAATTAAAATCCAACCCGAATGTAATAGTCTTGCCAATTGGCATTTGCCATGACTGAACACCATATGCATTTCCCTCAGGGTCAAAATAGTCCTGACTAGCAAGTGTCCAAAGATTAGAAGCAGAAGCAAATACCCTTAAATTGGAAATATGAATTTTCTTAAGAAGATTCGTAGGAAGATTATAAGATAAGGCAACGTCTTTTAACCTTATATAGTTGTTTTTATACAGCCATCTGCTTGTATGACTAAAGAATGAATAGGAAGCTTCATAAGTATACCTTGGAACGTCAGTTATATCTCCTGGTTTTTTCCAGCGTTCAAGAACCTTGACAGAACGTGTACGGTTTGAGAAATATCCATCATCATTTACGTAACGTTCAAATGCATTGTATATGTCTCCCCCAAGTGAGTAGGAGAAGCTCATGTCAAGGCTTAATCCTTTCCACGAAAGAGATGTGTTTATTCCTCCATATACATCAGGATCTGCACAACCAGTAATAATGTTAGTTGCATTCGAAGCATTATAAGTTACGGCACGGCCATTATATGTGGCATCACCTGCACCTGAATTATTCATATAGAACATCCCTTTTCCTGTTGCAGGATCTACTCCAGCCCACTCCTTCCCCCAAAAAGAAAGAGGTGAAAATCCCTCTCTGTAAAGGAACTGAGCCTGTTTATCTCCTCCAGTAGGATCATACCATATAATATCTGAACCATCGTACAATTTTGTTACCTCACTCTTTATGAACGATGCATTAATCCCCATATTCCAAAGCCAGTCACCTTTCTTGATAATATCTCCTGAAAGTACTATTTCGATACCTTTGTTGTTCATTGCACCAAAATTTGTTAGGATTGTGCTGAAGCCCGTTTCCCGCGCAATCTCCACGTTCTGTAGCAGATTTTTTGAATCCCGGTTAAAATAGTCTATATTAAGATTCAACCTACTTTCGAAGAATGAACTCTCTAAACCAAAATTATAGGTGTAGTTGGTTTCCCAAGAAAGATTAGGATCAGCAACAGTAGAAACTATTCCCCCGGGACTGTCAATATAGTTAGAACCATATGAGTATAGCGCCAAATGTCCATAATCATTACTAGGAAGTGTACCATTTACTCCATATGATCCTTTAATACGGAGGTTAGTCAACCAATCGATATTTTTAAGGAAGCTTTCATTTTTCATTCTCCAGGAACCTGAAAGTGACCAGAAATTACCCCAACGTGTATTAATCCCAAGCCTTGAAGATCCGTCACGACGGTAACTACCTGCCACATAGTATTTATCGTTATAATTATATTCCGCTTTTGATAGAAGCGACATAAGGTTGTTACCCCATGAATAAGCATTCGATGTCTTTGCTCCTGCTGTAGCTATCGTTTTGGAAAAGGCATTCGGCAAATTTGTGCCATTTGCTAAGAGATAATCTGTATTATTTGTTTCAGCTTCGAAACCGACCAGAACATTTAGATTATGATATTTACTGAATGTTTTATTATACGCTAAGGTTGTGGAAGAGATCATTTTCTCTATGTTGCTTGACACCTCTGTTATGGTACCTGTAGCAGATGACCCCTGGTGATGTAATGGGCTGAAGTAAGTATGGTCATCTACCCTTGTTTGGTCGTAACTGAATACAGAAGATGCAACCAGACCTGGCATTATTGTCCATTTAAGGGTTTCATTTAAACTTGTTCTGAACATCTTGGAGTTGTTCTCCATAAGTTCATCATAATAAAGATAGTTGTAGGCATAAGTCTTATACCTGGATGTAACAGGAGTCCCGTCTACATTTGTTGGCCAGTAATCAGAGAATAACTGGTTTCTTATGCTCTGAAAGTAGTTTGTACTATTGTTGTATGAGTCATTAAATCCATTTTTCTTAACTCGAGCTATTGATACATTAGAATTAAGTTCCACCGTCTTAAGGATCTTTTTGGTTATATTCAGTCGCCCTGTAATTCGATCCATGCTATTTGTGTAAACACGGCCCTCTTCTTTCATGTACGCAATTGAGGTGAAATAAGAGGTATTATCGTCAGCCCCCGAGAGGTTAATGTCATAATTTTGGAACATAGCTGTACGTAAAAGAGCTTTTTCCCAGTCGAAAAATCCTCTAGGATCAGTCGGGAGATTTGTTGCAATTAGTGCCGTAGTAAACGCATCGGCTTGAGCCGGAGTTTGCCCCGCATCAATTTTCTGATTGTAATATACATCATAGTATATCTCACGTTGTTGTTCAGGAGTTGGAAGTTCCCAGTTGTTAGATGCAAAAGATGGAGTAAAGCCAAGTGTTGATTTGAAATTAATCTTTATTTTTCCAGATTTACCACTTTTGGTAGTTATGAGGATAACTCCATTTGCTGCACGTGAACCGTATAGAGCAGAAGCTGCTGCATCTTTAAGTACAGTAAAACTCTCAATATCTGAAGGGTTTATTGTGTTCATAATATTAAAAGATACCATAGATAACCGAGACACGTTACCTTGAACAACAGGAACTCCATCAATTACATAAAGAGGCTCATTACCAGCATTCATAGATCCGGTCCCTCTTATACGCATACTTACGCTTGAGCCGGGTTGGCCTGAACTTGGAGACCATTTAAGTCCCGGAATTTTACCTTGGAGCATACTCTCGAAAGAGGAAGAAGGAATATCCTTAATGGCATCAGCTTTTATTACTGCAGCCGATCCGGTGAATGAACCTTTTTTTGCCGTTCCATAGGCAACAACCATTACCTCTTCAAGATTCAGTGCATCTGTAGCCAGTGAGACATCTATTACGGCTCTTCCGTTTACCGGAATCTCCTGAGAGATAAAGCCTATATAGGAAAAAATAAGAACGGCATCTTTTGATAGCTTATCAAAAGCATACCTGCCATCAAGATCTGTGGTTGCTCCTACTCCCCTGACACCCTTTACCTGGATGTTTGCATAAGGGATTGGAGAACCATCTTCAGAAGAGGTCACTCTTCCGGCAACCTTCATCTGAGCCATAACCATATTGACAAGCAATAGGGATAAGACGAACAAGATCGTTTTCTTCATAGATTAAGTTAGTTTAAGTTTAAAATAAGTTAGTTAGTGTTATTGCTACGAATTTATAACTATTTTAAACGATTTCCAAATAATCTTAAGACGAGCGAAGCATAATTTACGAGACTGATATTCAGAGTTATGCGAGAACAAAAAACCAGAAAAACTCATTCGTTTTCTTACAAAAAGAAACCATTCCTCCATTTTTGATTACGTATTGAAATCAAACCATAAAATATTCTTACACATCGAACGATTTTTGTTGTATAAATCAAAAGCAAAACGGGCACCTTTTCAAGTGCCCGTATACATTTTACCGTTATTTGATTAGTCTCTGCTGAAAGGTTTTCTTTCGCCATCCCTGCGTGGACCCCTATCGTCTCTCCTTGGTCCTCTGTCGTCTCTCCTTGGTCCTCTGTCATCATCTCTTCTTGGCTTATGCTCAGGCTCTACATATCCTTCTGGTTTTGGTATGAGAGCTTTGCGTGAGAGTCTCATTTTGCCGGTTTTCGAATCGATTTCAAGAAGTTTTACTTCAACTTCGTCACCAACTTTAACGACGTCCTCTACTTGTGCAACTTTTTTCCAGTCAAGTTCGGAGATATGCAGCAATCCCTCTTTTCCGGGAAGAATCTGTACAAATGCTCCAAACTCCAGAATTGAGACAACCTTTCCTGTATATACAGTTCCTGCTTCCGGAACAGTTGTAATGCCCTTGATCCAGCTAAGAGCAGCCTCCATGTTCTCCTGGTTTTCACCAAAGATATCCACAACACCTGTCTTATCTTGTTCGGTAATAGTAATTGTAGTTCCGGTAACCTTCTGAATCTCCTGAATCACCTTTCCGCCGGTACCAATTACGGCACCTATGAACTCTCCAGGAATGACAATCTGAATAATTCTTGGAACATGAGGCTTGTAGTCTTCGCGAGGTTCGCTGATGGTTTTCATCATCTCTCCCATTATATGCAGACGACCCTGACGAGCCTGCTCAAGAGCCTGCTCAAGAATTTCGTATGAAAGTCCGTCTACCTTTATATCCATTTGAGTGGCAGTTATACCATCTTTTGTTCCTGTAACCTTGAAATCCATATCTCCCAGATGATCTTCGTCTCCCAGAATATCAGAAAGAACTGCGAATTTCTTTGATTTTGAATCTGTTATCAGACCCATTGCAATACCGGAAACAGGCTTTTTAATTTTGACACCGGCGTCCATAAGTGCAAGTGTTCCAGCACAAACTGTAGCCATAGAAGATGATCCGTTTGATTCAAGGATGTCCGATACAACTCTTACAGCATAAGGATTGTCTTCACCTGTCGGAACGACAAACTTAAGCGCCCTCATTGCAAGGTTTCCGTGACCGATCTCACGGCGCCCTGTTCCTCTGTATGGTTTTGCCTCTCCTGTCGAGAATGGAGGGAAGTTATAGTGAAGGACAAATTGTGATGAGCCCTCTACCAATACTTCGTCTATCTCTTTCATGTCCATTTTGGTACCTAGGGTAACTGTTGTCAGCGACTGTGTCTCTCCCCTTGTAAACAGGGCAGATCCATGAGTAGTTGGCAAATAATCAACTTCGCTCCATATTGGCCTTATCTCTTTGGTATTTCTGCCATCAAGACGGATGCCGTCAATAAGGATCATGTTACGCATTGCCTCTTTTTCAACACCATGGTAATATCTGTCTATCATGGATTTCTTTGCAGCTGCATCTTCTTCGGAAAGTGTAGCGACAAACTCCGCCTTAAGGGCATCGAATGAATCGCTTCTTTCATGTTTTGACACGCCTGATTTTGCTATAGCATAACATTTGTCATAGCAGAAGTTGTGAATGGCCGATTGTAATTCTTCGTCCTTTTTCTCATGGCAGTATGTTCTCTTTTGAGTCTTACCAACCTCTTCCATCAGTTCAATCTGAGCAATACACTGTTTTTTAATCTCTTCATGTGCAAATTTAATTGCCTCCAGCATATCTTTCTCTGCAACCTCTTTCATCTCTCCCTCAACCATCATGATATTGTCAACGGTAGCTGCAACCATTATGTCTATGTCTGCTTTTACCAGTTCTGTAAAAGATGGGTTAATGACAAACTGTCCATCTATTCTGGCTACACGAACCTCAGAAATTGGTCCGTTAAAAGGGATATCGCTTACTGCCAAAGCAGCAGATGCTGCAAGACCCGCAAGAGCGTCCGGCATAATCTCCTTCTCTGCAGATATCAGATTAACTGTAACAAAAACCTCTGCATGAAAATCATCTGGAAAAAGTGGGCGTAATGCACGGTCAATCAGGCGGGAAACCAATATCTCCGAGTCGTTTGCACGTCCCTCCCTCTTTAAAAATCCTCCGGGATATTTGCCTGCTGAGGCATATTTCTCTTTGTACTCAACAGAAAGTGGCATAAAATCCACATCTTCTTTTGCGTCTTTAGCACAGGTTACGGCAGCCAAAAGCATGGTCTTGCCCATTTTTACAACTACTGCACCATCAGCCTGCTTTGCAAGCTTTCCTGTTTCGATTTCAATAGTCCTGCCATCGTTCAACTGGATGGTCTTCTTTACTATATTCATATAAATTCTATGCAACTCGTCTCTCCCTACGAGAGTTTATTATTAATTATGTATTCCGCTATACTACCTGCCTCGAGTCGCTTTCTTGACAAGTAATAGATGTTTGATGCAAATATAAATAGATTATTGGTAAGAGTGATATAAAAAAGGGTGCCACCCGGACACCCTCTGTTTTGTGCTTTATTTACGAAGGTTAAGAGCCTTCACTATATTTCTGTATCTCTCGATGTCTGTTGCCTTAAGGTAGTCCAGAAGACGACGTCTTTTACCAACCAGTTTCAACAAAGATCTTTGAGTGTTGTAATCTTTTTTGTTGATTTTTAAGTGACCGGTAAGGTGAGCGATACGGTATGAAAATAAAGCTACCTGACTCTCTGCTGAGCCGGTATCTGCATTAGACTTTCCGTATTGTCCGAAAATCTCTTGCTTTTTCTCTGCTGCTAAATAAGTTGCCATTGTTCTAAGCAATTGATAATTATTGTTGTTACCCCAAAATCGGGACCGCAAATATAGGCAAATATTTTCACTGCACAACAATTTTCTTAAATTTGTGGAATTATGCACCAAATATTGTAACCAATATGATTAAGTTCGAAAAAGCTATAGAAATTGTTCTTTCACATACCCTTGAGACAGATCAGATGCTTATTCCTCTTGCCGGTTCGATGGATCATTTTCTGGCATCCAATATATATGCCGACAGAGATATGCCTCCTTTCAACAAGTCCGCTGTAGATGGTTATGCATGCAGAGGAGAGGATATTGAGAAGGGTCTGAGAGTGATTGAAAACATCCCTGCAGGGTATTCTCCAAAATTTAAAATCACAGAAGGTTGCTGCAGTAAAATCATGACCGGGGCCAAGCTTCCCGATGGGGCTGATACTGTCATTATGGTAGAAGAGGTGGCAAAGGTAATAGAGGGAGTGGAGGTAGCGGATGCAGGCGGTTTTATCAGATATGCAAATGCAGATGGGAATAAATTAAAAAACAACATTTGCTTAAAGGGCGAAGATATTAAAGCGGGTGAACTGGTACTGGAGGCCGGTAAATTTGTAAAACCTCAGCATATTGCAATACTGGCTGCAATGGGAATCAGTAATGTGCCTGTTTTCAAACCTTTGAATATAGGTCTTTTAAGCACAGGAGATGAAATTGTAGAACCGGATGTTGTGCCCGAGGAGGTTCAGATAAGAAATTCGAACGGCTGGCAGCTGAGGGCGCAGGTTATGAGAAACGGAGCTGTTGCCAACTATTATGGCATTGTGCCTGACAATGAAAAGAGCATTAAAGATGCAATTGAAAAGGCACTTGTAGATAATGACATTCTGGTTCTGACCGGAGGGGTTTCGATGGGTGACTTCGATTTTGTCCCTTCTATCATTAGCGGATTGGGATTTGAAATTCTTTTTGACAAGGTGGCCGTTCAACCTGGCAAACCAAGCACATTTGCAATAAAGAAGACACCAGGCTCTAATAAGACAGAAAAGGTGATTTTTGCCCTGCCTGGCAATCCTGTATCATCCTTTATCCAATTTGAACTACTTATAAGACCTTTCATTTTCAAATCGATGGGCGCAAGTGATCCCGTTTTGTGGTTTGAAATGGCTTCTGCTCAGGACTACAAAAGAAAACACACTGAGAGAAAGGCTTTGATTCCGGTAATTGCATCTCCTGACGGGAGGTTCACTATTATCAACTATAACGGATCGGCGCATATACTTGCTCTTGCCAAGGCTAATGCGATTGCTGAGATTCCGGAGGGGATTTCTTTTATAGGAATTGGAGATAAACTTCGGGTATTCTTGCTTCAGTAATGGAAAAAACAATTAAGCACCCGGTTATCGGAGTTATTACAATAAGGAAAAAGGTAGGCAACAGAAACATCCGTATAACGGTTCACCCTATCAAGGGGGTTAATGTATCAATTCCTTGGTTTACAAGATTTTCGACGGCAGAACGCTTTATATATGAACGGGAGGATTGGATTATATCCAGCATCCGCAAACAGCAGTTAAAGAGCGAAAAAAAATCAATTCCTCTTGGTGAGGGTCATACCATTACCACTATTAAGAGAGAGATAAGATTCTTCGAGGTTGAAGGGGCCGTCAAGATAAGGGTAGCTGTCTCTCCGGGAGTAGGAAAGATAGAGTATCCTCAAAAATCATCGAAAGAGGAGTTGGGGCTTGCCGTTCTAAAGATTCTGAAACACGACGCTAAAGAGTATCTGCCTGCGAGAACAGAAGAACTGGCAGACAGGTACGGATTCACAGTCAACAGGGTTAGCCTTAAAAGCAATAAAACAAACTGGGGAAGTTGTTCAAAGCTTGGCAATATAAACCTGAACATCCATCTTATGAGGCTCCCGGTTTATATTGCCGACTTTGTAATTCTCCACGAACTTTGCCACCTGAAGCATCATAACCACGGTGCGGAATTTCATAAATTGCTCAATAACCTATGCGAAGGCAAGGAAAAACTCTACTCAAAAGAACTTCGCACCTACCGCACAACTATTTAATTTGGCGCTGGGGTACATGGGGGGTACATGGGGACGCACATTGTGTACCCCTTGCTTATTGCATCTCTTTTTGTTTGTTGTATAACCGGCAAAATAACTCAAGAAGGTATGTGTCGGCAAGTTTACCTCCACATGGCTTTATATTAAGCTACAGATTAGGTATTTACTAATGGCTCTGCCAGAGCCGTTAGTAAATGGCAGATTAGCAGACTAATACGTATACCTCTCATTTCCAACAAAGTACTAACCTCTGGCAGAGACTCTGCCAGAGGTTAGTATATGCATGATTTACAAATACTTGAAAAGCGGTCTGAAAATCAAGTAGATATACAATACGCATATTGCCAAGGCATTAGAGGGATCATCAAAGTGTTAGGACGATTAAATATTGCAGAAATCAGAATTAGTCGACAAAAATTGCTCCGAATACCGATTATCCCAGCACGAGACATCAAACTGCACCAAAGTGTCAAAACAAAAAATAAACCAGAAACATAAACCAATTGAAAATCTCTGCTTATCTTCAGATAATGTGGCACTTAACTATGTAGGAAACTTTAAAAAACTCCCTTGAAGTTTTTCATATAATGCTGTCAGAAAGCTGCTTGCAAAAATTCTTGGGGAAACTTTTCCTAAAATAATATTTTGTATCTGTCTGTATATCTGGTGTTTGCGAAATACTTCAAGGGAGTTTCACCAATTAGATACGCAGTGCGTAGCGAATTTGGACTTGTCCAAAATGATTACCGAACGAAACCGTAAAATGAGTGACCACGAGTTATTTTTAAAGAGAGTGGGAGAATCCGGTGTTTGTACCAGATCTCCCACTTCTTATTTTAAACAGGCAACCGGGTACACAATATGCGTCCCATGTCCCCTCCTCTTATTATTTTGTCAGCTCGCTGATTCTTACGAAAAGAGCATCAACTCCTTTTAGAAGATCAATATTTACAGCCTTGTAAGAATCCTTCAGATTCTTTCTGTCGGGATGGTTTACCCGTGTATAAAGACTATTTCTGAGTTCAATTGCATCGTTCATGATCTCTATTGCTGCCTCGCTTTGTTTTGTTGGATTTATATAGATAAATGTCCAGCAATCAGATATTACCTGAGCCAGCAGGAAGTCGATATCTTTTTTAACTACTCTAAGATTTGCCATAATTATTATTTATTTCGTGCAAAGGTAGGTAAAATAATTTATTAAAGCTTTACGACTCCAATTCCCGGCAGGTCAGAAAGAGTAACCTTGCCGTCAACAATCAACATTCCTTTAAAGACATCATTTGAGATCAGAAGGTTTCCGTCCAGGTCTGCCCACTCGGTTTCCGGAGCAATCTGAGCAGCGGCAGAAATTGCACATGATGTTTCTGTCATACAACCAATCATAAGCTTCATGTGCAGAGCTTTTGCCAGTGTAACCATCTCCCTTGCCTCTCGCATACCGGTACATTTCATAAGTTTGATGTTGATTCCGTTATACGCTCCCTTAAGCTTTGGAATATCGGTAAGCCTCTGACATGCCTCGTCTGCAATAATAGGCAGAGGGCTGTTTTCGGTAACCCAAGCTGTTTCGTCCAGTAACAATTTAGGCATTGGCTGCTCTATCATGTTTACGTTTTTCTCGTTGAGCCAGTTAATCATGTCCAGCGCATAGTGTTTGTCCTTCCATCCCTGATTTGCATCTACACATATAACAGTATCCGTTACAGAACGAATGGTGTTTACCATCATCTTGTCTGTAGCTTCATCCCTACCCAGCTTCACCTTGATAACCTTATACGGCGATGCCTCTCTGGTTTTTTCCTTCACAACAGCTTCTGAATCGAGACCAACTGTGAACGAGGTGTTAGGCGTGTTAGCAGGGTTGAATCCCCATATCTTCCACCATGGTTGCCCGAGAATCTTTCCTACAAGGTCATGTAATGCTATGTCCACAGCTGCTTTGGCAGCAGTATTGTTGATTGCAATTGCATCTACATAGGCCAGGATGTCCTGTATCTCAAATGGTGAACTGAAACGCGAAAGATCTACTTTTTTAAGGAAGTCAATTACAGACGCTTGTGTCTCTCCAAGATAAGGGGGCATTGCGGCCTCTCCGTAACCAACATATCCGTCCCAGGTAATTTCTGTAAGAACGATCTGAGTGGTGGTACGTGATGAGTTTGCAATTGTAAAAACGTGTCTCATCTGTGCATCGTATGGCCTGAAGGAGAGAACCATGGTTTTACTGCCACCTTTCATTGCTCTTCCACCTTTCTGGGCAAAAAGATCGAACGGGTTAAGTATTGTGGCCGCTGCTGTCAGCAGTCCGGCTGTCTTGAGAAAATCTCTTCTGTTTGTCACGTCTTTCATTTTTAATTTGCTTGTTTAGGGAAATACCAAGTATGGTTCTTTATGGATATTATATCATTGTCAACATCTACTTTTGTAAGAATTCTCCGAGTACGAACCAGTCGTTTTGATCCTGTATAATAATTTGCTGCCTCAGGAATTAGCGAGTTTATTCCCACACAATTTGACGAATGGATGAATTCTCCACCTCCTATGTATATGCCAACATGAGAAATACGCTCTTTTTTCTCTGCTGTTGCTTTTGATCCAAAGAAAATAAGATCTGCAGGTCTTAGACTATCAAGTCCGTTTTCTATGTTTATACTATCGCCAGTGAGACCTTGTTGAGAAGCATCCCTCTCCAATATAATTCCGTTAAGATAATATACTGTCTTTGTAAAACCGGAGCAATCCACAGCCTTGATTGATGTTCCACCCCACATATACGGGAATCCCATGAATTTTTTTGCTGTTGCAATGATGTTTTCAGGCGTTGGGTTACGGCTTTCGATCCATTTGCCAAAATCCTCGGCAGCCGATTTAAGAAGAAACGCACTTTTGCCATTTGGAAGCAAAACCTTGTAATAGTTGCCTTCCGTTCCGTTTGCACGGACAATGTTTCCCATCACTCCATCCATAACCACCCCAGCGTTTTCTGAAGCACCGTCGCGGAAAAGAGTGTAGTGAACGTTAATAATCAACTTAGGAGCTGCAATCCACTCATTGTACTCCTGTTCTGTCATTGGTTGTATGCTCCCCGAAGTTGCCCATGCAATATATCCCTCAGGCGTAATGGCACGTGTCCAGCCACCCTTCTTCTCAAGTATCCTTACAGGTGTACCTAGTATTGTCTGGGTTGCTGACTCACTCGAATAGTCAGAACCATATCTGAAATTGATGACAGACTGATTTGTAATACCATACAACTTCCCCTGAAGCGAAGAGTCGGGTAATACAACCATACTATCCAGAACAACAATGTTTTTTGCAGCAAGTGCCTTTATAAGAGCATCTTTAGCTGCTGATTCTGTTGTGGAACCTCTGAGCACGATCTTTTTTAAGTCGGCAGATAAATCTAATGAAGCCTCATATGTTTTCACTCTTCTGTCAGGTGCATATTCTGTCTTTATTTTTTTTGACACCATGTCAAACTGCTCCTGTATCTCTTTACTTTTGGGGCCGATGTAGCAAGAGAAGACCAGCAGGGCAGCCATTGATAAAATAAGAACTTTTTTCATAATGAATATATTAAGATTGTTTGATAACTATTTAAACTTAACCGGGGCACTCTCGTTGAAAAGTCTGTCAAGTGCTGTTACATAAAAGATGTATGTTGAGTGTCCTGCCGATGGCATTACATAGCTCTCCTCACCTATAAGTGCCACAATAGATTCCCCTTTTGTAAAATCTGGTGTTTCACCCTTTTTGAACTTATATATTACATGATAGTAGACCGACAATTTCTTTCCTTTGGAATCATTTTTTTCCGGATTGTCCCACGTAAAATACAAGACATCTCCCTTTTTGTACATTTGCGCTTTAGCAGGTGCGTCAGGAGCAGAAGTTTCAAATCCTTTAAGAGTAGGTACCAGCGAAGGGTGTTTATACAATGTATTGAGAACACTGTTTACACCCAACTTGTTATCCTTCATATTCTTTGCACTGAAGAAACAGGCACCTTGATATACAGGCAATCCTCTTATAATATTTGCTTGCTTCCTGATCTCCTCTGCCGAGCGCCATGCAGGGATTTTTGAATCTTTTTCAAGACGATAGGTGCCAAGCCCTCCATAAACAGGAATTCCGGAAGAGTTGTCCCTCCACCACTTTGCAAGCACATTGAAATCTGCATTGTCATATCCTATGTTGAAATAGAGCTGAGGCAAAACATAGTCGATCCACCCCTTTTCCATCCACAATAAAATATCGGCATGCAGATGGTCATAGTTTGTATATCCGTAGCTTTTTGTATCTGAACCTCTTGGATCTTCCTTCCGGTTTCTCCAGACAGCGTATGGGCTTATTCCGAACTTCACATACGGCTTTACAAATTTAATTGTATCTCTCAGCATCTTTACAACTATATCCACATTCTCTCTTCT
>Ga0074195_1003683_pt1 | contig 13908 bp, 12 predicted proteins | sample EPASupsiteHSE623_FD_64525 | JGI IMG/M metagenome (GOLD analysis project Ga0074195, IMG submission 64525) | Bioremediated contaminated groundwater from EPA Superfund site, New Mexico - Sample HSE6-23 | ecosystem: Environmental > Aquatic > Deep subsurface > Groundwater > Contaminated ...
CCAGATGTGCCCCGGATGCAAGAAAGAACGAAGTCGCCGCGACGCAGGTGTACAGAGAAGTACATTGAGGAGCGGCGACGAGTTCTGACGCAGCAGACGGGGCGCAGATGGGGGATCAGGGTCCATATCCATGGGCTTCCTGCCTGATTGTAGCGGCGATCTGGCCGAAGGACCTATAATGCCGACTTGGTGTCTCTCCACCCGCTCCTCAAGATGATTCACAGGAGACCAAGCAAGTGAACCCAATCGAACTCATCGGATATCTGGCCTCGTTGCTCGTCGCCGTGTCGTTGACGATGAGCAACATCTGGAGACTGCGATGGATGAACCTCTTCGGCGCGTTGCTGTTTGCGACCTATGGACTGCTCGTGCGCGCCTACCCGGTCTTCGCGGTGAATTCGTTCATCGCCGTCATCGACATCTACTACCTGATCCAGATGGCAACCCAGAGGGATTTCTTCAGCTACGCGGAGATCGAGGGGGGCGCATCGAGGCTCCTGGTCAAGTTCATCGATTTCTACACCGCGGACATCGCACGATTCTTCCCATCGTTCGACTCCACGAGCCTTCGTGGCATCAGGGCCTTCTTCGTCCTGCGAAACCTGTTGCCCGTCGGGCTGTTCATCTACGAGCCGCTCGCCGGTGGGGAGATCGAGATCAAGCTGGACTACGTGATCCCGGACTATCGGGACCTGAAGAACGCACAGTTCCTCTTCTCGGCCCACGAGCACCTGGCACAGCAGGGCTTTCGCACCTGGCTCGCCGAGAGCACTGTCCCCGAGCACCAGGACTACCTGCGGCGCGTGGGGTTCGTCGCCGACAAAGGCTCCCCCACGAAGTTCCGGAAGTCGCTCTGACATCCATCGCGGGAAAAGCCGATCAACGGGCCTTTCGCGAGCTTGTCCAGGGCCGAGAGCAAAGACCGCACCTCGGCCGTGGTTGTCAGCGCCGACACGGAGACTCGGACCGTCCCATCCGGAAACGTCCCTAGGCTTCTGTGTGCCCCAGGAGCGCAGTGAAGCCCCGGCCGCACCGCGATCCCGAAGCTGTGATCGAGCGTTGCCGCCAGGTCGAGAGGCTCGTACCCCTTGAGGTTGAGCGACAGGACGCCGGTTCTAAGAGGGCTTTGGGCATGGTAGAGGGTCAGACCGTCGATCGACTCGGCTTCCCGGATCAGGAGGTCGATGAGCCCGCGGTGGTGGTCCCGGATCGCATCCACGCCCCGGTCGAGGATCGACTCGACCCCAGCGGCAAGACCCACGATCCCTACAAAGTTGCCGGTGCCGGCTTCGTATCGGGCCGGAAGCTCGCGCGGCTGCTGGTTCGACTCCGAGAACGAACCGGTTCCACCTTCGATGAGAGGCTCCGGATCGAGTGCGGACGAAAGCCACAGAACGCCTACGCCAGGAGGACCGTAGAGCCCTTTGTGGGCTGAGAAGGCAACGGCATCGATGCCAGGGACTCGAACGTCCACGGGCCAACAGCCAGCCGTCTGGGCACAGTCGACGACCAGACGGATGCCCTGTTCACGGGTGAGGCGGGCCACCTCTTCGATCGGCTGGACGACTCCGGTCACGTTGGACGCGTGAGTCATCACGACGAGCCGAGTCCAAGGCGTGATCCGGGCGGAGATGGCTTCGGCCGTTACGATTCCATGCGCGTCGGGATCGACGCGAATCACCTCGACGTGTCGGGAGGTCTCGAGGGTCGCCAGGGGGCGATTCACGGAGTTGTGCTCGATCGAAGTCGTGACGACGTGGTCTCCCGGCCTCAAGACGCCTTTGAGGACGAGGTTGAGTGACTCCGTGGCGCCGCTCGTGAAGACCACCCGGCTTGCGTCCGGAGCGCCGATCAATCGGGCGACCAGCTTACGAGCCAGTGCGACCTGCTCGGTCGCGAGTCCCGCGAGTCGGTGCAGCCCTCGGTCGGGCGTCACCCCGGACTCGCGGAAGAACCGGTCCATCCGTACGTAGACCGCCTCCGGCTTCGGATAGGTTGTGGCTGCGTTGTCGAGGTAGATGATCGGCCGGCATGTGGTCGTGCTGTTCGCCGCGCTCCCCGGCTTCTCCGACTCCTGCTTTTCGCACCGTTTCCGGCCCTTGCACAGGTTGATCGAGGTCATCGTGTGAGGGCTCCTTCGATCACATGCCGAAGATCCGGCTGTAGAGGCTCCGAGCCACGGACAGGTCGGTCGTTCCCTTGATGATCGCCCGACCGTCCGGGAAAAGCGAGACCTCGTGGCGATCGGTCCTGAGGTGAAGTATGAACTCGCTGTACCGTACGGAGCCGAATTGTGAAAGGACCGGCGCCAGTTCGTCAAACGACAGCCGAACCCCTGGCTGGCCCGGCAACTGGACGGCATCTCGGCCGCAGAGGACCGATGCGGGGGGCCCAAAGACCCCGTCGAGGAAGTCGAGTTGCCCCAGTCCACACGCGCGGCACGAGGGGTTCTTGACGAGCAGAACGTGGTCGACCTCTCCGTTCCAGCCATCCACGCAGACGAGCCCTTGCAGACAATGGTCTTCGTGGCCGGTCAGGATCTTGATGACCTCGATCGCCTCCAAGTTCGCCATGATCTGGGAAAGGGGGGCCAGGATCCCTTCGGTGTCGCACGTGCCAAATGACGCCGGGGGAGGGGGCTTGGGGAGATAGCACCTAAGACACGGGGTCCGCCCGGGGAGCACGGTCATGACGGTCCCGTGGTGGCCCAGGGCGCCCGTGTAGACCCATGGGATGCCGGTCGCCACGCTGAGATCGTTGATCAGGAAACGGGTTTGGAAGTTGTCGGTGCCATCCACGATGACCTGTGCGCCCTCCACCAACGAGCGGATGTTCTCGCTCGTCACGTCGATGACGTGTGGCGTGACCTCCACCGAGCCCGCGATGAGCGCGACCTTTCTCGTTGCCGCGACCGCCTTTGGTAACCCGTCCGCGGCGTCTTGCTCGTCGTAGAGGATCTGTCCCTGGAGGTTGGCTGGCTCGACGAAGTCTCGGTCGATCAGGATCAGTCGGCCCACACCGGCCCTGGCCAGAGTCGACGTCGCCACCGACCCCAGCGCGCCCAGCCCCACCACCGCGGCTGTCGCGCGGCCAAGCCTTTCTTGACCCTCCGGACCGATCGTGTGGAGCCGCTCGTGGCGCGCATACCGTCCGGTGAGAGGCTCGCAGCCCGTCATCCAGCCCTCGCCGCGCTTCCCAGACGGGCCCGCTCAGCCGCGCTCACCTTGCGGCCGTGGATGTCCACGTCCAAGATGCGTCCTTCGACGGAACCCGTGATGCGCCCCTTTCTCAGAATGTACCGGCGCATCACCGCGCGGACCGACAGGTGCGTTCGCTCCTTGGGCAGGTCGCGGAAGACCGTGAACTGGCTTCCCCTCTCGTGCCCACCCATGGCCAGAAATTCGGTCACAGCCACCCGGTACGTACCCTCAGGGTCGAGAGGCCGCTCGCCGCACAGGATCGAGACAACGCGCGATCCACCCGGGCTCTTCGAGTTGAACCGCACCTTGAGCCCCGAGAGATGGAGAAAGTAGTAGTTGTCATCCAAGCTCGCCTCGAGCGCCTTCTCCAAGACCTCCTTGATCTGCCACCCTTTCAATCCCAGGACGTAGATCCCATTGTCGAAATGGAAGGCGATGTTGAAGTCGTGGACCGAGATCTTCCCCTTGGGAATGACGTTGTTGACCGCGGTCGCGTTGTAGAACGCGAGGTCAGCGCCCGTCTCCTCTCGGAGCACATCGCAGACCAAGTTCCCAAGACGGGTTTCACGGCCGTACTTCTGGTCGACGAAACTCTCCACGGCTTCTCCGAGGATCTCCCCAGGGGCGCCGTCTCTCTTTTCGAGGTAGTGGCGGACGACCCTGGCGCACTCCTCGTCCTCGGGAATGTGTTCATCGAGCTCGACCAGTTCGTTTTTGAAGGAGACCCCGCCCTGGGGTCTCGCCTCGACGTGGAGGTAGCCAAGGAAATGTCCTTCTCCCCCGGCCTGGCAGATCAGGACGTTGTTGACGACCTCCGGGACCTCGAGGAGCGTGTGGCTGTGCCCGCCGATGATGGCGTCGAGGCCGGTTACCTGGGAAGCCAGCGAGCAGTCGCCGTCGAAACCGAGATGGGAGAGGAGAATCACACAGTCGACCCTGGGGCGAAGCTGCCGCACGATCGCGCGGCAACTCTCGACGGGATCGACCACCTCAAGACTGTCCGGCTTGGTGTGGACCATCGGATAGTCGGGGGTGGTGAGCCCGAAGAAGGCGATCCGAAACCCGGCCAAGTCGTGGATGACGTAGGGAAGACAGGGAACCACCACGCTGCCGTTGAAGCGGACATTCGCGACCAAGGCCGGAAAGTTGGCGCGTTTGGTCTTCTCCAGAAGGTATGGCAGTCCGTAATCGAAGTCGTGGTTGCCCAAGACCCAACCGTCCGCGCGGACCAGGTTCATCATCTCGATGAGCGGTCGTCCATCCACCACGTCGCTCAGCGTGTCGCCGATGTCGAAGAAGAGGAGGTTCGGGTAGCGGGATCGATGCTGCTGGAGGCTCGTTGCGATTCTCGGGTAGATGAGGAAGTTCCAGTGCAGGTCGTTCAAGTATCCGACGACGACTTTGGGGGCCAATTCCGTCGACCTCGAATCGCTAGAAGGCAACCAGGGTGAGGGACATTGATGGGATACTAGGCGCCGTCCACTCCGAAACATTACAGAGAAACATTACAAAAATAATCGCACTCTGTCAAAGCCCTCTCTTGCCACAAAGGATGTTCCTTGAGTGACGAAAGAGGCCTTCTCTCGCCATTTTTCCGTACACCGTCCACGCACCAAGGACTCATTTCGTGCCCGTGAGCCGGCTTCGGGCCAACGTGAACGCCGGGCCCAGCAACAGCGCCCGTCGATAAAGCTCCGCCGCCTGTGAGTTCTCTCCGATCAGCCTTTTGATCTCGCCCAGATCGAAAAACACATAGCGGGCGGTCGAGCAAAGGCCGGCCGTCGCCCCCAAACGCTCCAGCTCGTTCACGGAACGCTTCGTGTCTCCCTGGACAAAATGAGCCAGGCCGATGGCCAGCCCGCGCGCCGTTTTCAGGGGATCCGGAAAGACCACGTTCTTCAGATCGGGTCCTTCGAGGATCGTCAGGGCCTCACCGGCTTTCCCTTGGCAGAGCAGAAGCAGCGCCTCCTGGTATCTGAGTTTGGCTATCTCCTGTTCCAAGTCCGATACCATGGCCCGCACCACGTCGTCGCCTCCGTTTGGGGCAACCTTGAAGAATGTCTTCAGCCGGTGTAGAGCGGCAACTCCGCGGGCTTTGACCTGTGCCTGATCCATGGCCGGGTAGGCATCCAGAAGCGCGAACTGAGCGTCTTTTCCCGGAAGCCGTAAGTATCGGCGGAAAAGGGGATCTCGCGCCAGGGCGAACGATGCCTCCTCGGGTGTCACCGTGATCCCGAACACCCGGATCTGGGTGTCCTCGGGAGGGAGTCGGCCCACGAGCGTCCTTCCGACCCGGAGCCTCGCCTCGTGGCTTCCGTAGAGTCTCTCGATCTCTCTGAGAAGCTCGGATCTGGGAGGCTTGGTCATGACCTGGATGGTAATGTTTTCCCCCTCGATGGGGGTGCGGCTCGTGATAGTGAGTTCAACGGCTACTGTTGTGCCCTTCTTCAGATCGATCGATCCTGATTTGACTCCTCCGTGAACCTCGATGCCTTCGGGCAGGCCGAACTCGTACCGGGCTCCCGGAAGATCCGACAGTCTCGCTGACAGGTGTCCGATGATCCGCGCCTCGCCTCCGATCTCAGGGGGGTGGTCCATCGAAAGCTCGACCGTGACCCACGCCGGCAGCGGAAGAGGCGGACTGGAGGCCATCGAAAGAGCGACCATCAGGACCGAACAGACGAGCCGGATCGCGAAGCGAGTGAGCGGCCTCATTTCTTTGGAGTGGTCGATGTCCCTGCGCGGCCGGAGAGCCAAGACGAGAGGGTGCCTAGCACACGACTCTCGAAGGGGTATGAGGCATCGCTCTTCGTCATGACGGTCGCTCGATCGAACTGGTACGCTTCACGGGGCGATTGGACCGGAATGAACCGGTGGTTCAGTCCTGCGAACGATTTGAGCTCCACGTCTTTCTTGGATAGCTTGTGGAGCCTGTCCAATGCCGTCTGGACCTCCCGAGAGTCCACGAGGTAGTCACACTCGCCGTGGAGCATCAGGATCGGGCAGGGAAGCTTCGAGGCGGCCGTCACCGCGTCGAAAACGAGGTTGTCTCTCCACCACGCGGGCGACTCGGGGTTCAATTTCATGGCCTGGACGATCCAGTCGGCCAGAGCAGGATCCAGGAAGTAATCTTCATACTGAAAGTAGCGTCCGATCTCGATCTTCTCGATGAACTGACGGTGCTGCTCCAGGATTCTCTCGACCTCGGCCGCAGCTCTTCCATCGGCCTGTAGCTGGAACTGCATGGTCCTTCGACGGTGCTCGGGTTCTCGGTCGTAGACGCCGGCGAGCAGGACCACGCCCCGAATGTCCGGTGTCGAAAGGGCTCCGATGATCGCCGCTTTTGCACCGTAGCCGTGTCCGAGCACGAAGATCCTCTGTCGGTCGACTTCCTTGAGGGTCTTCAGATAGTTGAGGGCGCTGGCCGCATCGTGGCCGAATTCGTACAGTCCGGCCCCCAGATAATAGCCCCCGCTCTTGGGGATCCCACGGGGATCATACCGGAGCACGGCGAAACCGGCCCCGGCAAGATGGTGGGCGATCTCGCGAAACGTGCCGTTTCCCTTACCCCAGGATTCGTCCCGGTCCACCGGACCGAACTCAGACACGAGCACAAGCGCGGGAAACGGCCCTTGACCGCTCTTCGGGAGGCTGAGCGTCCCGGCGAGTTGAGCGTCCTTCGAGAAGAAACGAACCTCCCTCTCGGTGACGTCGGCAGCCCATGCTGAGTGGACGAACAGGACCTGCAACGCAACGATGAGAGCGCGGGAGAACGGTGGGAGCCCGGCCATTGGGGCCCTCCTTCGAGTCTTTGACGACCGGAGTCCTTCCGGTGACTTGTCTGAAGATCGATTGTCATATTAGTACAGTCCCGAAGGCAATGCCAACAGCCGCCGCGGGTGCATGACCGGGCGGGTCAGAAAAAGTCTCAGAAAAAGTCTTTGTAGTTGGAGCCACCGGCCGGGCTCGGGGATTCCGTTCCGGGCGGGGCAGGCGGCCGGGTCGAGGCGGCCGGTCGCGGGACTGACGGGACGTGTTCGCCCGCAGAGGGAGTAGAGGGAAACGGGCCGGACGAATCGCCCGGCTGCGATGGCTTTGTGTGAGCCAGGGCCTGGATCTGGGCCTCTGGGAGCTTGTTCTTGAGCGCGATCAGGTCGCGGTCCTTCAAGTCGACGATCGACAGCTTCGAGGAGGCTTCATCCAGTATGGCCTCCCGGGGTGCTTGTACCCGGTGCGTCCCGACCTCACCCGGCAACACCAGTTCGCCCTTGGTGACGGAAAACCTGGTCTGACCGTCGGCGCGTCGCTCCACGATGAGGTCTCCATCCTTCATCGTTCCATGGAGCTTCTCGCACCCCGTGACGAGCTGGCACCCCCGTGGAACGGTGATCCCGACGAGCCCTTTGATCACGGTCACTCGATCGGCCTGGGGCCGGATCGACGTGTCCTTGTGAAGAAACACCAGAACCCCGGTGTCGAGCGTCACCGAGGTGACGTGGTTCGCGGCGGACCTTAGAATCGTGTTCGGATAGAGAGGGAGGTCGGAGGCGACCGGATTCGTGTAGCGCCCCATCGGTCGTGGCCCTTTCATGGGCTCGGGGGTGCTGCTGACGGTCATGGACAGTCTCTCGTGGTCGGCCATCTTGAACGCGATCCAGGTGAACGCGATGAGTATGAGCCCGGCCAAAAGAAGTCGACCGATGCGAGTCAGGATCCCATCGGGAGCGGGTTTCTCGATCCGGGGAATGGCCGGGAGCGGCCGGGAGAGAGACCTCGGTGGAGGAGTCTTCCTCTGGGCGGTCACGCCTGAGAGTTCCGGAACCAGATCCGGATCGGGTTTTGCCGCCAGCCGGCTGTCGATCGCGAAGAGCCGGACGATCCTCAGGCATCGGCGGATCACGGTGAGGCACGAATAACACCCGGAATGCGCGGCCTCGAGTTGCGCCAGGCCTTCGGGATCCGACTGAAGCGACACGATCTTGATGCCCAGGAAGATGTCGGGTTGGCACTGCTCGCGGTGTTCGAGAAGGGACATCTCACCCAGCATGTCGAAGATGTGGTACACGAAGCTGGCAAGCATGTTTTCGGAGAGGTCGAGGATTTCGGCCAAACGGTTCAATGGGCAACGCTCGATGAAGATCAGCTCCAGAACTAGGAGTTGCGCGGGAGAAAGGGCGGTCTTGAATCCTGTGTCGAAATCCTGTCCCCAGACTTCGTCCCGATCGAGAAACTCGGACTGGAGACCGGGCAGCTCGATCGGATCGGTGAGCAGATCTTTGGCCCGAACGAACAGGGTTTGCCTGTAGGCATCCGAGGCAAGGTTCTCGAAGGTGATGTCCCGGGCAAGGTCGAACAGCCAGATCGTGAGGGGCAGGTCTGATGTCACCGCGTCGGGCAGCCGCACGACGACTTGTCGGTACGCCTTTCGCGTCAGTTCCTTGGCCGCGGACTTGTTCCCGGTCAGGCGGAAGAAGATGTTGTGAACCGTCCGGTGGGTGGACTCGACCAGCGACGCGATGGCTTCCTTCTCCCCACGTTGGACGCGTGCGACGAATGATGGCGTGAGCTCGAGCTTCACCGATTCTCACCGCACCGTTCGCTCCTGGTCCGGCCTGTCGAGACTTCGATCCTAGAGTCCTGTGGCACCGCGCACCTCCGCATTGAGAAACCGAGGGACGATCCGGGTGTTCAAATCCACGATCTTCTTGGCGATCCGATCGTGCTTCTGCACAGCCTGGAGCTGTAACCGGACCTCGACCCAGCACTTGAGCAGGGTCAGCGGTTCATCCGGACGGCTCTTGGCCACGAGAAACTCCAGGTACGGCGAACAGGCGAAATCGGTGACGAAACCCTGTCCCATCCGGATCGATCCGTCCGGGCCATCCCGCTGTACCGTGCGGCTTGCGGGCCAGTAGGTGTATACGACCCGGAACCGGCCCGTGTCCTTTCGGACGTTCACGACGAAGAATCGTGGGATCGTTGAGGACGACTTTTCGCCGGGGTCGACCCATGCAAAAGCGTTCTGGATCCTGGCGGCTCGCGCCAGCGCCAACCTCGTGCTCGGGTGGGTCTGGGATTTCGTCGAGATGGGATCCTGGCTAGAAAGGCCCGTGGACCCTGTCTGGATCGTCTGGGCAAAGAGAGTGAGCTTTGAGGTATCCGGATCCTGGGCGAGATGGACAAAGCTTTTCGGGGTCGTGGTCCCGGTATCGTCCGACCTGGAGATGTCCCTGTTCTTCGGATCGGCATCGGCCATGGAGATGTCGGCCTTCAAATAGGAGAGCAAGAGCTGCGAATGTCGCCCCGCCGTCAGGGTATCGTCTCCCTGGATGAACTGGTTGACCGTGAATTCGAAGGTCCCGAAGAGAAGCGCGAGGATGGTGGTCGAAAGGGCCACTGTGATCAGGGCCTCGACGATCGTGAATCCTCGATGTGGCGTGGGGTTCATCCTCAAGGACTACAGCCCCCCCCATCCCCAGGTCGGCCTCGCGACGATGGCTTTGACCGTGACCTGGCGCCTGGGATGTGGCCCAGGGATCGATCGATCCTCCCACTCGACGAGCGACTCCAACTGAACCATGTTTGGGTTCTCGTCGATCGATCCGGCCCGATCGGTGCATCGATGGACCTTCACTCTGCGTGAGAACCGTTCAGGGAGTGGTGACAGATAGAGCCTCAGACTGCACTCGAGACCCTTCGGGGTCTCCTCCTGCGGATAGGGGATTCCGGTGATCGTGAACCTCTGTGTGTCGAGCTCTGTCGAGAGCCCGGGGGTGGCCCTGGGAAATGCCATGCCCGGGGCCTTGTACTCGCTCCATTTTGGATAGGTTGGAGGCGTATTGAGGGCGGGGTAGCTGACGAACTGTTCGAAATCACGGAGCATCAAGGGGATGATCTGGAGCTGGTCGACGATCTCCTCAGCGAGGTTGGTCGCCACGATTTCGTCCAAGGAGACCTCGGCCTGCCGGACCGACCGGGTGAAGACGATCATGATCGGCACGAACACAGCCACAAGGACCCCTGTGGCCACGAGGATTTCCACGAGCGAGAATCCGACGTCGCGTGATCTCACGGCAGGCGCTCCACGCTGACCGGCACGGTGCCCATGGCCAGCAGGTAGTGATCGATGTACCGGAACGATTCCGTGTGGTCTTCACGGGTTGGATCGAGGTAGGAGGGGTACATGACGACCGCGCCGGTCCGGATGTCGTCGCCGGAGAGCTTCTTGGATGCCAAGGTGCCGCTTATCTGCGGAACGCCCGAGCCTCCGGAGACCCGGATCGATCCCGTGAGCGTCACGAAGCTCGCCACGTGGGTCGTCCCGCTCGCAAGTCGGATGTCTCCATCCAGCGTGGCCAGAGTCAGAGCGTGCGGGACCTCCGCAGACACCGGAGAGAGACCCTGCGAGGAAATGTCACCCTTGGCCACGAGGATCATCCCCGAGCCTTGAAACCGGAGCGGCGGCAGGTCGAGGCCACCGTCAACGATCTTGACGCAGTCGTTGAGAACGAGGACCTGCCCTCGGCAGTAGTCGTTCATGAACTCCGCCTGGGTGGGGACTTCTCTCAAGACCCTCCGCAACAGGATCTCCTCGACCGGGTTGGCACCGACCCACGCGGGGTCTTTTGCTCCGGAGCGGAAGAAATCGGGGAGGTTTCCCTTGTAGTGGGTTCGCGCATTCATCGAGAGATGGAGAGAGTCCGAGTAGGAGAGCTCGAGATCGCGGGCGGCTTGGTAGAACGAGTAGTCTTTGTCGTATCGCTCGAAGATCGACTGAAACGAGGATCCTCCTTCGGAAGGGGGATAGAACGAGTTGTACAGCATCGCGTCGGCCATCATATCGTAGGGACTGGCGTCCACCGAGCACATGAAAGCGCGGTACTGATCGAACTTCCCGGGAAACATGGCCGTGTGGGTATAGACCTCCGGAACGAGGGCGAAGGGGTTGACGGTGGGAGGGTGAGGAGCATACTCCGAACGGATCCTCGCCAAATAGATGGGATCTTGTCCTTGCTGTTCGGCTGCCACGTCCGTGTCGAATGCCGTGGACGACGGGCAGCATTTCAGGAGTGGTGTCTCCTTTCGATTGCTCCAGGTCGGGGCCCTTACCGTGCCGCCGACCCCATCCTTGGCCACGGCCTCTACCCCGATCCGGGTCTGCCGGTAGACCGCCTGTTTGACCGGGCCGAACACCACGGTCCTGGACGGACGCGATACATCTCCATACAGGTGAAGGAGACTCGACCGTCCCTGGTCGGACACGCACTCTCTCTGGTCCGGATCGTTCGCCAAATCCTCGCAGAACCCGAACGGCGTCTGACTCAGGAATGGGTACTGGATGTGCGTATCGTTCTCAGTCCGACGATCGTGGCCGATCTTGCCGTCCACGATGCCGTTGAAGAACGGAGGCGCCCTGTTGACCGTGTAGTAGATGTTCCTGTCCGCGAACTGCCGGGCGGAGAAGACGTGAAAGAGCTCTCCGAAGCGCTTGGTCGCCCCCTCGTCGAGGTAACCCGGTGAAGCGTAGCCGGCGGTCATGTTGAGGATGACCGGAGATGTGGAGCCGATATACACGAACCCTCTCCGACGGAGAGCCTCGCGGACCGCGAGAGGGTCCTGCTTTTTCGAGCCGGACGCGTCCGCCATGAGCTTCCGGTCATCGAAGCCCGTGTCCCAGTCTTCTGTCGGTGTGTTGTAGAGGACGAGAGGCTGGTATCCGGCCTCCGCGTTCGGGGTGCCGTCGAAATCGTTCCGCATCAGGTTGTAGTTGTCGTCTGCCTCGGCCACGAAAAGAGAGAACTTCGAGCACAGGGGCGGGATCGGGTTGACCACCTTGAGCTCCACGCCGCACTTGACTCGCCGCGTGACCCCCATCAGGCTCGCCCGACCCGTGATCGTGAGATCGATCTTTTTCTCGACCGGGTCGTCCAGGCCCACGCCCTGGAATAGTGGCAGCGCGCGGATCGACACGAACGCCTCCACCTTGGATCCGGGCACTTCGCTTGCGAGTTGATCGATGGGGTATCGGTAGTCGGGCCCCAAGACCTCCCGGAAGAATCGGTCGGAGTCGCTCTCGGTCCACCGGAACCGGTCGTTGATCTCCTCCGGCCGTGACTTGATGAGCGCGGCAAGCCGTGGCGGATTTGCCCCGCTCAGCAAGGCCAGCAGTCTTCCCGGAAACCGGGTGTTCTCGCGAAACCGGGTCATGACAACCGTGATTGCGGACCGGGCGAGCGCCTCCGAGACTTGACCGTAGCTGACGCGGTGCGCCGAGAGATTCTGCTGGCGGGAATAGGTCTCGAGGCCGAAAACGAGGCACCCCATGATGACCAGGGCCCCCAAGAACAGGTAAAGCACGAACCCGCGAGTCTGTGGGCGTAACACGGATGTAACACCTCGGGGAGCGGGTCAGGAAGCCAGTTTCCACGAAGTATATCAGCGACCCGGTGGGGCGTCAATTCGCCCGTCCGGCCCGCCACGGGTGCATGACCGTGGAGTGGGAGGTTTGAGCCAAACTGCCGGGTCAAACTCTTCACATGACCACAAGCCCCCTCGATCATGGCTGAACTGATCGGATAGCCAGCGGCAAGGTCGCGCGGGTAGTGGCGCGCCCAGAACTTGCCAAACATACGCGGAGCGCGTATAGTATAAGTAAGGAGTTCATCGAGTCGAGGTTGTTCTCCCGGCAACGCGGTGACTGCCTGACGGATGACGAACTCCGGCAGTTGGAGGAGTTCCTGTCGGATCGCCCAGAGGCCGGCGACCCCATCGAGGGGACCGGTGGGATCAGGAAGATCCGGTGGGGGAATGAACGCCGGGGGAAGGGCCGCCGCAGTGGTTCTCGTGTGATCTACTTCTACTTCAGCAGTGCCTCCGAGATCTATCTGATGACCGTCTACGAAAAGACCCGTAAGGAAGATCTTACCAGCGGCGAGAAGAGGCTCCTGCGAGACATGTTGACGGCGGAAAAGGCTTTGCGAGAGGGGTAAACATGGCAAGGAAAGCGCGACGCCTATTCGACGACTTGCGGGACGCGGTCGAGGACCTCAAGTCGGAGCGTGAAGGGAAGATCACGCTTCGTCGTACGAAGATTGCGAAGCCAGCGCCGCTAGAAATAACTCCGGACAGGATCGTTGAGATTCGGGAACGAATCCTGGGCCTTTCGCGGACCGTCTTCGCTCGACGGCTGCACATCAAGGAGCGAACTCTTGAACGTTGGGAGCAAGGGAGAGGCAAACCCAACGAACAGGCTATTGCCCTGATCCTTTTGGTCGCCAAGCGGCCAGAGGTGATGCAAGACTTGAACGAACTATAGCCGACTGCGGCTATGTCGCCGACTGGAGAATCAACTCTCGGGCCCTTCCTGTGTCCGGCCGGCTCATACTTTTCGCCATCGGGATTTCTCGTGAGTCGTCGTTGTCGTTTCCGACCGCGAGCGCCCATAAATTCCGCGTCGATCGTGGTGGGCCGAGCCCGCTTGCTCGAGGTTTTTCAAGCTCGCCTCGTCTGTGGCCCATCCGACCGCGGTCGAAATCCTTGGCGCATCGATCGAGGGCGCCCACCATTTCAAAACGAATGCGCCGAAGGTCTGGATAGAGCCCGGGCGCGCGCACCGGTAGGCGGAGGGTTTCCACTTCGGCCCTTTCGGTTGCCGGGTGGGTTCACAGTTCCACCGTGGGTCACGTTTCCCGGGGCCTCCGTTGTCATC
>Ga0074195_1003684_pt1 | contig 13907 bp, 16 predicted proteins | sample EPASupsiteHSE623_FD_64525 | JGI IMG/M metagenome (GOLD analysis project Ga0074195, IMG submission 64525) | Bioremediated contaminated groundwater from EPA Superfund site, New Mexico - Sample HSE6-23 | ecosystem: Environmental > Aquatic > Deep subsurface > Groundwater > Contaminated ...
TACTTTCTTTTTAATAGCTGTATATAAACTTCTTCCACCAGCTAATAAAATATCAATCTTATGTTCATCTATTAATTGAGCTTGTTGAGTTCCTGGGTCTGTGATTAGAATTTTTACATATTGTGCACAAATCTCTTTATCTTCTAAAGTTGCTTTTTGAACACTTGTTGCAACCACATCAATTCCTATATCTTGTAAAGCTGAAGCTATTGACCAAGTTTTATTTCCACCTGTATTCAAAATAGCTTTTTTGCCTTCAAGTATTTTTTTATATGGAATTAATGCCTCTTCAAGTTTTGCTTCTTCTTCTGCGATTAAAGCTTCAGCCCTTGCAGTTAATGCTTCATCTCCAAAGGCATTTACAATACTTCTTATTGCATTTGATGTATCTCTTTTCCCATAAAAAGAAATAGAAATATATGGAATTTGATATTGCTCTTGCATTTTTCTTGTTAATGAAATTAAAGATTTTGCACAAACAATTACATTTAATTTTGCGGTGTGAGCCATTTGAATATTTTCAATTCTTCCATCACCTGCTAGTGTTGAAATTACTTTTATTCCTATTTTTTCAAGTAGCGGAGTGTATTGCCACATATCACCTGTTACATTGTATTCGCCAATTAGATTTATTCCAAAAGGATGAATCTCTTCGGGTTCTCTTGTACCAATTAATTGATGTAAAACTGATTCTCCACCAAGTCTTGAGCCAAGATTTTTCCCACCAACAAATCCAGGAGAGTGAATAACAACTATTGGAATACCATGTTTTTTTTCCATTCTTCCACAAGTGTTATCAATATCATCACCAATCATGGCTGTTACACAAGTTTCATATACAAAAATACCTTTTGGATTTTTATGTTCAACTATGTAGTTTATAGATTCTTCGAGTTTTTTATCCCCACCAAAAATAATATCATTTGTATTAACATCAGTTGTGTAACCCATAACTGTATTATTTTCACCTTCGTGTGATGTAAGAGTCTGTCTTGTTTCCCAAGATGCTCCAATACAAGTAGCTGGTGAATGAACTAAATGAATAACATCAGCAAAAGGGAAAAGTGCAATTTGAGCTCCCTCAAATGCGCAACCACCACTTGTTGCTCCTGGTTTTGGTTTATCACATGAAGATTTTTTTGTTTTATTATGTGAGCAATCACTTTCGCTTAAAAGTTCTCTAATTAATTTTTTATTTACCATAACAGACTCTTTGTATTGGACTTTATTATAGATGTAATGCAATTCTTATTCCTTCAATAGAAAGGAACGATATTTGCATAGATAACATTATCAAAACAAAGGAGTAAAAATGATAGCAATACCATTAGATAAGAAGGAATCTACAACGATTTCTGAGCTTTATGGGAATACTCCATATTTCGCCCTTTTAAATGAAGAGACTGGAATTTTTAAAGTAGTAGAGAATCAAGGTTGTGGTGATGGAATAGATACCGCAAAATTTGTTTCTGAAAAAAATATTGATAGTACAATTTTCTATTACATGGGTGAAAAAGTGTATGACTTTTTGGAAGACAAAGGTTTGAAAGTTTATAGCTGTTTAAAAAGTCATAGTAGTATTGATGAAATTTATATGCAGTTATTGGTAAATAAAGCCAAACTTGTTACAAAAGAAAATAGTTCAGCACTTTTAGATTCTGGTAATAGTGCTTGTACTTGTAAAGCTAAATAAAAAAGTAGGTTTTAGTATATGAAAAAGGATTTGGATTATTATTTATCATTAAATTATCCACTTGAAGTTTATAGTGGAGAAAATGAAATTGGTGATGCTTTCTTAGTAGAATATGTAGATTTTGATATAAAAGCTTCTAGTGAAGATTATGAAGAAGCTGTTTTATTGGCAAAAGAATATTTAAAAAAGCATTTAGAAAAACAATTAGAATTAAATAATCCAATCCCAAACCCAAATGAAGGAACAAGATTTATGGAACATAGAGCTGCACTTGATGCATATAAAAACAAAGATTTCAAAAAAGCACATGATATTTGGGTAGAAGAAGCCAAATTAAAAAATGACCAAGCAATGGCAAACTTAGGTTTGATGTATTTAAAAGGTGAAGGTGTTGAAAAAGATTATACAAAAGCAAAAGAGTGGTTTGAACAAGCAAGTGTATATGATAATGATTCTGCTAATTTTAATTTAGCATTAATGTACCAAACAAAAATTGGAGTTGAAGAAGATATTCCAAAAGCAATTGATTATTTCAGACGAGCAGTTGCAAAAAATCATGTTCAAGCTGCATTTAGACTTGCCTTAATTCAATTAAAAGATAGAACAGATTTACATGGTGTAAAAGAAGGTTTTGACTGTATGTTAAAAGCAGCAAAGGCTGGTCATGTAATGGCAACAGTTCAATTAACAGGTGTTGATAAACCTTTAGAAGATGGGGAATTAAATAGAAACTTTAGAGCAAAAAGTTTAGAAGACCAACTTGAGATTCTAAATGATGCCTTAGAAAGATTTATAAGACCTATTTTAAAAAAAGATGGTGGAAATATAATTTTACTTGATTATTTAAATGAACCAGAAATAGAGTTAAGACTTGCATATCAAGGGGCTTGTGTTGGCTGTTCAATTGCATCAACTGGAACTTATGAGATGATAAAAAGTACAATTGAGCAAGTAATAGATAAAAGAGTAAGGATTTATGTATTATGAAAATTGCATTTGCATCAACGGATAATATTCATGTTAACCAACATTTTGGTTGGTGCAAAGAGTTTTATATATATGAAATCATAGAAGATAGTTTCAATTTTGTAAAAAGTATTGATTCTTCAATTGAAATTTCTGATGAAATTGAAAAGTTAACTTATAAAATTGAGTGTTTGGAAGATAGTGATATTTTATACGTACAACAAATTGGCCCAAAGGCTTCAAGAATGGTTCAAGCTTGTAAAATTTTCCCTATGCAATCAGCAAAAGAAAACGAAAAGATTGAAGATATTTTAAATTTACTTATAAAAATGAGATCTAATCCTCCAATATGGATGAGAAGGTTATTAGAAAATGAATCATAAAAAACCAGTAGAAATAGCAAATAATATATTTTTTATAGGGGCTTTTGACCCTGATATTAGAACTTTTGATATTATCATGAAAACTGCAAATGGTTCTTCATATAATGCATACTTAATAAAAACAAGTGAAGGTGTGATTATTGTCGATACTGTAAAGTTGGGTTTTGAAAAAGAGTTTTTTTCAAAAATAGAACAACTTTGCTCTTACGATGAAATAAAATATGTAATATGTCACCATTTAGAACCAGACCACGCAGGAGCAATTCCTGAATTAATCAAAAGAGTTCCAAATGCAAAAGTTTTAATTTCACCACAAGCAACACCTATGTTAAAAGCTATTACAAATAATGAGAATATTGATTTTGAAACAGTTTGGACAAACAAAAGTTTAACTTTAGGTGATAAAACTATAAATTTTTTAACAACTCCATATTTACATTGGCCAGAAACCATGAGTTCTTATGTGGTAGAAGATTCACTTCTATTTAGTGGAGATGTTTTTGGAAGTCACTATTATGATAAAAGATTATTTGATGATTTAGTTGGGGATTTTTCTTACGCCTTTAAATATTATTATGATCATATTATGAGACCTTTTAAATCTTATGTTTTAAATGCTCTAAAATTGTATGATAAATTAAACATAGAGATAATTGCCACTTTACATGGTCCAATTATTAGAGAAAAACCATATAAATATATTGAACTTTATAGAAAATGGAGTCTAAATAGACCTGAAAATATAAATGAAAGCAATAAAATCATCTCTATTTTTTATCTAACAAGTTATAAAAATACAAGAGATATGGCTGATGCAATTTTTGATGGAGCTGAAAGTGTAAAAACTATTCGAGCCAGTTTATATGATTTAGCTTCAATTGAAGAACAAAATATGATTGATATTCTTGAAGAAAGCGATGGAATATTAATAGGAACACCAACAATAAATGCAGATGCTCCAAAACCCGTTTGGGATTTATTATCTTGTATGATGTATTTAGAAAAAAGAGGAAAAACTGGAATGGCATTTGGCTCTTATGGTTGGAGTGGTGAAGCTGTTAATATGATTCTTGATAGAATGAAATCTTTACATTTTAGAGTTCCACCAATTGAACCTATGAAAATAAAACTAATTCCAACAAAAGAGGAATTAGAAAATTGTTTTGAATTTGGTAGAGAATTTGCCCAAATTGTAAATGGAAAAATGATAGAATTAGATATGAATTAAGTAAGATGGATAACCGATGAGTATAAAACTTTACAGGGGTTTAACTAAAACATGTACTCATCGCTTATTTATCTTATGCTAAATCACTCAAATTCGTAACTTTATAAATCACATCTTTTAATTCATTTAGTTTTTTAATAACCCCATCATTACACGATGTGTCAAGTTTAAATCTAGAATCAATAAAATCATAGATATTGTCAATATTTCCATAAATCTCTTTTAGAAGCTCTTTTTTAATCTCATCTTGTACTCTCATTTTGAATCCTTTTATTTTATTAAATTTATTATGCATTTTTTATTCCTGTATTTTGTGTGGAACAATATGTGCATTATATTTCTAAATTTAAATAAGGAGTTATCTATGAGTTGTTCGTGTACTTCAAGTAGTTCTCAAGAATCAATCCAAGAAGAGGTAATGGCAAAGATTAATAATCACCCATGTTATAGTGAAGGTGCTCACCAACACTATGCAAGGATTCATGTTGCCGTTGCACCTGCTTGTAATATTCAATGTAACTACTGTAATAGAAAATATGATTGTTCAAATGAAAGCAGACCAGGTGTTACAAGTGGTAAATTATCACCAGAAGAAGCAGTTAAGAAGATTTTATTTGTTGGTGGAGAAATCCAACAACTTACTGTTGTAGGAATCGCAGGTCCTGGTGACGCATTAGCAAACCCTGAAAAAACTTTTAAAACTTTTAAAATGCTATATGAAAAAGCACCTGACTTGAAAATGTGTTTATCTACAAATGGACTTATGTTACCAGATTTTATTGACCAAATTGTAAAATACAATGTTGACCACGTAACTGTTACAATCAACTCTGTTGATGAAACTGGTGAAGTTGGTTCAAGAATTTATCCTTGGATTTTATGGAATCATAAAAAAGTATTTGGAAAAGAAGCTGCAAAAATTCTTTTACAAAGACAACTTGAAGGTATCAAGATGTTAACAGATAGAGGAATTTTAGTAAAAGCAAACTCTGTTTTAATTCCAGGTGTTAATGAACATGAATTACCAAATGTTGCTAAAAAATTAAAAGAGTTAGGTGTATTTTTACACAATATTATGCCTTTATTATCTAAACCTGAATTTGGTACATATTATGGATTAAATGGGCAAGAAAGTGCAACTGACCAAGAAGTTATGGCTGCTCAAGAAGCTTGTGGTATGGATATGAAACTTATGTCTCACTGTAGACAATGTCGTGCAGATGCTGTTGGACTAATTGGTGAAGATAGAGGGGATGAGTTTACAAAAGATACTTTTATGAATATGGAATGGGAAGATTTAACTAAAAAATATGATATTTCAGCTCGAGCACAAAAACACCAAGTTATTGAAAACTGGAGAGCAGCTCTTGACGTTGCAAATGAAAAAGTAAAAATTGCACAAGCTAGCAAAGAGCAATTGAGTTCAACAGGTGAAACAAAACTTGTAGCTGTTACAACTGCTGGTGAGGGTACTATTAACTTACACTTTGGTAATGCTAAAGAGTTCTTAATTTATGAAGCTGGTGATAAAGCAATTAAATTTGTAATGCATAGAAAAGTAGAAAATCCATATTGTAAAGGACCTGAAGATTGTGATGGTTCTTATCCAATTGAAGATATTAAAAATACTTTAAAAGATGTGGATTTATTATTAACTGAAAAAATCGGTGGATGCCCAATGGATGAATTAAAATCAATTGATTTAATTTGTGATGATTCTTATGCACTTCAACCAATTGAAAAATCAGTTTTCGCAGCTGTTCAAAAATATTTTTATTCAGAAAGTAAAACTGAACATGAGTTAGGGTAATCCCTAACTTATGAAAACAAAACCTACAGTAATACTTCTAAAAGGTAATGGTCCAATTTCTATAAACAATGAACTAATGGAGCTAATTACAATTACAACTTCACACGGTTTTATTGGTTTTCCACTAAAACAACTTCGCGCTCAAAAAGTTATCGCTTTAACTGACTATGATAGATTTTTAACTATTGAAAAAGAAATCACAGAAAAACCATGCTGTTTTGTTTTTTCTTATGACAAATTGGAAGATAAAGATTTAGAACTTATTAAGACTGAAGAGTTGGAAATTCTAAAATAATTTCAAATTCTTTCTAACAATTCTCACTTCGGAACACTATTTGCATGAATATTTATATCGAAATTAAAGGTTAGTATAATGCCAATTATTAATGATACAACTTTAAGAGATGGTGAACAAACACCATACGTAGCTTTCAACCTAAAAGAAAAGTTACAAATTGCAAGGCTTTTATATGAAGCTGGTGCTGATGAGCTTGAAGTGGGAATTCCTGCAATGGGAAAAAAAGAGCAAGATGATTTGAAAGAGATTCTTGCACTTAATTTACCTATTCAAATCATGAGCTGGAATCGAGCAACGATGAGTGATTTAGAAGCCTCTTTAAAGTGTGGATTAAAAGCAGTTGACTTATCTATACCTGTTTCAGATATTTTGATTGACATTAAATTTGGTGGAGATAAAACAAGATTACTAAAACAACTTGAAGAGGTAATTTTACAAGCCAAAAAAGAAAATTTATTTGTTTGTATCGGTGGAGAAGATTCAAGTCGCGCGAACAACTCTTTTTTAAAAGAGATTATGACATTGGGGAAAGAACTTGGTGCAAATAGATTTAGATATTGTGATACAGTGGGCATTTTGACACCATATAAAACTTATGAAAATATCAAAGATTTAAGTTCTTCAAATCTTTTAGATATAGAAATGCACACACACAATGATTTTGGAATGGCAACGGCAAATGCAATTGCTGGTTATGAAGCTGGTGCTATGAGTTCTAATACTACAGTTATTGGTATTGGGGAGCGAGCTGGAAATGCAAGTTTTGAACAAGTATTAATGTCTTTGAGATTACTTGGAAAAGAAGTTCATATTAATTCAAAAGCATTAAAAGCTCTTATTAAAACTGTAAGTAGTGCTTCACATAGAAGAATAGATACAAATTTACCAATTATTGGTAAAAACATATTTTCACATGAATCTGGAATTCATGTAAATGGTATGATGAAATCAAATCAGGCTTATGAGCCTTTTACTCCAGATGAAGTTGGATTAAAAAGAACTTTCCCTATTGGAAAACACTCAGGTAGCTCAACATTGGTTTATCATTTGAAAGCTGTTGGAATTAATCCAAATCTAGAAATTGTACAAAAACTTCTTCCAAAGGTGCGAGAAATCGTTACGAATAGGAAAAAAGTTTTAAGTGCAAATGAATTAAAAGAGTTATACCTATGTTCATTGGATATCTAAAAATTGGCTTCGAAGATTGTTTAGAGGATTTAACAAATAAAAATCCTTTATTCGATTTAGAACTATTAAAACAAACATACGATGCTTATCCTCAATACTGTTTTGCTGCATACGAAGAGTCAAAAATAGTAGGTATTTTAAGCGCTTATTCTTTTGAAAAATATCTATACATAAATATATTAGAAGTTGTTTCAGAATATGAAGATGTTTTAAAAAGATTAATTTCTTTATTAATAAGAAATTTCCCAGAAGAAAATATCTTAATTTTAATAGATAAAAACAAAAGCCAAGAGTTAGAGAGTTTAGGATTTAAAACACACAGTGATTTTCTAAGATTTATGCATTCAGGTGAAGCTGTTGCTTTTAATTTTTCAAATTCAACTGCAAAACAAGTAAGTGGTGAACATTATGATGAAGTTGCAAGAAGAGTAGATAAAAAAGTATTTAATTTATCTAGAGAAGATTATATTAAATCAGATTGTATTTTTACAAACTCTTTAAAACTTTCAACAGCCTATGGATATTTACACTCTTATGTTGTAAATAAAAGATTTATAAAAATATCTCCTTGGATTATGGATAATGAGGCTTTTTTAGATGCTGAAAAGCTTTTAAGAGGAGTTTTATATTACAGAGGTCTAAAAAAGATTTATGGATATGCCCCAAAAAATGTAAAAGAGATAATTGATTTATATCAAAGCTATAAGTTTGAAATCAATGGGGATTTCAAACTTATGTATTTGAAAGAAAAACCAAACATCATACTAGATAATTTATACGCAATTTAAGGAGTAATTATGGAATTAACACATGAGCAAAAAGAATTAAAAAAAGAGTTGGCTAAATATAAAAGAAAAGTTGTTGAGTTAGCAGGTGAAGTTCATGACATTGTTGAAGATTCTATTTGGACTGATTATGTGAGATTACCAAAATTGAGCCAAGATATAGATTCTGGCATGAAAATAGTTAATGAGTTTTTAGAACAACATCCATACCTAAAGTAGTTATAATGGAAAATTTAAAAGAAAAACAGATTTGCGAATGTGGGGAAATGAGTGTAATTCAAGCCCAAAAAATATTTGAAGAAACTGATTTACCATATAAAAAAGCAAAAAAACTTGTTACTGGCTGTAGTAAAACTTGTTGTAGAAGACCTTTAATGGCGCTATTTAACATGGTAGAGTTTGGAGAGGTTGACTATGAAGAGATTGCATTTTTAATTGATGCGAAAAACGATAGATTAAAGGATGAGTTATGAGTTATGATATCGAACATTTTGTAAAATGGATTAGAGCAAACGATTTAACACCTATAATGTCAGTTGTTGAAGATGATTTAGAATTATTGACACATCTGGATTTATCAAAAAAAAATTTAAAAGATTTACCTGAATCAATTGGAGTTTTAAGAAACTTAAGTGTTTTAAAACTATCAAATAACAAAATCAGAAAACTTCCAAAAGCAATAGGTGAATTAAAAAATTTAAGAAATTTACAATGCGAAAATAATCTAATTGAAGAGTTACCAACAGAAATTGGGAATCTTTCAAATCTTATGATATTAAATCTAAATGTAAATAGATTAAAATCTTTACCACAAGGTTTTTATGATTTAAAATCACTTACTAGACTCACACTTGCTGCAAATAGAATTGAGAGTTTAGATGAAAATTTTAAAAAACTATCAAAACTTTTATATTTATCTTTAGAAACAAACGAGTTAGAAGATATTCCTGATATTTTTGAAAATATGCAACAGCTTTATTATTTAGATTTATCGTTTAATCATTTAACTAATTTACCCTCTTCTTTATCAAAAATAAAAGAGTTAGAGACACTTGTTTTAGAAGGAAATAGTTTAAATGAATTACCATCTTTAGAGTCTCATCATATGCTTTTAAAACTTGATTTAAGTGGTAATGCTTTGAAATCACTGGATTTTGATGTGAGTAAACTTGAAGATTTAAAAATATTGATTTTAGATAATAACTCTTTAACTAAACTTCCAAAAGAGATTTGTGAATTAGAAAATCTAACAATGCTTTCTGTGAGTTCAAATAAATTAGAAGAGTTACCTGAATTAATTGGAAATTTGACCAATCTTCAAGAACTTGATGTTGAAGATAACAAATTAGAATCACTACCAAGTTCTATAAATAATTTAGAGAGTTTAAAAAATCTTTTTATTGATAATAATAAAGGATTAACAAAACCTCAATCTTTAGAACTTGATTTTTGCGACGTAAAATAGGAGTTTCCCATGAGTAGTTTAGTGAATTTAGCAATGGAGAGTGAAATATTAGTACTTCTTCAAAGTCATGCAAATGATGAATATGCAAAAAATGAACTCTCTCCATGGATTGCAAAAACTTCATTACAAATGGGACATTTGTATTCAGATTTAGGTTTAGAAAGTAGAAAAGAGATGGGAGAGTTTATGACTAAACACTTCACATCTTTAGCAAAACTAAAACCTGAAGATAAACGATGGAAAAAGTATTTGTACGATTGTATTGGTAAAACAGCGCCTGCTTGTGCTGCTTGTGATGATATAAGTAATTGTTTTAATTGCTCTTTAAATCAATAAAAGGAGGTCTTAAATGTATGATATTAAATTAAAAGATAGAAATGTTGATAAAAAAGATTTAGTTATTTTAGTCTCTTTTGAGGTTGCAATTGTAGCAGTATCACTATTTTTTACAATGAATTAATTTAAAAATTCATTGTAAAGATCTCTATTTTTAGAGAAGATTTTGTAAGTTACATCTTTATATGTAAACTCCAAATAGTTTGCATGAAGCCATAATCTACTTGATTTTGTAACTGTAAATCTATCTTCTAAACTTAGTGTTTTGTTAAGATAATTCTCAGCACTATCATCATCAACCCCATAAATAGGATCTCCTAAAATTGTATGTCCAATAGAGTGTAAATGAACTCTTATTTGATGTTGTCGCCCAGTTAATGGTAAAGCCTCAACTAGTGTTAAATCTTTTTCTTTGTTGTATTTTAAAGGTTTTATAATAGTAACTGATTCTTTTCCCTCATCACATACTTTCATTCTAACGCCAATTAAAAGCCCTTCTCTATCTAAGCCTTTATCTATTCTAATTTCTTCTTTTATTTCACCTTGAGCAATTGCTAAATATGATTTATGATATTTTTTCTCTTGGAACATCTCTTTTAGGGCTATTTCGCTTTTTTTATTTTTCCCAACGATAATAAGTCCTGAAGTTTCCGCATCAATTCTATGGATTAAATTTGCATCTTCTCCAAAATGATATCTAATTTCATCAAGTAAAGAGTAAGGAGTATTTTTTGAAATTGGATGAACCATTAGATTTGTTGGTTTATCAAATATTGCAAAATCGTTAAACTCAATTAATGGTTTTAAACCCCTTGTCATGCCCTCAAAAACAGCAATGTATATATAATCTGTTGGGATTGTTTCACCTGTATTTATTGTGTTCATATTTTCATCAAAAATTCTTCCTTTTGATGTCAATCTTTGCCCTATTTTGGGGTCTAATCCCAACTCATGTATGAGAAATATCTGTATTTTTTTGCCTTTGATGGCTTTATGTTTTTTGAGTGTAAATGGCAAAATTCTATCCTGTCTTTTTTACTTTTTTTAAGTTTCTTTAGATACTATATCATACTTAAATAAATAACAATTTTTAATAAAAATTTATAAATTATGATTACAAGGGACATTAAATGGTAGAAAGATACGCAAGAGAAGAAATGAGTTCAAAGTGGACACAAGAAGCAAGATATGCAGCATGGCTTGAAGTTGAAAAAGCAGCTGTAAAAGCTTGGAATAAACTAGGACTTATTCCTGATGAGGATTGTGAGAAGATAGTAAAAAATGCTACTTTTTCAGTTGAGCGAATTGAAGAAATAGAAGCTATCACAAAACATGATTTAATTGCATTTAATACAAGCGTATCTGAATCTTTAGGTGAAGAATCAAGATGGTTCCATTATGGAATGACATCTTCTGATGCCGTTGATACAGGTGTTGCTATTCAAATGAGAGACTCTTTAAAAATCATTATTGAAGATGTAAAAATGTTAATGGAGTCTATCAAAAAAAGAGCTTATGAACATAAAATGACTTTAATGGTTGGAAGAAGCCACGGAATTCACGGTGAGCCAATAACTTTTGGTTTAACTTTAGCTGTTTGGTATGATGAAGTAGCTCGTCATCTTTTAAATCTTGAACAAACAATGGAAGTTATTGCTGTTGGCCAAATTTCAGGTGCAATGGGTAACTTCGCTCACGCACCACTTGAACTTGAAGAGTATGCAATGGCTGAATTAGGTTTAAAACCAGAACCTTGTTCAAACCAAGTAATTCACAGAGACAGATATGCAAGACTTGCAACGGCGTTAGCATTACTTGCATCTAGCGTTGAAAAATTTGCTGTTCAAGTAAGACATTTACAAAGAACAGAAGTTTATGAGTGTGAAGAGTATTTTGCAAAAGGTCAAAAAGGATCTTCAGCGATGCCTCACAAAAGAAATCCAATTTTAACAGAAAACATCACGGGACTTGCTAGAATGATTAGATCATATGCAATTCCTGCAATGGAAAATGTTGCTTTATGGCACGAAAGAGATATTTCACATTCTTCAACTGAAAGATTTTGGTTACCAGATGCATTTATCACAAGTGATTTTATGTTACATAGAATGAACAGTGTAATTGCAAACTTAACTGTTATGCCTGAAAATATGATGAAAAATTTAAATTTAACTGGTGGATTAGTATTCTCTCAAAGAGTTTTATTAGAACTTCCACTTGCAGGTGTAAGTAGAGAAGATGCTTATAGAATTATTCAAAGAAATGCAATGAAAGTTTGGGAAGAGATTCAACACGGAAAATCAACTACAAATGAAAAAGGTGAATCTTTATATTTACAATACCTATTAGCTGATGAAGAATTAAGAAATTCATTAAGTGAACAGCAAATAAGAGAGTGTTTTAACTTTGAATACTATACAAAAAATGTAGATGGAATTTTCAACAGAGTATTCAACAAATAATATAAAATATAAATCGCAAGGTAATAACATGGGAATTATGATAAAAAAAAGAAATGGTCGTAAAGAAGTTTTAGATATTACTAAAATCCAAAAAATGACTATTGAATCAACTGTTGATTTAGATGGTGTATCACAAAGCGAACTAGAACTTGATGCTCAAATCAAATTCATTGATGGAATGAGTTCTTCTGATATTCAAGATGCACTTATTAAAACAGCTGTTGAAAAAATTGATATTGATGTTCCAAATTGGACATTTGTTGCAGCAAGATTATTTGTTTTTGATTTATATCATAGAGTTGGAAAAGCAACGCATGGAATCAAAGGTGAACCATATTGCCATTTAAGTGATTATTTAAAATATGGAAAAGATGCAGGAAGATTAATTCCTAATCTTGGTGAGGGTTATGATTTAGATGATTTAAACTCTTATATTGAGCCAAAAAGAGACTTTTTATTTAACTACTTAGGTATCAAAACTTTATACGATAGATATTTAATTAAAAATAATAAAGCAGAACCAATCGAGTTACCACAACATATGTTTATGGCAATTGCAATGTTCTTAGCTCAAGATGAAAAAAATAAACAACAATGTGCAAAAGAGTTTTATGATGTTGTTTCTAAATTTGAAGTAATGCTTGCAACTCCAACTTTATCAAATGCTAGAACAAATAGACATCAATTAAGTTCATGTTATATTGGAAGTTCTCCTGATAATATCGAGGGAATTTTTGATGGTTACAAAGAGATGGCATTATTGTCAAAATTTGGTGGTGGAATTGGTTGGGATTGGAATCAAATCAGAGCTTTAGGTGGTGTTATTGATGACCATAAAAGTGCTGCTGGTGGAACAGTTCCATTTCTTAAAATCACAAATGATATAGCTTTAGCTGTTGACCAATTAGGAACAAGAAAAGGTGCAATCGCAGTTTATCTTGAGCCTTGGCACATGGATATTGTAGATTTTATAGATTTAAAGAAAAACTCTGGTGAAGAAAGAAGAAGAGCTCACGATTTATTCCCAGCTTTATGGATAACTGACTTATTTATGGAAAGAGTTTTAGAAGATTCTCATTGGACTCTATTTGACCCTTATGAAGTAAAAGATTTATCTGAGCTTTATGGTGATGAGTTCAAAAAAAGATATACAGAATATGAAAATGATGAATCAATTACAAAAAACATAATGAAAGCAAAAGATTTATGGAAAAAAGTTTTAACTTCATATTTTGAATCTGGAAGTCCTTTCTTATGTTTCAAAGATACAGCAAATAGAGCAAATCCAAACTC
>Ga0074195_1003685_pt1 | contig 13905 bp, 20 predicted proteins | sample EPASupsiteHSE623_FD_64525 | JGI IMG/M metagenome (GOLD analysis project Ga0074195, IMG submission 64525) | Bioremediated contaminated groundwater from EPA Superfund site, New Mexico - Sample HSE6-23 | ecosystem: Environmental > Aquatic > Deep subsurface > Groundwater > Contaminated ...
AGGAGACTGGATGATAGGACTGGCAACACCGAAACAGAACGCTGACCTCGAAGCCTCGGGGAACCAGCTGAATGAATGGTTCGACAAGCTAGGACATCAAAGGAACACTTTCTCACTAAAAGTATGCGAGCACCTGATCTCTGTTACTGACGCATGCAAGGCAGGAAAGTTCGACAGGATGCAGCTGAACTACTACTTCGAGTATGTGAAGGCTTTTTCGTGGGCGTTGACTGACGAGCTCAAGGAAGTCGTTAGCCTAGGCGCTTCACCAAAGATCAAAGACGCATCATACCTACGAGTCGTGGAGAGGAATCTGCTCCTTGTGAAGGACAGGCTATCGAGCTCGCCGCAACACTGATCCCAACATGGATCGCGTGGGGATACGAGGATGCCCACCAAATACCAAAATCTATAACACTTATAAATCAATCATCTCTCTGCCGCACGATGGCCGCGCACAAGGTGATAATTGATTCAATAAGATCGCAGACTCCTGATGTGAAGACCTACTGTTTAAGATTGAAAGAAAAAGATGACTGTTTCCATTTCCGGCCAGGGCAGTTCGTAATGCTGGCAGTCCCCTGCACCAAGGACGGCAGCAAGGTCACCCTCAAGAGAGCTTACTCCATCGCTTCATCGCCCACGAAGACCGGAGCCATCGAATTGACCATCAAGAAAGTAGGGATAGTCACAACACAGCTCGACACTTACACTGGGGGAGAGGAACTTGAGATCATCGGCCCATATGGGGAATTCCTCTATTCTGAAAAAGACAGCTCCAACATCCTAGGCATCGCCGCAGGCGTGGGGATCGCGCCCATATGGAGCATCTTCAACTACATCAAAGACAAACATCTGAAAGTGAAGATGACACTCCTCTTCTCAAACAAGACACCGGGGGATGTGCTCTACAAAAAAGAGATCGCAAAGATGACCAAAGAATGTGACTTCAAGGCAGAACTCACAATCACACGACCTCAAGGATCAGACCCTGACGAACTGAAGAAGTGGGCCGGGAAGACCGGGCGGATAAACAAAGAGATGATCCGCCGGATCATCGAAGAAAGGAAGCCTGACCTGTTCTACGTATGCGGAAGGCCGGAGATGGTGACTGATTGCGTCCGACACCTGATCGAGATCGGAATCGAAAAAAATAAGATACACGCAGAGAAATTTTGACAACCTCTTGATGAGGGCGACAAAATGACACGGCAGCAGGAAATAATAGCGATGCTCCAGGCACAGAAGATGACGCTTCGCGAGATATCCGATGAATTCCTAGCGACGCAAGAAGAGATTGCACTCGACCTCCGCGAGATACAGAACGCTATAAGGCCAAAGATGAGCCTTGAGCAGACAAAACCTGTTTGCAACACCTGCGGATTCGTCTACAAGGACCGCAAGGACAAGAATAAGGTGCGGCCCCCCACAAAGTGCCCAAAATGCCATGGGGAAGATATCGAAGGGCCACGATACCTCATCGAGATCCACCTCGCTAATATACCCAAAGAAGAGAGGATTGACGTACCCACTGAAGACGGTGCTGATTCATTTGGCTGAATAAGTACGGATTGACGGCTCCGGTGAAAATCTCCGCAGTCCGCCAGCTGCAAAACACCAAACCCCCATCTAAAAAGAGGCTGGCTCCCCGCATGGGGCACAATCAAGGCAGAGCCTTGATGTGCATTCGGGCTTTGCCCGAATTGCCTCCCCCGCCTACGCCTGCGATCCAATTCTCGAAGGTGTTTTGCCTGAGGCTGGCGGACTCTTTCACCGGAGCCCGGATTGACGATACGTTTATATAACGAATCCGCAGGGTAATCGTTGATAGAAGATGGTATCCGCCTCAAAAAGAGCAGTGATCGTGATACTCGCATTGCTTGCTGTGATGAATATCTGGGCATACCAGGCAATGGCTCAAGCGTCTATGCCACTTCCTCCACCACCATTATTGCAAGGGCTGCCAGAACTGCCATCAGCCAATCCTGCATCAAGCGAGATACAACCCATCGAAGGAACTCCACAATCAGCCTCTTCTCCGGGCACTCCCCCAAATGAATCGCCAGAACCCACATCTAACCAGCCTGCCTCCGTCGGATCTGCTGACAATTCCATACAATCAATCATACCTCCAGTTATCGAGCCGATAGCATATTCGTCGGCTATCACTCCTATCGACGGGTCGATATCTAGCCAGCCATCACATCAATCATCCACTGAAGGTCAGCAGCAAGGCCAACCCGCACCGCCCACAACAGTCGAACTGCTAAGCAGGATAGACCGTCTAGATAACAAGGTAGCCAACCTAGAAGAACAGTTAAGGAATATACCTCAGCCACAGATACCTGGCATAGTCAAATCGCCTTTCTCTTTCAACATACTGCTCTTAGTGAACCTCATCACTTTCGCCCTAGTGATATACCTGCTTTTCCGGTCGCAAGAAAAAGCTGTCGGGCCTAAACACAAAGAAGAGACCAAGCCCCTAAAGAACATCAAAGATTACATGAGGCGATACCAAGCCCAAGGATACCAGGTCGAGAACATGAAGTCGTTCCTGATCGCTCAAGGCTATCCCCGCGACCTTGTAGAACAAGCAGCAAGAGACATGGAAGCTGAAGCCTCATTCAAGTTCTGAAATCTGCCCCCAACTACCTGTCCCTGAAAATATTCCGGATGAATACAGACGATAGATCGATCCTTCCGCAGAAAATGCGTATACGTACACACCGCTGCCACTAAAATACCTTATAGGAAATAGAGTATATACTGTATTGAAAACATAACCTCAATCATGGACGCGTAGCGGGCTTCCAATTCGCAATGCGTCCGGAGAAGACGCATGAGCAAAGGATCAATCGAACACCGGAAAGACCAACACAATGGGGCGGACAGGGTGTTCTTGATGCGCTGCATCGAGAGATACCTGCACGCAGCCCAAATATGCTACCTCGACGGCGCCAACGAACTAGCTCGCCTCTACTTCTCGCCGGCACGCAGCGAAGCAGCAGGCGCGTCCAAAATCGATGATATCGAAGCACGGGTGAAGGAGGCTCTCGAGGCCCTAGGCGAAGAGCAGATGTACAACCACGTCCAAAGATTCACTCAATGCGCAAAAGAAGGGCTGCGCAACCAATACCACAGCATCGAACAGAAATTCTGGCACGCGATCGATGACATCGTCGAAGCAGACCTGATGATGGACGCCATGATACCCAACTCGCTCAAGAATCCACAAGACCTCATAGAACGCATCAAGAAAGAATACAACCGGATAGCCCCCTTGAACAATGGGGTCGGATCGCCTGAGCACAGCGCAAGATACAACAACAGAGGTGGCAAAGAATGAAACAAAACAACATACTTCTTGAGAACCTGATCTCTGAGACCTACAAGATGAGCAAAGACCCCTTCCAGCGATCCCTGTTCCAATACCAGAACAAACAACTCGCTTCGATGATGGAAGACTACGCAAGCAACATGGAAACCTATCCCATGCCGATCACAACGCGGTTCTATGAGACGATCCTCACACAGGATAACGGAATAGGGTTCATGTCACGGCTCCAGATCCTCGAGCTCGAGAAGAAGGTGAACTCTGAGAGCATGCTTTGCAAAGAACCTATCCTTGACCTGCTAAATGATGCCGCCTCACACATCCGAGGATGCTACGAAGAGCCGTTCTACGCAAGATTCCTGCGAGCAGCATACAGCGTACAAGGCGCAGAGACACTGATCCATGCCGCCAGCAAAGATAATCCTGCCAAATCCAGACTGAGCACCACTGCCACATCAAGGTTCATCAGCCTCTACGCGACTCTAATGGGGGTATCATTCACGGAAGAGAAGTCGCTGGCAAGAGACTGTCTCTTCCGGAAAGCGGCTTGAACTCGGATGTGGCCGATCCCGATCAAGGAATCCGACGCAGCTGCTTCATGCGGTAATCGGAATCCTGGATATCCATCTTCTCCGGCTTTTTCTCCTCTAGCGGCTTTGGCTTCTCTTTCTCCACCTTGCCGATATTCTGGGCAGCATCCTTGAGCGCGGATTCAGCCTTCTTGGAGTCATCCTCAGAAACTTTGCCAGGCTGCCATTCAAGGTTCAGGCTGTCACCATCCCTCCTCGGGATGATACTGATAAGGCTATGGGGCTTCGCCTGGCCAGCAGGCAATCCATTCTGGATCAGAAGATTAGTGCCCTGCGCGCCGACAGCCTCAAAGACACCTATCGACAGCTTATTGGCGACTGTGAACATCTGCTTGACTATCACATCTGGGATCGTCTCAAAGATAGGGGAGTGAGGCTTTGGAGCGACAGCTATCTGGCCAGGCACAGACGGCTCAGGATGGACGAACGCCACAACATGTTCATCCTCAAATATAGTGAGACTCTTAGCCTGGATGAGCTGGCAGACCTGGCAGTCAGTCATCTGCGCGTCAGGAACGACGTTATGTCATCTAGCGACGATCCTGCCTCCTTCTCTTGTCTTGGTTTGCCTGATCGGTCCTCGCTGGGTTCTTGACCCTGCGCTTTCTTGATAGGCTTCTTGCGCTTTCTGGGCCCAGGCGAAGCTTTGACCACAACGACATCTTCTGATCCTGGGAAAACATGGCCTTCTAATGATCTTGATCTTTGGCTGACTTCCATGCCTTTAGGGATGATAATCGATGAAGGAGCCACCCGCTTTGGAAGGCTCGACGGAGTGATTGGGCCAACTGATCCTGTGGGCTTTGCAGTGGCAGGCTGAGTGGGTTGAGCGGCTGGAGCCTCTCCCTGCTCTGAAGGAGCGGGCGCTTGAGGCGCTTCTCTCTTCTGATCATCTTTCTTGACACCCATTATCTGGTCGGCGAAAGGCTTGAGCGCCTGGCAGACCTTCTGGAGATCTTGAGGCTGCATCGGCCTTGAAGGAGGATTGATGCCTATCCCATCATTCTCTTTCCGAGGGATAAGATGCAACATCACATGCTGAGCACGCTGTCCAGCTGAGGCACCAGAAGCCGCGAAAATCGTGGAGCCTTCCACTTTCAAGACCTGGAGGAAAGCCTGGGAGAAACCTTTTGAGATCAAACCCAAGTGCGCGACAAGATCATCGGGCATCTGCTGCAAGATCGGATAATGATCTTTGGGCAGCAGAAGGACGTGCCCTGCGCTAGCTGGATTGATATCAAGGATAGCGAACACCTTGTCGTCTTCGTAGACCTTCTTCGACGGGATCTCGCCAGCGACCATCCTGCAGAATATGCACTGCTTCTTCTGGAACTCCTTGAGCTCCTCAGGAGACATGCTCTTTATCTTCTCCTCAAGGGCTTTGCGCTGGTCTTCGGTCATCTCAGCCATAGTACACCTTAATCTATACGCGAAGGCGAGTTTTGGGGGACATAATATTTAAATACCACCTTCCGGGAAAAACTATGATATGAACAAGCGAGGAGTAACTCCACTCGTAGCGACATTGATGCTGATATCTTTCTCTATAGGCCTAGGTGCGATAGTAATGAGCTGGGGCCAACAATACATAGAAGAGAAAGCAGAATTCATAACAGCAGCCCAAGTGATGCCTGCCGGATGCGACCCTGTATCGGTCAGCCTGATCACTCTAGCTGGAGCCAAGCAGATATGCCTCGCACCGCTGACACGGACGATAAAAGCGTTCATAGAGAACGGACCTGATTCCGTGGTAGAAAATATCAAATCAAGGATAGTGGGGTCTGATGGCATCGATGAAGTAGAACCCGTGCTACAGTCGCCTCTCGCACGCGCAGGATCAGGGACCGCTACATTCTCATACAAACAAGTAGGGATTGTCAAGCAAGTGAAGATGATCCCCTACGTGACCGTCGACGGAAAGAAGCAGTACTGCGACAAGCGATCGATAGTGGTCGAAGAGCCATTCACGCAGTGCGCACAGTAACCACTGGAAGAAGCAGGTTCTGATTTGGAGACAATCGATCGTAATAGACTACAGAATCCGCCGCAGGCGGATTCTATGGATCTACTGAGTGATGTATTTTTCCGAAACATTTATTGAGGGCTTCGCTCTTGGATCGAGTATGCGAGTCACATTGAACATCAAAGAAAGCATCGAGAATAACGCAGCGGCGTACTTCGAGAAGGCCAAGAAATCAAAGAAGAGGCTCGAAGGGGTCAAGGCGACGATCGCCAAGTATGAGCAGGAGCTTGTGCGGCTGCAAGAGGCGTCTGACGCAGAAGCCCAGAAGATGGCTGAATCAGAAGAAGAGAAAGAAGCTCTGAAAGCCAGGCCGAAAGCATGGTATCACTCATTCAGATGGTTTGCGACAAGCGACGGATTCCTTGTGGTCGGAGGACGGGATGCCACTACCAACGAGGCAATCATCAAGAAGCACGCGCAGACTGGAGACCTGGTATTGCACACAGATATGGCTGGATCCCCGTTCTTTTTGATAAAAAGCGAAGGCAAGAAGATAAGCGAGACCGCGAAGAGAGAAGCCGCGGACGCGACGTGTACATTCTCAAGAGCGTGGAAGCTTGGGATGACAAAACAGGACGTGTTCTGCATCAAACCGGAGCAGGCCACAAAGACAGCGAAGAGCGGAGAATCCCTACAGAAAGGCGCGTTTGTAATAGACGGGAAAGTTGACTATATCGAAAATAAGATCAATCTGGCAATAGGGACCGACAAAGACGGCAGAATAATGGCAGGGCCGATAGAGGCTGTTTCAGCCCATTGCAGCACCTACCTTGAGTTATCACAAGGCGACAAGAGGCCAAGCGACATAGCCAAACAAATAAAACACAAACTCGGCGGAGGAGACCTAGACGAGATAGTGAGGTCCCTTCCAGCCGGAGAATTTAAATTCAAGGAGCCAGCGAAAAAGCGGGCATGATAAACAGCGCCCAGATGAGACGAATAGAAGACCTTTCTGAAAAGCACGGCGTCTCAAAACTGAGATTGATGGAGAAAGCAGGCAAGGCTGTGAGTTCCCTACTTGACAAGTGGTTCGACCTAAAAAACTGTTATATCATAATATTCTGCGGAAGCGGAAACAACGGAGGAGACGGGTTTGTGGCTGCAAGATACCTGGCTCAAAAGACTGGAGTTTCTGTCCTATTGTTTGGAGATGAAACCAGGCTGCCACCAGAAGCCGCTGCCAATCTCGCGCGCATACAAGGCGATAAACGGATAGAGATATCACGACAGGAGGATATATCTTTAGAATCGATCACACGATTGATCAAACGGATCACCCCCCAGAAACCCATACTATTAGACGCGATGCTAGGGGCCGGGGTCAAAGGGCGAATCCGGGAACCCATCGTTTCAGGCATAAACATCTATAATAGAGTGCACGGAAAAAAGATCGCGATAGACATACCATCAGGCATAGACCCTGACACCGGAAAACCTGCCGGGATGATGGCTGTGAGCGACAAGATAATAACATTCCACGACACCAAACCCGGGCTTTCGAGGTTCCATGATGTCTTTGTAGCGGATATAGGAATTCCTATGGCAGCGGTGCGGGAATCAATGGGGCGCCACAATCGCCGGACAGGGTCGGCGCCTAAGATAGAATGGCCCTGGAAGAGCACCAAAGAAGCAAAAACACCCACTAAGGTGAAACGATGAGACTTGTGAAACCTTCTGACTTGAGATTGAAGAAACGGCTACACGGATCACACAAAGGAGACAACGGCCGCGTTCTAGTGATAGGAGGTTCTGAAGAGTATGTAGGCGCTGTAGCCCTAGCCGGCCTAGCTGCGCTCAGAAGCGGATGCGATTGGGTGACTGTGGCAGCTCCATCAAAAGTAGCATGGGCGATAAACTGCCTGACCCCAGACCTTGTGACTGTGAAACTGCCTGGGCGGTGTGTACAACCAGACCATATGCCCTTGCTCAAACGCTTGATGCGCAAACATGACGTCATCCTTATCGGAAATGGGATCGGAAGGTCTGAGCAGACGGCAAGCGCGGTCCATATGATCGTGCAATCATGCAATCGGGACGCCAAGAAGATGGTGATAGACGCAGATGCCCTGAGGATGATAAAGATCGACGAGCCAAAGATGGCCTTGATGACTCCACATCAAACAGAGATGAGAGACCTGGTGAAACACTCCAGACTAGGCTTATCACCTGAGACTAACCATGAATGGGAGAGAGTCCAGGGCAAACTAGGACAGAATGTACTGCTATTGAAAGGTCCTACCGATCTGATCGTGGACAGCAAGCGAAGATGGGCCAACAAGACACACCACCCCAACATGACCGTGGCCGGAACAGGTGATGTTCTAGCAGGACTGTGCGCAGGATTTGTGGCACAGGGGTATCCAATGTTCACAAGCGCGGTAAACGGAGCTTACTTAAACGGCCTGACTGGATTGACACTGGCCAGACGCAAGAAACCGACAGGGCTTATCGCAAGCGACCTTGTCCAAGACATCCGGGCTGTGTCAGATGCATTAAATAAGAAGAGACGCATCATATTGAAATAGTACTGAAGAATCATCCTGACCAGTGAAGACCATGGAAACGATAAGATCATTGAGGTCGAAGGCAAAGGCTATGGGGCCGACCGCCCAGATAGGCAAGAATGGGCTGACCCCGCATATAGTCCATCATCTGAAAACTATGCTCAAGGCAAGGAAGCTCATCAAGATCAAAGTATTGCCGAGCGCTGAACCTGGGAACCGCAAGGAGTTCGGAGAACGATTGGCAGCGGTATTAGGAGCCCGGCTCATCGATTCCATAGGGCACATGGTGGTACTCCAGGACATACCCGGGAAAGGGCCGGAGATCTGAACAGAAGCCTGCCTTGAACATCATCAACCCTGCAGAATGCCCCCGCTCACCAGGTGATCATCTTATGCGCTTTCTTGAAAAGCTTGTAATGGTTCCAACCGAGGACTCTAGCCCCACCTTGAGCGGTCTTTATCTCACCGCTAAGATCCGCTTCGGCTTTAGCGGCTTTCTTGCCAGCTGATTCCGTGAACAAGGAACCGAATATCTCTGACGCGCCTTTGAACGGAGCCAAAAACGGATCGAAAATGCCTGGCAAATCTGGCTTAGCTGGCTTCTTCTTCTCTTCTTCAGTATCCACGCCCGGGAACTTCTCGCCAGCTTCGATCAGATACTTGCGGAGGTCGTCGCCCAACTCATCCATCGCAGCTTGGATGGACTCACTGATCGTGGAGAGCATTGCGAACGACTCTTCATTTCGCATCTCCTTGAACGCACTTATCTGCTTCTCTGTCCAGCCATAAGAGCGCCATTGGATGTCTATCTTGCCCCGGTGGATCACCCTTCGTTGGTATTCCTCGGCAGGATGGATCTCTGGCGATGTCCGGTAAGTCAAGTTGAGCACGATGCAAGTGTACACTTCCTTGTTTCCTTCAGGGATGCGGCGGGCAAGAAGTTCGACCTCGATGACCGACCCCTCGAAAGCAGCGATAAGATCCGCGCTATTAGTCTTCTTCTGGTCAATGCTCAACCTAGCAATCTGCTTCAGGTAAGGCTTGATCCAGGTCATGTAGAGCTGGATCGCGTCATAGTGTTGGCGGAGATACTTTATGGTGTGCGTCCTCCTAGTCTTGAGCTCGCCATAGGTCGAGTCGCGCCACATCAGATACTGGAACAGCTTGCGTTCGAGCACTTCCTTGACCTTCCTGTTGAACTCGAGCTTATCGACCATCGGCTTGATCTCTTCCTTGGTCTTGGGATGGATCGAGAAGAACAAGTCAGGCAACGTGACGAACTGCAGCTCTCTTGAGAGGCCGTAGACCGAGGCAGGAGACTTGGCGCCGCCCTCGACAAGATCGACGAACAATCCCTTGAGAGCGATCTCAGCAGGCTCCCTGACAGTCCTATTGTCTGAAGAGGTAGCATCATAATATTGCAGGCGCTCATCGATTATCCTGACCTCCCTCACTATCTGGAAGAGGTCCTTGACAAGCTTCCCGATCGCGCCCAGGTACTGGGCGACCTTGTCCTGCTGAAGGCCCAGCCTCTGCTGGCTGATCCCGAAGAATGAGCTCTGCTCAGAAGCGGAGAATACGTCGGTTATCTTGTCCACGATAGGGAAACCCATGTCCTCAAACTGATTGATGCACCACATGTAGACACTCTCAAGAGGCCTTGAGAACGTCTCGTAGATGATGTGGTAAGACCGCACCGGAGTAGGATAAGCGGTTTTGATCATCTGATTCTGCCAAAGCTCCATCACGTGATGATCCGCATACTTCTCGGCATCCTCATCGCTCATACCTTTTAGGATCTTGTCGACTTCTTTGAGGGATTTGCCTCCAAAAGTGTTCTTTCCGTCGTTGGAGAGGAATCCTGCGCGTATGAGACTCTTGCTAGAATCGGTCATCAGCAGAAGACCTCCCTGCGGAGCGCTAGAACTAATCGTACACCTATCACCATTTCAATAGGCAAACCCGATAAGGATGTTATTAAATGTTTCTTCAGAAGAAATCTTCCTCTTGAGAGAGGGATGCGTGTTTTATGCGCCATAATACCCGGCCGTCAGTAACCTTTATATATCACATCCGGATATTCCGCGGTATCAAGGCATTTTGCCTGAGAAGGGGTACACACCATGGAAGCATCAAGACCATTAGACGCTTTGAATGCGTCACGCAACAAGAAAGTCATAGTCGAGCTCAAGAACCAGAAGCAATTCATCGGAAGCTTGAAATCATTCGACATCCACATAAACGTCGTGCTAGACGACGCGGAAGAGAGAGAAGCCGGAGAACTCAAGCGCAAGCTTGGCACAGTCTTCATCCGCGGCGACACCATCATAATGATATCGCCAGCGTAAGGAACGATACTCTTCTTCGAGTGTCTCTCAACTAAGCGGTAGCGAGGAATAGCAAATGACCAAAGGAACGCCCTCGATGGGCAAGATGAACAAACGCAGGTCGCACATATACTGCAGACGCTGCGGCGGACACGCTTATCACATCCACGATAAAGTATGCGCGAAATGCGGATACGGGCGCTCTACCAAATTAAGAGCATTCACGTGGCAGAAGAAGAAGACGCTGAAGAGTTGATTGATATTTTTTGATAGTTTCTTAGGTTTGTAGAGTAAGCTATATTTGATTCTCAGGATAGTTATGCCGCGGCGGATGGCGGCCTACGGTCGTGGCCTTCGGCTTCGCCTCAGACCACGCCCTTCGCGGCCAGCCCGGCGGGCCCGACCCCAGGCCGCGCGGCCGCCAGCCGCGGCAGGATCTGACTAAGATCATCATCTAATCCACTAGATCGTGCCTCAAAGAACCATTCAATCCTGAGAACCGACATATCCTTTGTAGGCAGTCGAACCCAACAGCATCGTGCCTTTCTTGACATAAGTCCCTGGGTTCAGGATCGTCGCACAAGCCAGCTTGACGCCTGGCTCAAGAATGCAACCTAGCTTTGAACGGCCAGAATCGTGGAGTTGGTCTTCTATCTTGACCTTGACAGGCTTCCAGTCTAATCTCAGGTTCGCAGTCTGACAGCCGGCACCGAAGTTGCAGTCTTCGCTGATTACAGAGTCTCCTACATATGAATAGTGAGGGACGTTCGACCTTGAAAGGATTATACTGTTCTTGACTGTGCTTGTGGAGATGTGGCAGTCAGAACCGATTATCGTAGCCGGGCGGATGTAGGCGTGCGGACCGATGATCGAGCCAGGGCCGATGAAAGCCGGGCCCTGGATGAAAGTGAAAGGGTGGACTATGACCCCCTTTGAGATGAAGACATCGCCTTCGATGACAACGGATGGGTGGACCGTGCCGTGGTTCTCGTTGTTGAATGGGTACTGTTCTTTTTCCAGGATGTCGAGGAAGTGCCAGGGAAGCGTGGCTTCCTGGAGCTTGGCGATAAGTTCTTGATGCTTCGGGCCGAGCAGGATGGCAAGTTTAGACTTGATGTCTTCGGTGAGAGGGTGCATAACTATGGGAATCAGATCAACGGATATATAGATTACTTCATTTAACCAAAATCTTGCCCTACCGATTCTCTAAATTGATCCAGCTCTTCTCTGACATCTTCTGGCGCATACGATCATGGAGGTTCACATCGTACATCTCAAGACTCGCATTGACATCCTCTTCTAGGGTCTTGCCTTCCTTCTCGTGGCATCTTGATGATTCTTCATATGTGATCCCTGAAATGGCATCCAGCGTCCGATCCATCAACGATGGGAACATCTTGTAAAACCTAGTCCTTACCTCCAGCGAAGCGTGTTTTGGTCGGGTCACAGCCAACGCGAGCCAGAACTCACTATCTGCCTGTTGGATGTGGGGATAGAAATCCGACCATGAACCGTTCTGGTCCAATATCTTCAGGTACTTCTCATAACCACACCAATAAAGCCCCCTGCTGCTGATCACGATATCCCTCACAAGCAGTGGCTCATCGATGCGAGCCACATGGTTCTGCGAATAAAAATAGTTCAAGCGGTCCAGATATCCCAAACATTGGCGGAGCCCTTCTGTCTTAGAAGGCCTGTCCAAATGAGGGTAGAGGGAGCCAACGATATTCAACAAAGGGACTGTCACGTCATCGTTAGGGCCTCCGCAAAAAGACTCCCAACCCCTTCCATTGTTTATATTGCGGACCCGGTCCAGAAAACTGTTGAGCTCACCGATCGCCCTCCTCGGGTCGTTTAGCATAAGCGATTGATATTCACTGGCGATGCTTGAGGCTTGCTCACCGATGCCTGTGAAGAATCTCTTAATCTGTATCCAAGAACGTTTGCCTTCAAAAGAGATAAGGTCGCCCATACTTGCCGGATGAAAAAGATGTATTAAAACCTTGCCAAGATGCCTCTATATGTGGGCTTAATACGAATGCCCCTTGATGAAGCTCCACCTGCTGACATGCTGATGGTAAGGGACGAAGTCCTTGGTCTTGATGTGGTGGTGGATGGCATCGAAGCACAAGTTATCCGATGGGAAGTAGTTCCCGGCTACCTTGACCTGCTCAAGGACGTAATGGGCATCCGAAGAAGCCATACCCTTGTGGCCGGACTCTCTGGCAAGCGCGTACGCTCTTGTGTTGGCTTGACTGAAATCAAGGACGCCTGGGATGAACTCGATAGCCTGTGCATTGAATGATTCTACTTCATCGGTCTGGAGGGCTAGTTTGCGAAGGAGATCGAATTCTTTCGCACCCACAAACCGGTAATGCATGAGAGATGTCTCATCAGGCACGAACATAGGGTGGTTGAGGACAACGATGCCCCCCTGCTTACGGATGTTCTTGATGACCCCCTCGGAGTCTTTTGCCCACTCCACCGGATTCTTGCAGCCGATGGCAAGGACATGGTTGACTCCTTCGACCTCTTCTGCCTTGATGAAGTAGCCGGTGGAACCGTTATAAGTGAGCCTAGCGAGGATCCCTTTGTCTACCTCTTCAACCCCTGGGAACTTGACCGCTACATCATAAGTGAGGACCGTGCGGGCATCCTGGCGAGAGGCAAGACCTGTGATGCCCCAAGATAGCATCTTGAGGAGGGCCTCTAACTGGTAATCTTTTGATGGATGGGCATGGAAATCGGCGAAGATCTTTCCGTTGACTGAGGGCGGACGATGCATCGGCTTATTCTCCAGTGATCTCATCGGGCGATCCAATAAGTTTTCTAAGATCCTTCCGGAATCTGCCGCTGGCGCTTCCTGAGATGAAAGATACCCGAAAGAAGAACCAAGGTACATCAAGACTTTCCTGCGAGTGATGCCCATGGATGGCGGTGGATGCCTCCACTTAAAATCGTTTCCTGAGAACTAATACTCAAGAACCAATCAAATGCGGATGACAGGGTTCGAACCTGCGCAGGCACTAAGCCAACAGGGTTTTTAGAGAAGGTCCGGAAGATCCGTACCGACTCACCTAAACCTGTCCCGTTTGACCGCTCCGGCACATCCGCGACTTATAATGAC
>Ga0074195_1003687_pt1 | contig 13896 bp, 11 predicted proteins | sample EPASupsiteHSE623_FD_64525 | JGI IMG/M metagenome (GOLD analysis project Ga0074195, IMG submission 64525) | Bioremediated contaminated groundwater from EPA Superfund site, New Mexico - Sample HSE6-23 | ecosystem: Environmental > Aquatic > Deep subsurface > Groundwater > Contaminated ...
CTTATAAAATCAAAAATACTTCTTCCTTCACTTCCACTTACCGAAGAAGAGGAGTCTGATATATCGAATTTTGAAGCACGATTGAAACTCTACCAAGAATTAAAACATGCGCAGCCACACATAAAAGACAACTGGAAGGAGTCTCCGCAAATGATGCATCGTGAATTTCTTATGACGATGGGGCCTCTTTTTTATCCTCCGAAGCGTCTTGTGGTAGATGATTTACATCGTTCAATTCAAAAAGCGTTTGGCGAACTTCAAAAGGTATTACGTCCCGTAGGAGTGATAAAAGCCGAAATAATTAATTTAAAGGAGAAAATTAATGAGGTATTTTCTCGTCTTACCGATTCACCGATGTTATTCAAAAATTTGAGAGAGGGAAAAACAAAAGGGGAGGTGGTGGTGCTTTTTCTTGCGATTTTACATCTTATTAAAGATCAACTTATTAACGTCGAACAGGAAAATCATTTTGCGGATATGACGGTTGCGAAAACGCAAAAAAGCCAATAGAATATAAAAAGTTTTTATATGAATGAAGAAACACAAAATAAAATTCCCGAACTTGAATCACTCTTATTCCATTTTGGAAATCCGCTTTCGGTAAAACGCATTGCGTCAATGTTGAAAATAAAAGAGGAGGAATGCGGAGAGCTCATCTCGTTATTCGAAACTAAATTGCGCGAGGACGTTTCCGGCGGGCTTATGCTTGTAAAAAATGGAGACGAAGTGCAATTAGCCACAAAACCGGAGTATCAACATATCAGCGGAAAGATTGTTGAAGAAGAATTTAAGGAACAACTTACTCCCGCTGCACTCGAAACGTTATCGCTCATTGCATATTTGGGTCCTATATCGCGTCCGACGATCGATTATATTCGCGGAGTGAATTCGAGTTTCATCGTCCGCAATCTTTTGATACGCGGACTCATCGGAAGGGAGCAGGGGACCGAGAGAAAAAATACATATGACTATTCGGTGACGTTTGATTTTTTGAAACACATGGGAATCGGAAATGTTTCGGAACTTCCCGAATATGAAAAATACAAACAGATATTTGAAGACTACGAACGACAGGAATTTCAAAATCGAGAAGGGGAGGGACAATTAATTCCGTCAGTTCCATTAGTTCCGCCTGTGCAGCCGAGCGAGGTAGTTGTAGAACAAGAACAGAATGATATACCAAATCAATGAATATACGCTGGCAATCGCTTATTCTCATACTTATTATTTTAGTCTCAGTAGCGCTCACCAAAATTGATTTTGGGAAAGCGGGTATTTTTCCGTCCGAAAAAAACACAGAAGTAAAATCGTCCCCGAGCACAGATTCTTCTTTTACCAATGAGGGAGGGGTTCGTCCCGGAATCGGAAAAACCGATGAAAAACTTCCCACACGTATTTGGAGTGTGTTGGATTCAGAGATAAAAGCTCAAGCGGTGCTTATTCAGTCTCTCGATAGCGGATTTCCATTTCTTCATTACAATACATATAAACAATGGCCGATTGCCTCAATATCGAAACTTATGACTGCAGTGGTGGTACTCGAAAACATTGGAGAAAATAAAAAAATTCCGATAAGTGAAAATGCGGTACTTACCGAAGGAATTGCGGGAGAATTGAAAAGTGGAGAAGTGTATTCTTCGAGAGATCTCATAAAAATTATGTTACTCACTTCTTCAAATGATGCTGCCGTTGCATTTGGAGAATATGTGGGTGGATCGGATGAGTTTGTGCGCGCGTTAAATAAAAAAACAAGAGAATTAGGAATGAATGATACGGTATTTTATGATGAGTCGGGACTTTCCGATTTAAATATTTCGACCGCAAATGATCTTTTGATTTTGACGAAATATATTGTTGAAAAACATCCCGAAATTTTTTCATGGACGCGCACCAATAGTTTTCTTGTGGAACCGATGAATAATCCAAAAACCAGAACGGTCACGAATATTATTCCCTTCCTTGATAATAGGAACTTCCTCGGGGGAAAGACGGGAACTATTGAATCTTCACATGAGAACTTTTTAGGAATATTCTTATTAGAGAACTATCGAGTAGCGGTGATTGTACTTGGAAGTCCCAATAGGGTGCAGGAAGTCCCTACGTTATTAAAATGGGTCGAAGGAGCATATACGTTTCCCGAATAAATTATGGTGTTATTTGAAGCAATACGAGCGCTCATCATGTTTGCAATGGCCTTTGTCATTGCCCTTTTAGTTACTCCATTTGTGTTTCATTTTTTGAAAAAATTTGATTTCAACAAAAAAAATATCAGAGACGAAAAAAGTGCTCCAGTTTTTTATCAACACCACAAAGATAAATCTTCAACCCCAACAATGGGTGGGGTGATTATCTGGGGAACAGTGGTGGGAATTGCACTTGTTTTTTTTCTCGCAAATGCCGCCTTTGGAGGATTCGCCAGTTATTTTAATTTTGTAAATCGTGCAGAAACATATGTGCCACTCGCCGCACTTCTTTTTGCGGCGCTTGTTGGTCTCGCCGATGATTTGTTTGGCATTTTTGGAATTGGTCCACATGGAGGGGGATTAAAGGTAAAACACAAACTTCTTCTCTATGCTGTTGTTTCGCTTATTGGAGCGTGGTGGTTTTATTTTCGACTTGGGTGGAGCACAGTGTATATTCCGTTTTTGGGAAATCTTGAACTCGGATGGTGGTATATTCCGTTTTTCGTTTTTATTATTGTGGCAACTGCATTTTCTTCGAACGAAACCGACGGATTGGATGGACTTGCGGCGGGGGTGATGTTTTTGGCGTTTGGTGCATTTGCAATCGTTTCGTTTGTGATGCATCGCTACGATCTTGCAATGATGAATGCGACGCTTTTGGGTGCCCTTCTTGCATTCCTTTGGTTTAATATTCACCCGGCGAAATTTTTTATGGGGGATACCGGTTCAATGTCTTTAGGAATTACACTCGGGGTAATGGCGATGGTGACGAATACCGCATTCTTTCTCCCATTTTTTGGAATTATTCTCGTTATTGAATCGCTTTCCGTGATTATCCAATTAACAAGCAAAAAATTATTTAAAAGAAAAGTATTTCTTTCCACTCCAATTCACCACCATTTCCAGGGGATTGGATGGCCGGAAAGTCAGATTACTATGCGATTTTGGATTATCTCGGCGGTTATGACTACCTTCGGTCTTGTGTTGTTCTTCCTCGCCCGTTTCGTTTAGACGCGGATTTATACTGATTTAGCTGATTAATACTGATAATATATTAAAACTTGATAAAAATGCATTTTAGTGATATAATCAAAATATGAGTGAAACCTTTCCAAGGATTAATCCTACATCAAAAGATGAAGAAAAAATGGAAGATGTTCTCTATCGAGCAAAAGAGATTTTGGCCGATGCTGTGGCGGATGATAGAGAAAAAGAAAAAAATGGTTTTTCTAGATTTGACTCCATATCAGAGGATAAAGAAAAAACAGAAAGTATTCTTAATGAGGTAAAGGAAATTTTAGCACGTGCGACAGAAGACGATGAGAAAAGAAAAGAAAAGAAGAAGAAGCTCTTAAGGAGTTTGATTTTGTAAATGATAACTATGAGGATTTTTGGGAAGATAACAAACCATCCAAAGAAGAAATACGAGAGATGCAAAATACTATAGAAAGACTTACAAAAGAATTGAAAGATGAGAGTAGTGATTTTTATACAAACGTAGATAGAAACTCTGTAGGTGGGTTGTTTTATAGGACTTTAGCGGAAGAGGTGCCAAGTTTAAACCTCTCTATAGACGAAGAGGCGTTTGATAGAGATGGTCATCTACTTAAGAATTGTATTGCTATAAAGACAGTTCCTTATAAAACAGACAGGGAATTTATTGGTGATTTATATAATAATGAGATTATACATATATTAATTAGTCCCGAATATTGTTCTAAAGAAGATATAAAAGAATTAGAAAAATCAGGTGTAATACCAAAAGATTTTCATCGTCGTGCGCTAGCGAAGCAATATGAGTTTTATATGAAAGAATGGCCCAATTCTGCGGATTTTTGGAAAGAAGAAATAAGAGAACTTGGAGATATAACTCCTTTTTCCAATGAGGAGATACAGGAAATAATGAAAAAGTCCATATTAAAAGAATTTAAGGCAAGACTTAACATGGATTAAAAGAGGTTTTTAAAAGCCTCTTTTTTGTTTTATAATAAGCAAATGAAAATTCTTTTTGGCAATTGCCCCGCCTTCGTTAAGACTCTGGCGGGATTGCGATTTATAGTTCCAATGGAATTGGAAATAAATTGGGAAGAAAATGAATCTTAATTTTATGAAAAAGTTATTATTTGCAAACTGGAAGATGAATCCAATAACGGAAAGTGAGGCGGTGAAACTTGCACGAGCAAGTGATGTTAAAAACGCGGTACTTATACCGCCGTTTCCTTTTTTGAAAGCGGTAAAAAGTGTTTTGAAGAACGCATCGCTTGGTGCGCAAGATGTTTTTTATGAAGAAAAGGGAGCATTCACAGGTGAAATATCTCCTCAGATGTTAAAAAAGCTTGGAGTGAAATACGTGGTTGTTGGACACTCGGAACGCCGACGTCTTGGAGAGACCGATGAGGTGATTGCAAAAAAAGTGAAGGCGGGAATAAGTGCGGGACTAAAAGTTATTTTATGTGTTGGAGAACCACTTTCCGTTTACAAAAAAGGAAAAAAAGCGACGGAAGAATTTATAAAAAAACAATTAAAATTTATTAAGGATAAAAAGAATCTTATTATTGCTTACGAACCAATTTGGGCAGTTGGCACAGGAAAGAATGCAAATCCAGAAGATGCGGCACGTGTCGCACGATTTATAAAAAACATTGTCTCGGTGCCCGTGTTATATGGCGGTTCAACAAATTCAAAAAACACGGAAATCTTTTTAAAGAAAAAAGAAATTGCGGGATTATTAATTGGCGGGGCAAGTATTGATGCAAGGGAATTCCAAAAAATGATCAAAATCGCAGAGCGATTTTAGTTTGTAAAGTTGAAAGTCCATAAAGTTTAAAGTTTTTAAAGTATGAAAGAAGAACGAACATGTCAAAATTGCAAATCTTTATTCATCGTTGAGGACGAGGACTTTGATTTCTACAAAAAAATTGATGTGCCGGCACCGACGTGGTGCCCAGAATGTCGGAATCTTCGGCGAATGATGTGGCGAGAGGAGCGGACTCTCTATAAGAATGTGTGTGGATTATGTGGAAAGCAGATCATCACTATTCATGCTCCAGGAACACCATTCACTACATATTGCCGAGAATGTTGGTGGTCTGATAAATGGGACCCCATGGATTATGGTAGGGAATATGACTTTTCACAGCCGTTTTTTGTGCAATATCGAAAACTTCTCGAAGCGGTTCCTAGACCCGCCTTCACTGGCACTAATCTCGTGGAAAGTGAATATACACACGCATGTCAGAATCTTAAAAATTGTTATTATGTGTTTTGGAGTTTTCTTTCGGAAAATTCCCAATTTTGTTATGGGCTTTTATTTTCGAAGGATACGTATGACTCTTATGTTGTCGATAATTCGGATCATATCTATTCCTCGCTTCATTCGAACCGTCTCTATCGGACGCAATTCGGATATTTTTCAGATGAATGTCTTGATTCAACATTCCTTTTTGATTGTGTTGGGTGTTCAAATTGTTTTGGATGTATAAACCTTCGTAAACAAAAATATTGTTTTTTTAATAAAAGACTTTCCAAAGATGAATATATAAAAGAAATCGCAGAGTGGGATTTAGGAAGTCATAAAAAACTTGAGGAGGTAAAAAAGAAATTTCGTGATTTTTATTTTTCCACCCCACGTCGGCATGCTCACATTTTAAATAGTCAGAATGTCACCGGTGATATCATACGTGATACAAAGAATTGCAAAACATGTTTCTCCGCGCTCGATAATGTAGAAAATTGCAAATATATCTATTTTGGCGGATTAAATCTTAAGGATAGTTATGATGTGGGCGGGGGAGGACTGAATTCCCAGCTTCTGTATGAAATTTATGCAATGACTGGAAATGTTGAACGATGTTTCTTTTCGGCGGGAGGAAATGGTTCTATCGACACGACATATTGTGATTGGGCGAGGAATTCATCCGATTCTTTTGGGTGTGTATCGATTGAGAACAAAAAGTATTGCATATTAAACCGACAGTACACAAAAGAAGAATATTTCGAGCTTAAAAAGAAAATAATTGAACATATGAATGAGATGCCATATACAGACAAAAAAGGACGTGTGTATACATATGGAGAATTTTTTCCCCCGGAATTTTCTGCGTACGCATATAATGAATCGGCCGCATTTTGCTGGTACCCAAGAACCAAAGAGGAAATTCTTGAGGAGGGATGGCAGTGGCGGGATGAAGTAGAACGAAATTATAAAATTACGATGAAACAAGGGGATATTCCGGACCATATAAAGGATGTTTCCGATTCTATTCTGAATGAAATTATCGAGTGCGGACATTCTACGAATTTATGGCAGACAGAACACGGGGCATGTCTCGATGGGTGCACAAAAGCATTTCGGCTTACCAAAGAAGAATTGGCGTTCCATCGAGAAATGAATGTCGCGTTACCACGCCTTTGTCCTAGTTGCCGGACAGCGGAGATACTATTATGGCGAAATGGATTCCATCTTTATAAAAGAAAGTGCCAGTGTGCGGGGACAAAGAGTGAAAATGAAGTATATCAAAACATCGATACACATCAACATGGAACAGAAAAATGTTCCAATGAATTTGAAACTACTTTTTCCCCCGAATCAAAGGAAATTGTGTATTGCGACCAGTGTTACAAATCTGAATTTTTATGAACCTATTGTGGCGTTTTAAAAAATATAAAATCCTTTTTCGAATGCTTTTTCAGGCATGGATATTTCGATTGAAAATTTTCTTTTATAAGTTAATGGGGAAGTAGGGTGGTCTATATAGGTTTAAACATTATGAATATATGAGTTTTGGAGTTATTATAGAAATATGACACGTGGAGTAAAAAAGTTTGTATATGGAATATTATACCTTTGTATATTTGGATTGGTTTTTTATTGGTTGTTCGGTGGATTAATTATAAAAACGCCAACATGTTCTGATGGCACTCAAAATCAGAATGAAACCGGAACTGATTGTGGGGGAGTATGTACAAAATGCGAAATCACCGAACTTGTTCCCTTAAAACAGGTGGGGGACATCCGTACGTTTCCGCTTGATAGCGGGAAAGTAATTTTACTTGCCGAAATATTGAATTCGAATCAATTTTTTTCTTCGGATAAATTTTTATACACATTTGTTGTATATGATGTGAGAAATCGCGAAATAGAAAGAGTGTCGGGGAATGATGCAATCTTTGCACTTGAGAAAAAGTTTATATTTGAACCGAGAATTTCTTCTCCTACAAAAGATATTGGTAACATTGAATTGGTTCTTTCGGATGTATCGTGGAAAAAAGCATATGAGATGCTTCGCTCTGATGTGGTTGTGTCATCAGGAATAGAGACGAAGAAAACGAGCCAGGGAGTGCGTGTATCGGGGAATATAAAAAATCAAAGTTCCATACTTACCTCTGAAGTGAGAATTACCGCGATATTATATGATCAATATGACATAGAGGTTTTTCCCGGACAGACAATAATATCGGATCTTAGTGGATTAGAGGAGAAACCGTTTATTATCTCATTTCCGGAAAATAAGCTTATTACAGACGAAATTGACACGACACGTACAAAAATATTCATAAGTACACGATAATCTTGTCTTATGACTACCGTACACGGAAAACAGCTTGATTGGGGAATTTTTTTCTCAATTTCTATCCTTGCAGCGGGGAGTTTATTGTCTCTTGCAAGTACAAATATGGCATTTTTTCGTCGCCAGATATTTTGGTATATTGCAGTATTTCTTCTTATTTTTTTCGGGAGAAAAATAAATTGGCAATGGTTGGGGGGACAAGGATGGTTTCGTCATGGATTATATTGGGGAGGTATTGGACTTCTTGTGTTGTCTCATCTCCAGAGTGTGACTATTCGTGGAACAAAAAGTTGGTTGGTAATTGGTGGATTTCAATTTGAACCCGTAGAGCTTGTAAAAATCGGACTATTATTCATTCTTGCTCATTTTTTTTCTCGAAGACATATTTCTGCGTCACAAACAAAAAATATTTTTCTTTCCCTGTTTTATACCGCAATTCCTGCGGGACTCGTCATCATGCACCCTGATTTCGGTTCAACACTTATTATTGTCGGAATATGTATTGGATTTCTTTTTGTAAGTGGAATTCAAAAGAAAAGATTATTACTTGGTATTGTGGTAGCGGTTCTTCTATTTATTGTGCTATGGACTTCATTTTTAAAACCATATCAAAAAGATCGGCTCACTGCATTTGTGTTTCCCGAAAAAGATCCGTTTGGTATTAATTACAATGTGATTCAATCGAAAATCGCGATTGGATCGGCTGGTTTTTTTGGAAAGGGATTTGGTCTTGGCACTCAATCACATCTCCATTTTCTTCCTGAGGCACAAACAGATTTTATTTTTGCGGCATTTGTTGAAGAATGGGGGCTTTTAGGGGGATTGTGTGTTATCAGCGCCTTTTTCTTCCTTTTGTATAGGCTTTTGCAAATTGGACTCAGGGTTGGGGATAACTATTCAAAATTTGTAATATTGGGGACAATTATCATCTTTACACTTCAATTTTTTATAAATATAGGCTCAGATTTGGGGCTTATGCCGGTTACGGGTATTACCTTTCCATTTTTCAGCTATGGGGGGTCGAGTCTCTTGACGGCGGGGGTACTTATAAGTATAATTGAACATATCAAATTTGAATCCCGTTAAAGAATCGAGGAAGCGCTGTTTTTTGCGCAACTTATTTTTTTCCAAATTTGAAAATGGTTTTGATATTTTTCGTTTCTAAATTACCCTTTTGATTAAATGAATCCTCAATTAAAACAAGGAGGCGCGGTGAACTTTCGTGTGTTCATTGGGCTTGCCGTAATTTTAGTCTGTATTATTGTGGTTGCGTATTTTTTCTATAGTTTGCAACCGAATAATATTTTAAAAACGGAGAAAGAATTCAAAATTGCAAAAGGAGAAGGATTTAAAGAAATTGGAGCGCGTCTTTCACAAGAATCTATCGTGAAATCACTTACCGTGTTCAAAGTGTACGCACTGTTGACCGGGAAGGCACAACGATTTCAACCCGGCACCTATGTGCTTTCGGATACCATGAGTGTTCCACAAATTGTAAGCGTGTTTACTGTAAAAGGAAGAAGTGATGTGCTGGTGACCATTCCTGAAGGATCAACGCTTGCGGATATTGATTTAATTCTTACGGATTCAAAAATTATCGAAAAAGGGACGGTTAAAAATTTTCAAATAAAAAATCTTGTTTCCGATTATTCATTCTTAAATAATATTTCTTCTCTTGAGGGATTTTTATTTCCCGATTCGTATTATTTTGAATTGAATTCTCCTCCGGAAAAAGTAGTGCGAAGGATGCTTGATGTGTTTTCTGAAAGAGCGTGGCCACTCCTTTCAGGACAGAAGAATTGGTATGAAACACTTATTCTTTCGTCATTTCTCGAGAGAGAAGTTCCTGAATTCGAAGATCGACAGATTGTTGCGGGAATTCTTTTGAGGCGAATTTCTATCAAAATGCCACTACAGGTTGATGCAACAATCGGATATGCAAAGTGTGATGGTCAAGTGCGGGGATGTGAGAATTTGTTGGTGACTCGCTCTGATCTTCGCATCGCTTCGCCATACAATACATATGAGCGAATTGGGTGGCCACCAACACCAATTTCAAATCCAGGAGAGTCGGCAATTCGAGCGGCACTTTCACCCCAGAAAACCCAGTATCTCTACTATCTCTCTTCATCAAAAACCAAAGAAACACTCTTCTCAAAGACGCTAGAGGAGCACAATATAAAACGCGCAAAATATTTGTAAAAAGGTCATATGATACAACATTTAAAAACAAAAGTTTTCTCTTCGTATCGCGGCCCATCTTTTGAGTCGCCGAATCTCATAGAGATTCAATCAAAGTCGTTCAAATGGTTTGTTGAAAAAGGACTTCGCGAGCTTTTCGATGAAATTTCTCCAATTAAGGATCACACTGGAGAAGAGCTCGAATTGCATTTCCTTGATTACAAATTTGATCCTCCGAAATATACGGAGCTTCAGACAAAGGAAAAAGATCAAACATATGAGGCAGCACTTCGTGTGAATTTAAAACTTACGAATCACGAAACGAAAGAATCGAAAGTGCAGGAAGTGTATTTAGGTGATTTCCCAATTATGACCGAACGCGGGACATTCATTATCAATGGAGTAGAGCGTGTCGTTATTTCTCAACTTATCCGCTCTCCTGGTGTGTATTTCTTGATGAACGTATTTCGCGGAAAAAAATTATTTAGCGCAAAGGTAATTCCAAATCGTGGAGTGTGGCTTGAAATCGAAACGGAAGCCGACGGATTTCTTGGAGTAAAAATTGACCGAAAAAGAAAAGCACCAGTAACCGAACTGTTGCGTATTTTTGGCATCGAAACTCCGGAAGAAATTTTAAAAACATTTGCCGATGTTGATACGGGGAAAATAAAATATATTGAAACTACTCTCAAAAAAGACGAAGCAAAGACCGTTGAAGATTCTTACATGGAAATTTATCGACGTCTTCGCCCAGGAGATCTTGTGACATCAGAAAGTGCTCATTCGATTATTGAACCGATGTTTTTCCGCTTTGATCGATATGATTTGAGTAAGGTGGGAAGATATAAATTAAATCAGCGCCTTGGATTTACGAAGAAAACTGCGGGAATTTTAGATAAAGAAGATCTTATAAATATCATCAAAGAGGTTATTCGATTGAATAACAATTTATATGCAAAACCGGATGATATTGATCACTTGGGAAATAGGAGAATCCGAGCGGTGGGAGAGTTAGTGCAAGCGAGACTTCGTGTTGGATTTGCACGACTTCGAAGAGGGGTACAGGACAGAATGTCCACATTCGATAGAAGTGGTCTTCAACCGGTGCAACTTATCAACTATAAACTTTTAACCGCAGTGGTGCGTGATTTCTTTGCATCGTCTCAATTATCTCAGTTCATGGATCAGGTAAATCCTCTTGCTGAACTTGAACACAAGAGACGTCTTTCAACAATGGGACCTGGAGGACTCACACGAGAACGAGCGGGATTTGAAGTTCGTGACGTGCATAGTTCGTATTACGGAAGAATTTGTCCTATTCAAACTCCTGAAGGATCAAGTATTGGACTTGTAAGTTATCTTTCAAGTTATGCTCGGCTCAATGAATTTGGATTTTTGGAAACACCATATTTTAAAGTTGAAAATTGTATGGTGAAAAATGAAGTGATATGGCTCGATGCGTTCAGTGAACAGAAATATAATATTGCACAGTCCGATGTGAAGCTTGATGAACATAATAAAATTGTTGAAAAAAGAATTCCTGCTCGTATTGGGGGAATCGCGGGAATGTGTGAAAAAGAAGAAGTTCATTTTATTGATGTATCGCCAAACCAATCAGTCAGTATTTCCACATCACTCGTTCCGTTCTTAGAGCACAACGACGCAAACCGTGCACTTATGGCTTCAAACATGCAACGTCAGGCAGTCCCTCCTATTTATGCGGAAGCTCCGCTTGTGGGAACCGGACAAGAAGAACGCGCTGCACGTGATTCTGCTCAGATGATTATTTCCGATGTTGATGGAGTAGTGCTTGAAGTGGATGCGGATGCAGTAGTGGTAAAGACCGATGCTGGAAAAAAGACATTTCCACTTTTGAAATTTAAACGATCAAACCAATCGACGTGTATTTCACAGCGCTCGATTGTTGAAGTTGGACAGAAGGTGAAAAAGGGAACTGTGCTTGCTGATGGTCCCGCAACATCGAATGGAGTATTGAGTTTAGGAAGAAATCTATTAGTTGCATTTGTTCCGTTTGAAGGAGGAAACTTTGAAGACGCTATTGTTTTATCAGAGAGAGTAGCGAAAGATGATTTCTTCACCTCAATTCACATTGAAACATTTGTGTGTTCAGTGAGAGACACAAAACTTGGACCCGAAATGACAACGCCAGATATTCCGAATGTGTCCGAAGATAAATTAAGAAACCTTGATGAAGAAGGAATTGTTCGTATCGGCGCAGAAGTGCGAGAGAACGATATTCTTGTCGGAAAGATTTCGCCGAAAGGTGAATCGGAACTTACCTCAGAAGAACGATTACTTCGCGCCATCTTCGGTGAAAAGGCACGAGATGTAAAAGACACCTCACTTACACTTCCTCATGGAAAACAGGGAAGAATTATTGGAATAAAGATTTTCTCACGCGATCGAGGGGACAAGCTTGAACCAGGAATTATAAAGAAAATTCAGGTTGAAGTAGCACAGCTCAGAAAAATCCGTGCAGGAGATAAGCTTGCGGGACGATATGGAAACAAGGGTGTTATTTCAACGGTCCGTCCAGTGGAAGATATGCCGTATTTGGAAGATGGAACCGCGGTGGATGTGGTATTAAACCCATTGGGTGTTGCATCACGTATGAACCTCGGACAGATTTTGGAAACACATCTTGGACTTGCTGCTCATACATTAGGGTATCGTGCGGTTGTTCCTGGATTTATTGGGGGATCCGAAGAAGATATACGAACCGAATTGAAAGCCGCAGGATTTCCTGAAGAGGGGAAAATTAAACTCTATAATGGAACCACTGGTCAACCATTCCGACAAGCGATTACCGTTGGATATATTTATATTATGAAATTGAATCATCTTGTTGAAGATAAGATTCATATGCGTTCAACCGGTCCGTACTCATTGATTACCCAACAACCACTTGGAGGAAAGGCACAACTCGGAGGACAGCGATTTGGAGAAATGGAAGTGTGGGCACTTGAAGGATATGGTGCCGCACATACATTGCAGGAAATGCTTACCATTAAATCAGATGATGTGATGGGACGTTCCGCTGCATTTGAATCGATCATTCGAGGTCAGGAAATTAAGAAACCAAACCTTCCTGCTTCATTCAACGTACTTGTTGCCGAATTGAAATCACTCGGATTAAATGTGAGGTATGAATATGACAAAAGTCGAATTGATGATGACGAAGAAGATAAATAAAAAACTATGAATAAAAACGCTGATCTTAAATCAATTTCAATCAGGGTTGCAAGCCCCGATGAGGTACTTTCATGGTCACATGGAGAAGTATTAAAGCCGGAAACGTTGAACTATCGAACACAGAGACCGGAAAAGGACGGATTGTTTTCAGAAAGAATTTTCGGTCCTACCAAGGATTATGAATGTTACTGCGGAAAATATAAGAAAATACGGTATAAGGGGATCGTCTGTGAAAAATGCGGTGTTGAAGTAACACGCGCAGTGGTGCGTCGCGAACGAATGGGACATATTGTGCTCGCAACGCCAGTTACCCATATTTGGTTTTTGAGAAATGTTCCCTCAAAAATGAGTTTACTTTTGAACATCTCAGTTCCAAAACTCGAAAAGGTAATTTATTATGCCGCGTTCATTGTGACTGTGGTAAATGAAGAGAATAAAAAGCGCGTGCTTGAAATGCTCGATAAAGAATATAAGTCATTGAAGCAGGACAAGAATGAAAACGCGAAAGAATTAAAAGAATCAAAAGAACGATTGAGGGATGTGGTATCAGTATTGGAACCGGGACTTATTCTCACTGAATCGGAATATTACACATTAGCCGAAAAATTTGGAGATGTGTTTGAAGCCGACCGTGGTGCGGGAGCCATCAGAAAAATTTTGGAGCAGATCGATTTGAAAGATTTGATGAAAAAAACAAAACACGAACTCGAGACCGTAAAAGATGCAAATAGGGAAAAACGTGTATTGCG
>Ga0074195_1003689_pt1 | contig 13888 bp, 9 predicted proteins | sample EPASupsiteHSE623_FD_64525 | JGI IMG/M metagenome (GOLD analysis project Ga0074195, IMG submission 64525) | Bioremediated contaminated groundwater from EPA Superfund site, New Mexico - Sample HSE6-23 | ecosystem: Environmental > Aquatic > Deep subsurface > Groundwater > Contaminated ...
GTAAAATTAAATTTGCCAACGAAGAAATGGAGGAGTTTATTGGGAAAAAAAGAAAAGAATTTATCGGTAAATTTATTTTTGAGATATTTCCTGAAAAAAGAAATTTCTACAAAAAGATATTGAGTTCTAGCGGTCACTATGGACACAGTGAAGAATTTGAAGAAGAATTCATAAAAAAAAGCGGAGAATTGAAGAACTATTTAACCATAGTTAAACCGTTAAGAAACAATTTGGGAAAAATTTGGGGTATTCAGATTAATTCTTTTGAATTAAGAGAGCGTCGAGCGCTTGAAAAAATTGCTCGAGGCAAGGAGCTTCTATATTCAGATCTTTTCGAAGGAAGTGTTATTCCGATGTTTGCTATAGATCGTAATCATAAGATCACCCATTGGAACCGGGCTTTTGAGAAAGTTTGTGGAATAAGCGCCAAAAAGATGATTGGAACTAATCAGCAGTGGAAGGCTTTTTATTCTCACAAACGGCCGGTTCTAGCTGATTTGGTTTTGGAAAAAAAGGTTTTAAAAACTATACCTAAATGGAATAAAGAGGGTGGGAAAAAATTAGAAAAAAAATCTTTAGCTTTATCTGATGTTTATCAGGGTGAAAATTTTTTTCCAAAAATGGGGGAAAGTGGCAAATGGTTGTATTTTGTCGCGACCACAATTAAGAATAAAGAGGGTCGGGTTATCGGGGCGATTGAGACGCTTGAAGACATTACTGACGAAAAAATTGATAAGCAAAGATTGATTGAAAATGAGCGAAAGTATCGGGATCTTTATGAAAACATTCCTGGGACTGTTTATCGTTGTCTTAACGATAGTAACTGGAGTATGGTATCGGTAAGTCGAGCCATAAAGGATTTATGCGGATATGATGCTGAGGAGTTTTTAGACAATAATAAGGTTTCATTGGAAAAAATTACTCATCCGGAAGATCGGGTTAAGGTAAGAAAAGAATTCATTATAGCGACAGAAAAAGATCAGCTTTATGAAATTGATTATCGAATTATTTCTAAAAATGGTGATGTTCATTGGGTACACGATCGTGGACAAGCAGTGCGTGATGATCAGGGGAAAATTAAATATATCGATGGTCTATTGTTTGATTTTACTGATCGAAAAAAGATATCAGAAGAATTAAGAAAAGAAAAGGAATTAACGCAAAAATATTTAGAATTGGTCGGTGTGATGGTGGTAATTATTGATCAACAAGGTAAGGTGAAATTGATTAACAAGGCTGGTTTGGATATTTTGGAAGCTGAATCAAGAGATGTTTTGGGGAAGAATTGGTTTGATAATTTTGTTCCCAAAAGTCAACGCAAGGCGGTTAAAGCGGTTTTTAAGCAAATAGTGGCGGGTGAGATGAAAATGTCCGAATTTTTTGAGAATGATATCCTGACTAAGACCGGAAAAGAAAAAAATATCTCTTGGCATAATTCCGTAATTCAGGATAAGAACAATTTTATGGTAGTAATATCTGGAAGAGATGTCACGGAAGCACGACGGATTGCCAGAGAGCTTTCCGAAAGTGAAAGGAAGTATCGAACATTGGTTGAATTTGCCGGTGATTCTATATTATTTATTAATACCAAGGGGGTAATAGTGGAGGCGAATAAGGCAATTACTGAAAAATTGGGTTATGAAAAAGAATATATAATTGGTAAAAAAATAAACGAACTGCATGATTTGATTCCGCTGGAAAGTATGAAAAAGATTATAAGCAATTTTGGAGGAAGATTAACTGGCCGACATTCGTCGCCATATACTGTTACCCTGATGTCGCGAAAAAAAGAGATAGGCTTTTTTGAAATTAGCGGTAGTTTGATTCGCGAGGGTAAAAGAAAATTGGGCGTAATGGCCATAATTCGTGATGTTAACGAACGAGAAAAAAGCAAGTTAGCGCTTCGAGAAAGTGAATATAAATATCGTTCTTTGGTAGCTAACCTTCCGAATGCAATTTATACAGTTTTGCCTGATAAACATCGTTCGTGTTTGTTTATGTCAGAACGTTGGCAAAAATGGACGGGATATGCTCCAGAAGCCTTTTACAATAATAATCACTTGTGGTTCAAGACGGTTCATGCTAATGATCGTAAAAATCTTTCTTTAAAATTGTTGACTGCTTTCTCGGAAGGCAAGCCTTATATTGCTGAGTATCGTCTTTTACAAAAAAATGGGAAAGTATTACATGTTCTTGATCAGGGGATTCCCAACAAGGATAAATTTGGGGCGGTGATTAATTATAATGGTATCGTTACTGACATATCAAGGATAAAGGAAGTGGAAAGTGAGCTGAGAAACAGTGAGGAGAAATTGCGGATTATCGTTGATGAAATCGGTGATGGTGTTTTGGTGGTCGATAAAAAATGCAATACCCTTATCTTTAATAAGCAGGCTTCCTTGATATCCGGTTTTGAAAAAGCAGAAATTATGGGGAAGTGTTATGAAACAGTTTTGAAATTTGTGGTAGAAAGTACCGGTAAAGAAATAAAGGATTTTTTGAAGAAAAGCTTGAAACAGGGCAAGGAAGTAGCGATGAAGAATCACACTTTATTGGTGAGAAAGGATGGCGGAAAGATTTCCATTGCCTCAAGCATTTCCGTTTTAAGAGATTTAAGCGGTGAAATTATTGGTTGCGTTTTAGTGTTTCGTGATATTTCGCGGGAAAGAGAGATTGACCGGATGAAGTCGGAATTTGTTTCGGTCGCTTCACATCAGCTCAAGACACCGTTGAGTGGTATTAAATGGTTTACCGAGTTACTTCTCCGAGAAAAAGTTGGTGAGTTGAACGAAAAACAGACTGATTTTATCAATCAGATTAGAGTGAGTAATGAAAGATTAATTTCTTTGGTTACTGACCTTCTGAATGTCTCTCATATCGAAACTAATCGTAATTTTGAAATCAATAAAAAATCGGTGAGTATTCATAAAATTATTGAAAGAGTAAAAGCCCTACATGCCAATATTGCTCAGAAAAAAAATATTCAAATTGTCCATCAAAACGGCGCGATAGAAAGATTGAAAATTAATATTGATGAAGACAAAATCCGTCAGGTTTTTTCAAACTTGGTGGTTAACGCCGTCAAATATTCCAAGCCGGGAGGGCAGATAACGATTGAAGCGGAAGAGCGTCCAGGAGATGTGATATTCTCCGTCCACGATGATGGAATTGGAATAGAACAAAAAGATTTTCCCAAAGTATTCACAAAGTTTTATCGCGGTGAAAATGCGATAAAAAGCGAAACTGACGGAACCGGTCTGGGCTTGTATATCGCTAAGGCAATTGTGGAAGCGCATGGCGGATCAATCTGGTTTGATTCGGAAATAAACACAGGTTCAACATTCTATTTTCTTTTGAAAAAATAGTCCAATAAAAAAACCAAAAAACCGCTTGATTTTTTGGTTTTTTGTTAACTTGATTTTATCGTAAAAATATGTTAAATTAAAGGAGTTTTAAAGAAAAAATATGGAATTAAAAGAAATTATCAGTGAAATCTTAAGTGAGGCCCTTGGCGAGATTTTTGCGAAACCGGAGTTAAAGGTAGAAATAAAAAAGAATCTTAAATTAAGTTTGCCACCCGATCCGAACTTAGGTGACTTTGCCTTGGAGTGTTTTTTATTAGCGAAACTCTTTGGTTTGGCACCGGTCGTGATTGCGGAAAAAATCTCAGCTAATTTAAGTAATCCGATTTTTAAAGAAGTAAAAAATGCTGGTCCATATGTTAATCTGAAAATTAAAGAATCAGAATTTTTTTCTCAAAGTTTGAAAACGAAAAATTGGGAAGAGATGTCAGCTTCCGGTCGCACCGTCACGGTCGAATATCTTTCTCCTAATACCAACAAACCCTTGCATCTTGGCCATGTGCGTAATGCCTGTTTGGGCGCGGCGATTGCCAATATCCAAAAACAAATCGGCAATAAAACCCACAAACTTATTTTGATCAATGATCGTGGTGTCCATATTTGCAAAAGCATGTTGGCTTGGCAAAAGTTTGGTAACGGCGAAACTCCTGAATCTACCGGTCTCAAAGGTGATCATTTTGTCGGTAAGTATTATGTTCGTTTTGCTCAGGAAGCGGATAAAAATCCGGACTTAGAAAGCGAAGCGCAAGCCATGTTAAAAAAATGGGAGGAAGGGGACACGGAAATTTTAGAAACTTGGAAAAAGATGAACGCTTGGGTTTATGCCGGCTTTGAAGAGACTTATCAGGAGTTGGGAATTAGTTTTGATAAATTTTATTATGAATCTAATACTTATAAATTAGGCAAAGATATTGTTGAAGAAGGTTTAGCTAAAGGTGTTTTTAAAAGAGACGAAAAAGGTTTAGTGTGTTATGAATTACCGGAAGAAGAATTTGGTTTGGACCAAGATGGAAAAAAGAAAAAAGTGGTAGTAAAACGGAGTGATGGCACAACGGTTTATATTACGCAAGATATGGGAACTGCCGTGGAGCGCTTTAAAGATTTTGTTTTTGATGAGTCAATTTATGTTGTTGGTAGTGAACAACGTTATCATTTCAAATGTTTAATTTCGATTCTAGCGGCCTTGGGTTATCCGTGGGCGAAAAAGATTCGTCATTTTGCCTATGGCATGGTTTATCTGCCAGAAGGAAAAATGAAATCACGGGAAGGTAAAGTGGTTGATGCCGATAACTTGATTAAGGCCATGAAAGATTTGGCGGAACAAGCCATTCGCGAAAAACATCCCGATTTACCGGCAGCAGAAATTACGGAACGGGCTAGAGTGATTGGTTTGGGTGCTTTGAAATTCTTTATTTTACGCATCGGCGCTGAGCAGGATATCCATTTTGATCCCAAAGAATCAATCTCGTTTACCGGAGTGACCGGTCCATATTGTCAATATGCCTATGCCCGTATTCACGGTATTCTGGAAAAAGCCAAGCAACAAAATATTGATTTTCTGAGCTCTGACTTTTCAAGATTGGAGAATCTGGAAGAAAAGTTATTAGCGCAAAAATTATTATTATTCCAAGAAAAAGTTCAGGAGTCAGCGCTCTCTCTCAGCCCTTCCACTCTCGCAATTCATATTTATGAAACCGCTAAAGCTTTTAATCAGTTTTATCATCTGCATGAAGTTTTGGGAGGGGACATCGAGCTCACCAAAAGTCGTTTACTCTTGATTAGCAAGGTAGCCGCCGCCTTAAAGCAAGGTTTGGAATTATTAGGTATTGAAGTTTTGGATAATATGTAATTTTTATTTTTTAAAAAAGACCGCAATCGCGGTCTTTTTTTGTTACTAGTCTTTTTTGTGGTATAATATTAATAATTATAATATTTATAAATAAAATATAATATGTCAATTATCAAAATCTTGGGTTATAAGAGAATTTTGGTTTTTATCCTTTTAGCCCTGTCTATTACTTTGGTCGAATATCTTTTTATCGTTTCCCGTCAATTTATCAATTCTTATCAACAGACTATTTCTTTAAATCAACTTTGTGCGGATGCTGGTGGTACTTGGCTTCGTGATTTTAAGGAGTGTGAGAATGTCAGTCGGAAATGGTGCGAAAACCAAGGTGGCGTATTTGATGAATGCGCTTCGGCCTGTCGTCACACCAATTCAGAAATCTGTACGATGCAATGTATAGGCGTCTGTGTTTTTCAGGAAAAGAATGATACCGCTTCTAGCTCAATCTTGGGTATAAATAATAAGAGTGATGAAACTTACCAATACAAAGATCAAATCGTTTTGTTTTCGCCACTTGCCGGTGAGGCTATCGAAAGTCCTTTAAAGATTCGGGGCAAGGCGCGTGGTTCCTGGTTTTTTGAAGGAAGTTTTCCGGTGGTCTTAACAAATTGGGACGGCTTGATAATATCCGAAGCAGTTGCTCAAACCCAGGATGATTGGATGACGACAGACTGGGTGAATTTTGAAACCGAATTGGACTTTGATGCTAATCAATTATACAAACGTGGCGCTTTGATTTTGAAAAAAGACAATCCTTCCGGCCTTCCGCAAAATGACGACGCTTTTGAGATTAGTTTAGAGTTTAAATAAAACAGCTTTACCCCCGGCTTTACAGGTTTTGTTGAAAATGATAAAATGTAATTAACAATCCATTGAGTTTTTGTGTAAGCGAGATCCCGCCGCAAGGGCTCAAAATGGAAAAAGCACCATTGTAAAATGGTGCTTTTGTTTTATCTGAATCCTTATTTTTTCCGATTAGCTTTGACGCGATCATTCTCTGTTAAAAACTGTTTGCGAAGACGAATGCTTTGTGGAGTGATTTCCAGATATTCGTCCCCGTTCATGATACTCATAGCGCTTTCCAGTGATAAGCGAATTGGCGGAGTTAGGCGGATGGCTTCATCAGCGCCGGAAGCGCGCATATTGGTCAATTGTTTGCCTTTGGTCGGATTAACGGTCATATCATTGCCTTTGGCGACATTTCCGATGACCATACCTTCATAAACTTCGGTATTAGCTTCGATATAGAGAGCGCCGCGTTCTTGGAGGTTAAATAGTGAGAAACCAAGCGCTTTGCCGGTGGCCATAGAAATCATCGAACCGACTTCGCTCTTTTCGATAGTACCGGCATGAGGGCGGAAACCGATTACGCGAGTATAAATAATCCCTTCACCGCGGGTATCGACGATAAATTCATTTCGATAACCGAGTAAACCGCGAGTCGGTATTTCAAAAATAATGCGAGTATAACCGTGCTCTGGAGCCATATTAGTCATCGTCCCGCGACGTTTTGATATTTTTTCAATAACAGTGCCAGTCATTTCATCAGGAATTGTAATCGTCACTTCTTCGTAAGGTTCGTGTTTGATACCGTCAACATCTTTGATAATAACGTGCGGCTGAGAAATCTGAATTTCATAACCTTCACGGCGCATATTTTCCAAAAGAATCGCGATATGCATTTCGCCGCGTCCATAAACTTTGTAATGGTCAGCCGAGGAGAAATCGATTTTTAGACCAACGTTAACTTCCAATTCCTTTTCTAAGCGTTCTTTGATTTGACGGTTGGTCACAAATTTACCTTCGCGGCCAGCAAAAGGCGAATTATTAACCAAAAAATTCAAAGAGATAGTCGGTTCGTCGATGTTGATGGCAGGTAAAGCCTCTTGCTCAGTATTTTTACAAATGGTTTCCCCAATATAGATATCAGGCAAACCGGCAATCATTACGATGTCGCCAGCGCCGGCTTCTTCAACCTCTTTGCGTTGCAGGCCTTCAAAAGTATATAGTTTGGTAATTTTCCCAGTGCGGATTTCGCCCGCGGTTGTTTTGATAAAGACGGAGTCAGCTTTTTTGATTGCGCCTTCATAGATACGGCCAATAGCCAAACGTCCTAAGAAGTTATCATAAGCCAAGTTAAAAGGTTGAACGCGTAATTCTTTGGTAGCGGCTTCTTGTGTAGAAGCTACCGCGACTTGTTCGATAATCGTATCAAGCAGTGGGGTAAGATCTTTGGCTTCGTCACCAATTTTTTTCATTGCCACGCCATCGCGGGCAATCGCATAAATTGTGGTAAATTCCAATTGTTCGTCATCAGCACCCAAATCGAGGAACAATTCAAAAACCATTTCTTTAACTTCATCCGGTTGAGCGGCTGGTTTGTCGATTTTGTTGATCACAACAATTGGTTTAAGGCCTAGTTCTAGTGATTTTTTCAAAACGAATTTGGTTTGAGGCATCGGCCCTTCTTGGGCGTCAACTACCAAAAGCACCGAGTCGATAGAGCGTAAAACCCGTTCGACTTCAGAACCGAAGTCGGCGTGACCGGGGGTATCAACGATGTTGATTTTTGTGTCTTTATAATATACCGAGGTATTTTTTGAGTAAATTGTGATGCCACGTTCTTGTTCGAGCGCGTTACTATCCATGCTGACTCCTTCTTCGGCCATGCCGGTTTGGCGCATCAAAGCATCGGTTAGGGTAGTCTTACCGTGGTCCACGTGGGCAATAATTGCGATATTTCGGATATCCATAAAATTAAAACCGCCTCTCGATTCATTTCAAGAAAACGGGTAAGATTAAATTAAAAACTGTCTTTTTATTAAGCACCCTTAATAATAGTATATTTTTTGTGAATAGTCAATAGTCGACAATTGACAATTGACTATTCACATTTGACAAATGTTTTATTTTGTAGTAAATTAATTTGAAATATTGTTCTTTATAGTCTTGGCACCCCCTCATTTGCCGAGGGATTTTTACTAACTAAAGCAGAATTGGAGTTGAAAATGAAAAAATTTTACGTAGCAGAAACTGATTGGGAAGGGATGAAAAAAGAGGTTAAGGGAGCTGAGAAAAACCGCTTGGTTGTCGTTTTGCTTTACGCGGCTAATCGCGAAGCTTCACAGCACATGGTTGAACTGACCAGAAAGAGAGCTCAGCAGGGCGATTTCAATCTGGTAAGGGTCGATGGACTGAAAAACTTTGAAAGGCTGAGAGAGATCTCGGTGGATCGGGATCCGACTTTGATTTTTTACAAAAACGGAGCGGAACTTTCGCGCATAGTTGGTCCGACTGTTGAGCGGATTCTTGATGAGCGCATCAACGCGCTCAGCTGATTTTTTTCTGAAATAAACTTTTGCCGGTGACTTATGTCGCCGGCGTTTTTTTATTGAAAGAAAAACAAAAAAATTTGCGTATATATAGTTAATAAGGGTATAATATATTAAAACCTTAGAAAATATGGATATTAGACAAGACGTCAATCTGAAGACTGATGAAGAGTTAGTGCCGTTGATTTTGGATAATCAGAGTTATTTTTCTTTTCTAATGGAAAGATATGAAAAAAAACTTTTGGCTTATATTTTAAGAATTTCCAATGTTTCTCACCAGGAAGCGGAAGATATCCTTCAAGACGTCTTTATCAAAGTTTATCATAATCTAAATGATTTTGATCAAGATTTGAAATTTTCTTCTTGGATATATCGTATTACTCACAATGAAGTGATCAGTAATTATCGCAAGCGACGTTCGCGCGATAAGGATTTGGCGATTGATATTGATGACGCGGAGTTAGAAAATTTTGCTTCAGATTTGGATATTATTCGTGATATAGATGATAAATTTTTGCGGAATAATATTTTCAAAATTTTGGATAATTTGGATATCAAATACCGGGAAGTTCTGGTCCTGAAGTTTTTGGAAGAAAAAAATTATCGGGAAATTTCTGATATTATCAAGAAACCAATGGGAACAGTAGCGACTTTGATTAATCGTGCCAAAAAAGCTTTTCTAGTCGAATTAGAAAAGCAAGATATAAAATTAAAATAATATGACAAGTCTTTCGGAAAAAGTTTTAAAAAATATTGAACAACATCATATCACTCCGCGACCGAAGTGGTTTTTCCGCGTGCAAAATATCGTTCTCTGGGTTTCTGGTGCGGTTTTTATTGTCATCGGCGGTTTTTCTTTTTCGGTGGTGATATACATGATCAAAGATAGCGATTGGTATATATGTGAAAATATGGGTAATACTTTTTCGGGATTTTTGTTGTTGATGTTGCCTTATTTTTGGTTGATAGTTTTGGGGATTTTGGTAGCAATCGCAAATTATAATTTGAAAGTTACCAAAAATGGCTATCGTTTTCGTTTGAGAACGGTGGTGGCGTTTGTCTTAGTAATGAGCGTATTAATTGGTACTTTTCTTTATTATGCCGGGGTGGGCAAGGCGATTGATGAAACTTTTGCGGACCGTTTACCTTTTTATGAAGAGTTTGTTAATAAGATGAATCGTGATAAACGGATGTGGATGCACCCGGATCGTGGTCTTTTGGCGGGGATGGTAGTGTCTGTCGATGATAAGGGCAAAATTTTGGTAAGTGATTTCAATAATGATATTTGGCAGATTCAGAAGGATGCAGCTACGGTTTTACACGGTATGGATTTACGGGAAAAACAAGCGGTAAAGATAGTAGGGAGAGAGATTAATAATAATGCCGATTTGAATGGCGAAAAAATATTTGCGGCCAAGTTGATTAAAGTGATGCCTGACCCGGAATTTATAAAAAGGCATCCGATGGGGCCACCACGAGTAATAGAAATCGGTTCAGGTCTTGCTCCAGAAAAGCGGCCAGAAAATTCTTTTATGCAGATGGAATATCGGGATGCAGCAACCTCAAGTCTGGCAGTGGCTTGTAAATCTGATGCGGATTGTAAATTGCCATTTATGTTTGCGGTGCGTTCAAATTGCCCCTTTGAATCGAAGTGCATAGAAGAACATTGCCAGGTGGCTTGTCCGATTTTAACCAAAGAGGGCAATGCCGCTTGTGATAAACATTCCGATTGTGATTGCGAAAAATACCCGGCTAAGGATAAGGTTGATTGTTTATGTTTTGATAAGCATTGTTTGGTTATTGTTCAGTAGTCTAGATCCGCTCTTAGTGACGCCCTAGCCCTTGAAAGAGGACTAGGGCGTCTTTTGTTTGAAAATTTGAAAAAATATCAAAAAAATGTTATGCTGTTAATATAAATTATTTAATTATTAGCATATTTGTTTGAAACAAATATATGACAAGTCTTTTTAAAGAAATTAACAAAAAAATCAATGGAATCATTTGGATCTTCGCCAGTTCTGGAATTATTTTGCTAATGTTGGCAATTTTAATCGTTTGGACAGAGTTCGTTTTACGTTTGGTTATTGGTCTTTTTGTAATGGTAGTAGCCTATGCTTTCTTGCATGCCGCTTACAAGGCGTGGGTGCTCAAGAAAGATATCGAAAAACATTTTAAGTTCTAGATTATTTTTAAATAAAATAAGGATTCAAGGAGAAATGATAAATTAATGTCGTCTTCTGTTTTTAATTAAAAAAATTATAAGAAGACAAAAATGAAATGTATGGATAAATTTAAAAAGTTATCTTTAGTAATCTTTGGGGTGATTCTAGTCTTTTCTGGTTGTGCCAAAAAAGCGGTTTATATGGATAGACCAGCCGAAGATGGCCGCTATTATTATCAAAATAAGGATCTGGGTTTTAAAGTAACTTTACCAGCGGAGTTTATTTATTATCAAACACAAAGAGTAGCGACTGAGGATTACATTGATATTGAATTTTATGTACCAACGAGTGATGCGGAATTTGTGCAAGCGGTTCCTGGCTATGCACAAGCATTTGTTATTCGTGTTTACAAGAAAAACGGTTGGGATAAGGTAAATCACAATGAAGCGACGGCAATTTACAAAAAGTTCGGTACCAGCGGCGATTATACTTTGACCTATCATTTGGCCGACAATATGCCGAAAGATTGGGAAGGAAAGTGGACGGAAGATTTCAAAAATTCGATTAAAAATAATTTAAGTGAAAAATAATTTCAATAAATTTTCAATATGAGCTTGTCGAATCCTACTATAAGAAAAAAAGAAGATTCATTTTTAACACCAACCGAGGATGCCAAGCGTCTTTTTCAGGTTGTTTTTCAAGAAAGAAGCAAAGCCGAAAAAGACAGTGATGAAATCCCTAAAATTAATGTCTCGACCGTAATATCGAAGATGTCTTTTTACTATGAAAAAATCCGCAATTCGGTTGACTATGAAGAAGAACATCTCCATCGAAAAAATGCCATTAAACGAATTATCAAAAGACAGATTGTAATTGAAGGGCGAATTGTAGTTAAGGAATTGAAATCAGTTGATATTGCCAAGCATTTGCTGGTTGAGTTGATTCGCGCTGGTTATTTGCCAAACAACAAAATCCCGGAAACAAAAATTGATGAAGTCGCAGTTATTATCGATAAATATCTCAAGCTCAAAGATTCGAGTTTGGAGGATGTTAAAATTACTTTGAATGACAAGAACGAATTAGTCGATTGGTTGTTGGCGATGGCCGCCAGTGAAATTGAAGAAAAATTGGGTAGAAATCGGATTGACATGGTGGTGGTTGATTACATGAATAATACTTTGAAAGAACGGATCGCTTTTCCTGATGATTCTCCTTACGCGGCAGACCGGGATATTCAAGTTCATATCGGTATATTTCGCAATTACTTAAAATTTGACGATGAAATGCTTAGTTTGATTTTACTCAAGCATTATTATCCATCTTGGGAAAATCCTACGGACAATGACATTGAGGAAATGGCCAACAATATTTTTCGTTTGCAGACCAGTATTCGTGAGCAGCTTGAACATCCTTTTTTGTCACAGTTTAATCGTATTATCAATCGCTACACGGTATTTTTCTCTATCTTGATTGATGTTATCAAGGAAGATCCGGTCAAGATTTACGAATCATTTCAAGAAGACCCGAAAGCTTTCAATAACAAGATTAAAGCAGCTTGTAATCAACGTTACAAAGTGGCGAGCAAGAAAAAATGGCGAGTTTCGGTCCGCAGTATTATTTATATATTTATCACTAAATCAGTATTTGCTTTTGTTCTAGAAGTTCCAGCAACCCAGTGGTTAGGGGAAAATCTTAATTTATTTTCTTTATTTGTAAATATCGTTTTCCCGCCAGCGCTTTTGTTTTTAATCGTTTTATTCACGCGTATCCCTGGTGGTGATAATACCAATAAAATTGTAGAAGGAATTAACGGCATAGTTTTTCAAGGGGAAAAAGGCAAGGAGCCTTTTAAGCTTCGTAAACCAGCAAAGCGCAACAAGACTTTGAGCACGATTTTTGGTTTAATATATACCGCTACTTTTGGAATTTCTTTTGGTTTAGTGATTTGGGTTTTGGATCAGTTGAATTTTTCATGGATCAGTATGATAATTTTCCTTTTCTTCTTAGCTTTGATTAGTTATTTCAGTTTAAAAGTGCGTAAGACCGCCAAGGAATTATTGATTGTTGAAAAGAAAGACAGTTTACTCAGTTTCTTGATCGACTTTTTCTATGTACCGATTATTGAGACCGGAAAGTGGTTGAGCGAAAGATTTTCCAAAATTAATGTTTTTGTCTTCGTTTTAGATTTCGTAATCGAAGCCCCCTTTAAAGTCTTTGTAGAAATCGCCGAAGAATGGACCCGTTACGTTAAGGAACGGAAAGAGGATATTTCGTAACGCATATCAAATAGTTTAAAGATTACAAAAATATTAATTTTCAATTTACAATTTTTAATTTCTTAACAATTTTTCAATTGATCAATTCTCAAACAATTCTCGAGATCATTGTAAATTGGAAAATAAGTCATTGTTTGAAAATTGAAAATAAGAAATTGAAAATTTTTATCATATATTATGACCACACTTTACATAGTAGGAACACCTATTGGCAATTTAGAAGATATTTCGATGAGAGCGCTTCGCATTTTAGGGGAAGTTGATTTTATTTTGTGTGAAGATACGCGGGTGACAAAAAAATTATTGGATAATTATGAAATAAAGACCCCGACAATTTCTTATCACCAGCACAGTGACCAAAAAAAAGTTGATGAGGTTTTGAGGCTTTTGGCAAAAGGAAAAAATTTAGCAATGGTTAGTGATGCGGGAACGCCGGGGATTTCTGATCCGGGCGGACAATTGGTGCAAGCAGTGTTTCAGCATTTCGGTGAAGATGTAAAAATTGAATCCGTCCCCGGGCCATCAGCAACAACGGTAGCTTTATCAATCTCTGGTATTCCGACTGACAAATTTGTTTTTATGGGTTTTCCGCCGCACAAAAAGGGTCGTCAAACTTTTATAGAAAAGATTTTTGATAGTGAATATCCGGTGGTGATATACGAATCGAAGCATCGGATTATTAAATTTCTGGAAGAAGTAATTGCGCACAATAAACAAATTAAAAGAATGAACGAAGAAATTGAAGAGATGAATCAACGAGCGCGCAACAAGCGTGACCGGCTTGAGAAAAAAAGTCCGGTTACCTCAGTTGTAGTTTGCCGTGAGTTATCAAAGATGCACGAAACGGTTTATCGCGGAGATTTGGAAAATATTATTAACAAAATTAAGAATAATCAAGACGATCAGAGAG
>Ga0074195_1003690_pt1 | contig 13875 bp, 12 predicted proteins | sample EPASupsiteHSE623_FD_64525 | JGI IMG/M metagenome (GOLD analysis project Ga0074195, IMG submission 64525) | Bioremediated contaminated groundwater from EPA Superfund site, New Mexico - Sample HSE6-23 | ecosystem: Environmental > Aquatic > Deep subsurface > Groundwater > Contaminated ...
CTGCCTCCCTGAGAGGCCCGCCGGGGGGGGGTGGCCAGGGCGGGGGGGGGGCCCGCCCCCCCCCCCCGCCGGGGCGCTGCCCTGGCCCCGGCGGGGCGCTGCCCCTGCGCCCCGCCGGGGGGATGATCCCCCCGGACCCCTGCGTCGGCTTTGGCGGACGGGAAGGCACGGCCGGGTGGAACGTCGGCGGGGGAATGGGGAAAGCGGGCAGGAGGCCGGTTGGCTGGCGGCGTCGCACGGGAGGGGCCGGAATTTTCCTGGCGATGCATGCCCAAAGCGGCAGGCCCGCCAGAAAAATTCCGGCCCCACAGGCCATCGCCCTGTCGGGCGAGGGGAGTCGATTTTGCTTTGGGATGCCCCGAATGGCGCTCGGGAAGCCAAGAGCCGCAACGCGGGACAGGGAAAGCCCGGGATTGCCGGCTGTTGCGGGCCTGACGCAGTCGGGAGGCTGATGCCTTCTGGATCGCCTGGATTGTGCGTGCGGATTCGGCCTGCCGGTTCCTCCGGCAGGCCGAATCCGCACGCACGGTCAAGGGGGTCCGGGGGGGATTATCCCCCCCGGCGGGGTTCGGGGCAGCGCCCCGATGCTTTTTTCTTTTTCGCGCTACGCCAGACGGGCGTTGTCGATATTGTCGAGGAACCACTGGTAGGTCTGGGCAAGGCCGGCGGCGAGGCTGACGGCGGGTTTCCAGCCGAGGCTTGCGAGGCGTCCGATATCCAGGGCTTTTCGCGGCGTGCCGTCGGGTTTGTCGGCGTCGAAGGCGATACGGCCCTGGTAGCCGGTGACTTTGGCCATGAGGGTGGCCAGTTCGGCGATGGTGACTTCCTCGCCCGAGCCGACATTGATGATTTCCTCGTCGTCGTAGCGCTCAAAGCACAGGAGGGCGGCGGCGGCCATGTCGTCGACGTGGAGAAATTCGCGAAGGGCCCGGCCTGTGCCCCAGACGGCGACGGCGTCCTGCCCGGCGATTTTGGCTTCGTGGAAGCGGCGCATCAGTCCGGGGATGACGTGGGAGTTGACGGGGGTGAAGTTGTCGCCCGGCCCGTAGAGGTTGGTGGGCATGAGGCTTATGGCCGGAAATCCGTATTGGCGGCGGTAGGCCTGGCACATTTTGATGCCGGCGATTTTGGCGATGGCGTACCACTGGTTGGTGGGTTCCAGCGGCCCGGTCAGCAGGCAGTCCTCGCGCATGGGCTGGGGGGCGAGCTTCGGGTAGATGCAGGAGGAGCCGAGGAAGACGAGTTTCTGGACCGCCGCCTTGTAGGCGGCGTCGATGACGTTGGTCTGGATCAGCAGATTGTCGCGGATGAAATCGGCCGGGTAGGCGTCGTTGGCGTGGATGCCGCCGACCTTGGCTGCGGCCAGGAAGACGGCCGCTGGCCGGACGTCGTTGAAAAAGGCCCGTACGGCGGCCTGATCGGTCAGGTCCAGTTCGGCGTGGGTGCGGGTGACGACTTCGCGGCCTTGTTTCCGGAGGGCGCGGACGATGGCCGCGCCGACAAGGCCCCGGTGTCCGGCGACGTAGACAGGGCCGGGAAGGGTGGCGGCATCGGATGCGTTCATGGGGGGCCTCCTACCATGCCGGGCCGGGGGCTGGCTAGGGCCTGTTCCCAATTGCGGCTGACGCGAAGGGGAATGAAAGGCGGCCTCCGGCGGCCGGGGGGAATCATTCCCCCGGACCCCCTGGATAACGGAGGGGGATGGGCGCCGGAGCCGGGAACGCCTCCGGCCCTTGCCCTGCCTTTCCGTCCGGGAGGGTCCGGGAGGGGATGATCCCCTCCCGGCCGCCGGAGGCATTCTTAATCGGCGTCGGCGGCCGTATTGAGCAGCGGGCCCAGGGCCAGGGCCAGGGTCTGGCCCTGGGCCAGGGCGGCTTCCAGGTTGCCTTGGCGGGCCACGTTCATGGCGTGCTGGGCGGTATGGGCCAGTTCCGGCAGGCCGAGATTGAGGAGGTTGCCTTTGAGGCCGTGGGCGGCTTCGGCGCAGGCCGGGCCGTTGCCGGCTGCCGCCGTGGCGGCCAGACGGGCAAGGCCGGATTGCAGCACCCGGGCGGCCACGCCAAGGGCCTCGCGGGCCTCGTCGGCGCTGAGCAGATGTGTTTCGAGCAGGAATGCCAGAGCCCTTTCCTGGGCGTCGCCGTGCATGTGGGCCTCCAAATCACGTTTCGGAGACGAGGCCCGACAGTACGGCCTCCAGTTCGTTTATCCGGTAGGGTTTGGAAAAGTAGTCGGACATGCCGGCCTCGCGGCATCGTCTGGCGTCGTCGTCGGCGGCCTGGGCGGTCAGGGCCACGATGGGGGTGGCCACGCCGGCCTGGCGCACCCGGCGGGTGACTTCCAGCCCGTCGAGGTCGGGCATGCGCAGGTCCATAAAAACGACGTGGTAGGGGCGCGGGGAGGACGTCGCGTCGAGGATCATGCGCAGGGCCTCGGCGCCGTTGGCGGCAAACGCCATGGAGACGACGCCCAGTTTTTCGAGGATTTTTTGCAGCAGGAAACGGTTGAAGGGGTTGTCTTCGGCCACCAGGATGCGCAGCCCCCCGAAATCCGCGGCCGGGGGCAGGGGCAGGTCGGCCGGGCGGGCGACGATGCCGGCCTCGGGCTCGTGCAGGCGCAGGGTGAAATAGAACGTGCTGCCCCGGCCCACGTGGGTGGCCACTTCCAGGCCCGTGCCGCCCAGGAGCCGCACCAGCCGGTTGGAGATGGAAAGCCCCAGGCCCGTGCCGCCGGGGTTGCGGGCCATGGCGTCTTCGGCCTGGACGAACGGCTCGAAAATGCGCTCCAGCTGTTCCTCGGCGATGCCCGGTCCGGTGTCGCGGACCCGGAACTGGATGGCGACGGGCCCGTCGTCGCGGAAGTGGCTGCGCAGCCGGGCCGCAGACAGGGTCACCCGTCCCCGGGTGGTGAACTTGATGGCGTTGGACAGCAGGTTGAGCAGGATCTGCTTGAGGCGCACCGGGTCGACCACGAGCACCCGGGGCAGCCTGGAATCCCGTTCGATGGCCAGGGTGAGGCCCCGCTCGCCGGCTCCCGGGGCCATGACCCGGCGCACTTCCTCCAGAAGCCGGTCGATGTCTGTCGGGGCCGGCCGGATTTCCATGCGGCCGACCTCGATACGGGAGAAATCCAGGATGTCGTTTAGGATGACGAGCAGCCCTTCGCCGGCCGCGCGCATGGTTTCCACGCATTCGCGCTGTTCCGGGGCGAGGCTGGTTTTGAGCAGCAGTTGCGACAGGCCCATGATGGCATTCAGGGGCGTGCGGATTTCGTGGCTCATGTTGGCCAGGAAGGCCGATTTCATGCGGCTGGCTTCCTCGGCCTGGAGCCTTGCCCGGATGAGGTCCGAGACGTCGACGAAGGATTCGATGCCGCCGGTGGCCCTGCCCTGGTCGTCGAGGATGGGGGCGGCGTTCTTGCGGATGGTCAGGCGGTGGCCGGCGCTGGTCAGGATGTGGGATTCGCGGCGCTGCACGGCGGCGTCGCCGGGCAGGGCCGGGCAGGGCGAGGGCGGGGATTCGCGCAGCAGTTCGGCCCGCCGCCGGCCCAGGGCCTGGTCCCGGCTGTAGCCGGTGATGGCCGTGAATTCGTCGTTTATGGTGACCACCACGTCGTCGCGGTTGACGATGCAGATGGCGGCGCCGGCGATGGTGATGACCTGCTCGAGAAAGCTTTTTTCCCGCTCCACCGAGAGTCTGGCCTCGACCAGGGGCGTGACGTCGATGACCGACACGATCAGGCCGATAAAAAAGCCGCTTTCGAGGACGGGCTGGAGTTTGACCGTGACGTCGCGCCGGCCGAGCCGGCTGGAAAAGGAGACCGGGGCATGGGCCACGCGCCGGCGGAACAGTTCCAGGAAGGCCCCGGCCTGATAATCCTCGGATTCGAGGTGCAGCGCGTCCAGGCCCTGGCCGAGGACCGCCTCCCTGGGCTGGCCGAGCCAGGACAGGTAGCGGTCGTTGATTTCCGCCACCTGCCCTTCCGGGCTGACAAAGGCGATGCCCTGGTCCAGGGCGGCCATGATGGAGGAAAGGCGCGCGAGACGGCCGCCGTCCGCATCGGGGGCGCGGACGGACAGGCGGGCGGTCCCGGCGACGGGGGACAACCCCGGGCGGCGATCCCGGCGCCCGGGGCGCTTAGGGGGCAGGCGCCGCAGCCGCCGCGTGAAAGACATCCAGACGCTCCTTGTAGGGGGGATGCCCGAAGAAGGCGGAGCCGGACACCAGCACGTCCGCCCCGGCCGCCACCAGCGCGGCCGTATTTTCCGGCGTCACCCCGCCGTCCGCCTGGATGCGGAAGGACAGCCCGCGTTTCTGGCGGATGGCGGCCAGATCGCGCACCTTGTCCAGGCAGAAGGGGATGAACGACTGCCCGCCGAAACCGGGATTGACGGTCATCACCAGCACCATGTCGAGCTGGGGCAGCAGGTATTCGACGGTTGCCAGGGACGTGGCCGGGTTGAGGGCCACGGCCGGGGCGGCCCCGAGTCGCCGGATTTCCGAGACGGCCCGTTCCAGATGCACGGTGGCCTCGGCGTGGACGCAGATGAGGTCCGCGCCGGCCTCGCGAAAGGCGGCCAGATAGCGTTCCGGGCGTTCGATCATGAGATGGGCGTCGAAATAGAGCTTCGAGCGGCGGCGCAGGGCGGCGATGACCGGGGGGCCGAAGGTGATGTTGGGCACGAACAGGCCGTCCATGACGTCCAGATGGGCCCAGGTCAGGCCGGCGGCCTCCAGGGCGGCCAGTTCGTCGGCCAGCCGGCCGAAGTCGGCCGACAGCAGCGAAGGGGACAGGATAAACGGTGGGGTCATGGCGGCTCCAAAGAAAATGACGGCACGCCGGGCGTTCCTTTGGCGTCCTACGCCCTGAATAGTCCGCCCGGCTTCCGGGGTCAAGGCGTCGGCCCGGCCTGCCGCGACCGGCCGGGAAAGCCGTGGTTGCGGCTTGCGATTTTCCGGCAAAGGGGCATTGTCACATTTGAGGCGTCTTCTGTGACGCGCTCCGGGGCCGGCCGGGGCTTCCTGCGGCGCGTCACCTGTTTTCCGTGGCCCTGTCACCGAAACGTAACGGCCCGATCCTAGGTTCCCCCCGTGACCCGGGGCAATTCGCGCCAATCCTGGCGCGACGAAAATGAAGGAGGAAGTTCGTGAAAAAACTTATTGGCATGATTGCCGCCTTTCTGATGCTGGCGTCCACCGCTTTTGCCGAAACCGCCATCAAGGTCGACGGTTCCACCACCGTCCTGCCCATCATGCAGAAGGTCGTCGAGGCCTACATGAAGGCCCACCCGGACGTGAAGATCTCCGTGTCCGGCGGCGGCTCGGGCAACGGCATCAAGGCCCTTATCGACGGCGCCACCGATCTGGCCATGGCCTCGCGCGCCATGGAGCAGAAGGAAATCGATCTGGCCAAGACCAAAAACGTGGCCCCCAACCAGATCGTCTGCGCCATCGACGCCATCGTCCCGGTGGTCAACCCGGCCAACAAGCTGACCGAGACCACCCTGGCCCAGCTCAAGGACCTCTACATGGGCAAGATCACCTCCTGGAAGGAGCTCGGCGGGGAAGGCCCGGTGGTCGTCATCTCCCGCGACACCTCCTCGGGCACCTACGAGACCTGGGAAGGCCTTGTCATGAAGAAGGAGCGCGTGTTCCCCGGCGCCCTGATGCAGGCCTCCAGCGGCGCCGTGGTCCAGGCCGTCAGCAAGAACAAGAACGCCATCGGCTACGTGGGCATCGGCTATCTCGACGCCTCCACCAAGGGCCTCAAGGTCGACGGCGTGGAGCCCACGGCCGAGAACGCCAAGTCCAAGAAGTTCCCCATCTCCCGCGACCTCTACCTCTACACCAACGGCGCTCCCGCCGGCGCGGTCAAGGGGCTGGTCGACTTCCTGCTTGGCGCCGAAGGCCAGAAGCTGGTCAAGGAAGCCGGCTTCGTGCCGCTTGGCTAGTCGCAACGCATCCGCCTACTTTCGCGCCCCGGCCCGCACTGCGCGGCGTCGGGGCGCGTTTCCCGGGAGACGCTCATGGCCCTTTCGCGCAAGACCAAGGACAACCTGATCCGCAACGCCTTTTTCCTGACGGCCCTGTCCTCCATCGTGGCCCTGGCGCTGATCATGATCTACCTCTTCGTGGAGGGCCTGCCGATCTTCAAGGTGGTCTCGGTCACGGATTTCCTGTTCGGCAACCTGTGGTATCCCACGTCCGATCCGCCGGAATTCGGCATTTTCCCGCTGATTGCGGCCTCGCTGGCCGTCACGGTCCTGTCCTCGGCCATGGCCATCCCGCTGGGGGTCATGACGGCCATCTATCTGGCCGAGATCTCCAGCCGCCGGACCCGCAACATTTTCAAGCCCATCGTCGAACTGCTGGCCGCGCTGCCCTCGGTGGTCATCGGTTTTTTCGGCATGGTGGTGGTCGCCCCCTTCCTCCAGGAAACCTTTGATCTGGCCACGGGGCTCAACCTGTTCAACGCCGCCGTCATGCTGGCCTTCATGTCCGTGCCGACCATCTGCTCGGTGTCCGAGGACGCCATCTACTCCGTGCCGCCCGAACTCAAGGAAGCCTCCCTGGCCCTTGGGGCCACCCACTTCGAGACCATCGCCAAGGTGGTGCTGCCGGCCTCGCTGTCGGGCATTTCCACGGCCGTCATGCTCGGCATGTCCCGGGCCATCGGCGAGACCATGGTCGTCCTTATGGTGGCCGGCGGCGCGGCCATGATCCCGACCTCGGTGTTTTCGCCGGTGCGGCCCATGCCGTCGAGCATCGCGGCGGAGATGGCCGAGGCCTCGTTTCGGGGCAACCATTACCGGGCGCTTTTCGCCATCGGCATCGTGCTGTTTCTGTTCACGCTGGTCTTCAACCTCGTTGCCAGCCACGTGGCCGAAAAGCACAAGCAGGTCGGCGCGGCCACCCTGTAGGCCGCAAGGAGCTTTGCCATGAACCAGATCCTCGTCGCCCGAAACGGTCTGGCCCGCCGCCACCGGACCCAGAAGATCATGTGGGGCGTGTTCGGCCTGTCCTCGCTGATCAACATGGCCGCGTTGGTCCTGATCTGCGCCTTTTTGCTCATAAAGGGCCTGCCGGCCATCTCCTGGGGCTTTCTGACCGAGATGCCGCGCGACTCCATGACCGCCGGCGGCATCCTGCCCTGCATTCTCGGCACCATCTATCTGAGCCTCGGCACCATGGTCGTGGCTTTTCCGCTCGGCGTGGCCTCGGCCGTCTACCTCAACGAATACGCCCGGCCCGGCCGGACCCTGCGGCTCATACGCCTGGGCATCAACAATCTGGCCGGCGTGCCCTCGGTGGTTTTCGGCCTGTTCGGCCTGGCCTTTTTCGTCACCTTCTTCGGCCTGGGCGTGAGCCTGCTTTCCGGCATCCTGACCCTGTCCATCCTCGTTTTGCCGGTCATCATCGGCACGGCCGAGGAGGCGCTCAAGTCCGTGCCCCAGACCTACCGCGAGGCCTCGCTGGGGCTCGGGGCCACCAAGTGGCAGACCATCCGGCTGGTGGTGCTGCCGGCGGCCATGCCGGGCATGCTGACCGGGGCCATCCTCGGCCTGTCCCGGGTGGCCGGCGAGACGGCGGCCATCATGTTCACGGCGTCGGTGTTTTTCACGCCCTACCTGCCGACCAACATCACCGATTCGGTCATGGCCCTGCCGTACCACATCTACGTCCTGGCCACGGCCGGCACCGACATCGACAAGACCCGGCCCCTGCAATACGGCACGGCGCTGGTGCTGATCGTGCTGGTGCTCGGCATGAACCTCGGGGCCATCCTGTACCGGGCCAGATTGCAACGCAAACGGTAGGGGGCGGCGGATTGTCCGCTGGTTGCAGGCGATATCGACTGACGGGGCGGCGTGGCGCATAGGGCGCCGCGCCGCCTTTTTCGTGGCCGGGCCGCCGCCTCCGGGCGGAATTCCGGCCGGCCACGCCATGGAGCAAGGGAGGAGTGCATGACCGAGGCGCAGGAGACGCAGGCATCGCAGGGACGCAAGAACTACGTGCTCGACACCAACGTCCTGATCGAAAACCCGCAAAGCGTGACGCGGCTTCGCAACGGCGTGGAAAACGCCATCCACATTCCCTACCACGTCCTCATGGAGCTTGAGGGCCTGAAGAAAACGCCCAAACTGCGCCACATCGTGGCCAACGTCATCCAGGAGCTCAGCGACAACCGCGAACACATCCATTTCATCCGCAACGACAAGAGCGAGTCCGCCTTCACCGACATCGTCGACAACCATATCCTCGACGAGATCCAGGCCTCCGCCATCGAGGAGCCGGTGTTGGTCACCAACGACCGCATCCTCATGCTCCAGGCCGGGCTGCGGGGCATCAAAAGCGAGGAACTGCGCGATTCCAAGCCGTTCGAGTCCGAGTCCCAGCGCTACACCGGGTTTGCCGAGGACGGCGAGGAGCCGGCCCCCAACGCCTTCACCTGGCGCGACGGCAAGCCGGTGCTCCACGCCCCGGACGGCGAGCGGGTCATCAACTACACCTGCGACGTGTGGAACGTGCGGCCGCGCACGATCTACCAGAATCTGGCCCTGGAACTGATCATGTCGCCGCACATCGACCTCGTCTCCATCCAGAGCGAGGCCGGCTACGGCAAGACGTTTCTGGCCCTGGCCGCGGCGCTGTTCGCGGTGCAGGAGAAAAAGCAGTACGACAAGATTTTCGTCCTCAAGCCCACCATCGAGATCGGGGCCAAGCTCGGCTACCTGCCGGGCGACGTGTCGGAAAAAATGGAGCCGTACATGAAGTACGTCTTCGACCTGCTCGTCAAGCTCCACCGCTGCCGGGCGGCCAACAAGGTGTTTCTCAACCCCAACGACGAGATGCTGCGGGTCAATCCCAAGAAGTTCGAGATCCTGCCCCTGGCCTTTGTGCGCGGCATGAACATCGAAAACGCCTTCGTGGTCATCGACGAGGCCCAGAACCTGTCGCGCACCGAGGTGCGCGCCGTGCTGACGCGCATGGGCGAGGGCGTCAAGTGCGTGGTGCTTGGCGACACCTCCCAGGTGGACAACCCCTACCTCAACGAGGCCAACAACGGGCTCAACTGGATCGTGCGCAAGTTCAAGGGGTTTCAAAACTACGCCCACATCGTGCTCAAGGGCGAGCGTTCGCGCGGCCCCATCACCGATATGGTCTTGAAATCCAAACTGTAAGGCCTGCGCCCCAGCCAACGCGACACCCCGGACAGACCCGCTGCCCAGTCTTCGTACGGGGGGCCGGGGGGAATGCTTCCCCCCGGCGGGACCCGGGGCGGCGTCCCGGTTTGTCGCGGCCTTTGTCCACGCGTTCCGACGTCTGCCTGTCCATTGTCCTGCGCTTGTCAGGCGGCGGGCAGGCGCACGGTGACGGTGGCGCCGGTCCCGGGGGAGGTGTCCAGGGCGATCTCGCCGCCCTGGCACCGGGTCATGAGCCGGGCCGAGTAGGTGCCCAGGCCGTTGCCGCCGCTTTTGCCGCTGGTGGCGTATTTGTCGAAAAACACCGGGACCATGTCGGCCGGGACCGGGGCCGGGTTGTGGATGCGCAGCACGGCCGCGTCGCCCTCGGCCGCCACCTCCACCGTGACGGCGCTGCCCGTCGGTTCGGCCTCTATGGCGTTTTTGAGCAGGTTGGCGGCAATGGTCTGGCAGAGCAGGGCGCTGGCCCGGGCGTAGGCCGGCTTGTCCGGCGGCGTGGCCATCGTGACGGACACGCCCCGGGCCTGGGCCGTCTTGGCCAGCATGTCGACCACCGTGGCCGCGACATGGCCCAGATCGATCGATTGGAGGTCCGGGACGTAGCTGCCGGTTTCCATCTTGTAGAGGTCAAGCGACAGGTCGATCTGGTCGAGCATGAGCCGGGCGGCCTGCCCGATTTCGCCGAGCAGTTCCTGCTGTTCCTCCGTGACCGGCCCGACCATGGGCACCAGCTCGGGCAGGTTGATGATGCTGTTGAGCGGCGCCTTGAGGTCATGGCGCATGATGCGCTCCACATCCTCGCGCACGGCTTCCAGTTCTTTTCGGGCGGAAATGTCGTCGAAAATCCAGATGGACCCGGAGGCCGGGCTGTCGGGGTCGATGCGCCGGCCGTGAATGGAGCACCAGAACGGCCGGCCGGCCTGGTTGCGGAACCGTTCTTCCACGCGGATGGTTTTCCCGGCGGCCACGTCGGCCAGCGCCTGGCGGCGGAAATCGTCGAGCCGCGCCACCGCGCGGTGGATGTCCTCCAGCAGGCGACGCCCGGCCAGGGATTCCGGCGGGGCCTCGAAAAGCTCGGCAAAACGGCGGTTGACCCGCACCACCCGGCCGTCCGGGCCGAGATGGACAATGCCGACCGAGGAGGCGTTGAAGATGGTCTCGAACTCGGACATGACCCGGCGCAGACGCTCTTCCCGGTCTTTTTGCGCGGTGATGTCTTCCTTGACGGCCACGAAATGGGTGATGCCCCCGTCCGCGCCCGGGATGGGCGAGATGGAGGCGTTTTCCCAATACAGCGTGCCGTCTTTGCGGCGGTTGCAGAATTCGCCCCGCCAGACCCGCCCGGACAGGATCGTTTCCCACATGTCCCGGTAGAAATCCTCCGTGTGCAGGCCGCTTTTGAGCAGCCGGGGGTTTTGGCCCAGGGCGTCCCCGGCGTCGTAGCCGGTCAGCTCGGCGAAATGCGGGTTGACGTATTCGATGGCCCCGGTTGCGTCGGTGACGACGATGGAGGCCGGCGAACGCTCCACCGCCGCCCACAACAGGCGCAGTTCCTGCTCCCTGGCCCGGTTGGCGGCGAAGTCCTCCACCGGGGCGATGCCCCCGGTGGGGGACTGGCCCAGGGCGGCGATGGCTCTGGACAAAAGGCCTTTGGCCATGCGGGCTATCCTTGCGGCCGGTTGTGCGGGGCAACCCGGGAGGGGGCGTATCCCGGGCCGGGGCCAAGACACGCCCGAAACGGTCCTTGCCGGAGCATAGCCCGCCTTCGGCCCGCAGGCAAGCGGGGATGGGATAAAATGCCGTTGCGTCGGAGGCCGGGGACGTTGCGGCGGCATGCCGGCAACGCGGCGTGTACGGGCCGCCCTGCCGGCATGCGCCTGAAACGGACTAATTTCCGAAGATTGTCGCGGACATCAGATAGGCCTCTGTCTCGCCGACGGTGATGGCGTCCTGCACCTGTTGCGGCAGGTTGGCCGTCGACGTGCTGACGGGATTGCCGAAGTTGAAGTTCTCCTGCATAGCCGTGGCGTCGCCCCAGGTCGAGGCGATTGATCTGGCTATGCCGTTTGATTGCACATTTTGTGCGCCCGGCGTGCCGATGCCGTTTTGTTGTGCATTTTGTGCGCCCGGCGCGACTATGCCGTTGGGTTGTACGCCGGGACCATTTTGTTGTGCTGCGGCCTGGATTGGAGCTAAGGTCATGGCCGCGAGGCAGAACGTTGCGACTGTGCCGGCGAAAATTTTCCCTTTCATGGCGTCCCCCTTGTAACACATTGCAATGTTTATGGAAAAGACTAAGGGCCTTATGACTATAGCACACTATGACGGAGTATCAAGGGGAAAGTTCGTATTGCGGAGCAAAAACGTCGCTTGGCGTTGTCGCTGCATGGCATGGCAACCATGGCATGCCATGGCGCGGCGTGGCGGCTGGAGCGGGGATGGGCGTTTGCCGGCTCAGTAGATCAGCACGGCGTCGGGGAAGGCCAGTTCCGCCCAGGGGCGGCCGGCATGGGCCACCAGCCGCGACAGCAGATAGACGCCGCGCAAAAACAGTTCCTGGGCAAAGGTCCGGTTCATCTCGAAGCGGGCCGAGGTGGCCAGGGCCCGGGCCACGGCCACGGTCAGGCGGGCCTCGAAGGCCGCGTCCCCCTGCTCGGCGGCAAAGCCCCGGGCGAATTCCAGAAACCGGCGCATGACCAGTTCGAGCTGGGACCGCAGCCGGATCTCGAAGACCGGCAGCCGGAAGTTGGAGACCAGAAACACGGCCGTGTCCTGCACATAGTCGCCGTTGCGGGAGCGGTGCAGGTCGATGTAGTGGATGCGCTGGGCCGTGTGGTCGTAGACGAGGTTGTTGAGGTTGAAATCGCCGTGCAGGAACACGGAAAAAGGCGCGGCCAGCTCGGTTTCGGCTTCGGCGGCGGCGGCCAGCAGATCGGCCAGGGAGGGGATGGCCAGGGAGCCCAGGCGTTTTTCGCCGGAGGCGAACCCGGGATGCAGGCGCAGCACGTCGTCGAGGCGCGAACGCATCTGGGCCATGAAATCGGCCGGCACGGGCTTGCGGGCGATGGTCTGCTCCCACAGGCCGCCCACGGTCTGGGTGATGAGGAAGCAGGCGTTTTCCACAATCTCCCGGTCGGCGGTCAGCACCACCTGCTGGACGTTGCAGCCGCCCAGGAATTCCAACAGCATGGAGGCGGAATCGCCGTCGGTCTGGAAGGCCTGGATGCCCGGCGGCAACCCGGGCGACAGGCGTTCCCAGCGTTCGATGTTTTCCTTTTCCCTGGCCAGCTTGGCGGCGTTGCCTTCCTTGAAGAGCACGCCCTTGGAGCGCGGCCCCTGGTCCTCCTGGACCCGGCCGATGCGGCAGCCCGAGCGGGTGCCCCAGATGGAGTGGAATTCGCCGGCGGACAGCGGCGCGGCGTCGTCGCCCTGGCCCAGGGTGTCCTGCAGGGCCTGATACTGGTGGATCTTGAGCTTCTCGCCCAGGGCCGCGAAGATGACGGCCTCGCCGATGTTGAGCAGGGCGTCGCCCATGCGCTCCAGGTAGCGGAAGATGTTGAAGCTCGAAATGGCGTTTTCCGGGGATTCCCCCCGGCGCAGATCGGCCAGGATGGCGTCGAAGGCGGTCTTGAAATGGTCGTCCAGGGCGAATTCGGCCCGGCAGATGCGCAGGGCCATGCGCACGTCCTGGCGGGTCAGGGCCCCGTAGACCAGCCCCAGCGCCTTGTCCACGTCCATGAAGGGCTCGCGGTAGGCGTAGCGGCGGATGAACCCGGGGTCGGTCAGGTACTGGACCTGGGCGACGATGTTGACGGCGTAGTCGGCGATGCGTTCCAGGTTGATGTTGATGATGTTGGCGGCGCGCACCAGATCGAGGGTGCGCTTGTTGCCGTCGCGCGAGCCGTGGATGCGCCCCCAGCAGGCGTTCTCGATGACGCTTTTGAGGTTGTCGATGTAGTCGTCGCGGCTTTCGATGCGCTTGATGCGGTCGGGGTCCGGCCGCTCGACCACCAGCAGGGCGTTGGCCACCTGCTTGGACACCTCCAGCACCATGAACCGGAAATTCTCCTCGATGCCTTCGAGAATGCGCATGACGTCCTCCCGGGCGATCAGGAACGGGCTTCGCCGGGGGCGATGGTCAACGCGTCCTCGCCCTCGTCCGTTTCGGCGCCCTCGCGCCAGGAGAATTTCAGATGCAGCTTCATGCGCCCGCCTGCGGACCGGGCCTCGACCAGGAAGCCGATCAGGCCCTCGGGGTGCAGAATCACCTCGCCGTCGCGGCTGGACAGCCGGATCTCGCCGGCGGCGATGCCCTCGGTGATGGCCTCGAGGTAGCGCCGCAGGGTGGCGGCGTCCTGGACGGACTCGTATTTGAACCGGGATTCCTTTTCCACGTCCCTCTCCCTTGTCGGACAAAAAATATGCCTTCGGCAACCAGGGCGCTGCCCTGTGCCTTCGGCAACCAGGGCGCCGCCTTATGCCTTCGGCGACCAGGGCGCCGCCCTGGACCCGCCGGGGGGAATAATTCCCCCCGGACCCCCCTGACGGGCATGCGCGCTAACTTAAAAAACTTAGCTGCCTTTGCCTTTTTCGCTTCCCTTCTGCCAATCCACTAGAAATACTGAACCAATTCAAAACAACAGACTTGATATTAAACCGTGGGAAAATCGCTCTTA
>Ga0074195_1003691_pt1 | contig 13870 bp, 6 predicted proteins | sample EPASupsiteHSE623_FD_64525 | JGI IMG/M metagenome (GOLD analysis project Ga0074195, IMG submission 64525) | Bioremediated contaminated groundwater from EPA Superfund site, New Mexico - Sample HSE6-23 | ecosystem: Environmental > Aquatic > Deep subsurface > Groundwater > Contaminated ...
TGACGTGGCCGCCTCCATGGAGCAGGCCTCGGCCAATCTTTCCTCAGTGGCCTCGGCAACCGAGGAGATGAGCGCAACAATCGGCGAGATCGCCGCCAATTCCGAGAGAGCCCGTTCCATCAGCCAGCAGGCCGGGGAGCAGGCGGCCTCGGTTTCTGCTTTGATGCAGCAGCTTGGGGATGCGGCCCAGGAGATCGGCCAGGTCACGGAGACCATCACCGACATTTCTTCGCAGACCAACCTGCTGGCCCTGAACGCCACCATCGAGGCGGCGCGGGCCGGAGCGGCGGGCAAGGGATTTGCGGTGGTGGCCAACGAGATCAAGGAACTGGCGAAGCAGACGGCGGCCGCCACCGAGGACATCAAAACCAAGATCGGCGGGGTGCAGGCGAGCGCGGGCAACGCCATTTCCGATATCGAGAAGATCACCGCGGTGGTCGCCGAGGTGGGGCACATTGTAGCGAGCATTGCCACGGCCATCGAAGAGCAGGCGGCGGTGACCCGGGACGTGGCGGGCAACATCGCCCAGGCCTCTTTTGGTGTGCAGGAGGCCAACGAGCGGGTCAACCAGACGGCAACGGTCACTCGGGATGTGGCTGACAACATCGCCCAGGCCTCGGCCGGGGTACGGGAAGCCAACGAACGGGTCAACCAGACGGCGGCGGGCGCCAAGAGCATGGCCCAGGATATTGCGGGCGTGGACACCGCCGCCGCCGAGATCCGCGCCGGCGGCGAGCAGGTCCAGGCCAGCGCCGCCGAGTTGTCGCAACTGGCCGAGCAGCTCAAGAGCCTGGTGGGACAGTTCAGGGTGTGAATGCGGAATGATGATACATGCGTAAAAAGGAGAAAAACGACCCTTTTGTCATTTCGAGCGTAGCGAGAAATCTCCGGAATGACTGAGAGATTTCTCGTCGCTACACTCCTTGAAATGACAGAATTCGGCTTCTCACGAGACCTCAATGATAAACTGGGAATGATGAATCCTGTACATTCATGATTCCGCAAAGAGGAGCAACCATACAAATGGTGGAAAAAATGACCAATCTGGAAGCGGCCGACGACGGTCTTCTGGTTACCGGGTTCACGGTGGGCGATGCCGCCTTCGGCATCGATGCACGGCTGGTGCTGGAGGTGGTGAAGGTGGGCGAGGTGACCCCGGTGCACGGTGCGCCGCCCGGCGTATCCGGTGTGCGCAACCTGCGCGGCCGCATCGTCACCGTGGTGGACATGGCGGCGCACCTGGGGCTGGGATGCGTCGAGATCGGCCCGGAGACGCGGTTGCTGATCATGGAGCGGCAGGGCGAGTCCTTCGGCTTTCTGGTGGACGCCGTCACCGATGCCATCGCCCTGGACCCGGAGCGCATCAGTGCACCGCCGGACGGCATCGCCCCTGAACTGCGCAGTCGGCTGACCGGCATCTGGCGCGAAAACGACAACCTGACGGCGATCCTCGACGCTGAGACGCTCTTCAAATGGAATGACGAATGATGAATACGGAATGATGCATGCAGAAGAGAGGGTGAGATGATCGACATACTGGAGCGCACAAAGCATTTCGGGATCGGTATCATTCGTCTTTATTCTGCATTGCCGTCAACCACCGTGGCACAAGTTCTTGGGAAACAAGCGCTGCGTTCGGGTACCTCCGTTGTGACGCATCTTCGTGAGGGCAAACGGAGACGTTCAGACGCTGAGATGATCTGCAAGATCGAAGGAGCAATGCAGGAGCTGGAAGAAACCGCATACTGGATCAGACTGCTTCGTGATACCGGTATTGTCCAAATGGATCGAGTATCCGGACTACTCAAGGAGACGAATGAACTTACAGCGATTCTCGTGAACAGCACAAAGACACTTAAACAACGAAAGGCAAAGAAATCAGAATGATTTTCTCTTCATCAATCATCATTTTTCATCCATCATTGCCATGAAAGTTCTCATTGTTGATGATTCAATCCTGTTCCGCAGGGTCATGGCGGAGGTGCTCTCGTCGCTGCCCGAGGTCGAGGTGGTGGGCCAGGCGCAAAACGGCAAACTCGCCGTGCAGAAGGTGCGGGAATTGCAACCCGACCTGGTGACGCTGGATATGGAAATGCCGGAGATGGACGGGCTGGCCGTGCTCGACGCGCTCAAGGACGCCGGGAGCATGCCGGCGGTGATTGTGGTGAGCGCGTTGACCAGACAAGGCGGCAAGCTGACCATGCAGGCTCTCCAGAAGGGCGCCTTTGATTTTATCACCAAACCGGATACGACCAATGCCGAGGAGAGCCGCAGGGCGTTGCAGGCCGAGCTGGCCCCGCGGCTCAAGGCCCTCTCCTTGCGCCTGGGCGTGCGCGGCATTCTCCGCGGTACCGCCCCGACGATCATCCCGGCGCCGCCGAAACCCCAGGGAGCGCCTACCGGTTCGGCGCTTGATACCGTCGGCGCGCGCATGGCTCGTCTGACCGGCGGAACCAAGCCCGATCTGGTCCTGATCGGCGTGTCCACCGGCGGGCCCAACGCCCTGACCGTCCTCCTGCCTGCCCTGCCCCGCCTGGGCGTGCCGGTTCTGATCGTGCAGCACATGCCGCCTCTCTTCACCCAGACGCTGGCCGAGAACCTGTCCGGTAAGTGCACCCTGGAGGTCCGCGAGGCCGTGCATGGGGAAACGGCGCAGGCCGACACGGTCTTCATCGCGCCGGGGGGCCGCCAGATGCGCCTGGTGCCCGGCCCGGATGGGAGCAAGGTCATCCAGATCACCGACGACCCGCCCGAGAACAACTGCCGCCCCGCCGTGGACTACCTGTTCCGTTCCGTGTCCCTTCAGTTTCCCGGCCGGGCCATGGGCGTGATCCTCACCGGCATGGGCAGCGACGGCACGCTGGGCCTCAAATTGCTTAAACGCCACGGTTGTTTCGTGATCGCCCAGGATGAAGCGAGCTGCGTGGTCTACGGCATGCCCAAATCCGCAGTGGATGCGGGCCTGGCGGATGAGGTGCTGCCCCTGGAGGCCATTGCCGGGCGCATCGCCGCGGTAGTTCGGAACGGCGTATGAACCTGACCCGTGATGAATTGACAGCCTGGATCCGCCACATCCACGAGATCTGCGGAATCTCGCTGGACGTGTTTCAGAGCTACCTGATCGAAACCCGCCTGGGACCGCTCCTGCGCGAAACCGACTCGGGCAACTGGAGCGAACTGCTCTTCAAGGTCAGGGGCGGCAGTGGATTGCGGACCAAGGTCATCAACGCCATCACCACGAATGAGACCTCGTTTTTCCGTGATACGGCGCCCTTCGAGCTGCTCCGGCACAAACTCATCCCAGAGTGCATCGACCGGCGCGGCAGGGCCGGCCTGAAACCCGTGCCCATCCGCATTCTCAGCGCCGCCTGCTCCACGGGTCAGGAGGCGTACAGCACCGCCATCGTACTCAAGGAACTGCTCGGGTCATTCTCCGGCTACGATATCCGCATCCTCGGTCTCGACATTTCCGACGCCGCGATCGCCACGGCCGGCTATGCTCATTTCTCCCGCCTGGATATCGACCGGGGGGTATCCGAGGACACGCTGAACCGGCATTTTATGCCGGTGAACGAGCGCTGGAAGGTCAAGGACGAGTTGCGCGCCCTGGTCACCTTCCGTAAAGCCAACCTCCTTGAACCCATCACCGCGCCCGCCCCCTTTGACATCATTTTCTGCCGCAATGTGGCCATCTATTTCACCGAACCCGACAAGATCCGCCTGTTCCGCAATCTCGGCCACATCCTGGCCCGCGACGGCGCCCTGATCATTGGCGCCACCGAGTCCATCACAGGGTTGTGCCCGGAATTCGAACCGCAACGCTACCAGCGCGCGGTCTTTTACAGCAGGAAGATGTGAGGGGAATGAGGAAAACAGAAGACCAATGCCAGGAGCCAAATTCGCCGATTCTGCATGCCGGATGCTGACTTCTGATTCCTTATACATCTTCACACGGGAGGCATCGAACCGATGACAAACCAGAAATCCCATGAAGATACTTGCAAGAACCAATGCAAACGGCCGGTTCTGCCGGCGGGGTACTGTCTTGCCATCCTGTTGTGTTTGCTCTGGAGCGTCCGGGTGCATGCGGTCGAGCTTTCAAGTGAAGAGAAAGAATATCTGCGCGCAAAGGACACGATCGTTTTTGTCAGCCAGACCCGATATCCGCCGTTCGAGTTTACCGATACCGCAGACGGGCAACGCGAGGGCATGATGCTCGATTTAGTCCGCTGGATGGCTGTGGAAATGGGGTTTAAGCCCGTGTTTCTGGACATGACCTTCCAGCAGGCGCAGGAAGCTGTTCTCTCGGACAAGGCCGACATCCTCACAAGCCTTTTTTACAGCGACAAAAGGAAAGAACGGTTCGAATTTACCGAAATCATTTTTGACGTCCCGGCATCGATCTTTGTCAGGGCTGAACGGACGGACATCAAGGATATCGATGGCCTGAACGGCAAAACCATCGCCATTCAGAGGGGGGATTACGCCAGGGAATTCCTGGAATCCAAAAAGATACGCTTTACCATGCAGGAAACGACGGACTTTGGTGAAGCGACCAATATGGTCATGACAGGCAAGGCAGATGCAGTCATAGGTGACGAGCAGATTGTCTTGTACCACATCTTCGACAACCGGCTGACGGAGCATGTCAAGAAAGTGGGTGAACCTCTGTACATCGGCAGAAACTGCATGGCGGCGAACAAAAACAACGCCGCGCTCATCGGAATCCTCAACAAGGGCGTCGACAAGGCCAGGAGAACCGGTGTTCTGGAAAAAATCAGCAGGAAGTGGCTGGGAGAGACCTACGGCGCCCGGCAATCGTTTGCGGAACGGTATTTTTGGCATGCGGCCGCCGGCGCCATCGGTATCGTCTTGCTGTCGATGTTGATGTGGGGGTGGAATGTCAGACTACGCACGCTGGTCAGACAGAAGACTGAGGAAATTGTCCGCCGCGAGGAGGCGTTACGGGACAGCGAGGAGCGGCACAGGAATCTCATAGAGAATGCCATTGAGAGCATATTCGTGGCACAGGACGGCAGGCTCGTTTTTCATAACCCCAAAACCTGTGCAATAAGCGGCTACTCCGCTGAGGAACTCCAGTCAAGACCGTTTACCGAGTTCCTTCACGAAGACGACCGTGCAATGGTCATGGATCATCACGTTCGCCAGATCAGGGGTGAAGATCTGCCGCATCACCTTACTTTTCGCGCCATCCACAAAAACGGCGGCATCATGTGGGTGGAAGTCAATACCATTGTGATCCGGTGGAACGGCAGGCCCGCCACGTTCAATTTCTTAAATGACATCACCGAGCGCAGACGGGCGGAAGAGGAGAATCAACAGCAGGCAGGCCTTATCACCTCGCTGCTCGACTCCATTCCGAACATCATATTTTACAAGGATATCAATGGAGTCTATCTGGGGTGCAACCCTCCTTTTGCGGAGTTTGTTGGCAGGCCGCGTGGGGAGATTGTCGGCAATACGGATTACGACCTGTTCGACAAGGATATTGCGGATTTCTTCCGTGATCACGATCGCAAGATGCTGGAGTTGGGCGCTGCACGGCAGAATGATGAGTGGATTACCTATCCAGATGGGCGAAAGCTCCTGATAGAGACGCTGAAAACGCCGTATTGGGGCGCCAACGGCGAACTGATCGGCATTCTGGGCATCAGCTGCGATATCACTGATCGCAGGCGGGCCGAGGAGGCTTTGATGCTGAATGAGTCCTACTTGTCAACAATTCTGGAGAATCAGCCGGGGCTGGTATGGCTCAAAGACACCCGAGGCTGTTTCCTTGCCGTCAACGGTGCCTTCGCTGTTTCATGTGGTTTGAACGATCCGTCCCAACTCAGAGGCAAAAGCGATCTGGACATTTGGCCGGTACACTTAGCTGAAAAATACAGGGCTGACGATGCGGTTGTCATGGCTGAGGGAAAGCCGACAGTCATCGAGGAATCCATCTTCGACCAGGGCGTGACCAAGTGGTTCGAGACTTTCAAGTCCCCCGTGTTCAACGACCAGGGGGATGTTATCGGTACCACCGGTTTCGCCCGTGACATCACCGAGCGCAAGCGGGTGGAGGAATCCCTGCGGGAGAGTGAGGAGCGTTTCAGAACCATCATCGCCGTGTCGAACACCGGCGCGTGGGAGTATCACGGGTGCACAAACCACCTGTGGTGCAGTCCCGAATACTTCACCATGCTCGGGCTCGATCCGGGCGAGTTCGTCATGGACGGCCGGGCGAATCTGCAAGAAGCGTGGTGGGACCTCGTCCACCCGGACGACCGTGAGAGTGCTTCCGCCCGGTTTGCAGAGTACCTGCGCGAGGGTTCCGTGGGGATGTACGAGAGCTTCTTCCGTCTGCGGTGTGCCGACGGGGAATGGGCATGGATCTGGTCGCGGGGACAGACGCTGCGGAACGCCGACGGCAGCCTGACCGATATCACCGTGGGCACGCACATCGACATCACCGCTCTCAAAACCGCCGAGAATGCGTTCAGGGTGAGCGAGGCAAAGGTGAAATCCATCCTTGAGGGGGTGCCGGTCCTCCAGTTTGTCATCGACCATAACCATCGTGTCATTTCCTGGAACAGCGCCATTGAGGAATACAGCGGGATCAGAGCTGCCGACATCATCGGCACTGACAACCATTGGAGTGCATTCTATCCGGAAAAACGCCCAATCCTGGCAGATCTTCTTGTCGACGGTGAAATTGAACAGGTTTATCAGCGATATGACACAAAAATCAGGCCGTCCCGTTATCTCCCGGGAGCATACGAGGCTACCGACTTCTTCCCCACCATGGGAACCTCCGGTGCCTGGCTAACATTCACCGCGGCACCGATCAGAGACGCACAGGGCAAAGTGATCGGTGCTGTCGAGACCCTTGAGGACATTTCCGAGCGCAAGCAGGCGGAAGAGGCTTTGAGTAAAGAAGCCGATAAGAACATGATTCTACTGAAGAATGGGGCCGATGGCGTGCATGTCGTCAATCTGGACGGCGAGGTGGTGGTGGCCAACGACGCGTTCTGCACCATGCTCGGATACGACCACCACGAGTTAGTCGGTATGAATGTCGCCCAATGGGACGGCGCTATCGCCAAGCAGGATCTGGTTCCGATTATTCGCCGGCACTATTCGGGGCAGTCTCGTGTGGAATTCACCGCTGTTCATAAGCGGAAGGACGGCTCTTTGTTTGACGTGGAAATCAGCGGTATGCCGGTTGAGTTCAATGGCGTCCCGCACATGTTCTATTCTTCGCGCGACATCACCGAGCGCAAGCGGGTAGAGAAGCAACTGAATGAATTTGCTCAGGTCATGGAGGTCAAGAACCTCCAACTGGACAATGCCCTGGCCCGGGCCGAGGCGGCCAGCACTGCCAAGAGCGAGTTCCTGGCCAACATGAGCCACGAGATTCGTACACCGATGAACGGGGTCATCGGCATGACCGGGCTTTTGCTCGACACCGATCTGACCGAGGATCAGCGGCGCTTTGCGGAGGTCGTCAAATCGAGCGGCGAGTCACTTCTCGGGCTGATCAACGACATTCTCGACTTTTCCAAGATCGAGGCGGGCAAGCTCGACCTGGAGACCCTGGACTTCGACCTGCAAAGTTTGCTGGACGACTTTGCCGCGACCATGGCGCTCAAGACCCACGACAAAGGGTTGGAGCTGCTCTGCGCCGCTGACCCCGAGATGCCCACCCTGCTTTCGGGCGACCCGGGCCGCTTGCGCCAGATCCTCACCAACCTGACCGGCAACGCGGTGAAATTCACCCACCAGGGGGAAGTGGCGGTGCGGGTGAGTGGAGTGCTCAATGATGGATGCGAAATGCAAAATGGTGAATGTCTGCTGCGCTTTTCGGTGCGTGACACGGGCATCGGCATTCCCCCGGAGAAGCTCGATCAGCTCTTCGACAAGTTCACCCAGGCCGACGCCTCGACCACACGCCAGTACGGCGGCACGGGACTGGGGCTGGCTATCTCGAAGCAACTGGTTGCGCTCATGGGCGGCGAGATCAGGGTGGAAAGCGTTCCGGGCCAGGGCTCCGAGTTCTGGTTCACGGCGCGCTTTGGCCTGCAAACCGACGCGATCCGGGAGAAAACGCCGCCCGCCGAACTCTCCGGGGTGCGGGTACTGATCACTGATGACAACGCCACCAGCCGGGAGATCCTGACCACGCGTTTGACCTCCTGGGGCATGCGTCCGGAGGAGGCTCCCGACGGCCCCTCCGGGCTTGGGGCGCTGTACCGCGCCCTGGGCGAACATGATCCCTTCCGGCTGGCCGTAGTGGACATGCAGATGCCGGGCATGGACGGCGAAACCCTAGGCCGCGTTGTAAAGGCGGACGCCAAGCTCGCGGAGACGCGGCTGGTAATGCTCACCTCGCTGGGGACGCGCGGCGACGCCAGGCGGTTGCAGGAGATCGGTTTTGCCGGGTATGCGGTCAAACCGGTCCGGCAGGAGGAACTGAAGGGGGTGCTTACCCAGGCCCTGACCTTCGGCACGGAAGGAGCGATCCCGTCCATCGCCACCCGCCACACGGCCCGCGAGGCGGTGTTCGACTTTGCGCCCCGCAAGGCCCGCATCCTGCTGGCCGAAGACAACATCACCAACCAGCAGGCGGCCCAGGGCATCCTCAAGAAACTGGGTCTTTCGGCCGACGCTGTGGCCAACGGGCGGGAGGCCCTCGAAGCGCTCAAGACCCTGCCCTACGATCTGGTGCTCATGGATGTGCAGATGCCGGAGATGGACGGCCTGGAAGCCACGAGGAGAATCAGGAGTCAGGAGACCGGTCGCCGCCTTCCGATTATTGCCATGACGGCCAATGCGATGCAGGGCGACCGGGAGAAGTGTTTGCAAGCGGGCATGAATGATTATGTGACCAAGCCCGTCTCTCCCCGAGCCCTGGCCGAAGCGCTGGAGAAATGGCTGCCGGAAGAAAGCGGTATGCAGGGGTCTGAATCCAGAATCCAGGAAACAGAAGCCAGCATTCAGCAGTCCAAAGAGAATCAGCAGGTTTCGCCGGTGGTGTGGGACCGGGCGGGATTGCTGGAGCGGCTCATGGGCGACGAGGAGCTGGCCGGGATCATCCTCCAGGGGTTCCTGATCGACATGCCCCGGCAGATCGAGGCCCTGCGGGAGTATCTGGAGGCTGGCGATGACGCCGGGGCCGAACGCCAGGCCCACACCATCAAGGGCGCATCCGCCAATATCGGCGCCGAAGCCCTGCGGACCCTGGCCGTCGAGCTGGAACAGGCGGGCAAGGGAGGCGATTTGGAGGGCATGAAAACGCGGATGGATGAGCTGAATCAGATGTTCGCAGAGTTCAGTCAGTCTGTAGGAGACGGCTGTCAGGAGGCAGAATAGATAAAACAGGATTCTGAATATTGAACAGAGCGTCCACACAACCATTCATCACAGGGAGTACGACCATGTTGAAAAATTTCAAAATCGGAACGCGATTGAGCCTTGGCTTCGGTTTCCTGCTGGTGCTCATGCTCGTTGTCGGCGGCTACGGCATCAAATCCATCCAGGAACTCAACGGGGAGATCGATCTCTTGGTCGAAGACCGAATGGTCAAGGTTGAGCAGGCCAATGCCATCATTGACAACGTCAACATCATCGCCCGCGCCCTGCGCAACATCATCATCGACGAAGATAAGGGCCGGCAGATCGATGAACTCAGACGGATCGCCGATGCTAGCAAGAAAGCTGGCGATCTGTTTGAAACCCTGCAGAAAACCGTCAAGAGTGAGAAAGGGGCGGCTTTGATAAAAAAAGCTTTTGATCACCGCACAGCCTATGTCCGCTCCACTGAGACCTACATGGATCTGGTTAAAAGCGGCCAGATCGATCCGGCCAAGAAGATGCTCCTTACCGAAGTCCGAGAAGTACAGCGCAACTATCTCACCAGCATCGAAGAGTTAATCGAATTTCAGAACAACATGGCCAAAGAGGCGGGCAAATCAGCGGCCAGCGCAGCCGGTGCCGCGGTCCGCCTTATCTCGATCCTGCTGGTTGCGGCCCTTGCTGTGAGCGTGGCCATGGCCTTCTTCATGGTGCGCTCAATCACTGGCCCGGTGGCCAAAGCGGCCAAACTTGCCGAGACCATGGCCAAGGGTGACTTCACCAGCACCCTCGACATTGACCAGCAAGACGAGATCGGCACCATGGCCCGAGCCCTCAACACCATGGTCGGTCAGTTGAGCGCCATGATCCGTGAGGTTATCGGTGGGGTCAACCGTCTGACCGCTTCCTCCAACGACCTTGCCGTTGTTTCTAAACAGCTCTCCGCCAATGCAAGAGAGAGTTCGGACAAGGCTGCCACCGTCGCCGCCGCCACCGAGGAGATGAGCACCAACATGCAGTCGGTCTCCGCCGCCATGGAGCAGTCGACCAGCAACGTCAACATGGTGGCCTCCTCCACCGAAGAGATGACCGTCACGGTCAATGAAATCGCCCAGAGTGCGGAAAAGGCCAGGGTAATCACTGACGGCGCCGTCACGCAATCTCGCCAAGCCTCTGAGAGGATGGCCGTACTCGATGAATCGGCGCTCAGGATTGGCCGGGTGACCGAAACCATCAACGAGATTTCCGAGCAGACCAACCTGCTGGCGCTGAACGCCACCATCGAGGCAGCCCGCGCCGGTGAGGCAGGCAAAGGCTTTGCCGTGGTCGCCAACGAAATCAAGGAGCTGGCTCGGCAGACGGCGGCGGCCACAGTGGACATCAAAAACCAAATCAACGACATGCAGGCAACCACCGCCACCACGGTGGAAGATATCGAAAAAATCTCCGAGGTGATCGCCGAGATCAACAACGTCATCAACGGCATCGCCACCGCCGTGGAAGAGCAGTCGATGGCATCGAACGAGATCGCCGGCAATATTTCTCAGGCCTCTTTGGGGATTGCCGAGGTCAACGAGAATGTGGCCCAGTCCACGGTGGTGATCGCCGATATCACCCGCGACATCGCCGGCATCAATCAGCAGTCGACCCAGGTCGGAGACGGTTCCGGCCAGGTGCAGCAGAGCGCCCAGGGTTTGGCTGAACTGGCAGCCCAACTCGACCAACTGGTCAAACAGTTCAAGGTGTGAAAGGAGCGAGGAGCGTATTTTCACGATAAGCTTTTTATAACGGCTGGCCAGTCGTGAAGAACCACCTGCACCGAGGTTTTTAACAGGGTTCAGTATAGCACTAACCGGCAAGAGGGGGGCGGCCAGCACGAGCCGTCAGGAGCAGAGATCTTTATGAGTAGGCGCTTGAGTTGGATACTGGAGACAGGTGTCAGCCTGCTTGCCGCCGGTTTGTTTGCCTGCTGGGAGCTGCACAGCCAGGACACCGATATGCGCAATGAACTCCTGCGAAGCGCTCTACTGGTGTCGCAGGCTGTGGATGCAAAATCCTTGTCGGAATTACCTTTTTCAGCGGAAGATCGAGGGGCGAAGGCCTTCATAGATCACCAAACGCAAATGCAGCGTTTGAGCCGTACGATGCACTTAAGCTGGGCACCCGCCAACGAGTATGTGAGCATCTACAGCATGAAGCAACAGGGTGGCGAGGTGGTCTTCGGTCCGGAAAGCATTCCGGAGAACACCCCGACCGCTTCGCCTCCGGGGACGGTGTATAAAGCCCCTCCGGGCGAATTGGAGGTGGTTTTTCAACGCGCCACTCCCATAGTGATAGGACCGTTCAGCGACGAATATGGCACATTTGTAAGCGCGTTTGTTCCGGTGATTGCGACAAACGGGCAGGCAACCGGGATCGTGATCGGCATGGATATTATGGCTTCCAATTGGAATCGCACCTTGCTGCAGCGTGTGACCGTTCCAGTCGGAGTACTGGTCGTCTTCAGTGCGCTTTTGGCAGTACTGGTTAGAAAAAATAGAGCGATGCGCGCCCAGCAAAAAATTATGCACGAGAGCGAGGAGCATCTTGCTGCCACGTTGCGCTCGATCAGCGACGGGGTAATTGTTTGCGACCGTAAAGGAAATGTCACGAGCCTCAATCTTACGGCCGAGATGCTCACCGGCTGGGCTGCCGCCGAGGCGGTAGGTCGGCCACTGCAAGAGGTCTTTTGCGTTCTTCCAGCCGAGGCCGGCGATTTCGCCGGCAACACGATGGTGCTGGCGCTGGCAGAGGGCGCAAACGCAGAGCAGACCAGTTACACCGCACTTGTCGCCAAAAACGGCTCTGAACACCAGGTCGCCTACTCACAAGCGGCCATCCGCGACGCCTCCGGGTCGGTCACCGGTGCGGTGTTCGTCTTCCGCGACGTCACCGAGCGCAAGCGGGCCGAAGCAGAGCGCGAGCGGGCCAAATCCACGCTGCAGTCGGCGCTGGCCCAATCTTCAGCGGGCATTCTCATCGCCGACGCGCCCGATGTCACCATCCGCTGGGCCAATCCAGCAGCGCTGGATATCCGGGGCAAATCAACTCTTCCGCTGACCGGCATCGAGGTTGAGCGCCACGCCACTCACTGGCAGACTTTTCGGCCCGACGGTAGCCCCTATCCCTCCGAGGAGTTGCCACTGTCCCGGGCCATCCTGAAAGGCGAGATCACCCGGGGCGAAGAAGTGATCATCCGCCACGGGTCCGGCGAGGACCGCTGGGTATCAGTCAATGCCGCTCCGATCCGGGCTGCCAACGGCATTATCGTTTCCGGCATCGTGGTATTCACCGACATCACCGAGCGCAAGCAGGCGGAGGAGTCGTTGCTGGCCAGTGAACGACGCGCCAGAGTGCAGCGAACAGCCCTGGCGCAACTCGCTCTGCATCCCGCCTTTGCCGAAAGCGATACCTCCCGTGCCTTCCAGGTTGTTGCCAAAAGCATCGCCGAAACCCTCGATGTAGCGCGGGCCAGTATCTGGACCTTGAGCGAGGACGGTTCGAGAATGCACTGTCGCACGCTCTACCAATCGGATAGCACGACCTTCAGCAGCGGGGCCGAGCTCGTAAACTCCAGCTTTCCCTGCTATTTTGAGGCGATACTGACGGAGAACCGCATTTATGCCGAAGATGCACAAAACGACCCACGTACCAACGAGTTGACTGAAACCTACCTGAAGCCGCTGGGCATTACCTCAATACTTGACTCCGGGATTATCATAGAAGGATATCTCAGGGGTGTCGTCTGCTCCGAGCACCTTGGGCCCATCCGGCAATGGCATCCCGACGAGGAGGCGTTTCTCTCCACTGTTGCCGCCATGGTTGCCCAGTTTCTTGTCAATGTCGAGCGCAAGCAGGCGGAGGAGGAGCGTGAGATTCTCCAGGCCCAGCTCATCCAGGCGCAGAAGATGGAGTCGGTGGGCCGATTGGCCGGGGGCGTGGCCCATGACTTCAACAACATGCTGGGGGTCATTCTGGGCTACACTGGACTGGTCCTCGAACAGACGAACCCTTCTGATCCGCTCTCAAAATATTTGCAGCAAATCCACAAGGCCGCCGAGCGCTCCGCCGATCTCACCCGCCAACTGCTGGCCTTTGCCCGCAAGCAGACCGTGGCGCCTCAAGTGCTCGACCTCAACAATACCGTGGAGGGCATGCTCCGCCTGCTGCGGCGGCTCATCGGCGAGGACATCGATCTGGCCTGGCTGCCGGGCAGAGAACTGTGGCCTGTGAAGATGGACCATTCCCAACTTGACCAGATCCTGGCCAACTTGTGTGTCAACGCCCGGGATGCCATCGCCGGTGTGGGCAAGGTCACCATCGAGACGGCCAACACGGTGTTCGATGCGGAATACTGCGCCCGGCACGCGGGTTTTGTCCCCGGCGACTATGTACTGCTTGCAGTCAGCGACAATGGCTGCGGCATGGATGCCGAGACACTCTCCCGCATCTTCGAGCCCTTCTTCACCACCAAGGA